>Ga0070684_100004017_pt1 | contig 11130 bp, 7 predicted proteins | sample KBSC723LmetaG_FD_65653 | JGI IMG/M metagenome (GOLD analysis project Ga0070684, IMG submission 65653) | Corn rhizosphere microbial communities from Kellogg Biological Station, Michigan, USA - KBS C7.2-3L metaG | ecosystem: Host-associated > Plants > Roots > Rhizosphere ...
CGTCGGCCTCGAAACCCGCACACAAACTCAACAACTTGTTCGCGCTGCATCCATCGTGATCGTCGCCACCGAATTCGGCCGCACCGCGCACATCAACGGCATCGGCGGCACCGATCACGGCACCGGCGGTTCGATGTTCCTCGTCGGCGGCGCGTTGCACGGCGGACGGGTTGCGGGGCACTGGCTGGGCATAGGTTCGGGCGAGCTGTACCAGGGCCGCGACGTGCACGCGACCACCGATTTTCGATCGGTGTTCAAGGGCGTGTTGGCCGCGCATCCGGGCGTTGCCGAATCGTTGCTGGAATCGCGGGTGTTTCCGGGCAGCCAGTCGGTGGAACCACTGGGCAATCTGGTGACGTCGGTGCGGGCGGCAGCCTGATTTTTCCCGGCAGCGAACGGCGCTTGACAGGCGGCCCGGGTAGGGCGAGAGTCAACGCGCGGTCCGTCCCGTCCATCACTGTTCCGAGGGAGAAAAGCGATGAGCGTTCCACCAGAATCCGTGCCCCAGAGTCCGCCCGAAGCGAGCGGCAGCAGCGAAGATCGCAATCTCGCGATGCTGACCCACCTGTCGGGGATCATCCTTGGGTTCCTTGTCCCGTTGATCATCTGGCTGGTCAACAAGGACAATGCGGCCAAGTCCTATTTGACCGCGGAATCGAAGGAAGCGCTGAACTTCCAGCTCACCATCCTGATCGGGTACGTGATCTGCTGGATCCTCACGTTCATCCTCATCGGTGCGTTGCTGTGGTTCATCGTGTGGATCGTGAACCTGGTGTTCTGCATCCTGGCAGCCGTGGCCGTCAGCAACAAGGGCAGCTATCGCTACCCGTTCGCGTTGCGGCTGATCAAGTGAGTGCAGGATGCACCCATCCCGTGCAGCCCATGGATGGGCGTTGACACGGGATCCATGGTCCGGCGCGTCCGGGATGCGGGCGCGCCCACCCTGCGCTACGGTTCTTCGTCCGGCGCAAACGGCTGCGCTGATTCCGGGTGCTCGGGGTCGAGCAGCAGCTTGACCCGCGCGTCCGCCTGCTCCAGTGCCGACTGGCACTGACGATAGAGCGCGATGCCGCGCTCGAACGCGCGCAGCGACTCGTCCAGGTTCTGTTCCCCGCCCTCCATCTTCGCCACCAGCGCCTCGAGTTCGGCAAGGGACTGCTCGAACTCCGCGACCGGCGAGGAGCCCGCGGTGCTGCCGGAAGCTTTGCTTGGTGACTTGGGCATCCGTGCAAACTAGCGCAGGCGCCGGGGTGAATCAATCGGCCTGCGGTGCGCCGTGCTTGCAAGTTTCGGGCGGGTCGATGAAAATTGCCGGCTCGCTGGACGTTTCGATGGTGGATGTAGCTCAGCTGGTTAGAGTCCCGGATTGTGATTCCGGTTGTCGTGGGTTCGAGTCCCATCATCCACCCCAAATTTTGTACAATGGAGCGCTTGTGTGCGGGCCACGTTCGAGGATGCGGCCCTCACCCCTTGCCCTCTCCCGCGGGCGGGAGAGGGGAGTGATCGTCGCGCTGGCGCGCGACAGCAAAATTGAATAGAGCGGGGGCCGTTAGCTCAGTTGGTAGAGCAGGAGACTCTTAATCTCTTGGTCGAAGGTTCGAGTCCTTCACGGCCCACCATTTCATGCTGCGCATACCCGGACCGGCGGCATCGCGAAAGTGGCGGAACTGGCAGACGCGCTGGGTTTAGGTCCCAGTGGGGCAACCCGTGCGGGTTCGAGTCCCGCCTTTCGCACCACGGATCTCCCGCGACTGGTCCTAAGGATTCCACCGGCTGGCCACCGACGCGGCAGCCGCTTCGTAACAATCGCGTGGATGCGCCGGGCGCGCATCGACCGTCAGGAGCAACCATGCAAGTTTCCCTGGAAAATGTCGGCAAGCTCGAGCGCAAGCTGACCGTCAGGTTTCCCGCCGAACAGTTCGAGTCGCGGGTGCGTCAGCGTATTTCCGAACTTGGCCGCAACGTGCGCCTCAAGGGCTTCCGTCCCGGCAAGGTGCCGGTGAAGGTCATCGAGCAGCGCTATGGCGACCAGGTGCGCGGCGAAGCGCTTTCCGATTTGATCGGCAGCACCTTCCGCGAAGCCGTGCAGCAGCAGAACCTGCAGCCGGTAGCCAACCCCAATATCGACACCGACGGCAAGCCACAGGACGGCGAGATCGCCTACACAGCCACCTTCGAAGTGATGCCCGAACTGCCGACCGTCGAGGTCGGCATCCTGAAGATCGACCGCCCCAAGGCCGAAGTCGGCGAGGCCGACGTCGACAGGATGATCGAGACACTGCGCACGCAGCGCCGCACCTTCCAGAAGGTCGAGCGCGCCGCGGCAGACGGTGACATGGTGATCGTCGATTACCTCGCGCAGTCCGATGATTTCCGGCATCCGGCCGAAGGGCGCGAGCGCGCGGCCACCGTGATCGGCGGCAACACCGCGCTGGCCGCGTTCGATGGTGCCCTGAAGGGCCACAAGGCTGGCGAAGAGTTGTCCTTCGACGTGGAGTTCCCGCCGACGTTCCCGATCCCGCAACTGGCCGCGAAGCAGGCGAAGGTGGAACTGCGCATCGGCGAGGTGCAGGCTTCGCACATGCCGGAAGTCGACGCGGAGTTCATCCGCAACTTCGGCATCGCCGATGGCTCGGCCGAGACCTTCCGCAAGGAAGTCCGCGCCAACCTCGAGCGCGAACTCGAGAATGCGTTGCGTGCGCGCCTGCGCAACGAGGTCGGCAGCAAGCTGGCCGCCACCTACGCCGATGTGGATGTGCCGAAGGTGCTGGAACACGCCGAAGCCGAATCGCTGGTTCGGACGGCGATGCCGGGCCTGTCTGGCGAGCAGTCGATTCCGGCTGCGGCGATCGAAGCGGCGCAGCCGATCGCGCACCAGCGCGTGATTGCGGGCCTGCTGCTGCGCCAGATCGCGCAGAGCAACAACCTGCGCGTCGACAACCGCAAGGTGACCGAGCGTATCGCCAAGATCGCCTCGACCTACGAAGAACCCGAGCAGGTCGTTGAACTCTATCGCAACAACCCCCAGATGATGGACAACGTGCGGACGGCCGTACTCGAAGACCAGGTTTCCGAATGGGTGGCGGATCATGCCGATGCCACCGAAGTCGCCCTGAACTTCGACGAGGTGATGCATCCGCAGAACACCGCGACTTGAAAGCAGGCGGCCCGCGGCCGCTTCCATCTGGAGAACCCCATGCAGCGCTCTGAAACGCAGGAAATCCGCAACCTCAACCTGGTTCCGATCGTCGTCGAGCAGACCGCGCGCGGTGAGCGTTCGTTCGACATCTACTCGCGCCTGCTTAAGGAACGCATCATCTTCCTGGTGGGCCCGATCGACGACAACGTCGCCAACGTGGTCATGGCGCAAATGCTCTTCCTGGAATCGGAGAACCCGGACAAGGACATCCAGTTCTACATCAACAGCCCCGGCGGCGTGGTGTCTGCCGGCTTGGCCGTCTACGACACCATGCAGTTCATCAAGCCGGATGTCAGTACCATGTGCGTCGGGCAGGCCTGCAGCGCAGCGTCGCTGTTGCTGATGGCCGGCACCAAGGGCAAGCGTTTCGCGCTGCCGAATTCGCGCATCATGATCCACCAGCCGTCGGGCGGGGCGCAGGGCCAGGCGACGGACATCGAGATCCACGCCAAGGAAATCCTGTACCTGCGCGGGCGCCTCAACGAGATCTATGCCAAACACACGGGCAAGACTGTCGAGCAGATCGCGCGCGACATGGAACGCGACCGTTTCATGAGCGCCGAGGAGGCCAAGGACTACGGCCTGATCGACACGGTGTACGACCGGCGCGCCGACGACTCGGTAAAGTCGGCTTGAGGCATTGATCGCAAGCTCGCGATTTTCCAGTCTTTTTCCAGGACGATTTCCCGCTGCGGCAGGCCAGTCGGCTGGTTCGGCTGTGTTATGCTGCGGCCGTGTCGGGGCTTCCCGAATGACTTACTGCATGACTGATCGACGGAGCACGAGATGAGCGAGGACCGGCCGGGCCGCGGCAACGAAGGCGGCAAGATCCTTTACTGCTCGTTCTGCGGCAAGAGCCAGCACGAGGTCCGCAAGCTGATCGCGGGCCCCAGCGTGTTCATCTGCGATGAATGCGTGGAATTGTGCAACGACATCATTCGCGAGGAACTGGAAGAGAAGGCCGCGTCCGGCCGCACCCAGTTGCCCAAGCCGCGCGAAATCATGGAGACGCTCGACCAGTACGTGATCGGGCAGTCGCGCGCCAAGAAGGCGCTCGCGGTGGCGGTGTACAACCACTACAAGCGCATGGAATCGCGCGCCAAGAAAGACGACATCGAGCTTGCGAAGTCCAACATCCTGCTGATTGGCCCGACCGGTTGCGGCAAGACGCTGCTGGCCGAAACGCTGGCGCGCCTGTTGAACGTGCCGTTCACCATTGCTGATGCGACCACGCTCACCGAGGCGGGCTACGTCGGCGAGGACGTCGAGAACATCATCCAGAAATTGCTGCAGAAGTGCGATTACGACGTTGAGAAGGCGCAGACCGGCATCGTCTACATCGACGAGATCGACAAGATTTCGCGCAAGAGTGAAAACCCTTCGATCACGCGCGACGTTTCCGGCGAAGGCGTGCAGCAGGCGCTGCTGAAACTCATCGAAGGCACCGTGGCCTCGGTGCCGCCGCAAGGTGGCCGCAAGCATCCGCAGCAGGAATTCCTGCAGGTCGACACCAAGAACATCCTGTTCATGTGCGGCGGTGCGTTCTCGGGTCTCGACAAGGTGATCCAGCAACGTTCGGAAACCACCGGCATCGGCTTTGGCGCCGAGATTCGCAGCAAGCAGCGCAAACAGAACGTCGGCGCCTTGCTGGCCAATGTCGAGCCGGAAGACCTGGTGAAGTACGGACTGATCCCGGAATTCGTAGGTCGCCTGCCGGTGGTCGCCACGCTGGACGAGCTGGATGAAGATGCACTGGTGAGAATCCTCACCGAGCCGAAGAACGCGATCACCAAGCAGTTCAAGAAACTGTTCGACATGGAAAGCGTCGAGATCGAGTTCCGGCCCGATGCGCTGAACGCCATCGCCAAGCGCGCGATCAAGCGCAAGACCGGTGCGCGCGGCCTGCGCACCATCCTCGAAAGCGTGCTGCTCGACACCATGTACGAATTGCCATCCCTGGAGCACGTCAGCAAGGTCGTGGTGGACGAAGCCGTCATCAACGGCCAGGCCGAGCCCTACCTGATCTACCGCGGCAACCTGCAACAGCAGCGCGCGGCGGGCGAAGGCGACGCCGCCTGATTCCTGCGTGGACGCGCGTGCCGCAGTGATGCGGCACAATGCGCAGGAACGTGGAGGCAGGAGCCGTCCACGCTCCCAAGCGCGGGTGGCGGAACCGGTAGACGCAGGGGACTTAAAATCCCCCGGATCACATCCGTGCGGGTTCGATTCCCGCCCCGCGCACCAACCCTCCCATGTTCTCCCATGGTCGCCCTTCGTTGCGCCGTGCTGCGCGCCTCGGCGTGGTGTCCCGGTGTGACTCACGGCACGGGTTCGCCATCTGTGCTTTGTATATGCTTGCCTGATCGCCGGTCGAGGGGGCGACCGCCTGGGAGCATATGACACTTCGAGGGGTGGGGTGGTATGGATGGCGCAGTTCAGGGTATCGATGCAAGTCCGCTGGCGCTGTTGGGGATCGGTGATGTCGAGGAACGCGTCTATCGCGCGTTGCTGAAGCGCCACCGGGCATCTGCCGCCCTCATCGCCGACGATCTCGCGATAACCCTGGATGACGCAACCGGGTTGCTGGAGCATCTTGAGTCCTTGGGGCTCGGGACGCATACGCTCGAGTCGCCCAAAACCTATGTTTCGGTGGAACCGGAACTTGCGATCGATGCGTTGATCAAGCAGCGCCAGCGGACACTGGAACAGGCACGTACGGTCGTTCCAATGCTTGCGAAGGCGTTCGCCCACGCATCACTCGATCATGCCGGCCAGCAGCCTGTCATCGAGTTGATTACAGATCGCGCCCAGCTTGGCCAGGTGCTGGTTCAGATGTACCAGTCGGCGCAAACCGAGCTGGTGGCATTCCAAAAAGTGCCGATCATCCTGCCCAGTACCCAGATCACGAGCGAGACCGCAACGGAAGCCGTGGTTCGGACCATTTCGGATGAGTGCTTTCTCGAAGCACCAGGAGTGTTGGAGTTGCTCCGCAACGACATGGCGCACGGCGAGCAGGCGAGGACGTTCTCCAGGTTGCCGTTCAAGATGATGATCGCCGACAGACGCATCGCAGTCATTACTCTGGATGCTCAAAATCCTGAAGCACCGACACTCCTGATCCATCGCAGCACGTTGCTTGAAGCGTTGTGTCTGCTATTCGAGTTCGTATGGGAAAAGGCAACGCCCGTCGTCGCCGCGCGCGATGGCGAAGTGAAGGTAAGGTCGGAAAGCACTGGGCACGGAATCGAATCTGCGAAAGCCTTGTTGCCGCTGTTGAGTGCGGGGCTCAACGACAAGGCGATCGCGCAGGAACTGAACATCTCCGCATCCACCCTGAACCGGCGCATCGGCGATCTCATGTCAATCTACGATGCGCGCACGCGCTTTCAGCTCGGTCTGCAGGTCGCACGCTTGAACGACATTGCCCCCCGATAGATCCCCGTAGTGCACTATTCCTGGGTGGCTCACGGCATGGACAATCCCAGGGCATGCTTGCCGGATAGCCGGTTGATCGAGCTGTTGCTTGGGAGCATATGACAGCAGAGGTGGGGTGTATGGATGGTGCACGCGGTATCGATGCAAGTCCACTGGCGCTGTTGGGTATTGGTGATGTCGAGGAACGCGTATATCGCACCTTGCTGAAGCGCCGTCGGGCGCCTGCCGCCGTCATCGCCGATGATCTCGAGATAAGCCCGGATGAAGCAACCAGATTGTTGGAGCATCTCGAGTCACTGGGGCTGGGGACGCATCTGCCCGAGTCCCCCAAAGCCTACGTCGCGGTGGAGCCGGAACTTGCCATCGATGCGTTGATCAAGCAGCGCCAGCACGCACTGGAACAGGCGCGCAAAGTCGTCCCAATCCTTGCGAGGACGTTTGCCCAAGCCACGGTTGACCATGCGGACCAGCAACCCGTCATCGAATCCGTTACGAATCGCGCTCATCTTCGTCATTTGCTGGCCCAACTCCATCAGTCGTCCCGGACCGACCTGATGGTTTTTCAGAAAGGTCCGGTTATCGTGCCGGGTGACCAATTCATCGGCGACACGGTTACCGAAGCCCTGGTTCGAACCGTTTCGGATGAGTCCTATCTCGCGGCACCCGGAGGGCTTGAGGGTCTGTACAAGGACATGGCCCGCGGCGAACAGGCACGGACATTCTCCAGGTTGCCATTCAAGATGGTGATCGCCGACAAGCGCACCGCACTCATCAATTTGGACGCCCAGGATCCGGACGCGCCGAAAATCGTGATCCATCGCAGCACGTTGCTTGAAGCGTTGTGTCTGCTATTCGAGTTCGTGTGGGAAAAGGCAACACCGATCGTTACCGCCCGCGACGGTGAAGTGAAGATGAAATCGGATGGCAACGGGCACGGTAGCGAGTCGGTGCACGCCTTGATCCCGCTGTTGAGCGCAGGACTCAACGACAAGGCGATCGCGCAGGAACTGAACATCTCCGCATCCACGCTCAATCGGCGCATGGGCGACCTGATGTCGATCTACGATGCGCGCACGCGCTTCCAGCTCGGTCTGCAGGTTGCGCGCCTGAATGACGCCGCTTCGCAGTCTCCATAGTGCGAGTGCACCTGTCGATAAACGCACGTGCTCGCAGCTGGATGCATCAAGTGACCGATTACTTCCATGAAAGAAATCGGTCACGATTTTCTATTGCACACTTCGCGCGACCTGCGCGACACTCGCCGTGCGTTTTGCAACGTGCAGTGTGCGTGATCGCCGCTGCGCGTTCGAGACGCGACCACAAGTCCTGACCGACTCTTGAATCAACAGATCAGCGCACCACCCGATGGTGGTGCGACGGGGGTTTTTGTCCCGAAAAACACTGCTGCCCCTCGCCAATCGCGGTGAATCGCCCGTACGGCATGCCACGCGAAGCCAGCACATCCCAAAGACAATTCTGAGGCCAACGATGAACAAGAAGATCTACAGCCTGGTTTGGAACAAGTCCCTGCGCCAGATCGTGGTGGCATCGGAACTTGCGAGAGTGAAGGGAGGTGGCGGCTCGGCGGGCGAAACGCGGGGTCTCGGAGTGCGTTGGCTTGCACTGGTACTGGGAGTCGCGTTGGCGCTTGGCACGGTGCCTTGGGCGACAGCGGCCCCTGCAAGGGGACAAACCAATTGTGATGGTGCTTCGGCGACGGCAACGGGTTCGCTGGCTTGCGGCAAAGGTGCGAAGGCCAGCGGCGTCGAATCCACGGCCATTGGCGTGAATGCGACGGCTTCGGGCGAGCAATCCTCCGCCTTCGGCAACGGCGCGTCGGCGCACGGTAACTCCAGCACTGCGGCAGGCGGTTCGAGCACGGCGGAAGGCAACGGTTCCAGTGCTTTTGGTGCCAGTGCTTATGCGTCGGGAGATGGCAGCACGGCGTTGGGCCAGAACTCGACCGCGGGTGGTTTGAATGCGTCGGCGGTGGGTTACGGCTCGGCAGCCTCGGGCGATCATTCGCTGGCGCTGGGCGACAGTGCGGCGGCACTGGGCAGCAACGACATCGCAATGGGCAATGGCGCGGCGACCGGCGGGAGTGCAGGTAACAACATCGCGATCGGCGCAGGTGCTTATGCAGGCAGTTACTACGGCAGCAATATTGCGATCGGGCAAAACGCGCGTGCTGCAGGTGCTGGCAAGTACACGATGGCGCTCGGCCGCGGTGCGAGCGCGGATGGCAAATACGCCATCGCTGTGGGGAATGGCGCGGTCGCGTCGAACAATCTCAGCATGGCCATCGGTGCGCGGGCGACGGCGGCCGGATCGGTTTCCACCGCCGTCGGCGAATACTCGGTGGCGGGCGATGCCGGCGCGACGGCTGTCGGCGCTTTCTCGTATGCGACCGCAGCGGAGACCACCGCGTTGGGCTTTTCCGCGTTCGCCACGGGGCGAAGCGCGACGGCACTCGGCGAGAATGCCCATGCGGCAACCTATGCCACGGCGATCGGCGCGAACAGTTATGCCACCGCATACGGATCGAATGCATTGGGTACTTTTGCATTTGCGGCGGGCCGGAACAGCAATGCATTGGGCGCCGATTCGGTGGCGCTCGGCGATGGTTCGGTGGCGGTGGGCGATTTCGCATACAGCAGTGGCTTGCACAGCGATGCGATGGGATATTTTTCGGTAGCCACGGGCTACGCCAGCACCGCGCTTGGCAACAACGCCGCGGCGTTGGGTGACTCATCGGTCGCGCTTGGCAACACGAGCTTGGCGAGTGGCGACTACGGCACTGCAGTAGGCCCATTCGCGGTGGCGCAGGGCTACTCGTCGGTGGCATTGGGTGATACGGCCAATGCGTTGGGCGACCACAGCGTGGCCGTGGGCAGCAACGCGTATGCCGGTACCCAGAACGGCATCGCGATCGGCAATGGTGCCTTCGTGGCGGCGACGGGTTCGAAGGAGAACAAGTACGGTTCCACCTACATGGCGCCCACGCAGGGCATCGCGATCGGCACGAATGCACGCGTGAATGGGGTCTATGGCGTGGCGCTGGGCGTCAACGCTTCGGCGAACAGCCCCAACTCCATCGCGATCGGTACCAATGCCTATGCCAGCGGCAAATACGGCACTGCGATCGGTCGCTATGCCTATTCGAGCGGCAAGTACGCGACGGCAATCGGAGAAGGCGCGCGCGCGACTGGCTTGTATGCAACGGCGCTCGGTTCGAATTCGCGGGCTGATTCCGACTTCTCGATGGCGGTCGGCTTCAATTCCTATGCGCAAGGCAGGTATGCAACCGCTGTCGGCACAGGGGCGTATGCCGCTTACGCAGGCACCTCTCTGGGCCTCGGTGCCCGCGCCGGATCCAAGGGCGCGACGGCATTGGGTGCGGACAGCAAAGCCAGGTCGCAGGGAACCGTGGCGATCGGGGACCATGCTTACGCGGGTCAGTACAGCGTGAGTGCCCAGAATGCGGTAGCCGTTGGATATCACGCGAACGCCCAGGGCTACGCGAGCATCGCGCAAGGTGGCAACGCCCTGGCCGCAGGCGACTCATCGATCGCGATCGGCAACACGAGCCTGGCGAGTGGCGACTACGGCACCGCAGTCGGACCGTTTGCGGTGGCGCAGGGTTACTCGTCGGTGGCGTTCGGTGACACGGCGAATGCACTGGGCGACAACAGTGTTGCGGTGGGCAGCAACGCCTACGCGGGCAGCGGCAACGGTATCGCCGTCGGCAATGGTGCCTATGTGGCGCCGTTGGGGGACTGGGACATTGCAGGTCTCCACGTCAAGCACCCGACGGAAGGGATTGCGATTGGCGCGGGCTCGAGCGTGACGGGGGTTTACGGAACGGCGATCGGCGGCTATTCGGAAGCCGGTGGCAAGTATGCAACTGCGCTGGGATCGCAGGCGACGGCCGCAGGCAAGACCAGCACGGCGTTGGGTGGTCGTGCCACGGCAAGCGCCGAGCAGGCGACGGCTGTTGGTGCGTATGCTGAGGCGACCGGGGTGGCTAGTTCAGCATTTGGAAAAGGTGCAATCGCCACGAACTTGGCCAGCACTGCCTTGGGCGTGGACGCCGCCGCGACGGGCCGGCTTTCGGTCGCCGTGGGGGCGACCGTGAGGGCAGACGGGGACTTCGGCGTTGCGATGGGCCACTATGCGAATGCGAGTGGTGATGGAAGCTTGGCACTTGGTGTAGGCGCGAGGGGGGTAGGCCTGGGTTCGATCTCGCAAGGCGTGTATTCGTCGGCTGCCGGGGAGAACAGCATTGCGATGGGCTATTTCGCCAGTGCGAGTGGTTACGGGAGCATCGCACAAGGCGGGAACGCCTTGGCCGATGGCGACTCATCGATCGCGATCGGAAATACCAGTCTGGCCCAAAATGCATATTCCACCGCGGTCGGCCCGTTCGCGGTGGCGCAGGGTTATTCGTCAGTGGCGCTGGGCGACACGGCCAATGCGCTGAGCGACAACAGCATCGC
>Ga0070684_100004022_pt1 | contig 11127 bp, 5 predicted proteins | sample KBSC723LmetaG_FD_65653 | JGI IMG/M metagenome (GOLD analysis project Ga0070684, IMG submission 65653) | Corn rhizosphere microbial communities from Kellogg Biological Station, Michigan, USA - KBS C7.2-3L metaG | ecosystem: Host-associated > Plants > Roots > Rhizosphere ...
GGCGCCGAGCCGGTGCGACGCTCCACATTGGAGCGTTTCGCCACGGCGTTCGCCCCGGCCGGGTTCCGCGCCGACGCCTTCCTGCCGTGCTACGGGCTGGCCGAGGCGACGCTCATCGTCAGCGGCGGCCGGGCGGCGTCGATCGCCGGGCAGGTCGACGCCGCCGCGCTCGAACGCGGTGCGGTCGTGCCGGCCCCGACGACCTCCGGCGGGCTGGTCAGCTCCGGTCCGGGCGCTGCCGACCAGCGGATCGAGATCGTCGACCCGCACACGCACCGGCGGTGCCCAGCCGACCGGGTCGGGGAGATCTGGGTACGCGGCCCGAGCGTGGCCCACGGCTACTGGCGGCGGCCGGACGAGAGCCGCGCGGCGTTCCAGGCGACGATCGACGGTGCCGGCGACGAGGCCTTCCTGCGCACCGGCGACCTCGGCTTCATTCGCGACGGCGAACTGGTGGTCACCGGCCGGTTGAAGGACTTGATCATCATCCGCGGGCGCAACCACTACCCGCAGGACCTGGAGCAGACCGCCGAGGAGGCCCACCCGGCGCTGCGGCCCGGTTGCGCCGCCGCGATCCTCGTGGAGCACCAGGGCGAGGACCGGCTGGCCCTGGTGCACGAGGTGGTCCGCGGGCGCGAGCACGTCGACCTCGCCGAGGTGGCCCGCGACGTCCGGGTGCGCATCGCCGCGCAGCACGAGGTGCGGGTCGAGCTCGTCGTCCTGATCCCGGCCGGGGCGCTGCCGAAGACGTCGAGCGGCAAGGTCAGCCGCGGCGCCTGCCGGCGCTTGCTGGTGGACGGTGAGCTTCCCGAGCTCGGCCGGGACGAACTGCCGGTCGGTGACCCGCTCGAGGTGGATCGGCCCGACGGGCCGGAGTCGGCCGAGGAGTACCTCCGCCGCCGGATCGCCGCCGCCTGCGGCATCCGGGCCGATCGCATCGAGCGCGACCAACCGTTGCTGGCGGCCGGGCTGGACTCACTGGCCGCGCAGGAATTGCGCCACGAGATCGAATCCGACCTGGGGATCGCGCTGCCGCTCCGCGACGTCCTGACCGGCGCCAGCCTCGCCGAGGTCGCCGCGAAGATCGGCGACCAGCTCACCGGCGCGCCCAACCCGGTGAGCGCGCCCGCCTCGGCTCCGGTCGCGACGACGCACGTGTCGCGGCTCAGCCCGGGCCAGCGCGCGTTGTGGTTCCTGCAGCAGCTGGAGCCGCACAGCGCCGCGCACGTCACGACGGCCGCCTGCCGGCTGACCGGCCGGCTCGACGGGCAGGCCCTCCGGCGAGCCGTCGACACGGTGATCGCGCGGCACCCGGCGCTTCGGACCACGTTCACCACCGACGACGGCGAGCCGGTCCAGCTCGTGCACCCGCCGGGCGGCGGTGCGGTGCGCGAGGTGGACGTGAGCGGCCTCGACGACGAGGCGTTGTCGGGGCGCCTCGGCGATGACGCGGCGCTCCCGTTTGACCTCGTCGCCGGCCCGCTGCTGCGCGTCCACGTGTACCGCCGCGCCCTCGACGAGCACGTCCTCCTGCTCGCGGTGCACCACCTCGCCACCGACTTCTGGTCGACGATGCTGCTCGGCCGGGAACTGGCCGCGCTCTACGCCGAGCAGACCGGCGGGCCACCGGCCGAGCGGCCGGCGCCGCCCGCGACGGTCGCGGACCTCCTCGCCGCCCAGGACGGCCGGCTCGACGGCCCGCGCGGCCGCGAGTTGACCCGGTACTGGGACGAGCAGGTCGGCGCCGGCCTGCCCCGGCTGAACCTCGGCGGGCCGGGCACCGGCTCGTCGTCGAGCCGCGGCGCGAGCCGGGCGTTCCGGATCGACGGCGAGCTTGCCGAGAAGCTCCGGCGGTGCGCCGCGGCCGAACGCGTGACGCTGTACGTGCTGCTGCTCGCCGGCTACACGGCGCTGCTGCACCGCCTCACCGGCCAGGACGACATCGTGGTCGGCACACCGCTCGCGGCGCGGACCGATCCCGCCGCCCGCGGCACCGTCGGCTACCTCATGAACCCGGTGCCGATCCGCAGCCAGGCCGGCGGCGCGGTCACCTTCCGCGGGCTGCTGGAGCAGACCAGGACCCGCGTCGTCGGCGCGCTCGAGCATCAGGACCTGCCCAGCGCGCTGATCGCCGAGCGACATGCCGACGCCCGTGCCGGGCTGTTCCAGACGATGTTCGTGTTCAACCGGCCGACCGCGACCGACGCCGCGCAGTTTCCGGCCGCGCTGCTCGGCCACGCGGGGATCCGGCGGTCGTTCGGTCCGCTGCGGGCCGAATCCGTCGCCGTGCCGGCGCGGGAGAGCGCGTTCGACATCGAGCTGTCGCTGAGCGAGATCGGCGGCGCCATACACGGGTTGGTGCGGCACCGGACCGACGTCCTCGACGGCCCGGCCGCGCATCGGCTGGTCGGGCAGTTCACGGCGGTCCTCGACGCCGCGTGCACCGACCCCGGTACGCGGCTGGGGGCCCTGCTCCAGGCGAGCGGAGCCGAACGGGACCGGATGCTCGGCCCGTGGAACGCCACCGACCGCGCCCTCGACGACGGCCGGCCGGTGCCTGACCTGGTCGGGCAGCAGGCCGCTCGCCGGCCGCTGGCGGCGGCGGTCGTGGCCGGCGACACGTACCTCACCTACCGCGAACTGGAGCGCCGCGCGAACCAGCTGGCGCACCGGCTGCTCGCCGCCGGAGTCGGCGCCCGATCGCGGGTCGGAGTGTGCCTGGATCGCCGCCCGGCCGGCATCGTGGCGCTGCTCGCCGTGCTCAAGACCGGCGCGGCCTACGTTCCGGTCGACCCGCTCAACCCGCCCGAGCGGATCGCGGACGCCTTCACCGACGCGGGCGTCGAGGCGATCCTGAGCCAGGCGAACCTCGCCGCCAAGGTGCCGGGACCGTTCGTCGACGTGCTCGGCGGGGCGGCCGACGGGTATCCCGCCGACCCTCCCGGGTCATTGGTGGCCCCTGGCGATGTCGCATACGTCATCTACACGTCCGGCTCGACCGGGCGGCCCAAGGGCGTCGCGGTGCCGCACCGCGCGCTCACCAACTACACCGCGCACGCCGCCCACGCATACGAGATCGGCCCCGACGACCGGGTGTTGCAGTTCGCGTCGATCGGGTTCGACGCCAGCGCGGAGGAGATCTTCCCGACGCTCGTGCGGGGTGCCTGCCTCGTGCTGCGCAACGACCGCATGCTGGCGAGCCCGGAGGCGTTCCTGCGCGCGTGCGGGGAGCAGGCCGTGACCGTGCTCAACCTGCCGACCGCGTACTGGCACGACGTCGTCGTCGCGCTCGACGAGGGCGCCGCGACGGTCCCGGAGTCGGTCCGGCTGGTCATCATCGGCGGCGAGACCGCGCGGCCGGAGCGGGTCGCCGCCTGGCAGCGGCTGGTCGGCGACCGGGTACGGCTGGTCAATACGTACGGACCCACCGAGGCCACGATCGTCGCGACGGCTCACGAGCTCACCGGCGCCGACGGGGACGCCGGGGTCCCGATCGGCCGGCCGGTCGCGAACGTCCGCGCGTACGTGCTCGACGACGCGGCTCAGCCGGTGCCGGTCGGCGTGGTGGGGGAGTTGTACCTCGGCGGGTCCGGCCTCGCGTACGGGTACCTGCACCGCCCGAGCCTCACGGCGCACCGGTTCGTCGCCGACCCGTTCGGCCCGCCGGGGGGCCGGCTGTATCGCACCGGTGACCTGGCGCGGTACCGGCCGGACGGCTCGCTTGCGTTCGTCGCCCGGGCCGACCGGCAGATCAAGATCAACGGTTACCGGGTGGAGCTGGGCGAGATCGAGTCGGCGCTCCGCGACGTGCCGGGCGTCGCCGACGCGGCGGTCGTGCTCGAGCCCGCGCCGGGACGGCTCCTGGCCTACGTCGCGCCGGGCGGCCCGTCGCCGTTCACGCCCCAGACGCTGCGCGATGCGCTGCGGGCGAGGCTGCCCGAGTACATGGTCCCGGCGCAGTACGTGCGCCTGCCGGCGCTGCCCCGAGGCACGACCGGAAAGATCGACTATGCCGCGTTGCCGGCGGCCGACCCCATCCCGGCGGCCGAAGCGCCCCCGACTCCCGAGGAACTGCCGCAGACGGCGGAGGAGCGGGCGCTGGCCGCGATCTGGTGTGAGGTTCTGGAGGTGCCCGCGGTCCGCCGCGACGACGACTTCTTCGCCCTGGGCGGGCAGTCGCTGCAGGCCACGAAGGTGGTGGCGCGGATCAGCGACTCGCTCGGGCGCGATCTGCCGTTGCGGGCCGCGTTCGAGGCGCCGACGCTGGCCGCGCTGGCGCACCGGCTGCAGGGGGCGCCGCCCAGCCGCTCGGGACCGGTGCCGCGGGCGCGGCGGGACCAGCCGTTGCCGACCTCGTTCGCGCAGCAGCGAATCTGGTTCCTGCAACAGCTCGAACCGGACAGCACCAGCTATCACGTGCCCCGGGCGCTGCGCCTGTATGGCTCGGTCGACGTTGACACGGTGACCGCCGCGCTGGCCGATCTCGAAGCGCGCCATGAGATTCTGCGCACCACGTTTCCCGAGATCGACGGCGAGCCGGTGCAGTGCATCCACCAGCCACGGGGGATCCCGGTGACCCTGGTGGACCGGCGCGGTGTGCCCGCGTCGGAGCGCGAGCGCTGGATCAGCGACCACATCGTCGAGGCCGGGCGGGAGCCGTTCGACCTGGAAGCCGGGCCGCTGCTGCGGGTCACGCTGATCCGCCTCGCCGACGACGAGTACGTCCTGGTCGTCGTCGAGCACCACCTGATCCACGACGGCTGGGCGCAGGGTGTGTTCCTGCGCGACTTCCTCGAGTTGTACGAGGCGTGCGCGACCAACCGCGAGCCGCGCCTGCCGGATCTGCCCATCCAGTACGCCGACTTCGCCGTGTGGCAGCGCGACACCGTGCGCGGTGAGCGGCTGGACGCGCTGCTGGGCTACTGGCGCGAGCAGCTCAAGGGGGCGCCACCCGTGCTCCGGCTGCCCACCGACCGGCCGCGGCCGCGGGTGCTGGCCGCCGACGGCGGCCAGGAGACGCTGATCATCGACGGCGACCTTGCCCGCGCGCTGCGGGGCGTCGGCCAGCAACACGACGCAACCCTGTTCATGACGATGTTCGCCGCCTTCATCACGCTGCTGTACGCGCAGAGCGGACAGGACGACATCGTCGTCGGCGCCGGGATCGCCAACCGGCAGCGGCCCGAGCTGGAAAACCTGCTCGGCATGATCATCAACACGTTGCCGCTGCGCATCGACGTGTCCGGTGATCCGCCGTTCGTGGAATTGCTACGGCGGGTCCGCGAAACCTGTCTGGACGCCTACGCGCACCAGGACATGCCGCTGGAAAAGCTGGTCGAGGACTTGCGGCCACCCCGCAGCCTGAGCCACGCCCCGCTGTTTCAGGTCATGTTCAGCTTCCTGAACACCCCGATGCCGGCGCTGCGCATGCCGGGCGTGGTCGACCTGGAGGTCCTCGACGCGCACAACCGGTCGGCGAAGTTCGACCTGAACGCGGTGATCATCCCGGGCGCCGGCGACGAGCCGCTCGCGGAGATCGTCGTCCTGCTCGAATACAACACGAACCTGTTCGACGCGACCACGGCGGCGCGCTTTGCCGGTCAGTACCGGGCCCTGCTCGAGGCGATCGCCGCGGACCCGCGGCGGTCGCTCGACGAGCTCATCGGCCTCAGGCCGCCGGTAGCTGCCGGTCGGCGGTGAGTCGGCCGAGGAGGGCGGCGCGGGTGAGTTCGGCTTTGTTGCCGACGCCGAGTTTGGCGCGGATGCGTTTGACGTAGGTGTCCACGGTGTGTGGGCTGATGCCGAGCCGGGTGGCGATCTGTCCGTGGGTCAGGCCGCGCGAGATTTGTCGCAGGACTTGTTCTTCGCGTTCGGACAGGTGGTAGTTGGACATGTCGGGGCACTCGACGGCGGGGGTGATGTCGCTGTCGCGGGGGCAGATCGGGGTGCCGGAGGCGACGGCTCGCACGGCGTCGACGATGCGTTCGCCGGGGACTTGTTTGCTGATCACGCCGGTGGCGCCGGCGCGCAGGTAGGGCGACACGTCGGGCCTGGCCTCGCGGGCCAGGACGAGCACGGCGGTGCATTTGGCGGCTTCGGTGATGTGGCCGAGGCCGTCGGGGGGCAGGGCGTCGGCGTCGATGAGGGCGGTGTCGGCCAGCCAGGACGGTTCCTGGTTGGCGGAGGTTCTCTCGGCGACCACCTCGATGCCGGCGTTGCTCAGGAAATGAACAAGTCCGACGAGGAAGATGGGCGAGCTGACGAGAACGTCCGTGCGGATCACCGGTAGAACCCTCCGTAGTTAGGCGCCTTCATGGCGTTACATTGGGCAAGAGCAGCAAAGAAGATCCACCTGCGGGTGATCGGTTGATCGCTCACTGTCGATCTATTCCCGAGGCTAGCGTGCGCCTCTGACGGCGGGCGGTCCCTCCTTTCGGGGACACCTGACCGTTTGCGCATTTGGGCTTCGTCACTCGAATCAGGGAGTTTTCTGCCGGCCGCCCCGGCCACCAGGATGTGGCCGTGGACGGCGCTGCGCGGGTCGCCGTGGTCAGCGGCGGCAATCGTGGACTCGGCTTGCAGATCGTCTCGACGTTGGCCGAGCGGGGCCTGCGCGTGGTGCTGGCCAGCCGTTCCGTGCAGCGCGGCCAGGCGGCTGTGGAATCCCTCGGTCGATTCGCGGGCCGGGTCGCCGTGCGCCAGCTGGAGATCACCGACCCGGCCAGTGTCACCGCGCTCGCTACCTGGCTGCGGCACCGGCTGGGCCGCTGCGACGTCCTGGTGAACAACGCCGCCGTGCTGCTCGATGGGGACGACGGCGCCGTGAGTGCCGACCTGGACGTCGTGGGCCGGACGCTGGAGATCAACCTGCTCGGCACGTGGCGGCTGACCCAGGCGATCGCGCCGTTGATGCGCTCCACCGGCTACGGCCGGATCGTCAACATCTCCAGCGGGCTGGGCAGCCTCGCGACGATGCGCGCGGACCGCCCGGCGTTCCGGATCTCCAAGTCCGCGATCAACGCGCTGACCCGCATGCTCGCCGACGAGCTGAGCGGGGCCGGCATCCTGGTCAACGCCTGCTGCCCGGAGCGCAGGCCAGATGGTCCGTCGGCGGCGACGGCGATCTGGCTCGCCACGCTGCCCGACGGCGGCCCGACCGGAGGCTTCTTTCAGGACCGTACGCCGATTGACTGGTGACCTTGGGGCCGGACCGTAGCCGGTTCGCGTGACGCGACAAGCGCACCGAGCCGCCCGTAGGTTCCGCTGTAGGAGACCCTGGAGGTAACGGCCGATGAGGCGCGCGAACGCCGTGCTGGCAATCATCGTGTCCGGGCTCGCGATGGCGCTCCTCGCCGCCGGGTACGGTCCGATTCCGGCGCTGGGAGCAGCCCTCCAGCCCGGTGGTGGCGTATGGGGCGCGGCGAGCGATGCGAAGGACGTGGGTTCGCGGGCGGTACGGCTGGACGGCATGGCCGCCGCCGCGACCGTCTCGTTCGCTGCGGACGGAGTCCCCACGGTGCACGCGGCGTCCGAGCGTGATCTGTTCCTCGTCCAGGGCTACCTGCAAGCGACCTTCCGGCTGACCCAACTGGACATGGAACGGCGCACGGCGCGCGGCCGCCTCGCCGAGTTGATCGGGCCGAGCGTGGTCGACATCGACACGTTCGATCTGCAGACCGGCCTGCTGCGCACCGCCGAGGCGAACTGGGCGGCGACGCCGTCCGGCAGCCCGCTGGCCCTGGCGTTGCAGGCGTACAGCCAGGGCGTGAACAACCGCCTCGCCGAGCTGCACGGCAGCGGCCACTGGCCGGCGCTGTTCTCGTTGACCGGGGTGTACCCGCGGGCCTGGACACCCGTGGACAGCCTGGCCATCGCCGGCCTGGTGACCCAGATGTTGAGCTACACGACCACGCCGCTGGACAACGCGCTGCTACACGACTCGTTGGGCGCCGACCGGGCCCGCGCCTGGTTTCCCGAGGTGCCGGCCAACCCGCAGCGCCCGTTTGACCCCGGCCCCTATCGCGACCTCGGCGTCGAGCCGCTGCCGGCCACCGCGAACGCCAACGCGGCGGTGCCGGCCGGCGGCACCGGACCGGCCGGGACGACTGTCCCGCGCCGGGGCCCGACGGCCGGACCGGCCCGGCATCAACCGGCGACGTTCGCCGCCGACCTGCTGACCCGGATCCGCCGGCTGCCGGGCGCGCTGATCCACACCGGGCCCGACAGCAACGCCTGGGCCGCCAATGGGCCGGCCGTCGGCACCGGCCGCTCGATGCTGGCCGGTGATCCACACTTGTCCACGACGCTGCCCTCATTCTGGTACCAGATGGCGCTCGGCGCACCGGAGCTCGACGCGACCGGCGCCAGCCTGGTCGGGTTTCCGGGCATCGTCATCGGCCGCAACACGCACATCGCCTGGTCCATCACCGATGCGCAGAACCAGTCGACGCTCGTCTACACCGAGCAGACCAGCCCCGATCGTCCCGGCCAGTACTACTGGAACGGCGCGTGGCGGGACATGAAGCAGGTGAAGTACACGATCCCGGTCCGCGGTGGAAAGCCCGTGCCGCTGACGGTGGACCTGACGGTGCACGGGCCGGTGATGACCGTCGAGGGGCGGACCGTGGCGGTCACTTGGATGGGCAACTTTCCCTCCCGATCGTTCGACGCGATCGTGGCCGTGAACAAGGCGAGCACGTTCCAGCAGTTCCGCGACGCGCTGCGGGCCTGGCGCACGCCGACCGTGAACTTCGTGTACGCCGACGACAAGGGAAACATCGGCGCCGTCGCGGCCGGCTACTTCCCGCTGGTCAAGGCCGGCGAGCCGGACCTGCCGCTGCCTGGCACCGGCGAATTCGACGTCGTCGGCACGATCCCGTATGACGCGGCCCCGCAGGTCTACAACCCACCCGGCCACGTCGTGGCGACGGCCAACCAGCGCCCGGTCTCCGCCGCCTACCCGTACTACGTGGGAACCAGCCTGAACTCCTACGACAACGGCTATCGCGCCAACCGGATCTACCAGTACCTCGACAGCCACCGCTCGATGAGCGCCGCGGACTTCGTGGCGCTGCAGAACGACGTCACCGACTACCTGGCCACGTTGATCACGCCGAAGCTCACCGAGGCACTGCGCGGCGTGCCGCTCACCGCCGTCCAGCGCGCGGCGCTCGATCAGCTGGTCGGCTGGGACAACCGGATGACCGTCGGCGCGGCCGGCGCCGGTATCTGGTGGACCTTCTGGTCGCAGTACCTGACCGACGTCTTCCAACCGTGGTGGGATGCCATGAAAGTGCCGGTGGACAAGGGCGGGCCGGGCATCGAGGTATCCGTGCTGCGAGCGAGCCTCAACGAGAACCTCGAGACCTGGACCCTGCACGATCCCGGCAACCCGGCCTTCAGCCCACCGGGCCGGCCACCCGGCAACGCGACGACGGCCATGCGGAAGGCCTTCACCACGGCGGTGGCCGATCTCACCGGCCGGCTGGGCGCCGACCCGGCCGCCTGGAACTGGGGCAAGCTGCACACGCGCGAACTGCTGGCGCTGACCCGGGTCGACGCCCTGGGATACGGGCCGCGGCCGGCCGAGGGTGATCCGTGGACGGTGAACGCGGCCTACGGGGAGATGAACTCCTCGTTCGGTCCGAGCTGGCGGATGGTGGTCGACTGGACCGGTCCGGGAACGGCCGACGCCACGGCGATCTACCCGGGCGGACAGAGCGAGAACCCGGCCTCGTCGTGGTACCTGAGCTTCGTGGACGACTGGTGGAACGGTCGCCTGCGCCCGCTGCCGATGGCCGACGACGGGCCGCCGTCCACTGCTGTGTGGGCGCTGCGGCCAGGAGAGTGACCGCTCATGACCGACCTTGACGTCCGGCCGGCTCCGGCCAGTACACCTGCCAAAAGCGCGTCGCACACGCGCATGATCGCCGCCGCCGCGACGCTCGCCGGGGCGGCCGTCGTCGCGCTGGCGACGCTGGTCCAGCTGTGGTTCGCGCCGTTCGTCGCCGGCCTGGCACTGGGTGGCCTCGCCGCGATGCGCGGGCTGCCCGCCCGGACCGCCGCACTGTCCGCGGCCGCCGCGACGCTGGCCGGCTGGGCCGCGCCGCTGATCGCCCGATCGATCGGCGGTGAGCCGGTGGTCGCCGCGGCCGGCGTCACCGCCGCGCTGGCCGGCCTGCCCCCGCACGGCTGGATCATCGTCGTGGTCACGCTGGTGGTCGCGGTTGGCCAGGGGCTGCTCGGGGTATGGCTGTCCTGTTCGATCGGCGCGCTGTTCCGGCCAAGCGCCCGGTAGCCGAGCCCTGGAGGTGTGCGAAGGTGCCGGACACGACCGACCTGACCGTGGCCGACGCCACCGCGGAGCGCTGGGACGACATCGCCGCGGTGATGGGGGTGCGCGGCGACCCGCCGCTGTGCTGGTGCCAGTGGTTCCGGCATGACCGGCGCGGCTTCCACGCGACCTCCATCCCGCAACACCGCAAGGCACTGCAGGCACAGACCGCCGGCCCCATCCCACCGGGTGTGCTGGTCTACGAAGCGGGGGAGCCGATGGGCTGGTGCGGTGTCGCTCCGCGCGCGGACTACCCCCGGCTGCTCACCTACCGGATGGCGGCGGCGACGGGGGACGAGCCTGGCCTGTGGGCCGTGGTGTGTTTTCTGGTACGGGTGGGAGCCCGCCGCAAGGGCCTCGCCGACGTGCTGCTCGACGGCGCCGTCGACCTCGCCCGGCGGCACGGCGGCCGGGCCGTCGAGGCCTACCCGCTCGACACCACCGTGCGCGCGGCGGCCGCCCCGGAGCTGCGCCACGGCCCCCTGTCGGTGTTCCTGCGCGCCGGCTTCCGGGAAGTCGGCCGGCGGGCCGCCCCCGCGCGCCCGGTCGTCCGGCTGGACCTCTGAGGTCATCCCCGCTTTAGGTGACGCCACGCCGCCGCGGCCGGCGCGATACGGTCGGATGCATGGTTGACGCTGGGCGGTTGCTCGCCATCAGCGATCTTCATGTCGGCTACCCGGACAATCGTGACCTGCTGCTCAACCTGTGGCCGGAATCGCCCGACGACTGGCTCATCGTGGCCGGGGACGTGGCCGACCGGATCGCCGACGTGGTCTGGGCGCTCGACCTCCTGG
>Ga0070684_100004025_pt1 | contig 11121 bp, 9 predicted proteins | sample KBSC723LmetaG_FD_65653 | JGI IMG/M metagenome (GOLD analysis project Ga0070684, IMG submission 65653) | Corn rhizosphere microbial communities from Kellogg Biological Station, Michigan, USA - KBS C7.2-3L metaG | ecosystem: Host-associated > Plants > Roots > Rhizosphere ...
CGCTCTCGATCGTCGGAACCGATCGCTCACCCGACAACGGCTATTTCCGCGCCAAGGTCGCGCAGGAGAAACTGATCGTGGCCTCCGGCATTCCCTACACCATCGTCCGCGCCACACAATTCATGGAATTTCTCGACGCCATCGCCGCTTCGAGCATGGATGGAAACGTGGTCAGGCTTTCGCCCGGACTGTTCCAACCGATTGCCGCAGACGACGTTGCCGCCAACGTTGCCGATGTGGCGCTCGCGGCGCCGCGCGGCGGCATCGTCGAGATTGCCGGCCCCGAACGCGCGCCGTTCAACGAAATCATCGCCCGCTATCTGAAGGCGATCGGCGACCCGCGTCAGGTCGTGAAGGATCCCGAGGCCCGATACTGGGGCGGCCGGGTCGAGGAGTTCTCGCTCGTGCCGCTGGGCGACGCGCGCCTCGGCCGCATCGGGCTGGATGAATGGGTCCGCCACCAGCCACAGGCAGGAGCCTGACCCTGCATCCGTCAGGCGAAGGGCAGGGCGGAGAAATTTTGCAAAGAAGGATCTTCTTTACTTGACGAAATCATAACTGTGCGGTTATACCATATATCAATAACCAATAAGTTATTGATCGCGCATGTCAACCGGCCACGATACGCTCTTCAGAACACTCGCAGATCCGACCCGGCGGGCAATCTTCGAGCGGCTCTGCCGCGAGGGAGAGCAGACCGTCGCTGCGCTGACCGCGCAGGCCGGCGTTTCGCAGCCGGCGGTGTCAAAACATCTCGGGCTCTTGAAGCAGGCCGGGCTGGTGCGCGATCGCCATGAAGGCCGCCAGACGCACTACAGCGCGCAGCTGAACGCGCTGGCGCCGCTGATCGACTGGACGAGCGACATGACCCGGTTCTGGGAGGGCCGGTTCGACCAGCTGGAAAATTTGCTGAAGAGGATGGACCAATGAACAAAGCCGCGATCCAAACACGCTCCGTCATCGTCGAGCGCGAGTTTCCCTGTCCGCCGGAAAAGCTCTGGCGCGCGCTGACGCAACCGCATCTGATCGAGGAGTGGCTGATGAAGAACGACTTCAAGCCGGTCATCGGCCACCGTTTTAATCTGCGCGGTGAATGGGGCGGCGTGCTGGATTGCGAGGTGCTCGCCATCGAGCCCAACAAGGAGCTGTCTTACACTTGGAATCTCAAGCACGACGACGCGGCTTTCAACCTGCAGAGCGCGGTGACATTCACGCTGACGCCAACCAGCGATGGAACTCACTTACGCATGGAACAGTCGGGCTTCCGCCCCGATCAGAGACAGGCCTTTGGCGGCGCCCAGGCCGGATGGCAGCAGTTCTTCGCAAAGCTGGATCAGCTCTTGGCGCGGGAAGATTGAATCCTGCCGCGATGCCCATGCTGTGCCGTGCCGACCACAAGGTCGGCACGGCACAGAAGCTTATGACGCAGCAGAATTAGTGGATCATCCTCGGCAGGTCGAGGATGGAAGATTGTTCAAGTCAGACGATCTTGATCGACATGTCGGCCAATCCATCCAGCTTGCACAGCAACACATCGCCTTTGACCACAGGACCCACGTTTTCCGGAGTTCCTGAATAGATGATGTCGCCGGCCTTCAGCTCGAACGCTTCGGACAGTTTTGCGATCTGCTCGGCGACGCTCCAGATCATCTTGTCAAGATCGGATGACTGCCGCACCTTGCCGTTCACCGCGAGCGAGATCGCACCCTTGGTGAGATGGCCAACTTTCGAAACGGGGTGGATCGGCCCGAGCACCGCAGCATGATCAAAGCTCTTGCCAATCTCCCAGGGCTTCTTTTCTGCAGCCATGGCATTCTGCAGATCGCGCCGGGTCATGTCGAGGCCGAGCGCATAACCATAGACATGGTCGAGCGCCTGCTCGGGCGAGATATTGGTCCCGCCCGATTTCAGCACTGCCACCAGCTCGACCTCATGATGGTAGTTCTTGGTAAGCGAAGGATAGGGATGGTCGGCAACCACACCGATCGCGACATTCTGGATCGCATCCGTCGGCTTCTCGAAGAAGAATGGCGGCTCGCGATTGGGGTCCGAGCCGCGCTCGATCGCATGCGCGGCATAGTTGCGGCCGATACAATAAATGCGGCGAACCTGGAACACTCCGGCCTCGCCAACGATCGGAATGGTCGTGATTGGCACATCAAAGATCGGCTTCGGCCCCGCCTGTGCGGCAGCCGGCGTCGCTTCAGAGACGGCCGCCGCGGCGACCGCACCGGTCGCAGCAGCCAGCAAATGGCGACGGGATGTATTTCGCATGTTCTTCTCCATAAATTTCCAGCTCCATAGATTGGCCCCGCGCGGTGACGTACGAAGCCGCAAAACAGAGTGCCGAGCTCAGTGCGCCAGCGGATTGGGCCGCATCTGCACTTTGAACACTTTTGGATAGGCGTCCTTGCCGCCCTCACCGTGGAAGTTCGCCCGCGTGCCCGACGTGGTCCAGATGCCGCGGCCCTTCCAGCCGGCAGAGGGATCGTCGATTCGTCCGTCGACATTCTTGGTGAAGAAGCCAAGCGGATACGGCACGCGCATCGTCACGAACTTGCCCTTAACAAGCGCCAGCAGCGATTCTTCGCCATTGGCACATGCAATCGGCACATTGGCGCCGAGACCGAGGACGTTGTAGCGGTCAACCCACACATAATAGGCATGGTTGGCGCTGCCTTTAGGATCCAATCCCTTGAATTGGGGGCCAGGCATTCGGTAGACGTGCCAACCTTCCGGACATTGCTTGCCTTCCGCCGTGGTAGGACCGTTAAGCGGGCCCTTGCACAGCTTGCGGTCGAAGCTTGCAAGGTGACCGCTCGACAGCACCGTCCAGACCACGCCGTCGAGGCCGATATCAATGCCACGCGGGCCGAATGTGCCCTCCGGTGGCTGATAGATCTCTGCCAACGCCGTATTCGCTGGATCTGGCCCGGGCATCACGCGCACGATATAGCCGGGCTGATCGATACGCGAGAAGCCGGGGCCCATCGACTGGCCCCAGATCGCATCGTCCACCGGGCTCGGCATGATGCCATAGAAGGAGGCGGCAACGCGCTTGTCCTTGGTCGGATCGAGCGGATCTTTGGGGCCGACATACGCGTCTCGCTTGCCGTTACCGTTGGTGTCGATCACCAGCGCGGTCCAGCCCTGCGAGGCTACGCCGTCATGTGTCTCGCGAAACTGCTTGACGTTGAGCCAGCCGACAATGCCGCCACCGAGGCCAGGTCCTCCCGCGCTCATCCAGAGCGTATCATTGGCATCGTGCCCGAAATAAAGGTGATGGGTCGAGAAGCAAGTGTTGATCAGGTCCCATTTCCCGGTCGTGGGGTCGAAACGCGACAACTGGCGCAGTGAGGTCGCTTGCGGATCGGCCTTGGCAGAGGGATGGTTCGAGCCCTGCTTGCAGTAGTCCGGATTCTGCGGCGGCCGCAGGCGCGCGGTGAACCACACCTTGCCGTCTTCATCCATCATCACATTATGGATGCTGGTGTGCCCGTCCCAGATCGCCTCGTCGCCCCAATAGGCCGAGGGGCCGTGCGGCACATCCGCAGACCCTTCCATCTTTGGATCGAGGTAGGGCTCCTTGATGGTGGAGGCGACGTTCTTCACCGGATCAAGCGTCGGGATCAGGTCGGTGCTCTCCTCGGGCGATCCGTAAATCAACCCGTTTGCATTTACACGCGGGTTGCGCTTGTCGGTCGAGATGGCGTCGTGCTGGTAGTGCTTGGGCGAAGCCCAGTCCCACATCGTGACGACGACATTGCGTTCGATACCCTTCGGCCGCTCCGGCTTGTCGAAGGGCAATTCGCCAGCCGCAATCCGGTCCGTCCATTGCGAAAACAGGTCGTAAACCTTGTCCGGCCCCATGCTGCCGAGCGCGGTCGCCATGTACTCCATGGCTTGACCTGCCTGGGTCCGCATTGCCCATGCTGTCTTCGAGTCATGCCCCTCCATGAAGAACTTCGGCACCTCGCGAATACCGCGCGAGCCCAAGGCGTGGCAGGACTGGCACATGTTCTTGACCGTATCCACCCACTGCGCCTGGGACTTCATCGTCTCTGGCATCTTGTTGCCCGCGTCGCCAGTTCCCGGGAATTCGGACGCCGCGGGAATCTGGAGCATCGAGTACCAGTACATGCCCGGGTAAAGCTGCGCTGCGGCGGCCGCCGATGCGGCAGGTTTCACCTTGAAGTCGACAAGCTTACCGGGGCGCGCGTCAAGCTGCGCGCTGTCGGTCAATCCATAACCGCGGACCCATACCTTGTAGTTGGCGTCCGGTAGATCGGGAATGACAAAGCGACCCTGGTCGTCAGTCACCACCACTTTGGCATATTTGGTCGGAAGGTCTTTTGTTTCGGCGATGATCCAAACACCAGCCTCTGGTCCTTTTGGACCGCTAACCTCGCCGCCTATGTCGTGCGCGCCGATCTCCACGCCCGCGCCTAAAGCAACGCTCGTGCTCAACAATACCGTCAGTACCGTCGCTCCAAGCCATCCAGAGATAATCCGCTTCAAATTGCCCCCTCCCGCTATGCTCCGGCTAAAATGTCAGAACGACTCGCCCGAGGAGTTTTGGCTTACTCGACCAACCGTCAATTTGGCTATGCATTCGTGAGCTAGCTGTCAGTACGCTTCGACAGACCTAATTGACGGACGGGAGAGCTTTGGAAGAGAGGAGAGAGCACGCATAGCGTCGGTCTGGTCCCGTCGCGGGATTGGCTGGAACTGCAACGCCTGCGTGAGATCACCGCCGACTACAACGACATGATCTGCGTGGCGGCCGGTTCTTCACCTTCACGCGGCTGCGGCCAAGCCAGTGGAAGAGTGCACGCACTCTGAACGCCATCCAGCGGCTGCATGGGGAGTTCGAGCGACGGATCAAGACGCAGACCGTGCTGCCATCAGCGGACACCGCGGCATCAACACGCGCAAGGTCGATGGCTGAAAAACGCTCGCCACAAAGCCGATCGATCGGCCAATTGACCTGGCCGCCTAATCAGATGGCTTCGCGATGTCGGAGATTACACTACTCCGGCTTCCAACCACGTCTCGACGGCGCCCTGGATTGCGAGGTGCTCGCCATCAAGCCCAACAAGGTGCTGCTCGCCGGTCTGTATCTATTCGTGCTGCCAAATGCCGCCAAGGGGTGGCGTGGGCTTAGTATGTGAGCGGAGCGACGACATGAAGAAAGCGACGGCGGCAAAGAAGACCAGCGCGAAGAAGACACAAGCAGGCGCCTCTCCCGCGCGGCTGATCGATGGCAGGATCAAGGAGCTCGGTGACTGGCGGGGCGAGATGCTCGCCCGCATCCGCGCCCTCATCAAGCAGGCGGACCCCGACGTGGTCGAGGAGTGGAAGTGGCGGGGCGTTCCGGTGTGGGAGCACGCCGGCATCATCTGCACCGGCGAGACCTACAAGAGCATCGTGAAGCTGACTTTCGCCAAGGGCGCCAGCCTCAGGGACCCCGCGCGCCTGTTCAATTCCAGTCTCGAAGGCAACACCCGCCGCGCCATCGATATCCACGAGGGCGACAAGCTCGATGAAAAGGCCTTGAAAGCGCTGATTGTCGACGCCGTGGCGCTGAATACGTCCAGAGCCAGGTAGGCGGCAGCCGCCCGCAAGAAAAGAAAATATGCCGGTGGCCTGTCGGTTCCGGGGCGCTCCGTTCGTCTTTCAGCCAGTGCAAGCCGTCTTGGAGCTCAGAAATGGGAAATTCTCGCTATCGCTGGGTGATCGTCGCGGCCGGCGGCCTGCTCGGCTGCGTCGCGATCGGTGGCATGTTTTCGCTGCCCGTCCTTTTGAAACCCATCGCGCAGGATACCGGCTGGTCGATCACCGGGGTCTCCAGCGCCATGACCATCGGCTTTCTGGCGATGGCGCTGACCAGCATGATCTGGGGCAACTTGACCGACCGTTTCGGTCCGCTGCCGGTGGTCCTGACCGGCTCGATCGTGATCGCGGTTAGCCTCGCGCTGGCGAGCCGGGCGACCTCGCTGCTTGCCTTTCAGTTCGTCTTCGGCGTCATGGTCGGCGGTGCCACGGCGGCGATCTTCGCCCCGATGATGGCGACCGTCACCGGCTGGTTCGACACCCATCGCAGTCTTGCGGTGTCGCTGGTCTCGGCCGGCATGGGCATGGCGCCCATGACCATGTCGCCGATGGTGGCCTGGCTCGTCTCCCACCATGACTGGCGCACGACGATGCTGATCCTTTCCGGCGTCGTTGCCGCGATCATGATCCCGGTCTCGCTATTGGTGCGCCGCCCGCCGGCGCTCGCCGCTGCGCCTGCCGCGCCGGCCGCTGGCGCCGCGCCGCCGGCGGAGATGTCGGTGCAGGAGGCGCTGCGCTCGCCGCAATTCATCATCCTGATCGCGACCAACCTCTTCTGCTGCGCCACCCATTCGGGCCCGATCATCCACACCGTGAGCTACGCCATCTCCTGCGGCGTGCCGCTGGTGGCGGCGGTCACGATCTACAGCGTAGAGGGCTTTGCGGGAATGTTCGGCCGCATCTTCTTTGGCATCGCCGGCGACCGCCTGGGCGCGAAGCGTGTGCTGGTGACGGGCCTGCTCGCGCAGGCGTTCGGCGCGCTCGGCTACGTGTTCGTGCGCGAGCTCGCCGGGTTCTACGCCGTGGCGGCGGTATTCGGCTTCATCTACGCCGGTACCATGCCGCTCTATTCGGTGCTGATCCGCGAGAATTTTCCGCTCCGGATGCTGGGCACCCTGATCGGCGGCACGTCGATGGCAGGAAGTCTCGGCATGGCGACCGGTCCGCTCGCCGGCGGTTTGATCTACGACACCTTTGCGAGCTACGCTTGGCTCTATATCGGTTCCTGGGCCTTCGGACTTGGCGCCTTTGCGATCCTGCTGACGTTCCGGCCATTTCCAAAGAAGGTCGTGGTTGAGCCCGTGCCGGTGCCGGCATGAGCGGCCAGGGAGTTCAGGACCATGGCTGACGCATTGGACCTTTGCGAGGGCAGCGATCGCATGGCGCTGCAACCCCGAGATTCCGCGAAGCTGAAATGGATGCAGCGGATCGGCTGGGGCGTCACCGCGCTCATGATCGCGTTCCTGCTCTTCGACAGCATCGGCAAGCTCGTGCTAGAGCATCATGTCGTCGAGGCAACGACGATGATCGGCTACCCTCTGGAGGTCATCCGTCCACTGGGGCTCATCTGTCTTGCCTGCACGATCCTGTACGGGATTCCGCGCACATCGATCCTGGGTGCAATCCTCCTGACCGGATATCTCCGCGGCGCCGTGGCCAGCAAGGTGCGCATCGAGGATCCCATGTTCAGCTCCGTCCTGTTCGGGGTCTATTTCGGCGTCCTGATCTGGGGCGGGCTCTATCTGCGGAATGAGCGGCTTCGCGCACTCATTCCATGGAGCCGCGACTGACCATCGCCCTCCCACAAGGGAGGGCGCCAGCGAGACGCCAAGACGCGCCACGTTGCGGCAACGTCGGATCCCTCCTCGGCAGGCGTCTCAGCGACGCGCCGCCGCGCGCCGGGGCCTCGCTGACGATCGTCCGCGGACCGGCCTTGCTTGGCGTCTGCCTTGCTGGTTTCTCACCGGTGTTGCCGTCTGATGTCGCGGGATCGGTGCCGGACTGGGACGACCGGCCGGTTTGGCCTGCAGGCCGCGCAAGACCTTGCCGATCTGCCCGACCGTAAGAGACGGCAGAAACTTGTCGTCCTTGACGATGTCCATGGCCTGCTTCCTGCTCAGGGCTCCGCGGCGGGTGATGTTCCTTTCGCCGTTGCCGATCTGCCAGGCGCTTTCCCACAACACGGCGAGCAGATGCGCGCCGTCCTGCATCACGCCGATGGTCTTCTTGCCGAACAGCGACCATAGCTTGGTGGAAGCCGCCTTGCCGCCCTTGCCGACGTCGACATAGGCCTGCACGATCTTCAAAGGCGGCAAAGCCTTGAACGTGTTGCGCATCAACTCCACCGTCGCGATTGCGGCATCGCGGCCGCTCGCCACCAATTGGCCTTGTTGCACCTTCGGCGTTTGCTTCAGGCCCTGTAGAATGGCGTCGCGATTGGCGAAGATCATTGCATCTTCGTAGGCGCTGTGGACGCCCTGTCCCAACGGCTGAAGCTCGCTCTGGCCAGCCTTCTTGCCTTTCGTGAAGACGTGTTTGACGGGTGTCCTGGGATCTCCATCGTGCAGGAAGGAGATATGCAGGGGCTGACAGGCATCACCGACATAGTGCGCCAGCACGCCCGCGGCACAGACGAATTTCTCGGCTTCGCCGTTCTTCGCGAAGTCGCACATCTCGTCGAATATCTGCCAGACCCGGAAGGGCAGCAATCCCCTGCGGTCTTCCTTGATCTTCTCGTCGGTCAGGATGTCGGTGACGCTGTCGTAAAACTTTTCCCAGACATTGGGGTCGATGTTCGCCTTGACCTTGGTGAGGTCGAGCAGGGTTTTGCCTTGTGGATCCGGCTGATCCATGTCGGCAAAGTGGTTGGACCCTTCCGACGGACGCGCAAAACCTTGCTTGGCGACGCGCGGCTTCCAGAAGAAGTCCGGAACATCAGCCATGGGCACGAACGGCTCGCTTCCCATGCCCTTGAAGTCGCCTTTCTTCAGCGCTGCTTCATCGTGGCTGATGATCTCCAGATTGTTTTCCATCAACGTCTTCAGTTTCGGAAAGCGGCCGGACAATGCGACCAGGGTCCGCGAGGCGATGGAGAAATGACCGAGCGCACCCCAGGTGTCGGGTTGGTCGACGTTCCAATCGCGCACGATATCGACCTCGAGCATCGCGCAGGTGCGCGACAGCAAGGTTGCGAGCGCAAAGCTCTGCGGCGGGGCCTTCGTCGCCGAATCGAGCATGTTGCGGCCCCACTGCATGGCCAGAGGCAGAAACTGATCGCTGGTCGGCTGATGCTTCTTGCCGGAATTCTTGTTGCTGACCGGCTCCAATAGCCAGAGTGCGCCCGAATCGCCCGGCAACGTCGCGAACTTTGGCGGCGCCTCCTTGCTGGCGGACCCCTGAGTCCTTGGGCCAATCAAGAGGTCGGTGACGAACTCAAATCCCCCAGCTGTCTTGTAGCGGTAGAACAGGCCTTGGATTTCGCCCAGCATGGTGCCGCTCGCCGCGCCAATGCCGCGCACATTGCACCCAACCAGTGAAAGCGAAAGACGGGTTCCGGAATAGTCCGCAACTGGTCCCACTACGCCGAGATCCTTGACCACCGTGGTCCAGCGCGAAATATCGTCGATCTCGACCAGGCCGACGTCGAGATTGACGAAGGTATCGCTGACCGAGAAGTTTGGGTAAAGCGAGGAGAATGGAATCCGCGTCAGCTGTTTGGCGGCGGACTCTCCGATCCTGTCTTCCGTTTGTGCCACGATCGCGCTGACCGGCTCGCCTTCCTCGCCCGTGACGTGGCGATTGGTGAGGGCGTAGAACTTGTGGCCGTCACTCACGAGGCAGGCGATCGTGGCGAGATATTTCTGTCCCTGCACGGTGGCGATCAGTGGACTGCCGGGTCCGATGTTGTTGAGCGGATGGAAGATCTTGTTTGGTGCCTCGATCGGCGTCGTCGATTCCTTCGGAGCCTCGATGACACAGATCGGCACTTTTGACCCATCGGGCATGAACACCGTGCTCGGCACCAGAGCCTCGGGCCGGGATTCGAATTCCTTCGGATCCTGCCACTCCGACACGAACACCAGTATGCACGGCCAGGAGTAGGGCCTCACTTCGGAATTATCGAGACGACGCTCACCCGTGCCGTGATGTTTCTTCTTGTCGTTCGGCCAACTGTCGCCCTTGCGGATCCGGTAGCGACCAATCGCCGTCGCCACCACGTTTGGGTGTCGCATCAGGTGAATATGAAACAGTTCGCGCGCGTCGATGAGATTTTTCAGCGAGAGATGCGCGAAATCACTTTCATCGGATTGAAATTTCGACAGGTCGATCTGAGGCGAGGAGTGCAACATGGGACGTCTCCAACGAATGAGGTTTAAAATCGAAGAAAGCGCGTCAAACGAGAACAGGTGGCGACTGAAAATGCCCTGACGAATGGTCCGGCCTCCAAAAGTGCATCATGAAACAGGTGCAACTACAAGAGGTTTGGGGGATGAAAACCTCAGACTCCAACGAGGACACGCACGTAGCGGTTTGTTGTCGAGGCAGACGCGTTGGCCGAATGTCCGGGAGCCGCAGGTATGCCATGTTGTTGTGGGCTTGCGCGGCGAGCTCGACCGACGCTATGACTGCGGATGTCCGAGTAGACCGGCTGAGCGAGGAAGTGATGTCACGCGTGTCCATCAAGAGCAGGGACGATTTGCCGCAGGAGGTTAAGCCCCTCTGGGACAAGATGACGACCTATGGCGCGTTCGAGAACCAGGCGGGCGTCATGGCGCACCGGGCGCCGATCTTCAAGCACATGTGGTCGCTCCTGGTCGATCTCGCCGAGGAGGCCGTGGTGTCGAAGCGCCATCTCGAGCTTGCGCTGGTGACGGTCTCGCTCCTCAACAAATGCGATTACTGCGTGTCGCATCACGCGCCGAAGCTCTCGATCCAGGGAGTTTCGGAGGCAGGCGCCGAGCGCCTGCTCGACTACAAGGATCATCCCGAGCTTGACGATATCGACAAGCTCGTCGTCGAATATTCCATCGCGGTGACCAACAACTGGAACAAGACCCGCGACGAAATCTTCGCGCGTCTGCGCGAGCATTTCTCCGAAGCCCAGGTCGTCGAATTGACCTGGCGCATCGCGCTGTGCGGCGCCTTCAATCGCTTCAACGATATCCTGCAGCTCGACATCGAGCAGGGCGTGACGCATCGCGAAGCCGCCGAGTGACGCTTCGTCGTCTCATGCACTCACATCCAGCAAGGAAATCCAGATGGCACGCAGGCGCTGTATCACCGAGATGGGCATGGGCGTCGATGTTCACGGCAAGGATGCCACCAAGGCGGCCAAACGTGCGGTCTCCGACGCGATCAGGCATTCGAGCCTGAGCTTCGTGCGGCTGTTCGGCAAGACGCCGCACGACATGTTCGTCGATGTCATGATCGCGGTGCCGAACCCGGATGGCGTCGACACCGCTGCGGTCGCCAAGGAATTGCCCTACGGCACCGTGACCGTCACGGCCG
>Ga0070684_100004026_pt1 | contig 11120 bp, 8 predicted proteins | sample KBSC723LmetaG_FD_65653 | JGI IMG/M metagenome (GOLD analysis project Ga0070684, IMG submission 65653) | Corn rhizosphere microbial communities from Kellogg Biological Station, Michigan, USA - KBS C7.2-3L metaG | ecosystem: Host-associated > Plants > Roots > Rhizosphere ...
CGCCACGCACCACGTAGACGTAGCAATCATCGGCGCGGGCCCTGCCGGCAGTGCCGCTGCGCGCCAGCTCGCACTGTGGGGACATTCGGTTGCCTTGATCGGACGGCCGCCTCGCCGCGCCCTCGGTGAATCGCTGCCACCAAGCTGCACGAAGCTCTTTGATCGACTAGGAGTTCGCGAAGCGATCGACCACGCGCAATTCATTCGCGCGTCGGGCAACACAGTTCAGTGGGCGGGACAGCCAGTACGGGTCGAGCCGTTCGAGCCAAGCGTCCTCGGCTACCAGGTATCCCGCGATCGATTTGATGCCGTGCTCGTTAGTTCGGCGCGAGATGCCGGAGCACTGGTGATTGACGACGCAACCGTGCGCGATGTCGAGCGAGAAGCTGGCGTGTGGCTCGTTGCGTATGATCGTGCGTCGCAACGTGAGACGGTTCGAGCGCCCTGGCTGCTCGACTGCAGCGGACGCTCCGGCGTGATTGCGAAACGTGAGCTGCGTGCGTCCACCGCGTCGGCTCGAACGACAGCGATCGTGGGCGTTTGGGAGAGCGATCGTCCTTGGCCAATCGACGATGACACACATACGCTCGTCGAGAGCTACACCGGCGGTTGGGCGTGGTCCGTACCAGTTGCACTCGGGCGACGATACGTAACCGTGATGCTCGACCCGAAGGTGAGCGAGGTCCCCGGCCGCGGACAACTGCCCACTGCGTATCGCGCCGAACTGGCGCGCACACGAATGGTTGGAGCGCTCGTTCAATCAGCGACGCTGGTCGAGCTACCGTGGGGCTGCGACGCATCGCCCTACGGTGCCACCGAAGCCGCCCGAGACGGCGCCCTGCTCGTTGGAGACGCGGCGTCCTTCGTGGACCCGCTCTCGTCATTCGGCGTGAAGAAGGCACTTGCGTCCGCGTGGCTGGCATCGGTCGCGGTGCACACGTGCCTCCTCGATTCAGCGATGACGAATGTCGCCCTCGACTTCTTTTCGCGGCGCGAGCGCGAGATGTATGAGCAGTTGCAGCGACAATCGGCCAGCCTGTCGCGCGAAGCCGCCAGCGCGTATGCGAGCGATTTTTGGCGCGGACGAGTGGATGGCGCAATCGAGGAATCGCCACAGGAGCTCGACGAGGCATCGTTGCGATCTGACCACCGGATTTTGGAGGCGTTCGAGGAGCTCAAGCGCCGGTCATCGGTGCGCTTGCGGGGCGGCGACTCGCTGCGCGTCATCGAGCGGCCGATGGTGCGCGGCAATCGGATCGTCCTCGACAAGCATCTCGTCGCGCGGAACATACCCAATGGCGCTCGATACTTTCGGAACGTCGACCTCGTCGTGATCGCCGAGCTCGCGTCGCGGTACGACCAGGTGCCTGACCTGTTCGACGCATACAACGCGTTTACACGGGCGGCGCCACCCGCCCCGCTCACAGATTTTCTCGGCGCGCTATCGACGTTGATTGGCCTCGAGGTCCTGTCGTTGGCTTGACAGCCGGCGCCGAGCGGCGTATTGGTCTCTCGCATTCCCGCGAGGAGAATCGACGTCATGCCGCGTGTAGGGGTTGCGAACGTGTGGCGCCACGGATCGATAGTCGCGCTTGCCGCGGTATTTCTGTGTGGAACTCAGGCTGCGTTGGCACAGCGCGGTGGCCGCGGTGGCGGCCGCGCCGGCGGTTCAGGTGGATCTGCACCCGATACAACCACCGGCTTCGTGATTCGCGATCAGACGACGATCGCGAACTGTCGCCGATGCCATACACTCGACAGCGCCGGCTTCATGCAGCGCATCTCGTACGAACGAAAAACTCCCGAAGGCTGGGAGATGTCCGTCCGACGCATGGCCGGCTTGAACGGAGTGAGAATCCAGCCCGCCACCGCGCGCACGATCGTCCGGTATTTGAGCGATCAGCAGGGCCTCGCTCCGGCGGAGTTGCGACCCGGCCGCTTCGAGACCGAGCGTCGCATGATCGAGTACCGCTACACGGCCGACCCGAAGACCGAGACGACCTGTCGCGCGTGCCACTCGATGGGCCGCGTCATTACGCAACGCCGCACACGCAGCGAATGGGAGCTTTTGCTCGCGACGCATCGTTCGCTGTATCCCGATGTCGACTTCCAAGCATTTCGTCGAGGCGGGCCGGCCGTGAATGACAGCGGCGTGCCGCAGCCGCATCCCATGGACGTCGCGCTCGCGCATCTGGCGAAGGCGTTCCCGCTGCGCACGCCGGAATGGGCCGCTTGGTCGGCGACCATGCGGCCGCCGCACCTTGAAGGCACGTGGCTGCTGAGCGGCACCGAGCCTGGACGTGGCGCGTTTTATGGCCAGATGTCGATGACGCGCGGCGCAACCGATGGAGAGTTCGTCACGCAAGCGACGTATCGATACGCGGACGGCGGTCCACAGGTCCATCGGACCGGAAAGTCGATTGTCTACACTGGGTACCAGTGGCGCGGACGCTCGACCGAGCCCGCGGCGCGCGGGCGCGATACGGTCAGCCTTCGCGAAGTGATGTTCGTCGAGCCAGGTTGGGAGGAGATGTCGGGCCGCTGGTTCACCGGCGGCTATGAGGAAATTGGTATGGATGTGTCGCTCAAGAAGCTGGGAGCGAACGCGGTCATTGCGGGTGTGGCGCCGCGCGCGCTGCACGTCGGGACGCGCGGAGAGGACATCACCATTTTCGGCGCGAATCTGCCACGCGCCCTTGCGGCGACGGGCGTCGATTTCGGTCCCGGCGTGACGGTCGAGCGAGTCGTCCGTGCGACTCCCGACTCTGTGACGGTGCGCGTCAACGTGGATTCAACGGCGCCGGTCGGTAAACGCGACTTGTTCGCCGGCGGTGCGTCCCTTCGCGATGCGGCCGTGGTGTACGATCAGGTGAGCCGCATCAAGGTGACACCGTTGGCGGGCCTGGCGCGCGTTGGCGGCGCGGTATTCCCGAAGCAGCTCCAGCAGTTCGACGCGATTGCCTACTACAACGGGCCTGATGGAAAGCCCGACACCGATGACGATCTGGAGATTGGCCGCGTGAAAGCCGCGTGGAGTCTCGAGGAGTACGGTGTCACGTACAACGATGACGACGTCAAGTTCGTCGGCGCACTCGATCAGACGGGACTCTTCACGCCGGCCCTCGACGGTCCGAATCCGGCGCGCAGCTCCAGTCGGAATAACATCGGAGACGTGTGGGTGGTCGCATCGTACACTCCGCCAACCAAGAACGCACGACCGATCAAGGCGCGAGCACTACTAATCGTCACAGTCCCGCTGTACGTGAAATTTGTTCCCTGGCAAACGCAGCCCTGACGCGCTCATGAATCTTCGTCGAAGCGAGTTTCACGCATTCACCGGCAGCGGATCGTCGCGGTTCTTGTATCTCGTGCCCTCGGCGGCCGTGGTGCAGCTCGACGATCTTTCGCATGCCGTCCTCGAGACCCTCGCCGCCGGCGATCGCTCCGCCACCGATCTCGTCGAGACGTTGAGCGATCGCTGGAAGGCCGACGAAGTTCGCACCTCCGTCGACGAGCTACTCGGGTTGCGCGCGATTCATACAGTTGCCGCGCCGCCACCGAAGCCGAAAGCCGAAAAGCCCAAGCGAAGCATTCCCCTGCAGACGCTCGTGCTCAATGTGACGAGCAAATGCAATCTGTCGTGCGGCTATTGCTACGAGTACGGCGAGGACAAGATCGTCGAAGCGAAGACCAAGCCGCGCTTCATGAACGAGGCGACCGCCAAGCAGAGCGTCGATTTCCTCTTCAGCGAAGCCGGCGACTCGCCATCAGTCAACTTGACGTTCTTCGGCGGCGAAACGCTGATGAACTTCAAGATGCTGCAGTCGGCGCTGGCGTATGCACGCGAGCGAGGTGCCGCGCTCGGAAAGGAAGTCAACGCGAGCTTGACGACGAACGCCACGCTCTTGCGCGAGGAGATCATCGATTGGATCGTCGCCAACGACGTCGGCGTCACCGTATCGATCGACGGCGCGCGCGAGCAGCAGGACAAGTTCCGCGTGTTCGCCAACGGCATGGGCAGCTACGACATCATCTTGCCGAACATCAAGTCGCTGCTTGCTCGACATCGCCGGCGCCCGGTAGGCGCGCGCGTCACGCTCACGGGGCAGAACCTCGACGTGGCGTCGATCTACACGCACCTCTTCGAAGAGATCGGCTTCTGGGAAGTCGGATTCGCGCCAGTGACGACATCGTGGCAGCGCGAGTACGCCATCGAAGACGAAGGCTTTCAGCGGCTCTTGTCCGGATTCCAGGCACTCGCCGCGGATTTCCTCGACGCTGCACTCGCTGGACGCAGACACGGTTTCTCCAACGTGCGTGACACGCTCGAGGAAATTCACAAGGGCATGAGCAAGGCTTATCCGTGCGGCGCGGGGCTCGGCCTCATGGGTGTCGCGACCGATGGCGACGTCGCACTTTGTCATCGGTTCGCCGGCTCGGATGAGCACAAGCTCGGCAGCGTGTTCGACGGCGTCGATCATGCGCGTCAAGATGAATTTCTGCAGAAGCATCACATCGCGAACAAGACGGATTGCGCGACGTGCTGGGCGCGACCGCTGTGCGCGGGCGGATGCTATCATGAAGCACATACCCGGTACGGTTCGACGGTCGAGCCAAACCTGCACTACTGCAATTGGATTCGCGCGTGGACGAATACCTGTCTCGAGATCTACGGCACGCTCGCCGAACGGAAGCCGGAGTATCTGGCGCAGTTTGACTAGCAACCAGCAACCAAATGCGGCATCTCAAACCGATCAACCAGAAAGCACGACACATTCAGTCGATCATCGACAATGACGTCGTGGCGCTGCAGCAGGGCGGACCAGCGCAGGGGCCCCACGTTCCGCTGGGCTGTTCGTTCGTGTTTGCGCCAGGCTGGGAAGTCGACAGCAACGGCGGCACCGCTGGTTTGTGTCAGCCGGTCGAGCGCGACTTGTTCGACTGCCATCTGACCTGCTTCTGGCCGGCGCACGTTCCCGATCTCTACAATCACGCACCGGATTGGACAGCGAAGTGCGCGTCCGCGCAGAAGGATTGGCGCAAGATCGATTTGATCTTTCCATGAGCATACGGCCCGGGTCGTTTGTATCGAGCATTGTCGCGACGGCGTCGCTAACCGCCATGCTCGGGATGTCCGCATCGGCGATCGCGCAGTCGGCGATGCCGCGGCAGTCGGGCGATCCCATTACGGCCGGAGGGAACGGAACGCTCTACGTCGGCACATACGCGCGTCAGATCCTGGTGCTCGACGAAGCGACGATGCAGGTGCGTGATACCATCAAGTCGCAGGTCGGGATTCCAGATCTGTCACTCTCGTTCGACCGGAAACATCTCTATCTGAGCGACCCGGGCAACGAGAAGATCGAGATCATCGATCTCGCAACCAAGAAGTCGAGCGGGGTATTCACCCTCTCGAAGGACAGCACGAAGGTCCGGATGTGGGGATTCAGTCTCGATCCTCAGGAGCGGTTCGCCGTGCTCCTGGTCAAAGCCTACACGAAGAAGAAGGATCGGTACGAAGTTAGCCCGCCAACACTGCTCCGCTACGATCTGGCGAAGCATCAGGTCACCGACACTATTCCCTGGCCCAGAGGTGAAGAGCGCGACGGCGCACAAATCATCTTTTCGCCCAAGGGCGACTTGATGTACTTCTTCACGAGCGACGACGTCCTCATCTACGACGCGAACACGCTGAAGCAGGTCGATCGCTGGGAGATCTCGCGCACGTTGTTCGAGGAAGGACTCGGAAGAATTGCATTCGGCTTTCCATATGACGTGTACGAAGAGCCCGGATTCTATACAGGTCTCTTCCGTACGACAGATCCGGTGAATCATCGCACCCAGATGGGAGTGGCGCGCATGGATCTCGTCAACCGCCAGCTCGATTTCTATGCCCTCGGGCCCAGTCAGGGCGTCAGTTTTCGCTTGTCGCCCGATCGCAAGCGCGCGTACGGCATTCACTCGGAAGTCGGCAACTATCAATTTTGGACCTTCGACCTCGAAGGACGGCGAGTCGTCGGCAAAACGGAGTTCGCTGGCCGTCCCCGCATGGGACTCGTGGTCAGCTCGAACGGAAGTCAACTCTACATCACCACCGCCGGGGCGACGATCGACCGCTACGCCACGAGCGACTTCCACCACCTGGGCCAGATCAACCTCGGCGCCGACATGACCAACGTCATTCTGGTGCCGCATTCGTCGACGCAGAAATAACGTGGCGGTGCTGGACAGCGATCTTCGCCGCGCGCTGAGCTATGTAACGCCGCACTGGCGGCGCTTGCTACTTGTGCTCGGTCTGTCGTTGATCAGTACGGTCCTGTCGCTCTACATCCCGCTCCTCTCGCGACAGCTGATCGACGGTGCATTGATCGGCGGCAACTCGCGATTGTTGGTGCGAATCATCGGACAGTTCGCGGCGCTCACCCTCGGCAGCTTCGCGCTGAACGTCGTCAGTGGGCTCGTCTACACGCGAGCGTCGGCCGAGATTCTTTTTGAGATGCGACTGGGATTGTTCCGGCAGTTGCAGCGTTTGTCGCCGCGGTTCTACGCCGACATGCCGGTCGGGCAAATCGCGACGCGACTCAACGCGGACATCGGCGAGATTCAACGCGTCGCCGCGGAAATCGCGCTCGCGTGGGTGGGGAACGTCATCTTCCTGATCGGCACCGTCGTCATCCTGTACCGATTGGACCGCGTGCTCTTTGCAGCGAGCTTGGCTGTGCTTCCGCTCGCGGTGTGGGCGCTCGTGCGGTATCGGTCACGACTCGAGGATGCGGTGACCGGAGTTCGCGATCGCAGCGCCGACGTTGGGAGCTTTCTGATCGAGACGCTGCTCGGCATGAAGGTGATCGTCGGATTCAACGCGCAGGATCGGGAGGCTAAGCGATTCCGAGATCGGAACGACGCCTTCATCGACGCGCTGATGTCGATGCGCCGCCTGACCTATCTGTCGGGCGGAGTGCCGGGCCTGCTGCTCAGCGCGGGAAGCGCGGTGGTGTTCGTCGTCGGCGGCATGCGCGTCATCGATCATACGATCACGATCGGCACCCTCGTCGCGTTCATTGCCTTTCAGATGCGCCTTGTTTGGCCGATTCAAGCACTCATGGGGCTGTACGCGAGTCTCGCATCGGCGCGCGTATCACTTCGTCGCGTCAACGAGATTCTCGATGCGCCGCTCGACGTCGTCGAGGCGCCTGACGCCGTTCCCTTGCCCGCTGCGCGTGGTCACATCGCGCTCGATGACGTGACGTTCGGGTTCGGGCGCGGTGTCGCCGTACTCGATCACGTGTCGCTCGAGGTTCGCGCCGGTGAACGACTAGCGATCGTCGGGCGAAGTGGTGAAGGAAAATCGACGATCGCCGATTTGCTCGTGCGTCAACTCGACCCGGCGACGGGCCGAGTCTTACTCGACGGCGTCGACGTGCGACGAGCACGACTCGCCGACGTTCGGCGCAACGTGCTGGTCGTCGACCAGGAGCCCTTCGTCTTCAATGCGACCATCGCCGAGAATATTCGCTATGCGCGTCCTGATGCGAGTGACGCTGACGTGCTGAGCGCGGCCGATGCGGCCGGGCTCACGGCGCTCGTCGATCGTTTGCCACAAGGCATCGAGACGAGCGCGGGTGAGCGAGGACGCGCGCTCTCGGCTGGTGAGCGGCAGCGCCTCGCTATCGCGCGTGCATTCCTTGCCGATCCCGCGGTGCTGGTGCTCGACGAGGCGACTGGCTCGCTGGACCCCGTGACGGAGTCACAGGTTGCCGCCGGATACGAAGCGGTGATGCGTGGACGAACGACGATCATCATTACGCACCGCCTCGAGCTGGCGCGTCGCGCCGATCGCGTCGTCGTGCTCGAGCGCGGCCGAATCGCCGAACACGGAACGGCGAGTGAGCTTCTCGATAATGCCGACTCGTCGTTCGCGGGATTGTTCGCGAGCGGCGCGCTGCAAGCCGCGCAGTAAATCGCCTCGTCGAATCGCGTAGACACTGATCGTGCATCTCACACTCGACGATCCTCCGTTCGCCGGACGCTCGGGTCACGGTGTCGTCGTCGCGGTGCTCGACAGTGGCATTCACGCCGAGCATCCGCACGTCGGCGGAGTCGTCGGCGGCGTGTCGTTCGTCGATGACTCGGACGATTTCGTCGACCGCATCGGGCACGGCACCGCCGTCGCGGCCGCGCTCCATGAAAAAGCGCCGGCGGCGAACCTACTCGCGGTGAGAGTCTTCGATCGTCACTTGGCGACGAATGCCGGCGTGCTCGCGCGCGCGATCGAATGGGCCGCGGAGCACGGTGCGCATCTCATCAATCTGAGCTTGGGAACCGCAAACGCCGCGCACGCCGAACGCTTGACTGTCGCCGCGGAATATGCGAGGGCGCGCGGCGCGCTCATCGTGTCTGCGCTCGAGGCGAATGGTGCGCCGCTATTTCCTGGATCGCTCGCGTCTGTCGTGGGCGTCGTCGCTGACTGGACATGCGAACGCGATGCACTCGTGGTCGAGTCGCGTTCCGACGGCGTGGCGCGATTTACAGCGTCCGCCTATCCACGTCCGATTCCCGGCGTGCCGAAGGAACGCAATCTCGCCGGCGTATCATTCGCCGTCGCCAACGTGTCGGGGTTTCTCGCGCGTGCGATCGAGGCCGGCTCGATCGCAGCGCTGATGCGCGGTGGATCGCAGGCCGACTAGGGCTTCTTGCCGGGCGGTGTCGTTGGCTTCTTGCCCTGCCCTGGTGGCGTGGCCGGCTTTGCGCCGCGTCCACCGTTCGCCGGTACGCCGGCTGGTGGCCCGCCGCCTGAGCCGCCGTTCTGACCATTGCCTGCGGCACTGCCCGGGCGCTTCGTTCCAGCGAGGTCGCGGCCCGTCTCCGCTGGCTTGTTGCTCTGCCCCGCGGCGGCTTGGGCCGGCAGCTCGTTCGGCATCTGCTCGAGGTCATGATCAGACGCGCGAGCCTTTAGTCTTTGCTCGACACGATCGAGCGCGTCGTCAGACGGCAATCCGCGATCGACCAAACTTCCAATCACGTAGAGCGGCACCGCGAGCGACCTGCCGCTGGGCGCACTCTTGGCCAGCGCGCTGACCTTCGCACCATCCACGCCCTTTCGCATCGCCTCGGCGCCAGCCTCGATCTCGTCGTCCGCGGGCTTGCGACCGCGTGCGCGCTGCAGCGTGTCGCGCACCTTCTCCATCCGCACTGCCTGATCAGCCACGGATTTCTCGATCGCGTCCGGCGCAACACCTCGCGCGGCAAATTTGAGCGCGCGCATCTCCAACGCCTCTCCGGGCAAACCGCGGTCGCGAGCCTTTTCAATTACGGCGAGCACGCGGGCCGCGACGTCGGCTGGAAGTACCTGCCTCAGTCGCGCTGACGGATCGTTGGCCGGCGTCTGCGCGACGACCGTCACGCTGCCGAGCAATGCGATCGCAACGAATGTCCTCGCCAATTGTGGATAGCGCATATGCCTCACCTCGATGCGGCGGCGTCTGAGTTCCCCGCCTTCGCATGATTGACTGCCACCACGCATCCCCAGGTCACTCGATTGCCAGAATTCCAACAACACCGCCAAATTCATCCGTCGACGTCAGAAGGCCGGGCGGGGCGATCCAGCGGCCTCCGTCGAGCCGGATGGTGATCTGATGGGTGCCTGGCGTGATTGGCAGCGTCGCGACCCACGAGCCGTCCGTCGCACGCGCCAATCGAACCGGCTGCCACTGCGTGAAATCTCCGTTCAACTCGACGTTCCGCGCCGACGACGCCTTGACGCGCAATGTTCGCTGATTGCCGCGCACCGTTTGGACCTCGAACGTCATTGATGCCGGCGGATCGGCGATGGGCGCCGTCGATGTCGTCGCCGATGCCGACGCGCGATCCAGTGTCCGACTGTTGCGCGATGCGAGACGCAACGCAACGGACACGAAGCGTCCCCCGGGATATCCTTGTGTCAAATCGACTGGATAGCTGCCCGCACTACCAACGATGGCGACACGCGACGCAACCCAGTCGACGACGCTCACGCTTCCCCACGCGCGCGACGTCCCGCCGACCGCGGCTCCGACAGAGCCACCGCGTACACCGGCCGTCAATCCGAGCTCGAACGCGTTGGTGGGATAGCGCAACGCGACCTGCAGATCGGTATAGCGAATCGTATCTTGCACGACGGTTGGAGTCACAGAGATCAAGCTCGTGGCGTCGCCTCTGCGCAGCCACGCACCGGCCTCGGTCTCGAGCACCCCGCGCCACGTCGCGCCATCCCACGTTCGTCCGACACCGCCGCCGATCCAGCCTCCCACACCGTTGTCGATGAGATGCGCGCGCACCGTGCCGATTGCCTCGCCGGTGCGAGTTCCGTCCCGATGTGTGCTCCCGCCAAACGATGGCGCGATCTCCATCGTGAACAGCCCCGCGCTCGGCGTGAACACCGATGGTGCAACCGCGCCTTGGAAGCTCAGGCCTCCGTTTCCGAGTTGCGACACGTTTGCCGACGCCGCGAGCGTCGCTCGCGACCAATCGAGGCGCAGCGCCGGACTGAGTGAGCTGCCGGCGGATCGAATGGTGTCAGCGTACCAAATTCCCGTGCCCGAAACATCGACGCTCGACACCACTTGTTGCGCCGAAAGCCGGCTCGCGGGGCGCAGACCAACCGTGAAAACGGCGAGCGCGACGAGCGCGGGCCGAATCATTCGCTAGCTGCCAACCGTGATGATCGAGCTGCTGGTATTGAATTCGTCAGAGGTGCTCGGCGCGAACGGATCGGCGACCCAACGCCGACCGTCGACGATGAACGCGTATTCATGACGACCGCTTGGCAGTGGAACGGATGCCGTCCATGTGCCGTTGGTGCCGACTGGGGTGAGCGACACGGGCTCGGCGCCCCATGCATTGAAGTCGCCGACAAGCGAAACCGTCTTTGCCTGGCCGACGAACACGAAGCGAACGACGTTCACCGTGTCGTGTGTGACCTGCGCGACAGTCGGCGCAGGAGCCGTCACCTGCGAACGCGTCGCGACGAAGGTGCCGAGACTGACGATCGCGGTGAGTGATGCGGCGATGGCGAGTCCGGCGAGTGGCGAGAGGTGAAGCGTCAGTGGTGTGCGCCACCACGCCGGAGCGAGCGGACGCGC
>Ga0070684_100004028_pt1 | contig 11119 bp, 11 predicted proteins | sample KBSC723LmetaG_FD_65653 | JGI IMG/M metagenome (GOLD analysis project Ga0070684, IMG submission 65653) | Corn rhizosphere microbial communities from Kellogg Biological Station, Michigan, USA - KBS C7.2-3L metaG | ecosystem: Host-associated > Plants > Roots > Rhizosphere ...
TACCTGCACCACGACTACGCTGCGGAAAAGCGAGCCGCTTGGCAGGCGTTGGGGCGGCGGCTTGAAGCGGTCGCGCAAAACGCTGCGGCTGTCACTTGCAGCCTGACGTTCAGCCGTCAGCGACGCACCAAGCTATTCTCGCTGCGCGAGCTGCTTGAACTTCTGCTTGCGACCCTTGCTGTCATTCAGCTTGATGCTCTGAGCCACAGCAATGCGGCGAATCTGTTGAAAAACTCCGTTCGCGAGCTCTGGCGTGCGACGCTGCGGAAGCCGACCTCTCAGATCGAGCCAGGAACGACGTTCGCGACTTGGCCAAGCGTTGAGTGACCCCTGAGAACGGGTTCCGATGCGAGCCCATCGAGTTTTTCAACATCGGGCGCTGCAGTCATTCGCGAGAGCCACGACTGCACATCGGCCAAAAGAGCCTGTCGCGACCGGCGGCTTGGACCGTCCGCCGAGCTTTCGTGCCTGCCAAGAGGCGACTCCCGGCCGCGATACCGAGGTACCTAGGACTACCATCACCGACGTGAATCGTCGCAAGGTGTTGCTGGGTTCCTCTGCTTGCCTCTTGGCAGGAATCTCAACGGCCACACTGGGACAGACGTCAAGGACGACGACGCCGCGCATTGCAGTGCTCGCACCCAGCACTTGGGCCCGAGAGGAGGTCACGCTTCAACCCTTTTTCGACCAGATGCGCCGCTTGGGCTGGGTCGAGGACCAGACCATTCTCTACGACCGCGCCTATGGCGACGATGTGCAGGCGAACTTGGTTCGACTTGCGGTCGAGGTGGTTGCACGGAAACCAGACCTGATCTTTGCTCCACCTTCACCCGCGGCAGTGGCGGCACGCAAAGCGACGTCGACGATTCCCATCATCTTTGCGACGGGGACAGATCCGGTCGGCACTGGATTGGTTGCCAGCCTTGCGCGTCCCGGAGGCAATGTCACAGGAATACTGAGTGTCGTGGAGTCACTCGCGCCCAAGCTGATGCAGGTGCTACGTGAAGTGCTCCCGGCAGCCAAACGCCTTGGTTTCCTGAACGATCCGAACGACCTGCGAGCACGCATCGATCTTGCGGCGGCGAGGCCGGCAGCCGCTGAGCTTGGCATGACTCTCGTGGTGTCCAACGCAACCAGCGACGCGACGTTAAGCGCTGCGGTGGCCCGTCTGGCGGAAGAAAAGGTCGATGCCATCCTCACGAGCACTTCGTTGATCTTCAATTTTCGTGTGCACTTGCTGGAACTGGCCAACGCGCGGCGCTTGCCGGTGTTCGGACATCGATCTGAGTTGGCCGACGCAGGGGCGCTGCTGACGTACGGGGGCGCCTTGTCGGACCAGCTACGGCACGCCGCTGCCATGGTCGACAAGGTGCTGCAAGGGTCGTCGCCGTCCGTGTTACCGGTTCAGCAACCAACCAAGTTCGAACTGGTCGTCAACCTGAGGGCCGCCCGTGCATTGGGTGTGAAAGTCCCGCGGAGCATCGTGCTACAGGCCGACAGGGTCATAGAGTGACGCAGTCGATGGAGGTCCTACCAGGGTGGACGTGGCGTCCGCTTGGCCTTGCTGGCCCGCCGGCGTAGCCTTTCTGCGCGTGCGGTCCAACCCTCGTTCCAGTCGCAGGCCGCTTCCAGTCGGAGCGGACACTCGCCGGCAATATGTGACCGACCGCTCATGGCCGTGAGCAGCTATCGATCGGAGAGCGCTCTCGACCCCGAGCGGTCGGTCGCTACCTCGAATGGATCGTCCAGAAGCAGCCATCGAAGCTGCGAAGTCAACCAGACGCTGAGCCACCCGCGGCCAATCCAGACTACCTTTTGCAGGAAGCTGTGAGGTTGTGGCAGCAGCCGGCAACGGTCGTTCGCAGCGTGGTCGGCCGACTGCTCGCTCGCCCGGCGTTCGGCGCGTCCGACCCGAAGCAGCCTTGACATCTCGGATTGCTCACCAGGCACGCTGCCATAGGCGCCATGGTTCTGGCGCGTCGCCACCCCGTGATGCGCCCGAGTCCGACGTTCAACACGGCGCTCGCGGCGACGCACGCCGGAACCGCATGGAAATCGCCTCCAGGTCACTGGATCACGTGATCGGCTTGTGCTAGAAGCAATTGCGGAATCGTGATGCCGAGGTCCTTGGCGGTTTTCAGGTTGATTACGAACTCGAACTTGGTGGGCTGCTCGACCGGCAGGTCGCCTGCCTTGACGCCGCGAGCCAAACTGTTGAGATAGGTGGCAGCCTTGCGATAGGCGGCTCTCAGATTTTCACCGTAACTCATTAGCCCACCTTCATCCACGAACTCTCTCGCGCCGTAGAAGGCGGGCAAGCGGTGATTGGCAGCCAATTCAACAATCCGCGCCCGTCGAGTAAGAAACATCGGTTCGTCGGGCAGCAAAAAGACGGCGGTCGCCTTCTCGCGGAGCACCATGTCAAATGCCACAGACAGGTCTGCGGCATAGGCGACTTCAATCTTCGCCAATCGCACTTTCAGTGTTTGAGCAATCGGCACGAGCTGTAGCCACATGCGAGGGTGAACGTCGCTGTTCTCTTGGGCGAACACGGCGACTGTTGCCGGCTTGAGCAGGACGCCGGAGAACATCTCCAACATCTTGGGCAAGATGTCCTCCGCCTGGCTGGAAAGCCCGGTGATATTGGCACCCGGTCTGGCGAGGCTAGTGATCAACCGCTGCCCAACGGGGTCGGCGACCGCCGCCATGACGATCGGGGTCGACGTGTTTGCTTGCCTCGCAGCTCGAGTGGAGGGCGTACAAGTCGTTACTACGGCGTCAAGTCCCATCGCCGCAAGTTCGCGCGCATATTCGGGCACTCGCTCATTGCGACCGTCGGCGTAGCGGCGCTCAACGGTCAGATTCTTGCCTTCGACATAACCCTGATCACGCAGGCCCTCGAGCAGCGCCTGTTCGAGATGGCCGCGTTGGGAAATGCTGCCACCGACCAAGATGCCGATGTGCGCCGTCTTGCCTTTTGACTGCTGAGCACCGGCCGCGACTGGCGTACCCGCGCCCCCGAGGGCTAGAAGAGCAAGTACCGTGTCACGCCTGTTCATTCGTCCCCTTCACTTCTCGCGCACGTCCGAGGCAACGCCGGAGACATACATCCCTTGGGAGTCGATGATCTGGGCGATTGAAGCTCGTCGACGTCGCGTGCAGCAAGCAAGAGCGAGGTTCCACCTTTGCGAGCGCGTCACACGCCGCCAAGCCGATGCCGCCGGTCGCACCGGTTACGAGGATTGTGCTGGGTAGTGCCTGCATGGCCCGGTTCTCCCGTGGCGCTCGACTCGAGCGGGGCGCCGCCGACCAATGGGGCAGCACGAAACGCTGGCGGCACGCTCGAAGGGCCACACATTGTGTGCTTCCGCCGCCGAGGATGCTCGAAATCTCAGAACGATCACGCTTGGCAATCCCTTGGCCAACATCTTGGAGAGATCGTGACGACCGGAGGGCGAGCTCCTGACGGACGACGAAGTAGGACGAATGGAAACCACCTCCTGAGCCCGGTCCACAAACATCTGGCGGTCGGCCATCGCGACGTAATGCAGTCCGGCGCCATCGCCTGCCCGTCCCTTGGCCGCGATGCCGGCAACCGCATTCGTCGGACATGATCCACGGCAGGACGCTGGGGCGAGCTCCGACGACGCCTCGGAACCGGGCGGACGAGCGCCTGCTCCTCGGTCGCGTTTTCTAGGTTCTCGCAGGTCGTCGCATTCGCGTTGCGCATGTCTTCACGCAAAACAAACGTTTGAAGGCGGCTGGCGGCCTTGGTTCAATGAGGCTTGAGGATTCCCGCCCGGAGCAGGGGCATACGAATGTCGAACAGCACTGGCGACTGCGCTGCTGGACGAAAGCTTTCGCTATTGAAAACCAAGGCCCTCGCCCCGCTCTTGACTGGGGGCGCGGCAACGAGAGATCGCGTAATCGGCACGCTGTGCGCCGTCATGGTGGTCTTTCTGTTCTCTAGTTTCACGCTCGTCTCAAGACTCGGATTCTCGTCCTCGCTACAGGTCATCGACATCGCTGCGATACGCTTTTCGATCAGCGGCGTGGTCTTGACACCGGTGCTCTGGCGCTATGGCCTGTCTGGCGTCCGGTGGAGGGAAGCGGCAGCGCTGGCCTTCTGCGGTGGCCTGGGCTTCGCGCTGCTCGCATTCACTGGCTTCTCGCTGGCACCCGCGACGCACGGCGGGGTGCTGCTTCACGGGACGCTCGCTCTCACCACGTCTGTACTCGCATGGATCGGGTTGCGAACCCCGACGACGAGAGGCCGAATGCTCGGTCTCCTGGCCATCCTGGCGGGGATCGCTGCCATGGCATGGGACAGCGTGGCCACGAGCAGCGGCCACCAACTGCTCGGGGACTGCGCCCTACTGCTGGCGTCCTTCAGTTGGTCAGCCTACGGCTTGCTCGCCCGTCAGCTCGGGCTGAGCTCCGCGCACACTGCGTCGATCGTGACTGTGCTCTCGATGTGCTGCTTCATGCCTACCTACTTGATGCTGCCCGGCGCAGGGCGTACGCTGCTGTCGGCAGGCCCGACAGAACTGGTTCTTCAAGGGACGTTTCAAGGCTTGCTCATCGGAGTGGCTTCGCCCTTTTTGTATAGCCGGGCTGTTGCATCACTGGGGGCCGCGGAAACGGCGGTCTTCACTGCTGCAGTCCCTTGCGTCACGGTAGTCGCGGCGATCTTCCTACTGGGCGAGGCCCCATCTTCAGCGGCAATCCTTGGAGCCGTCATCGTCACGATCGGCATGGCAGCCGCTCTGAAAGGCTAGCGCCGAACACATAGCCTGGCGTTACTCCAGAGACAAGCCCGCCTCCGCTTCGATCCAGGCAGCGACGCGGCGCACGTCCGCACGGGGCTCCTTCTCAGCGCGGATCAGCCAGTACGCGTGCGCGGTCGCCGCAGCCGGATCGGGCGCAGCAAGCCGGACGAGACGACCTTCGTCGATCAACGGTTGGATCAGCTCGAGCCGTCCGAGTGCAAGTCCTTGGCCAGCGAGGGCAGCCTGGATCACCTGGTCATACTGGTTGAAGCGCAGCACGCCGCATGACTTGGCGTCCTCCCATCCCATGGCACTCAACCAATCGGACCACTGCAGCCACGGATGGGCCGGATCGTCGAATTCCAGCAAGGGCAGTTTCGACAACACTTGCTTCGATCGAAGTGACTTGATGCCCAACGAGGGATGAATGACGGGGGCGACGGGGTCGCCGAAGAGCCGAGTTGCGCCCTCCGTTGCAGGCGATGGTGCGGTGTAGCGGATCGCCAGGTCGATGCCGTCGTTCCGCAAGTGAGATAGCCGATTGTTCGCGGACACGCGAAGATCTACTCCCGGATGCTGCTCCTGCAATCGGCTCAGCCTTGGCAGCAACCACAGACCGGTGAAGCCGATGCTGGCGGTCAACACCACCGGCCGCAGTGTCCCCGTGGTCATGATCTCGCCCATCACCTCCTGCAGCTGCTGCACTGCACCGTCTGCACTGCGGAACAAGCGTTCGCCTTCGGCTGTGAACGCGATCGAACGATAGGTCCGCACCAACAGCTTCACGCGGAGTTGCTCTTCCAGTGCGCTGATCTGCCGGCTGACAGCAGACTGAGTGAGGCACAGATCGTGGGCCGCGACCGTGATGGACATGCGCCTTCCGACCGCGACGAAGCCTCGGATCAGATCCAGGGAAGAGAGGCGAACGAGGGGAATTGGCATTCTCAGGACGACAACATCGTCTCACGCAATGGCAGGAGCTGCACGGCCAGTGACATTACTCCTGCGAATGCGGCACGTCGAGAATTTCGCTTGATGGCCCGTGCGTGTGCGTTGAAGATCGGATTGACGCGACCGGCATCCGCCTGGATGAACTCGACGTGACAGAACCACTGTCGAAACAATCGCCAGAGCCCATCGAGTTCTGGTTCGACTTCGGCAGCAACTACAGCTATCTCAGCGTGATGCGAGTCGTCGAACAAGGAATTGACGTCAGCTGGCAGCCATTTCTTCTAGGCCCCATCTTCCAGTCGTTCGGCTGGTCCAACTCGCCTTTCGTGCTTCAAAAGGAGAAGGGCGAATACACCTGGCGTGACATGGAGCGGCAATGCCGCAAGTACGATATCCCGTGGCGCAAGCCCACTCAGTTCCCGCGGCTCGGCGTCCTGCCGAGTCGGATCATGCTGGTCGGCATGGATCAGCCTTGGACCAGTGAATTCGCGCGCCGCGTCATGGTGCGCAACTTTCACCTCGATCAGGAGATTCAGTCGAGCGAGGCGATGACGACGATCCTGACCGAGCTCGATCTCCCCGCTGCCGAACTCATAGCAAAGGCCCAGAGCGAGTCGATCAAGGCTCGCCTGCGAGAGCAGACGGACACTGGGATGCGCCGCAAGGTCTTCGGCGCCCCAACGTTTTTTGCAAGAGGCCAGATGTTCTGGGGCAACGATCGCTTGGAAGATGCACTCCAGTTTGCGTCCGAAGCGGAAGCCTGAACCCGTCCGTCGCTAAGAAGGGAAGCTGCATGCCCGTGCGTGTCGAACGTGAAGGCCGCGTCCTCACGGTCATCCTCTCCCGCGCCAAGGCGCGGAACGCCGTCGACGCCGAACACGCCGACGCCTTGTACAGAGCCTTTCTGGCGTTCGACTCGGATCCTGACCTCGATGTCGCAGTCCTTTGGGGCGAGGGCGGAGCGTTCTGCGCGGGCGCCGATCTGAAGAGGCTCGCGGCGCGCGACCCTGACGCGGCGAGTCCCCTTGAGTACCCGGCTGATGGCGGAGCAATACCGCGTGGACCCATTGGACCGTCGCGGCTCGCTTTGAGCAAACCTGTGATCGCCGCCGTCGAAGGTCCTGCCGTCGCCGGCGGCATGGAACTCGCGCTCTGGGCCGACATTCGCGTGATGGCCGAGAACGCCTACATGGGCGTCTATTGCCGACGCTGGGGGGTGCCGCTATCCGATGGAGGCACCGTTCGCCTGCCCCGCCTGGTGGGGCAAGGTCGCGCGCTCGAGATCATCATGACCGGCCGCAAGGTCGATGCGTTGGAATGCCTTCGGATCGGGCTTTGCGAACGAGTGGTTGCCGCTGGCGGCACCCGCCTCGCTGCGGAGGATTTGGCGCGCCAGATCGCTGCCTTTCCGCAAGTGTGCGTGCGCGCCGATCGGCGCTCGGTCTACCTGCAGTACGGCTTGCCTGTGGGCGAGGCCCTGAAGCGCGAATGGACAAACTGCAGCGGAACATTCAAGGCGGAGGGTGCCGCCGGCGCCGCCCGCTTCTCACGTGGCGTTGGACGCCACGGTGAATTCGGATCGTCGACTTGATGCGGAACAGACGCGCTACCGACAGTAATGTAGCCAAGGAGCCTCGATGCCGATACTTCACATCTCGATGCGCGCCGGAAAGCCGGCGGCCTACCGTCAAGCGATATTCGATGGTCTCTATCGAGCGATGCGCGAAGCGCTCAATGTGCCCGAGGACGACCAGTTCATGACGATCACGGAACATGATGCGACGAACTTCCGGTATGGCGCCACCTGTTTCGGCATAAATCGCAGTGACGACCTCGTGTACATCGTGATCACGGTGTTCGACACCCGAACCGCCGAACAAAAGAAGGTGTTGTTTCACCGAATCGCCGAACTTCTCGCCGAGAGTCCGGGAATACGGCCCGAGGATGTCTTCGTCAACGTCCTCGAAGCGGCCAAGGAGAATTGGTCGGTTGGCAACGGCCTTGCGTCATTTGCCCAGTAGCCCTCGGCTTACGTTTGGCCGCCTGAACGACGAACGTCGCTTAGACGGTCCGCCGGCACAACCACCTCCTCACAAAGGCGCGCAACTCGACGAGGCGCGCCCAGCGAGCTGCGCCCGAGTAGGCACGTATCACCATACGCTTTATGGAGCGTCGAGCTCGTTCTTGCCAGTCTCGCATTCCGTCTCAGCACGGTGCCATTCGGACAAGTGTGTTGACGAACTGAGCGGACTGGATTGACATCGGGATGAGGCCTCGTTCGATGACTCAAAACGCGCGCCGACTCAGCATGAACGGAGCAGGCTTTCCCGGATCTCGTAACGCGCCGCCATGGGATCCTGGCCGACGGTCGGGAGAAAGCATTTCCCGCATGCAACGTACGACCCGCAGTGCTCTGCTCGTGTCGGTGCTTGTCGTCGCAGAGCAGGCCGCGGCGCAGGTCACGGCGCCAATGGAGGCAACTGGACTAACTTGGTTGCCTGAAGCGGAATTCCAACTCCTGCGGCGCAGCTTCGGCCGCTGTCTAAAGGTGAACTATCTGAAACAGGGCGTCTCCATCTCCGAGGCTGAGATTGCTCGCGCATGGAGCAACGACCTGGAGCTGTACGGCAGCTCGCTCACCGTCGACGACATCCGCCAGGCGCCGCTCGAATCGATCGACCGAGTGCCCTTCATCCCATGCGCTTGGTTTTCTGCAGATTTTCCGGCGCGGTAAAGGTCGACTTCACTCCCCTTGCTGCGCCAGCGAGAATCCCCGACGCCTGGCGCGATCGCGCTAACGCCGCCATTCGGGCAGCCGCGCTCACGGCGTCGGATGCGCCGCGATGAAGTCGAGCAGGCCCTGGTACTTGGGCGAGGTGGCGGGGTCCTGGGTGACGTACTGCAGCGAGCCCCAGAGGCCCCATTTCGACCAGCCGCCGATGTCGTTGTACTGATTCATCGTGTCGCCGCCGGCCGCGACCCACTGGCTGTAGTACTCGGCGTAGACGCCGCGCATGCGGGGGTTGTCGTGCGCCGAGGCGAAGAGTGCCGTCATCGCATCGATCTTGTCGGCCGGAAAGTACGAGCTGCTGTCCCCGGCCCCGCTCTCGTACGCCTTGAGCTTCAGCTTGTACTTGGCGGCGAGCGCCGCATTCGACGTCATCTGCGACTTGATGTCGCCGCGGATGTTGGCGAGTATCTGGTCGACGATCTGATCGCTGCTCAGGGTGAGCGTCGTCGCCACTTGCGCCGGGTCGCCCGCCGCAGGAGCGTTGAAATACGGCGCGATCGCCATCACGTCGGCGTTGGCGGCCGTGTCCTGGTAGGCGAGCGCGTGGGTGAGAAAGTTGTCCCACGCGGCCTGCCCGGCGAGCACGCGCACGATGCGGCCGCGGTCGACGCCCCAGACCTCCTGCACGATCCTGAGCACCTGCACCGCCCGCACTGCATAGAAGATCGCCGGTTGGCCGAACGGGCTGTCGAGCCCGAGCGCCATTGAGCGCGCGTTGGCCCACACCCCTTGCGCAAAGCCCGTGTTCCAGACCTCGTTGGAGTATTCGATGTGCGGATGGAGCGCGGGGTCGAGCCGATCGTGGACGAGCGTCGCGAACTGGCGCACGTAGTCGTCGGTTGCCTGGTGCGGGATGCAGAACCACGGGTCGACGTGCAGCGTATTGGCGAGGTCGATCATGACCTCGATCGGCACGCCGGCGGCCGTCGCGTACGTGACGTCGCCGACGTGCGCGCGATCGGCCCACTCGACCACCGGCGAGCCGTTGGTTGCACCCCAGTCCATGTAGCGCAGCAGCGAGAACGGGGCGACCTTGGCGAGGAAGACGGGATTGAAGGGCTGGCTGGTGTACGTCGGCTCGGTGCCGGGCCAGAGGAAGCGAAGGTTGCGCACTGGGTTCGTCGCGCTCGTCCGATCGATCGCCACCCAAAGGCTGCCACTGGTGTCGACGACATCGATCGCGATCCGATTCGCTGCCGACTCGGCGACCGTGACATTGCTGAGCGGAAAGCTGATCGAGCCATCGCCGTCCCACAACACCACGTAGCGACCGGGCGCGAAGTGGCTGCCTTGCCAGGCGACGGCACTGAGCGCATGCTGGCCCGCTGCGAGCGCGGCCGGGTAGCCATCGGCCGTGAGCGAGGGAAAGGGCCTGCCCCAAGTGCCGTTGTCTTCGCGCGAGACCCAGCCCATTCCGCTCTTCATCATGTCGGCGAAGGGAAACTCCGACGAGTAGTAGGCGATGCCGGCGAGGTTCATGCCGACGTAGCGCGAACGCACGGGAATCCGGGTCGTGCCGCGCACGGACAGGATCCCCGAAGCGGAGACACCGTTCGCGGACACTTTGATCGTCGTGAAGCCCACCCGCAGCGGCTTGACAACACCGTCGCCGTTGACGGTCGCCAAAGTCGGGTCGGCGCTCTCCCAGGCGAGCGCAGTCGCGGGCACCGCAGCTCCCGAGGCTTCGCTCACTTGCACGGCCATCGGCGTCAGCGCGCCGACCGCGGTCGGCGTCACGGCGGGCAGCGAAAGCCCCGTCACCTTGATCGGGGGCGCCGGTGGCGTCGCGGGTGGTGCCGGCGTTGGCGCCGGACCCTGGACGACGGCTGAAGCGGGAGCCGAAGCCGCACTCAGGGAGGACGTGACGCCATCGTCCTTGCCACCCCCGCAACCGCCCAAGGACAAGATCGCAAGCAAGGCAAGGCGTTGAAGCGGCGTCATCGTGGCAGCCCCGGGAAGTCCTCACGCTCCCGATCTTCATGGCTGCTCTCGACCCGGCCGTTACTAAACGTGCATGTCTCTTTCTGGTGCCTGCCGGCCTTCGCAAATAGCTGCGCCTGCGGCTGCCGCACTCCCCCGCGCCGCCGCAGTCGCCGGCACGACCGGCGTGGCAGGCTGTTGGAGTTCGCGTCAGCACAAGGCGTGGCTGAAGCGGAGTTTGGAGTCGGGATAAGAAGACACTCAGGGATATCGATCCCTCTTTGGTGCTTGCTCCAGGGCACAAGATCGACTGAGTAGCGGACAGCTACTCAACGACTTCCTCCTCGTCCGTCTCCATGCCCCGCGGGGTCTGCGACAGATCCGGCGCGACGTACTTGCGGGCATGAGCGACTCGAAGTGGCCGAAAGCCGAGCGGCCGCAGTTAGTCTTAGAGCGCGCCGGCAGGGGCGAAGAACATCCGTTGCGACTCTCAGCCACAGCCACAAGCGGCCGATGCGCAGCGCCCACACGGACGCTTTTCAGCTCAACCCGCAGCACTAAAGCGCACTAGGCACCTCTTCCAACGAAAAGTACACTGCTTTGCCGTGTTGCTTGGCAAGGGCAACCATCTCGTCAGCGCCGGCAGACGCACCGCCAATGCGCAAGCAGCCGTCGCACTTGGCTACCA
>Ga0070684_100004029_pt1 | contig 11118 bp, 8 predicted proteins | sample KBSC723LmetaG_FD_65653 | JGI IMG/M metagenome (GOLD analysis project Ga0070684, IMG submission 65653) | Corn rhizosphere microbial communities from Kellogg Biological Station, Michigan, USA - KBS C7.2-3L metaG | ecosystem: Host-associated > Plants > Roots > Rhizosphere ...
CCCCTCCGCCGTCGCGGGCGCGGTCGGATTCGGCGGTGGGCTGTACGAGAGCGCGATCGTGCGCGCGTATCCCACCGGCACCGTGCGCGTGTACATCGGCGCCAAGCCGCACGGCCAGGGGGAGGAGACGACCTTCGCCCAGATCGTCGCCGATGAATTCGGCATCTCGGTCGACGACGTGCAGATCGTGCACGGCGACACCGACAACACGCCGCAGGGGTGGGGCACCTACGGCAGCCGCACGACGGCGGTCTGCGGCAGCGCCGTGAAGATCGCGGCGACGCGCGTGAAGGAGAAGGCGCGCAAGGTCGCCGCACATCTGCTCGGCGTCGCCGAAGCGGAGCTCGACTGGCGCGACGGCAAGTTCGTCGTGCGCAGCGCGCCCTCGCAGGCAAAAGGGTTCGCCGAGCTCGCGCTGATGGCGAACGTCGCCTGGAACATGCCCGCCGGTGTCGAGCCCGGCCTCGAGGCGACCGCGTTCTTCGATCCGCCCAACTTCGTCTTCCCCTTCGGCACGCACATCTGCTCGGTGGAGGTGGACGTCGAGACGGGCGAGGTGAAGATCCTCCGTTATCTCTCCGTCGACGACTGCGGGCCGCTGATCAACCCGATGATCGTCGAAGGGCAGATCCACGGCGGCGTCGCGCAGGGGATCGGCGAGGCGCTGCAGGAGACGGCGATCTACGACGAGGATGGCCAGCTCCTCACCGGCACGATGATGGATTACGCCGTGCCGCGCGCCGCACAGCTCCCGCGCTTCGAGACGCTGCACACCGTCACGCCGACCGACGTCAACCCACTCGGTGTGAAAGGAATCGGCGAGGCGGGGACGATCGCGTCGGTGCCCACCGTCGTCGGGGCCGTGTGCGACGCGCTCGCGCCACTCGGCATCAGCCACATCGACAAGCCGCTCACGCCGGCCCGCGTCTGGGCCGCCATTCGCGCCGCTGCGCCCGGAGGTGTCGCATGATCCCCGCTGCATTCGAGTACACCCGGGCCACCACGCTCGCCGAAGCGCTCGACGCCATCGGTGGGCCAGCGCAGGCGAAGCTCATCTGCGGTGGCCAGTCGCTCGTCCCGCTCCTGCGCTTCCGTCTCGCGCAACCGCAGCAGCTCGTCGACATCGGGCGCCTGCCGGAGCTGCGCGGCGTGACGGTCACCGATGAGGTCGTCCGCATCGGCGCGGCGACGACGTACCGCGAGCTGCTCGCCTCCGAGCCGCTGCGCGACGCGGTGCCGCTGATCGCGGAGGTGACGGAGAACATCGGCGACATCCAGGTGCGCAACCTCGGCACGATCGGGGGCGCGCTCGCGCACGCCGATCCTTCCGCCGACATGCCCGCCGCGATGCTCGTGCTCGACGCACGCCTCCATCTCCAATCGTTGCGGGCCAAGCGCACCGTTTCCGCCCGCGACTTCTTCATCGGTCCATTCGAGACGGCGATGGCGTCGGACGAGCTCCTCGTCGCGATCGAGCTGCGTCCGCTCTCCGACTTCACCGGCTCGGCGTACGTGACGTTCGAGCAGGCCGCGTCGGGCTACGCACTCGTCGGCGCGGCCACCGTGGTCACCGTCAGCCCGGCGCGCGGCGTGACGGCGGCGTCGCTCGCCTTCACCGGGCTCGCCGACGCGCCATTCCTCGCCGACGTGTCCTCGCTGCTCGGCACCGCGGGTGACGCGCCATCGATCGCGCGTGCGGCGACGAACGCCGTGCGCGGCGTCCAGGCGAATGGCGACATCCACGCCGATGCCGCGTATCGTCTCCAGCTCGCACAGGTGGGAGCGCGGCGCGCGCTGACCACCGCCATCGCGCGCGCGGCCGCGGCGACGTGAGGCTCGAGACCTCCGGCGTCCAGGAGATCGACGCGCCGGCCGCCGTCGTCTGGTCGAACCTGACCGATCCCAATTTCGTCGCTGCCGCCGCGGCGGGGGTCGAATCGGTGCAACCGATCGACGCGGAGCAGTACCGTGTCATCGCATCCCTCGGCGTCGGCAGCGTCTCGCTGCGATTCACGCTGCACGTCAAGCTCCACGACGTCGATCCCCTCGCCGGCCTGCGCATGTCCGTCCAGGGCGCGGCGCCCGGCTCGGCGATGCGCGTCGAGGCCGGCGCGACGCTCACGTCGAGCGACGTGGGCCCGACGCGATTGGCGTGGACCGTCACGTCCGACGTGCACGGCACGATCGCCGGGATCGGTGCGCGTCTCCTGCAGGGCACGATGCGGCGGAAGACGGAGGCGTTCTGGACGCAGTTCGCCGGGAACTGCGCGGCGGCGCCGAGCGCCGACTAGGCGACGCCGAGCTTCTTCAGCAGGGCGATGAAGCGCGGGTGCTCGCGCACCGCGTCGGGCCAGTGCAGCAGCCTCACCCGCGCGAAGTCGCTGACGCGCTCCTCGTACGCGCGCTCGAGCGACGTCAGCGCGTCGTCGATCCGCCCGAGCGCACCGTAGACGAGCGCGAACTCGAGCGGCGACACGTACCGGCTCTCGCGCTGCTGCTCGAGCCGCGCGAGCACGGCACGCGTCTCCTCCATGCGCCCCGCGCGCGCGAGCGCCACCGCCTCGTAGCCCAACCCGACACCGCCGTCGGTCATGCGGACGACCGTGTGATACGCCTCGATCGACTCGGCGAGCCGTCCGAGCGCGAGATAGACGGAGCCGAGCCGCCAGTACACCCACGGGAACGACGGGTCGAGCTCCTTCGTGCGGAGGAGCTGTGCCAGCGCTTCCTCCGGTTTGCCGACGAGCAGGAGCGCGTAGCCGAGGTGATCGTTGATGATCAGCGAGAGCGGGTCGAGCTCCTGCGCGCGCTGCATCGAGGCGAGGGCCTCGTCGAACCGGCCCATGGCGAACAGGTACCAGGCGTTCCACTGCGGCGCGGTGGCGTACTTCGGGTTCAGCTCCATCGCGCGCGCGAAGCTCTTCTGCGCGCCCGCCCAGTCGTAGTCGTAGAACACCTGGACGTAGCCCATCGACGCGTGCGCTTCCGACAGTGAGTCGTCGAGGGCGAGCGCACGCGCCGCCGCCGCCTTGCCCCTCGGGAAGGCGTCGTGCGGCCGTTGCGTGTTGTAGTAGCCCAGGATGTTGAAGGTGTCGGCGAGCCCGCTGTACGCGAGCGCGTAGTTCGGGTCGAGGTCGATCGCTTCCTGGAAGTGGACCAGCGCCTGTCGCAGCCCTTCCACGGTGCGCTTGTTCCAGTGGTGCCGCCCGCGCAGATAGGCCTGATACGCCTTCGTGCTCTCGGTGAAGCGCTTCGCGAGCCCCGCTTCCTCCTCGCCGCTCAGCTTGAGCCGGAGCGACCGCGTGATCTCGGCGGCCATCTCCTCCTGCACGGCGAAGATGTCGGACATCTTCCGGTTGTACTGGTCCCCCCAGAGCTGCGACTCGGTCTGCGAGTCCACCAGCTCCGCCTTGATCACGAGCGTGTCGCCGCGCTGGAGGATGCGCCCCGTCACGACGGCGCGCGCGTGCACCTCGCGCCCGACCTCGCAGGGCTCGCGATGGCCCTTGTAGCGGAACACGACCGATCGCGGCACGACGCGCAGTCCGGTCACACCGGACAGCTTGTTCATGATGCTCTCGGAGATGCCTTCGCCGAGGTACTCGCTGTCGGCGTCGCCGGAGACGTTGGTGAAGGGGAGCACGGCGAGCGAGTCGAGGGGCAGCCGGCCGGAGGGCGTCGTCACCACCGGGGTGAAGATGCCCATCGGTGACCGGGCGGGCGCACTCGTCGCGACCGGCGCGCTCGGCTGATTCGACGTGAGCTTCGGACTCTGCGACGCCTGCGCCTGCGCCGGTGCCGGCCGCGGGGCGGGTGCGGGCTTGGGAGCCGAGCGCATGAACACCGTGCGGAACCGGTTCCACAGCGACTCCGTCCGCCGCAGCGCGACCGTCGCCGAGTTCCGACTCAGCGCGCGCGAGAACTCCGCCGCCGACGCGAATCGCTCGTTCGGCTCCTTCGCCATCGCGCGCACGAGTGCCCAGCTCACGTGCTCCGGTACCTCGGGCCGCGTCGCGCGCGCGCTCGGCACCGGATCCATCGAGTGGCGCATCAGCATCTGACGCATCGACCCGCCCGTATATGGCGGGTTGCCCGTCAGCATCTCGTACACGACGCAGGCGAGGCTGTACTGGTCGCTGCGTCCATCGAGATCGTCCGCGCCGACCGCCTGCTCGGGGCTCATGTACATCGGCGTGCCGAGCGCGATGCCGGTCTGCGTGATCGACGCGTTCTCGGCCGCGCTCTTCACCCGCGCGATCCCGAAGTCGGCGACGACGGCGATGCCTCCCTCGAGGAGGATGTTCTCCGGCTTGATGTCGCGGTGGACGATTCCTTCGATGTGTGCACGTTCCAGTGCGCTTGCTACCTCGATGCCGATGCGTACGGCCGCGTCGACGGCGAGCTGTCCTTCGCGCCCGATCCGGTCGCGCAGCGACTCGCCGCGCATGTGCGGCATCACGTAGTAGAGCAGGCCGCTCGCCTCGCCGGAGTCGTAGAGGGCGAGGATGTGGGGATGCGTGAGTTTGGCCGCGATCGTGATCTCGCGCTGGAAGCGCTCGGCGCCGATCGCCTGCGCCACGTGGGGGAGGAGGACTTTGAGGGCGACGTTGCGATCGTGCTTTCGATCGCGCGCCAGGTACACCACCGCCATCCCGCCGCGACCGAGCTCCCGCTCGATCGTGTATCGGTCCGCCAGCGCCGCCTGCAGCCGATTGAGTTGCTCTAGCTCCACGACTCCCAGGGCTGAGGACACAAACCGCCCCAATGTGACTCGCGGGGCTGAGGCTGGCAACACGTGCATTTGCATGCACTTAGTTCGGGGTCAGAGTCAGTGGGGTCAGAGTCGGTGGGGTCAGAGTCAGTGGGGTCAGAGTAAGTCCAACTCTGGCACTGTGTACTCTGACCCCAATGGGTCAGAGTTGGGGTGTTGCGGGGCGAAACGCTCCCGCTCTCGCGACCGTAGATTGGTCACTCGCCTGCAACCGCCGTCCCTGCCCAGCGCCGCCATGCCTGAATCCCACGTCGATCTCCTTCGCGAGCGGGCCGCCGCCGCGCTCAGCCGTCAGTACCGGATCGAGGACGAGATCGGCCGAGGAGGGATGTCCGTCGTCTTCCGGGCGCGCGACCTCCGGCTCGAGCGGGACGTCGCCATCAAGGTCCTCCCCCCGGAGCTCGCCCACGACCAGGCCGTCGGCTCGCGCTTCACCCGCGAGGCGCAGACCTCGGCGCAGCTCTCCCACGCCCACATCGTCCCCATCCACGACGTCGGCGAGCGCGACGGCATCGCCTACTTCGTGATGGCGCTCGTCGCCGGCGGCAACCTCGCGCAGCGGCTGGAGCACCAGCCACTCCGCTCGATCGACGAGGTGCGCCGGCTGCTCTGCGAGACCTCCGACGCGCTCGCCTACGCGCACCTGCATGGCGTCATTCACCGCGACATCAAGCCCGACAACATCCTCATCGACCGCGAGAGCGGTCGCGCGATGGTCACCGACTTCGGGATCGCGCGGGCGATGGAGGGGGGCACCAGGCTCACCCAGACGGGCGTCGCCGTCGGGACGCCGACGTACATGTCCCCCGAGCAGGCGGTCGGCGAGCGCGCGATCGACGGCCGGAGCGACATCTACTCGCTTGGCGTGGTCGGCTACCAGATGCTCACCGGGCGCGTCCCCTTCCAGGCGAGCAACTCGATGGCGCTGCTCCTCAAGCACGTGAGCGAGCGTCCGACGCCGATCGCCGATCTGCGCCCCGAGGCACCGAAGCAGCTCTGCGACGCGATCGAGCGGGCGCTCCGGAAGGCACCGGAAGACCGCTGGCCCACCGCGGCCGCCTTCCGCGAGGCGCTGCTCGTCGACGACGGGCACGCCTCGGCGTGGCGCAACGATCGCCGCGAACCGGTGCGCTACGTCTCGCCGATCCCGCGCTCGCGACGTCCGGCGTCGTCCCGCTCGAACGGTGATTCGGCCGCGTCGTCGCCAGCGCCGGTCTCGCGCGCGCTCTCGAGCACGATCGAGCTCGAGCCGCCGCACCTCGCGTCGCTCACCGCGGAGCAGCGCGCCGACCTGCGCATCTGGCACGGCCGGGTCAACCTGCTCGACCGGGTGAAGCTCATTCGACGCTACGCGCTCGCCACGGCGGGAATGTGGATGCTCGGCATGGCCGGCTTCGCCGCCGGCATCGGCGAGGCGCCGCCGCTCGTCCTCTCACCGATCGTCCCGCTGTACATGACGCGCAAGCTCTGGCTGCGCGGCCACTCGCTGCGCGAGGCGGGGCTCCGGCTGCGGCGCGTGTTCACGGCGCGACGCTCGCGCTACGTGCTTGGCGACGCGCCCCTCCCCACGTCGCGTCAGCTCCGCAAGCTCGCGACGCGCGACGTGCTCGAGAGCCAGTACGGCGCCGCCATCCGCCGCGCCGCCGAGGACCGTTCAGCGATCCTCGCGATCGTTGGATCGTTGTCCAGGGAGGATCGGGCTCTGGTGCCCGACGTCGTGCCGACGGTGAACGGTCTGGTCGAGCGCGTCGCCGACCTGGCACGGCGACTCCACCAGCTCGACGCCGATCTCGACACGACGACGATCGCCGCGCTCGACGAACGGATCGCCCGCGCCGAGCGTGAGCCGTCGACCGACGACACCCTGCGCCAGCTCGCGCTGCTCCGTCGCACGCGCGTCTCGCTCGAGCACGTCGCGCGGCAGCGCGAGACGCTCGGCCGTCAGCTCGAGAGCGCCGGCCTCACGCTGGGGAATCTGCGGCTCGACCTCGTGAAGCTGCGCGCCTCGGGGCTCGACGCCGCACTCGGCGGCGTGACGAGCGCGACGCAGGAAGCGCGCGTGCTGGCGCGAGAGATCGGCGTCGCGCTGGAGGCGGTCGCGGAGGTGAAGCAGATCTAGGGCGGGGATGCGGAGATGAGGGGATGAGGGGATGCGGAAAGATGAACGGCCTCGGGAAGCGTCTGCCTCCCGAGGCCGTGTCGTTTCGTATCCCCGTATCCCCGTATCCCCGTATCCCCGCTAGCCAGTCGGCTTACGCTCGACCACGGGCCGCACGATCTCGACGCGATAGCCGTCGCGCGCGAGGAGCTCGGTGAGCACCTTGGCCGCGCTCTGGTCCGCGTGCGTCAGGATCCCCGACTCGCGCGCCGCCGTCGTGAGCTGGGCGCGCACCATCTGCTGGATCCGGTCGCGGTCCTCGGGGCGGAAGGGGTTGAGCCAGCCGGAGGACTCGTCGTACGTCTTCACGTTCAACACGTCGACGCTCATCACTTCCGCGGGGGGCAGCGTCACCGTGATGACGCGTGTCGCCGAGTCGATTCGCACGTCGGCGCCATGCTCGAGGTCGATCCCTGCCGCGACGCGGCCCGTGACGACGATCAGGGCGCGCTTGGTCGACGCGAAGCGCGTCTGCTCATAGACCACGACGTCGCGCAGCGTCATCTCCGTCGCGACGAGCTTCGCGACACTCTGGAGCTGTTGCACGACGACCTGCTGCGTGATGACGGGCGGCGCCGGCGGCCCGAAGACACCGCGCGTCACCGACGCGGCGCGCCCGAGCGCCGTCGCCGCCAGTGCGACGGCGAACACGAGCGCGATGATCACTCCTCCCCAGACGAGAACGCCTCGCGGCGTGACGCGCGTGGTGGACGCCATGCCCTGGAAGCTAGCCCCTTGGGTCACATGTTGGGGCCAGACGTTGGGTCAGACACCTGGGGTCAGACATTGGGGTCGGACCCCGAGGGCGAATGCTGGGGTCAGAGCCCGAGGGCGCAGCCCGAGGGCTCTAACCCCTTGGGGGTAGTGGTCAGAGGTTGGGGTCAGATACCGCAGGTGTCTGACCCTTGGCGTGATCCGGTCAGCCCAGCGGCGAGCGGCCGGCGGCGAGCAGAGAGCGGTCAGCTTCAAGGGCGCGCTCAGCGTGGAGTGATCCGGACTTCTCCGCGTGATCGCCGTTCCAGATCCGCGTTCCGTCGTTGCAAAGGCCTGGGCAAGTGCAGATCCCTCGACTCGCTGCGCTCGCTCGGGATGACACATGCTCGCTGCGCTCGCTCGGGATGACGGTGAAACGGCCTCGGAGCGCCGAAGCGTCCCGGGGCCGTGCCGTTCCTCATCCCCTCATCACAACGTCGGCACCTCGCTCACCTGCCCGCCCACGACCCGCCACGCCCGCCCGTCCTCGCGCGCCCACACACGCAGGTAGCGATACGTCCCGCGCACGATCCGACCGCCCAGCTCCACCGCGAGGCGCGTGCGGAGCGAGGTGATCGCGACGTCCGCACCGATGCGCCGCACGCGCAGCTCCTCCGGCTCGTGCTCGCGGAACCTGATGGTCCCCGATCCGTGCGCCTCGAGATCCTGCGCCTTCGTGCCGAGCTTGCCGTCCGGTCCGGCGAAGAGCAGCTCGTCGGCGATCAACCGGTCGAGCGCGCCGACGTCCGCCGCGAGCTGCGCCGCGCGGATCTGCGCCTCCAACGCCACCATCTCCTCATCGGGCGGCCCGACGAGCACGGATCGAATCGCGTCTACGCTGTCGCTCATGCGCGGAGTGTGGGAATGCGGGAACGTATCGCAGCGATGGCCACGTGCGCCATCACTCCATGCCTGGTCAACCACGGAACGCGGATCTGGAACGGCGATGCCGCGGACAGCGCTCGCTCGGGAGCTGCGCTCGCTCGGGGTGACGCGACGCCTCACCACACGAGCATCCGCCGTCCCGGGATGTCGATCGTGAGCCGGCGATCGCGGAACGCGCCGTGGCCCACCAGCCCCTCGTAGATCAATCCCTCCTTGAAGCCGACGAACTGCTTCGCCGAACGCACCGTCGGCGCGGCGCAGTAGTGCAGCTCGGGGAGAAACGTCGAGTACACGTAGTATTCCATCGCGCCGCGTGGTGTCCCGTCCGGCGCGATGCCGAGCCGCCGCATGTAGCCGGGCTGCAGCATGAGCATGTTGAAGCCGGCGCCCGTGTCGAACTCCGCCTCAGCCGTCACCGAATCACCGACGCAGAGCTGCACGAAGAAGTCGAGCTCGAACGGGCCATTGGGCTTCAGTCGGATCGGGATCGACGCGGCGCGCGACGCGATCTCGCGTAGATGGCTCGCCGACTCCAGCGTCAACGTCCCCGCGCGCAGGTCGAGCGTGAACGGCTGATCCCGGAAGAAGTCCATCGACAGCAGCCCATCCGCATTCGGCGGCGCGAAGCGCCCGACGACGACGTCGCGCTTTCGCCGCGCGCCCAGCGAGAGCGCGGGCACGGTCCAGACGGTCCCGGTGATCCGCTCGCCATCGTGGCGCGTCCCGGTGTGCGTGCCGGCGACCCGCGCGCGGTCGCCGAGCTGCTCGAAGATCGCGTCCGACAACGTGTTGATCCCGGCGCCCGTATCGAGCATGAGCTTCGCGTCGACGGCGTCGGCGATGCGGACGTGGACGTACAGGTAGCCGCCGTCGGCGATCTCCAGCGGCATCGACGCCTGGCCGAACGTCGGACTCGTCGAAACGGCCAGCGCGAGAATGCCGAGGAAGGATCGCATGACCGGGTCGCCGAATGGGTTCCAACCAGGGACACCGCGACGCCCCTCCGCGTTGACACCGCCGCATTCAGTTGCGCCCGATCCCATCCCGATGCATTCTCGCTCGGCTCGACGCCGAGCCAGCGCTCCTCTCGAACCTTCCCCGGTCGCCCCATGACGTCTCTCCGTTCCCTCCGCCGGTCGCTCGCCCTCCTCGGCGCTGCGACCCTCGCGTGCCTCGCACCGGCGCGCCTCTCGGCGCAGATGGTGGAAGCCGGCGTCGCGCGCGACGCCAAGCTCGGCACGCCGCTCGCCTGCCTGCACGTCGCGCTTCTCGACTCGGCCAACAAGGCGATCCAGCATACCGTCACCGACTCGAGCGGGCAGTTCCTCCTCGAGGCGCCGCGGCCCGGGCGGTACCGCGTGCAGTTCGTCATCTACCGGTGGGAGCCGCTCGTCGGACCGGTAGACACGCTCGCGGAAGGGGTGTCGCGGCAACGGGTCTATCCGCTCACCTTCGCCAACATGCTCGTCGCGGACACGTCGTCCGTGCGACAGCAGGGCGCGGCGACGACGCGCGAGAGCAAGGAGAAGATCCAGGCAATCGACGACCTGCTCCGCGCCGACGAGTCGTACAGCGGCTGGCAGAGCCGTCGCGCGATGCGCCTGGCCTACGGGATGAAGTACCCGGAGGAGCTCTTCACGAAGGGCGTCGGTGGCAGCGTGCTCGCCCGCTTCATCGTCGAGCCCACCGGTCTCGCGCGCAAGGATTCGTGGGTGACGCTCTTCGCCTCGAATCCCGAGTTCGAGTACGCCGTGAAGAGCAACCTGCCCGATGCGCGCTGGATGCCCGCGCAGAACGCGGGGCAGCCGGTGTGCGAGCTCGTGATGGACTTCACCAGGTTCTATACGCAGGACAAGCAGGGCAACATCGTGATGGTGACGCGGTAGGCACTCCCAGCCGCCGCTTCGCGTCGTCGATCAGCCCCCGGTGCACAGCCGGGGGCTGATCGTATGCATCGACGAACCGCCGGAGTCGATACGCCGCGACGCGGCGCCACTCTGCCTGTGAAGCTCCACGCGATAGGATCGAGTCGCGAATTGCGACGTCGCCCGCGGGCGCCAGAAAGAAGTCGTAGCGAGGTCGTCAGATGTTTCTTAGTTTGGTCGACCTCGCGCAGCGACGCGGCTGCGCGACCCGCCACTGCCGGCGCGTCTCCGTCGCCGGCCAACCAAACACAGATGCGCGCAGCACGGCACACCAGCGGCGCGAGGGTGTCCCTCCCTCGGCGATCGACGATCCTGCTCATCTTGCTCGCCGCGTGCGGCGGGGGCGATGCGAGCGCTCCGAAGCAATCGGCGAGCAATCCAACGCCCACGCTGATCTCGGTAACGCCCGCGCAGCTGACTGCGGGCGCGGCCACCACGGTCACGCTCAACGGCTCGCGCTTCGTCGCTTCCTCGCATGCCCAGTGGAATGGCGCCGACCGGACGACGCATTACGTCAACGACGCTACCCTGACGGTGGACCTGACGGCGGCCGACCTCGCGCCTCCGGCGACTGGTGCGCTGACGGTCGTCAATCCGGCGCCCGGCGGCGGTACGTCTGGGCAACT
>Ga0070684_100004030_pt1 | contig 11118 bp, 12 predicted proteins | sample KBSC723LmetaG_FD_65653 | JGI IMG/M metagenome (GOLD analysis project Ga0070684, IMG submission 65653) | Corn rhizosphere microbial communities from Kellogg Biological Station, Michigan, USA - KBS C7.2-3L metaG | ecosystem: Host-associated > Plants > Roots > Rhizosphere ...
AGCAGGCGGTCGCCGCGGAAGCTGTAGGTGGTCTGGCTCAAGGCCGCGATCAGCTCGTGGCTGGCCTGGCCGGGCGGGAGCTGGCCGCCGCGGCGGATCCAGTCGACCGCCTCGAAGTACATCTCGGTGCGCTTGTTGTCATAGCGCGGGTCGTTGGCGCGGCCCGAGAAGGGAATGCCGATCGGCGTGTGGCCGAGGCGGTAGAGATTGTCGATCCAGCTCGCGCCGAAGCCGCCGGTGTCGTCGATGAAGCAGGCGTCGGCCTGCCAGTCGGCCCACTTGCGCGCCACCACGCCTGCGCCCTGCGTGCCGTCGATGTTGCGGAAGCGCATCGGCGGGAACGCGACCAGGCCCTGGCGCGGGAAGATCACCGAGGCGTCGTCGCCGAAGCGCGCGACGTCGACGCCCAGCACCTTGGCCGAATAGGCGATGTCCTCCGGCCGCCAGGCGCGCGTCGTGGCGGCGCGGCATTCGTCGGGCCCGATCAGCGTGTCGAGCGAGGCCGGCGGGAACTGGCCGAACACGTTCACCAGCACCCACGGATTGTCGCGGCCGTATTTCTCGATCTGCTCCTTCGCCCACTCCGCCTTCACGCGGGTGGCCCGTTTGGGATCGTCGGGATCGGCCGAGATCTCGGTGACATGCCACAGCCGACGTTCGCTGGTGCAGGCGCGCCACAGCGGGCCCTCGAGATGGGTCGGGTTGCCGGCCTGCACGATGTGGCCCTCGACGCACGACGACAGCGCCGCCTCCGCACTCGCCATGACGGCGTCGGGAATGCCGCCCGACTCGTCGAGGATGAACAGGATGTAGTCGCTGTGCAGGCCGGCCAGCGTCTGGCCGAGCCGCGCCTTGTCGGCGGTGCGCGCCCAGGTGCGGGCGCTCATCCACCAGGTCTCCGGCCGCTCGCGGTTGAAGATGCGCGTCTTGGTCCATTCGAACTTCTTCGCCAGCAGCGGCGCCTTCGCCTGCCACTTCGCCATCTCGGCCCACAGATTGTCGGCGAGGTTGTCGCCGCTCACCGAGGTCGCGGCGATCTTGGGATCGTCGCGCGTCAGCAGGAAGTTCCAGGCGAGCCACGCCATCACCGTGGTCTTGCCCGGCCCCTTGCACGCCTTCATGGCGAGCCGCGGATGGTGCGGGAACGCGGCCAGCACAGCGTCCTGCCACGGATCGGGCCGCACGCCGAAGACATTGCGCACGAAGCGCGGCGGGTCCTTCCGCCAGGTCTCGAACGCCTCCTTCATGGCTCGTCCCGCTCGAACGCCGCGCGCACCATCTCCTGCAGGCTCTCGCCGGCGGCGGTGCCCGACTCGGTCTTGGGCTTGCCGTGCGCGCGATCGAGCAGCTCCTTCGCGGCGGCAACGCGCACCGCATCGCTGCCGCTGTCGCGCATCAGCCCGACCAGCGCCAGCACCGCCTCCCGGGCATACTTGCCGGCCTCGTCCTTCAGCTCGGGTGTTTTCTTTCTGATGACCATCGTCACTGCTCCTTTGGCCCACCGGGCAACACGGGGGGCGATTCGAGGGGAAAGCGGCGTTTCTTGACGTGGCGCGTGGTCCAGTCGGTCCACTCGCCGCCGGCGATGCGCAGCCGGCGCCAGTTGCCGGGCCGGATCGAGCGTTCCTCGATCTCGATCACGCCCTGCTTGTGCAGCGCGTCCATGAACATCCAGACCTTGCGCTTGGGCAGGCCGGTGACCGTCATCAGCTCGTTGCGGGTCGGGCACGGCCGGCCGATGCGCTGGGTGATCAGCAGCAGGACACGCACGGTGGCCTTGTCGTGGTCGAAGGGGCGCAGCGTCCTCATGTCGGGGCTCCTTCCCTGCAGCAGGTCATCGAGCTTGCGCTGCACCCGCTCGGCGTCGGCGAAGCGCTCGTACTTGCGGTAGATCGCGACGGTGTTGCTGAGCCGCTCCTCGAGCGTCTCGCGCACCACCGGCGCGTGGCGCCGCCGCTCGCCCGCCTCGAGCATCTGCGCGCAGCGCCGGTGCCTGAGCGCCCGTGCATCGAGCTCGGCCCGCACCTGCTCGCGCAACTCGGCGGGCTTGGGCATCCAGCGCAGGCCCCGGATCGCCCGCTCGGTCGCGAGCTGCCACAGCGCGTTGCCGAGATCGGCGTTGGCTTCCTTCCATACGGTGAAGCGGAGCCGCGTCGCCTCGGGCGAGAGCTTCGTGTTCGGCTCGAAGGCGATCACCAGTGCCGCCATGCACGAGGCGATGGTGCGGTCGTCGGCTGGCCGCGGCGTCAGCATGGCGAGCGCGACCCTGAGCGCATCGGCGCCCGGCAGCGTCGCCGGCGGCTTCCACGGCACGTCGGGATGATGGTCAGCCTCCGCCTGGCGCAGCGCCTGCGCGACCAAGCTCGGCAAGGGCTGCGTCGAGTCCGCCGCCACCATCGGCGCGAACGGAACCATGTCGTTGGGCATAGCGACCCTCCAGCAAGCGGGTGAATTTCTGTTCGTCGAGCAGCCAGTCGAGATCGAACCAGCGGTGGAAGCGGCCGTCGGTGTTCTTGAGGAAGCCGGCACTCGACGCGGCATCGAGCGCCGCCTGCCAGCCGTCGAGCCCGCCCGAGTCAGCGAGGCGTTGCGCCAGCCGCCAGCGACGCACCGAGTTCAGGAACATCACCTCCGGCCAGCCCTCGCGCGCCGCCGCCTCCTGCCAGAGCGCGAAGGCGCGATCGATCGCCGCCGCCTCTGCTTCGGATGACTGTCCCTGTTCCTCTCTCTGTAACTGTCCCTGTCGTCCGTTACGTAACCGGTCGGTAACCGTTACATCGCGCTGTTTCTCTCGATGTTTCCGTACTCGCTCGCGCACGCGCGTGCGGCCTGCCCATGCCTCCATCGCCAGTTCGGCGACGACGCGATGGTAGAAGCGGCCGTCGCAGCACTTGATCCAGCCGCGCATCGCCTGCGGCCGCAGTCGCTGGAAGAGCTTGAGCGGCAGGCCGGCGTGATCCGCCATGACGCGCTCGTTGTCGGGCAGCGACGCCGCCGGCACTTCATGCGCGAAGGCGTGCCACCACAGCCGCAACGCAGCGACCTGCGCCTCGGGCGAGGCTTCGATCCAGGTCGTCGACTTGAACAGGCGGTCGCCGAGCAACGGCATGAACGCCATGCCGCGCAGGTCGACGTCAGCGGGAACCGGCGGCGCCGGCAGTTCGCTCACGACTGGTTCCTGAGCGCGATCAACCGCGCGATCCGGGTGCGCACGCCGGCGCGGACCAGCCGGTCGTAGTCGGCCTTCTGGGGCAGCTCGAGCCCGATGGCGCGGCGCGTGCGCTCGGTGCGGCGCGCCTTGTGCAGGATGGCGGCGACGTGGCCGTACGGCACGCCCCACTTGGCGGCAATCGCGGTGCGGGACAGGCCCGCGTCGAAGTCGATGACGATGCCGGCGCGGCGCATCAGGCGGGTGAGGCGGCGCTCGGTTTCGAGGTCGGCGAGCTGCCGCTCGGCGGCGGCGATGTCGGCCAGGATGTCGGCCAGCGGCCGAACGGCGGGATGGGCTGTGTCCATGACGGTTAATTAATCACCGTCACTTTCTTTGTCAATTAACAATTCCTTGGAAAGTTATTAACAAGTCAAGCCATGATATACGCATGTCAGAGCTAGGCGACACTCTCCGTGCCGCGCGCGAGGCCAAGGGGATGACCCAGGTCGCGCTGGCGGCCTATTTCAACATCTCCAAGTCGGCGGTTAACCAGTGGGAGTCGGGCAAGAACATCCCCGACCAGCGCAAGATCGCAGCCCTTGCCGAGAAGCTCGAGCTCGACCCGGCGCTGCTGGTGCGGCTCGCGGGCATCCCGGCGGCCGGCGGGACGCCGGCGGCGGTGATGAGCCCCGTGCCGACCCCGCCCGGCCGGCCCGACATCCCGGTGTGGGCGAGCGCGGAGGCCGGCAGCGACGGCGCGATGGTGCTGGTCAACGACCCGATCGACTGGATCCGCCGCAGCGAGCGCATGCAGGGCGTGCAGAAGCCGTTCGCCTTCTACGTGATCGGCAGCTCGATGAGCCCGGCGATCGAGCACGGCGACCAGGTGGTGGTGAACCCGAGCCTGCTGCCGTCGGTCGGCAAGGACCATGTCTTCCTGCAGACCCAGGAGGACGGCACCATCCTCGCCCTCGTGAAGCGCCTGCTGCGCGCCGGCGCCACCTCGTGGAAGGTCCGCCAGTTCAATCCCCCGAAGGACTTCGACCTGCCCAAGGCGAAGTGGAGCAAGGCGCTCATGATCAGCGAGAAGCGCGTGGGGTGACGCGCCCCTAGTTCGCGGCGTCGAGCTGCTTGCGCCATTCCGACGGCCGCGAGCCGAAGCGGGCCAGGAACCAGCGCGAAAAGGCGCTGTCACTCGAGAAGCCCAGCATGTCCGCGGTGGAAATGAGGCTGGCGCGGCGATTCTGCAGCACGCGCACGGCCAGCTCGGCGCGCACGGAGTCGAGGATTGCGTTGAAGGTGATCTGCTCCAGCGCAAGCTTGCGCTGCAGGGTTCGCCGATCGCAGCCGACCTGGTGCGCCAGTCGATCGATCGTGCAGCGGCCGGACGGAAGCTGCGTGCGGACCAGTTCGCGCACCTTGGATTCGAGCGTTGCCCCCGTCCTGTTGACCAGGGTGTCGAGGTAGCGGCGGGCATGCTCGGCGAAGATCGGGTTGGCTCCCGGGATGGGCCGCTCCAGATCGCTGTTCGGGAAAATCACTCCATTGTAGTTGCAGCGGAAGTCCACGCGCGGACCGAGCACCCGGTGGTGCACGTCGCGCCGCGCCGGCGGTTCATGCGCCAGGCAAACGATGGGCTGCCAGGCCGGGCCGATCAGCGACCGCAATACGCGGTAGAGAACCGCGATGCTGAGCTCGACGCCCTGCCGGAACGGCATTTGCCTTGCCAGGTAGATCTCCACGCTGACGACGGCCTGATCCTCGACCTCGTCGAGTTGCAGCACGATGGTCTCGTTGTGCAGGAATATGTACCGGGCCAGCGACCGGATGGCGTGGCGCACTGTCGGTTCCTCGCGCAGCAGCAAGCCGACCGGTCCCAGGATCGCGATGCTGCGCGTCTCGCCCATGTGCAGACCGAATGCCTCGACCTTCGCCTGCTGCGCCGCCAATTCGAGAAGCCGGCCGAATGCCGGCGCCGAGATGCGCATTTCGGGATCCTGCAGCGCCCGACGATCGATGCCCGCCTCCAGCAGCAGGGCTTCAGGCTGCAGGCCGCAGGACCGCGCGACTTCCGGGAAGGACGTCAGGCTGGCGGCGCGAATCAGTTCGGTCGCGGAGGTGGCAGGGAGCACGTCACGGTCTCGGTGTCGCCAATTGTCCAGATTTGCGCCTCGATATGTCAAACCGGAAGGGAGAATTCGTGGTGGTCTTTGAGAGACCAAACCGGAAAGGAGACCTCCATGTACTTCACGGACGATTCACTTTTCCCCGAGTACATGCAGCCGCTGATCATCACTGCAGCGCCCTACGGGCCGGAGTGGCTGCCCGGTGACGCCGACATCCCCTTGAGCTGGGACGAGCAGGTCCAGAAGGCGGTCGATTGCTACAATGCAGGGGCCGCCATGCTGCACGTCCATGTGCGCGACCCGCAGACCGGCGAGGGATCGTCCAACTTCGAGCAATACAATTACTTCATCGGGCGCCTGCGCCAGGCGGTGCCGAAGATGATCCTGCAGGTCGGCGGGTCGATCTCCTTCGCGCCGCACACCGCCGAGGGCAAGGCCAAGTGGCTCGACTACGACACGCGGCACATGCTGACCGAGCTCGATCCCAAGCCCGACTGCGTGACGGTGACGACCGGCACGACCCTGTGGGACGTCACGCAGGCCTTCGTTCCCGGCGACGCCAAGGGAACGCACCTCGACGATCCGAAGGTCCAGGCCGCGTGGGCCGACATGGTCGTCGACTCCACGTCCAAGTTCTACATCGAGCATCTCAAGCGCCTGCGCGCCCACAGGATCCAGCCCTATTTCGTGCCCGGCCACGTCCACCAGCTCGAGATCATCGAGCGCCTGATCCGCCGCGGCGTTTACATGGGGCCGCTCAACGTCGCGCTGTGCGGCTACGGCGGCGGCTCGATGGGCCGCAATCCCTTCGACTGGATGGAGATGCTGCGGCGGACACCGCACGGCTCCAGCACGGTGACCTTCTGGAGCAGCATGCGCGGCAACATCGCGATCCAGAACCTGGCGCTCATCCTCGGCGCCCACATTCGCGTCGGCAACGAGGACAATCTCTGGGACATGCGGAAGAATCGCTGGGAATCGGTCAAGCAGGTCGAGTGGGCGGTCGGGATGGCCGAGCAGTTCGGCCGCAAGGTCGCGACCGCCGAGGAAGCCCGCAAGATGATGCAGATCGGCGTCTGGTACGACACCGTCGAGGAGACGCTGTTCAAGCTCGGCCTGCCGCCCAATCGCCCGGAAGGCTACACCGGCTTCCTCGCCTACGACACGGACGGTCGGCTTCCCAAGGTCGCCGGCATGCGGACCAACTCGACCAGCATCCTCTGAACACCGATGCCAACTGAAGCCGGTCCCTGGGACAAGGCCCTCGATCCGTTGCGGACCTGGGATGCATCGTGGCTCGCGATCAGCGCCACGATGACCAGCAATCCGTGGGTCGGGGACATCCTGCCCCGGAAATTCATAGAACTGGTTGGCGTGGCGCTCAATGCAGCCTGCACCAACCTCAGCCCGGAAGGCACACGACGCCACATCCGCGCCGCGCTCGCCGCGGGCGCCACGCGCGAGGAGATCCTGATGGTTCTCAAGATGGCGTCGGTGCTGGCGATCCACTCCTGCAGTCTGGGCGCGCCGATCCTGCTCGAGGAATCGAAGGCCGCCGGCATAGAGCCGGCACCGAAGGCGTCCGGACCGACGCCGGCCTGCGACCGGATGAAGGCCGCAGGTCAATGGAACTCGGCCTGGGACCCGTTCTTCGAGCTCGATCGGCAATGGACCGATGAGTTCATGGCGACAGGCGTGGCGATCTATTCCGCCAAGACCTTCACGCCCAAGGAGGTCGAGCTGCTGAGTATCGCCTTCGATGCCTCCTACACGCACATGTACGCGCCGGGCACGCGGCGGCACATCAAGGCTGCGCTGAAGCTCGGCTCCACTATCGAGGAGATCATGGAAGTGCTGAAGCTCTGCGTCGTGCAGGGCGTTCAGGCGTGCAACCTCGGCGTGCCCATCCTCGCCGAGGAACTGGCGCGCCTCGGCGATCGCGTTCCAAGGCCATGAACGACGACCGTTTGCACAAGCTGGCCGAACGGGGGATCGACGAGTTCCGCCGCTTCCTCGTCATGTTCGTCTACCTCTGGATCGTGTTCGGGCTGTTCGTGCTCAACGAGTCGGTCGTTCTCGGCGAGCGGCAGATCAGCTTCACCGCCCAGGGATTCGCCCTGATCAACGCCGCCGTCATGGCCAAGGTCATGCTGATCGCCGAGGCGCTCAAGCTGGGCCGGCGCTTCGAACATTTGCCGTTGATCTATCCGGTCGTTCACAAGTCTGCCGCGTTCGCGGCCGTCTTCATCGCCTTTCATGCCCTGGAACGGATCCTCGTCGGCGTGCTGGGCGGTCACTCCGTCGCTGACAGCATGCCGCGCATTGGCGGCGGCACCTGGAGCGGCGTGGTGACCGTGTGGGCGATCATGACGATCTCGCTGCTGCCGTTCTTCGCCCTGCGCGAGATCGGGCGCATCTTCGGCGAAGGCAGGCTGTGGGCTCTCATGTTTCGACGAGCCGCGTAAAATGCGAGGGCGTGCCGAGAGCCGCCGCGGTCGGGAACAACACTTCCGAGGTACCCCGGAAGTATAGGTCGGGCCGGCCATCGAGATCCTGTCGCCAGATGTAAAGTCATATGTCCCCGATTGGTAAAATCTCCGGCGTTCCTTTCGTTACATGAACGCCAACTCGATGAACTTGGCGAAGCCGCGAGGGAATGCCGGATATGTTCCGTCGATACACGTTCCTTCTTTGCGCCACCGTGCTTGCCTTCGCGTTCAGCGGCTCGCACGCCGTGACGGCACAGACTGAAGCTCGACAGTCTACAAGCCCCACCGGTCCCGATCCCGATCCCTGGCGCTTCAATGCCGCGCTCTATGGCTGGGTGCTCAACATCGGCGGCAGCGTCACCGCCCGCGGCCAGACGGTCGATACCAATGCAAGCACCATCGACCTCTTTCAGAAGAGCCAGTCGCTCGGCGGCCTGATGGCCTACTTCGAAGCCGACAAGGGCAAGGCCGGCATGTATGTCGACTTCGTCTACGCCAACCTGAGCTTCGGCAAGGACACCACCGCCTACCGCAACCCGATCGCCGGCCTCCAGCTCACCGCGTCGGCCAGCGCCGCGCTGAACTACAAGCTCTTCATCGTCGAGATGGGCGGCGTCTACGAGCTGTTCCGCTGGCAGCACTCGGAAGCGTCGTCGACGGCGATCGACGGGCTGATGGCCTTCCGCTACTGGAACAACTCGGTCGCCGCCACCTTCGACGCCAATCTGAACGTCGATTTCTCGCGCCTGAATTTCGAGCGCTCGTTCGGCCTCGCGATCGCCCGCTCCGATACGATCCAGTGGGTGGACCCCGTGTTCGGCGTGCGCATACGTCACCAATTCACGCCGCACCAGGAGCTCAATGTGCGCGGCGACATCGGCGGCTTCGGGCTCGGCAGCCAGTTCTCGTGGCAGGCGGTCGCCGTCTACAGCTACGCCTGGGAGCTCGACGGCGGCCAGAAGCTGGCGGCGCTGCTCGGCTTCCGCGCGCTGGGCGTCAACTACTCCCAGGGCTCGGGCCTCAATGCCGTGGGCATCAACGAGACGCTCTACGGCCCGATCATCGGCGTCAGCTACCGATTCTAGGATCATCAGTCGACAACCAGGAGTGCTCACCATGTCGATCAAGCGTCGTTCCGTCCTGACTGCCGGTCTTGCTGGCGCCTTCTCGACCGCAGCCTGGTCGGCCTCGCGCGCCGAGGGCCTTCTGGCCGGAGGAATCGAGGGGCTCGAGGATTTCTGGCTCGCGACCGACGCCTACGTCTTCGGCTATCCGCTGGTGACCATGGAGATGACGCGGCGCGTCATCACCAACGCGGCCAAGGTCGAGGGCACGCATGGCCCGATGGGGCAGATCATCAAGCTGCGCCAGTATCCCGATGCCAGCTTCCGCGACGTCACCGCGCCCAACGCCGATACGCTCTACACCACGGCGTTCTTCGACGTCGGCAAGGAGCCGTGGGTGCTCAGCCTGCCCGACATGAAGGACCGCTACGCGCTGTTCCCGATGCTCGACGGCTGGACCAACGTGTTCCAGGTGCCGGGCAAGCGCACCACCGGGACGAATGCGCAGACCTATGCCATCACCGGCCCGGGCTGGAATGGCACGCTGCCGGCCGGCGTCAAGCAATACAAATCGCCGACCAGCCTCGTCTGGCTGCTCGGCCGCATCTACTGCACCGGCACGCCCGAGGACTATGCCGCCGTGCACGCGCTCCAGGACCAGTGCAAGCTCGTGCCGCTCAGCGCCTGGGGCAAGGACTACACGCCGCCGCCCGGCAAGGTCGACCCGTCGATCGACATGAAGACCGCCGTTCGCGACCAGGTGAACCGGATGGACGCGGTCGAATACTTCACCCTGCTGGCGCAACTGATGAAGACCAATCCGCCGAGCGCGGCCGATGCCGAGGAGGTTGCGCGCTACGCCGCCATCGGCCTGGTGCCGGGCCAGGATTTCGACGCCAGCAAGCTCAAGGCGGACTTCGCGAAGCGCATCCCCGGCATCGCCTTCGACCGCATCATGCTCCAGTTCAAGGTCGGCAAGAGCATCCGCAACATCAACGGCTGGATGTTCGACTCGGTGACCGGCATCTACGGCACCGACTATCTCAATCGCGCCTTCGTCACCGCGATCGGGCTGGGCGCCAACCGCATCCAGGATGCCGTCTACCCGACCTCCCAGAAGGACGAGCACGGCAGCGACTACACCGGTGCGAACAAGTACGTCATGCATTTCCCGAAGGGCCAGCTGCCGCCGACCCAGGGCTTCTGGTCAATCACGATGTACGACGCCAACTACTTCTTCGTCGCCAACCCGATCAATCGATACTCGATCAGCGCCCGGCAGAACCTCAAGGCGAACGCCGACGGCTCGGTCGACCTCTACTTCCAGAACCAGTCGCCCGGCGCCGACAAGGAGGCGAACTGGCTGCCTGCGCCCGCCGGCAAGTTCGTCCTGATGCTGCGCATGTACTGGCCCGACGAGACGCCGCCCTCGATCATCGACGGCAGCTGGAAGCCGCCGGCGGTGACGAAGGTCGGCTGAGGCCACAAGACCGGAGTGCGACCCGGCGCCGCTGTGCGGCTGGTCGGCATCCCGACGCGGGCGCAGTTCCATCTGAGTGGAAATCGCTCTGGAGCGGGAGTCATCCCGCTCTAGCGGGCCTCGCCGTCCTGCACACCCTGTCCCGGTCGATCACGCGTGGACATCCTCCCGGCCGCAAGGCACCGTGGGCCGGTGGGGGCACGGCGCTGACGGTCCGCGCGACGCGCGTGGGTTCGCCATGGCCATCCCCATGTTCGTTCAGGCATCAGCCTTGGAAGGGAAATAGAGCCAGCCCATGCCGGTTGACTTCGAGATCGACCACGGTGCCAAGCGGGTGATCGCACGGGCCAGCGGGCCCGTCGCCCTTTCGGACATCCTGACCTATCTCGACGCCATCACGGTGCAGGGCGCTGCGGCCTATCCAAAGCTGTTCGATGCGCGAGAGGCGCACTTCGAGCTGAGCGATGACGACATGATGATCCTGGCTGCACGATCGAGCGTGTACGCGACCTTCAGGCCCGGGCCCACGGCTTTTGTGGTCGACATGGCGCGCGAGTCGACAGTCTTCGTCCGGCGGTACCAGAACCTGGCGAAGGCCGGGCGCGAGGTCGAGCTGTTCAATTCCCTGGAGGCCGCCCAGGAATGGCTGGCCTATGCCGTGCTCCCGGACGATTGAGCGTCGCCTACGGCCCGCTACGTGACGGAACCGGCAACGATCGCTTTGAGCGGCGGCTACCCGCCGTAGTGCTTGACGGGGCCGGTGCAATTCCGCTCGCTATGAGCCATGTCCGGGTCCCCGCGCTCGTCT
>Ga0070684_100004031_pt1 | contig 11116 bp, 10 predicted proteins | sample KBSC723LmetaG_FD_65653 | JGI IMG/M metagenome (GOLD analysis project Ga0070684, IMG submission 65653) | Corn rhizosphere microbial communities from Kellogg Biological Station, Michigan, USA - KBS C7.2-3L metaG | ecosystem: Host-associated > Plants > Roots > Rhizosphere ...
GCAAAAAGCAGCAACGCGAGCGCCAAACCCGTGCAAGCATCCAGGCCGACGAGCGCCACATCTCGAAACAGCGTAGCGTTGAGCTTCAATCGTCGGTTGTCCGCGCTCTTGCCCAGCGCGACCGACCGCAGCGGATAGTCCCAATGCGGGATGGCATCAATCGCAAAGTGGCTGGCAAATCCCGCAACTGCGACAAGAAACGGATGTGAAGGAAACAGACTGGCGATCGCGCCGCCCACAATTGCATGCGTGCTCAAGATCATTTTTCTTGTCCTGGCAACACCAGTTCTTTTGGCACGCCATCAGGCACACCCTGTCATGATCAGAGAACCACGGGCACGCTTCCAAGTTCTTAGCTCGGCTCCGGTACCCATCGCATTTCTCCCCGGAAGGTTTAGAATCTCTTCCGGGGGACGATGCACGAAATGCCCTCACCCGCTCTTTGCAAAGGCATAACCGCTCTTTGACCTAGGCATCCGGGGACTGGTCATGGTTAAGGTAGTTTGAGCGAATGGCTGACTGAGCTGGGAAGGAATGTTGATTCAGCTTGAAACGAGCCGAAGTCGTACGATCAGCGGGAGGAGGATTTGACGCAGCAAAAGCTGCAGCCATCGGATGAGACGGCGGAAGCTGTAGCCGGCGGCAGCGAGGCCTTGCGGTGCCAGGAGATAGTTGCGGCCCATCCGATGATCGGATTTGAGATGGCCGATAACCGGCTCGATGGCGGAGCGCCGTCGCAGTTCGCGCTTGATCTTCGGGGTCATCCGCCGCTTCTGGCCTGAGGTGAACACCCTGAACTTGTAATTGGACCGCACAATTGTGGCCGCGGTAGCCTTTGTCAGCGAGGAGACGCTCGATGATGTTCCGATCAGCGCCTCCATCTCTGGGATTACGGTTGCAAGCGTGTGGCCGTCGTAGGGGTTGCCGGGCAGCGGCCTTGACATGGGTGACGAACTGCCCGCCTTTGCGCGCGCCAGCGTGGTGGCGACGGAGACGTTGACCCCGAACTCGTAAGGCCGTTGCGCCTTGCCCTTGCCAATGCACTCCACTTCAGGGGCGTGCCGCGAGTAGACCTTGGGATCGCGCTGGCGCTGGGTCTGATCGCACCCGCCTTGCCAGCATCAGGACGTGACCGAACATCATCTCCGTGAGCCAGCCGTCGCCCTCGACTTACGGGCAATGTCGCGGATGACACGGCCCAGATAAATTCTGAGCGTCTTCAGCGCTCTGTTGGCGCGCTTGAACTGCTTGGCATGGGCATAGCGCTGGTGCTTGATCAGGGCGAACCTGCCCACCCGCGTATAGGATCGGCGCAGCTTGACGCCTTACCTCTGTGCCAGCCGGACCAGGATCTGGCATCGGTCGGGAACATGACGTTCTTGGGCTGCACCGTGGTGTTGACGATGATGCGGTTGAGGTCGCGGCCTTGGTCCTGGTGGCAACCGAAAGGCTCTCCTGGAGCAGGTCCTGCAGATTCTCCTCGCCCATGCGCTGGCGCCCGCTCATGGGCGAGGAGCGGTCGAACACCCGCCGGCCAGTCATTTTTCGGCCTCGCGGCAGACGATTAGAGCGAGGAAGGTCAAACAATCGAATGGATTGGCCACGAAATTGCGCTTCACATATATGGAGAAGCGGCGCGTATCCGGATAGCTTTGTCTTCGTTGCCGCGGGCGACCTTCAAGCAGGCTCTTGACCGAGCGCGCAACAGCCCCTCGACCCGCCTGGCAATTTTGTTAGCGACAATTCGAGTCGGGTGCCGCCGATAACTCTCATCCAGACCGGTACCGGCCGACGTGAGGTGCTCCTATGCGAATTCTTGCAGCGACCGATTTCTCTACTCGTTCCAACCGAGCCTTGCGGCAAGCCGGCCTGTTGGCGCAGCCCTTCTGCTGCGCAACACTGCATGTCGTGCATGTTGTGGACAACGATCAGCCCGAAGAATTGGTCCAAATCGAAAAACGCGAGGCCGAGCGATTGCTGGCCGAGCAGATGGCGTCGATGCCGGAACTTCGGGGCGTTCAGTGCCGTCCCATGGTAGTCACCGGTGATCCCTTTGATGGGATCCTACGGACGGCTGCGCAGGTGAGCGCGGACCTCATCGTCATGGGCACACACCGCAAGCAGCTACTGCTCGACATCTTTGTTGGGACCACGATCGAGCGCGTCATTCGCAAGGGCAGCTTCCCCGTGCTGATGGTGAACCATGACGCGCAGCGGAGCTACGATAACGTTGTAGTGCCGGTGGACATGTCGGAGGCCTCGGCTAACGCGCTCCGGATTGGTCTGTCGACACGATTGATCGGCAACAGCGGCGCAACGCTCCTTCATGCTTTTCTGGCGATGGCCAAGGGACGAATGTTTGTTGATGGGGTCGACCCAGCCAGTATCGACGAATACGTTAGTGACGAACGTCGAACAGCAATGGACGAATTGGCCTCGTTCCTGGTCGCCAACGATCTCGACCGGCCACAGTGGTCCTTCCGCATCGAGGAAGGCGGACCGATGGAAGTCATTTCCCGCGCGGTTGCAGAGATGCGCCTCGATCTGCTCGTGATGGGTACACATGGTCGCTCGAGGCTGCTCAAGGCGCTGATCGGCAGCGTCACGGAAGAGGCTCTGCGCTCATTGAGCGTGGATATTCTTGCAGTGCCGCCTGTCGAACGATGAAGTCAGGGATCCTCGTTTTCGGTTTTGCCGCCAAGGGGCCTTTTCCCTTCTGTTTCGTCACGAAAAACTGCAGCGCGGACCAGAACCATCAATGCAATTGGCGTGGTCATCGTGATGAAAACGAGGATCAATAGCTCGTGCAGCACGGGTCGGGATCCGAGCGCCGAGAAATAGATCGTAGACGCGATCGCGATGCAGCTCGTACCGAGTGTCGTTCCGAGCGTGGGCGCATGGACCCGCTCGTAGAAACTCTGGAGCCGAAGCAGCCCCAATGAACCGATCAGCGTGATCCCGGCCCCCGCGATCAGGAGCGTTGCTGTAAGGATCGCCGCTATGGCAGGAAGTTCCGTTCCTTCGTTCATTCGATCACCTCGCCGCGAAGCAGGAATTTGGCGAGCGCCACCGTGCCGACGAATCCGAGCAAGGCAATGATCAGTGCCGCCTCGAAGTAGACCGTACTACTTGACCTAATGCCGAACGTCAAAAGCAACAGCATCGCGTTCGTATACAGAGTGTCGAACCCGACTACTCGATCCTGCGCCCTTGGGCCCCAGATGATGCGGAAGGCCGCGCACGCCATGCCTATGCCCAACAGAACCAGTGCGATCGTGATCGACCACCCGAGCAACATGCTCATGCAAATATCTCCAGCAGCAGCCGTTCGTACCGACCCTTTATGGTGCGGACCCATTCGGCCTTATCGATCAGATCCAGGACATGGATGGTCAAGGTGCCACTCGCGGCGTTGAAATCCACCCAAAGGGTTCCCGGTGTCGACGTGATGATGCAGGCGAGCGTCGCCAGGGCATAGGGATCGCGAAGCTCGAGCGGGATTTCAACAAATCCGGAGTTCCGTCGTCTTCGCTCAAGTCCGAGAATTATTCGCGCGACCGCGATGTTCGAGCGGATTATGTCGAACAAGACCAAAGCAGCCAATCGGAAGGCGGTAGCCAGCCGCCGCGGACGCGCTTTCGGCGGCTCCAGCGCTGTAAGCGCCCCGCCACCGGCAAGCGCCACCGCGACGCCCAGCAGGATATGTCCCGGCGATACCGTCTGATTGAGCAACAGCCACAGAACAAGGAGGCTGGCGCTCACGATCGGAAACGGCAGCAACCGCCTCATGTTCCACCCGTCGCGCCATTCGGCCCTTCGACGACCGGACCAAGCACAGCACGAATATAGTCGTGGGGAGCGTGCAATGATTGCGCCGTGGCCTGCATGAAGCGCAGGATAGGACCGGCCTGGATTGTCTGCATTGCACAGAGGAGCAACAAGATAGCAACAGGCGCCATCTCGAGCAGACGCACGCGTGGCACAGCCCGATCCGGCGACGCCCAGAACACACGGATGCCGGCGCGCGTCATGGCGATGAGGGCCGCCAGTCCGGAAAGGATCAATATGACAGCGAACACCCAGGCAGCGGCGGAGACGGTGCCACCTTGCACACCCTGCGGATTGAGCGCCGATGTCAAAAGCGCGAATTTCGCAATGAACCCAGAGAGAGGCGGCAGGCCGGAGATCACAAGCGCGCAGGCGATAAAGGTCAGACCGAGCATCCCCATCGTGGCCGGAATTGCGATACCGACCTCCTCCGATTCGTCCAGCTCGTGCTCCTCGCCGTAAAGCTCGCGCGTCACGGCGAGCACGTCAGCACCCGGCTCGCGACCGCGCTCGACGAGCTCGACCAGGAGGAAGAATGCGGCCAAGCCGAGCGTCGAACTGATTAGATAGAACAGCGCTGCGCCCGTCACCCCCACCTGCCCCATGCCAATGGCGGCGAGCACCGTGCCGGATGACACAAGCACCGAGAAGGCCGCGAGCCGCGCCATATCCTGCGACGCGAGGCTGCCGATTGCGCCGAACGCGACGGTCGCCATCCCGCCCAGCAGCAGCCATTCGCCGCCGAATTGAGCTGACGCTCCCGCTGCGTCTCCGAACAAGAGCAGCCATAGCCGGAGCACGATACAGGCGCCCACCTTGGTGAGGATCGCGAAAATCGCTGACACAGGGGGCGGCGCGGCGGCATAAGTAGCGGGTAGCCAGAAGCACAGGGGCCACATGCCCGCCTTGACCAAAAACGCGATGCTGAGGATACCGGCTCCAGCTTCGGCTAATGCGCGATTCTCCGCGTGGATGGAGGGGATGCGTGCGGCAAGATCGGCCATGTTGAGCGTGCCGCAGACGCCGTAGATGAGGCTTACGCCGATCAGAAACAACAGTGAAGCTGCGAGGTTGATGACAATGTAATGCATTCCGGCCATGATTCGGGCCGATCCCGAGCCATGCAGCGCCAGACCATACGAAGCCGCAAGCAGGACCTCGAAGAAAACGAAAAGATTGAACAGATCGCCGGTGAGAAACGCTCCATTGATCCCCATCAGCAGGAACTGAAACAAGGGATGGAAAAATATTCCGACCCGGTGCCAGCGAACGACCGAGAATACAACCGCGGCGACCGCGACGATGCTGGTCAAGAGCACCATGAGGGCAGCCAGCCGATCCACCACGAGCACAATAGCGAACGGCGCGGGCCAGCCGCCCAGACGGTACACTCCCGACACGCCGGTCGGACTCGCGTCAGCTTCTCGAACCAGCGCGATCCCAACCGCGACGAGCGCAAGCGTCGTCGCCACATTAAGCGCGGCGTTTACGTTGCGACTTCGCTCGCCACCGAGAACGAGCATGACGGCGCCGACGAATAGCGGCAGCACCACCGGTACAATCATCAGATGGTCGCCAAGACGGATCACGGTTCCCGCTCCCGCCCGTCAACATGGTCGGTGCCCGTTAGACCGCGCGACGCAAGCAGTACGACCAGGAACAGCGCTGTGGTCGCAAAGCTGATCACGATCGCCGTCAAGACCAATGCTTGCGGGAGCGGATCGGCGTACTGCGCAGGATCGCCAGCCGCTCGGTCCGCCAGGAGCGGAGCCACTTCGGACCCGAGCCGCCCCATGGCCAGAATGAAAAGATTAACCGCATAGGAGAGCAGCGACAGGCCGACGATCACCTGAAACGTGCGCGGTCGAAGGATCAACCACACACCTGAACCGGCGAGCACACCAATGCCGAGTGCAAGTATCGTCTCCATCACTTCACCTCTGTCGGAGGCGCGACAGGCGGGAGGGGTTCGCGGCGGCCCGGCGCTCGGTGGCTGCGCACCGACTGATGCGCGATCGCGATCAGCATCAGCACTGTCGCACCGACCACCAACGCAAACACGCCAACGTCAAACAGCGCAGCACTCGCGAGCGGAACAGGTCCGATCAATGGAACGTCGAGATAGGAGAATGACGAGGTGAGGAAGGGGCGATCGAACAACCACGCGGCCGCGCCAGTGCTGACGGTAAGCAGCAGGCCCGCGCCCATCCACCGCACCGGCAGGATGCGCAGGCGTGCTTCCACCCATAAGGTTCCGCGAGCCATGTACAAGAGGATGAATGCCACCGCCATGGTTACGCCGGCGACAAACCCTCCGCCGGGAAGGTCATGCCCGCGCAAGAGCAGGAATACGGCGGCCGTGCCGATGAATGGGAACAGAATGGTGATCATGAGCGCAGGGGTCGCCATCGCGCCCTTGACCGTGTCGCCTTTTCGGCGGTTCGGGTGCGCCTCATCGTGGACATCCTGGCTGCGCTGCTGATCAGGCATCGGGATGCTCTCGGCAGCAGGCCGGAACCGCCGCAGCAACGCGTAGACGGTGAGTGCGACGATTCCGAGCACTGTGATCTCGCCAAACGTATCGAACGCCCGGAAGTCCACGAGAATGACGTTTACAACGTTGGTGCCGCCACCCTGAGCATAGGCGTTCTCGACAAAGTAGCCCGCGATGTTGTGCGGCTGTGGACGGGTCATGATGGCGTAGGACAGCGCCGCCAATCCCGATCCCGCAGCGAACGCGATGCCGAAGTCGCGCAGGCGATACCAGCGAGTAACCATGGGCGCTGCACTGGCCGAGCCAGACTCCCGGACCCGCTTCGGCAACCAGCGCAATCCGAGCAGAAGCAAGACCGTCGTGACCGTCTCCACAACCAGCTGGGTCAATGCGAGATCAGGCGCAGAGAGCCAAATGAAGCTGATGCAGGTCACGATGCCGGCGCCGCCCAGCAGGATCAGCGCTGCGAGGCGATGGAACTTGGCTTGGTAAGCCGCGGCCAACGTGCAGGCGATCCCGACCGCCCAAACAATCCCGAACACGAAGTCGAACGTTGTCCGCGTCAGCACCGCCGATCCAACTCCGCGCGTATAGACGGGCACCAACCCGGCAAGCAGCGCGGCGCAAACAAGCAACTGCAATTGTGGCTGCAATCGTCGCGTACCCAGGAGACTCTCGAGCCGCCGGGCAAGCCGCCAGGAAACGGTAACAAGTGCCAGATCAAAGATGCGTTGCCCCCTGATACGGCGCAGCAGTGGCGGACCGTCGTTGACGAGCAGATATGGGCGCAGCATGAAATACACAGCGACGCCACCGAAGATAGCGACCAAGCTCATCAGAAATGCAGGCGTGAAGCCGTGCCAAAGCCGGAGACTGTACTCTGGAACGTTGGGGCCGAGGACGGCGCGAACCGCGGTTTCAAGCAGCGGACCAATGGTAAGAGCTGGGAGGACGCCGACCACAAAGCACGTCAGCACGAGAATCTCTGCGGGAAAACGCATGAAGAATGGCGGCTCACGCGGCGTGCGTGGCAGCGCTTGAGGTGGGGGTCCGAAAAACACATCGCGTATGAAGCGCAGCGAGTAAGCGACCGTGAACATGCTCGCTACAGTGACGATATAGGGGAGCGCTTGATCTACGAGCGAGTTGTCGTGGACTTCAATCGTCTCCGCAAAAAACATCTCCTTTGAAAGGAAGCCATTCAGCAGCGGGACACCCGCCATCGCTGCGGCAGCAACCATGGCCAGGCTCGCCGTGATCGGCATGAATCGCCAGAGGCCACTCAGCCGCCGGATGTCGCGCGTGCCGGCTTCGTGGTCGATGATGCCGGCCGCCATGAACAACGACGCCTTGAATGTCGCGTGGTTCACGATGTGGAAGATGGCGGCCACTTGCCCCAGCGGTCTATCCAGGCCGATGAGCAGGGTGATCAGCCCGAGATGGCTGATTGTCGAATAGGCAAGCAACCCTTTCAGGTCTTGCTGGAATACGGCGATGAACGCGCCTAGAATGAAGGTGACGAGGCCGGCCGAGGCCACGAGCCACAGCCACTCGTTGGTACCTCCCAGCGCAGGCCAGAGCCGCACCAGCAGGAACACGCCGGCCTTCACCATTGTAGCCGAATGAAGGTAGGCTGAGACCGGCGTCGGTGCCGCCATCGCGTGCGGCAGCCAGAAATGAAACGGGAACTGGGCGCTCTTCGTCAGGGCGCCGATAAGAACGAGGATAAGCGCCGGAAGATAGAGTGAATGGGAGCGGATCGCAGCACCGGACGCAAGCACTCGATCGAGATCGTAGCTGCCGACGATATGGCCGAGTATCAGTATGCCGACGAATAGGCAGAGTCCGCCCGCCGACGTCATGATGAGCGCCATGCGCGCGCCATCCCGCGCTTGTGCGGTTTGGTGCCAATAGCCGATCAACAGGAAGGAAAAGAGGCTGGTCAATTCCCAAAAGAAGACCAGTTGGATCAGGTTGCCCGAGAGAGCGATCCCAAGCATCGCGCCCATGAAGGCGAGCAGGAACGAGAAGAAGCGCGGCTTGGGGTCGGCGGGGGGCATGTAGTACCGGGCGTACAACACCACCAGGAATCCGATGCTAGCGATCAACGCGGCAAGCACCCAAGCCAAGCCATCCATCCTCAGGCTGAACTCGAGGCCGAGTTCCCGAACCCAGGCTGCCTTGTATTGGATCACCCCACCGCCGACGACGCGCGGGTAAGTCGCGATCACTATTACCAGAGCGGTCAAGGCGACGACTCCGGCCAGGTACGCTTCTGCGTTCCGTGCGTTTGCGCGAAACAGGGCGGCCAGACAGCTTCCCACAAAGGGAAGCGCAATGAGCGCAATGAGGAGCGTTTCAGGGGAAATCACTATCTGTCCCAGACCTCGACGGCATCTCTGACTTCTCGCCGTCCTTATGATGCCTGAGTCCGTTGAATGTGCAACTTGGGGCGGGGTCTCTGCGGAACCTTCTCTCAAGGGAACGACGGGCAGACCTCTTGGCTCATTAGCGAGCCCTGAACACGCAGATTCTAAATCAACCCGTTCGATCCGATTATTTTGATGGATGGGTCGATCAGACTAGCGATATCCAAAAAGGCGCGACGCCGATGATGGCGGCCAGTGCAGCCGCAAGCGCACTAAGCAAGACACAGTAGAAATACAGCCCGATGAGACGCCAGCCACTTGTCTCTTGCATACGAGGGCTTGCGGGCCGATCGCATGAATCTTTCGCCTGCGTTTGCTCTTGCGTCGGCCCTGTTTGTCCCCCGCCCTTGTACCGGGCGCCGACGCGGAGTGTCGGATAGTCTCTCATGTCAAACACCAGACTTTCATCTTACTCCTAACTGTTGCGCGGAGCCAGTCCACGACCAGAGGACCATCCTCGTTCGCAATGCTAGTGTTCTGGTTATTGGGGGCGGCGCGGCTGGCTTGGCTACGGCCGTCACGTCATCCCGGCAGGGGCTCCGTGTCATTCTGGTCGAACGCTACACGGGACGTCCTCGACCGCGACGGTGCCGGCCTGGACAGCTAGGATTGTATAGAGCGAACGGCCGAAGGAGCTGCTTGGAAACTTGGTCTTGCCGCACCTTCCGCAATTGAGCTGAGATGGCGAAAGCGATGCGTCCTTTGTCATTGCAGCCGCTCCATTCAAAAAGCGTTCGCCCGCCGACCTGCACGCCTCAAGCGCGGATACCTAGCGAAACCGATCGGGGCGATCGAGATAATCCCTGACGTAAAGGCCGACCGCATCTTCAAGCTTGGTGAAGCCGCCATTGTAGCCGGCCGCTCGAAGCCGTCCGACTTCGCTCTGGGTGAAATACTGGTAGCTGCCGCGGATCTGCTCGGGCATGTCGATGTAGTGGATGTTCGGCTCGAGCCCCAGCGCGGCATAGGCCGACAGCATCAGATCCTTGAAGCTTCTCGCCTTCCCGGTGCCGACGTTGAAGATGCCGGAAACCGAGGGCGTGGCGAGCAGCCACATCATCACCCGCACGACGTCGTCGACATAGATGAAGTCGCGGCGCTGGTCGCCGTCGGCGATGCCGTCGCGATGCGACTTGAACAACTGCACGGGCCGGCGGCTCTTGATGTCGCCGAACCGGCGCGCCAGCACGCTCGCCATGGTTCCCTTGTGGTACTCGTTGGGGCCGAACACGTTGAAGAATTTCAAACCCACCCATTGCGGCGGCAGCTTATCGCCCTGTTCGGCGCGCGCCACGACCGCCATGTCGAACAGGTGCTTGCTCCAACCGTACAGATTCATCGGGCGCAGCCGCTTCAGCGCTGCGAGTGATTGATCGTCGTCAAAACCCTCCTCGCCATCGCCAAAAGTTGCCGCGGAGGAAGCATAAATCAGCGGGGTCGCGGTCGAGGTGCACCAATCCAACAGGCGCATCGAGAGATTGAAATTGGTCTCAATGACGAGGTCGCCGTCCGTCGCGGTCGTCTCCGAGATCGCTCCGAGATGAATGAGCGCATCCAGGCGCCGTCCCGTCAGCCAGCTCTGGAGCTCTGCGGGCGGCACGAAAGCCGCAATCTGGCGCTTGGCGAGATTGCGCCACTTGCCCTCGTTCCCGAGGAAGTCGCAGACGGCGATATCGGTCCGGCCGGCATCATTGAGCGCGGCCACCACATTCGACCCGATAAAGCCGGCACCGCCGGTCACCAGCAACATTCAAGTCTCTGCCCCGATTGCGACAAGGCGTGGGAATAGCACCGAACCTCGGGCAGGGTCCATGAAGGCGTCGCAAAAACCGAACCTGTGTTAATTGCTAAGGTTAAGCGGGCGGGGCAGCGCGCCGTTTTCACCTTAAGGATCCTGGCACGGGGAATAGAAGGTCCCGTTCGCCGCCGCCAGCCGCTCGAGACAATGCCGCTTGTCGGTCTCCGTCCCGTCGATGGTGAAATCGTACGCCAGTCCCTTGACCACGAGCACATAGCGGCCGGGAGAAAGCGCATCATCCGGCTCGCGCGGCTGAATCTCGTACATCTGCGGCTCATCCTTGACCGGAGCAGCGCGATAAGGCGTCGATATATTGCGAATGACCCAGGTGTCATCGGCCGTCGCCACGACCGGCTTTCCGGTGGCATCGAAGGTCGTGGCGCGCTTCACACGCGCAATCAGGCGCACCTCGATCAAGCCGGCAGAGCCGTTATCAGTGCCGGCGCGAAACACGACGAACCTGACGTGTCCATCCGGAAGGATGGTCGCGCTCGGGGTTGTGATGGCCGCCGAAATGGCGACACGCGGATCCGGTGCGCGGATCTGCAGCGCCGTCAATTCGTACAG
>Ga0070684_100004032_pt1 | contig 11115 bp, 8 predicted proteins | sample KBSC723LmetaG_FD_65653 | JGI IMG/M metagenome (GOLD analysis project Ga0070684, IMG submission 65653) | Corn rhizosphere microbial communities from Kellogg Biological Station, Michigan, USA - KBS C7.2-3L metaG | ecosystem: Host-associated > Plants > Roots > Rhizosphere ...
TACAACTACAAGCTCGACGAGCCGCGCTCCGCGATGTTGATGTCGCGACTCAGGCGCCTCGACAACGACATCGCGCGCCGGCGGGAGCTGATCATGGTGTACAGGCGCGCGCTCTCGAAGATGGACGGCGTGACGCTGCCGTACCGCGACGAGGACGTCGCGACCGCGTCGGGCTACGTGATGCCGATCCTGCTCGACGACCCCGACTTCCAGAGCGAGTTCCGCGCCCGGCTGCGCGAGCGCCACGGCGTGCAGACGAGCGTGTTCTATCCCGCCACCCACACCTTCACGGCCTACCGCGAGCGCTACGCCGGGGTCTCGCTGCCCAACACCGAGCTGGCGGCGCGCACCGAGGTGACCATCCCGCTGTTCTCGCACCTCACCGACGAGGACCAGCAGCGGGTGATCGCCGCGATCGAGGATGCGCTGCGATGAGCTGGCGCGTGCCCCTGGCAGACCTCAAGATCCCCGAGGAGGACGTGCAGGCGGTGCTCGACTGCCTGCGCTCCGGCTGGCTCACGATGGGCCCGCGGACCAAGCAGTTCGAGGACGAGTTCTCGGCCTACGTGAACTCGCCGCATGCGGTCGCGGTGTCGAGCTGCACCGCCGCGCTGCACCTGGCCTGCCTGGCGGCGGGCCTGGGTGAGGGCGACGAGGCGATCGTCGCCGGCATGACCTTCGTCTCGACCCCCAACGCGGTGCGCTACACGGGCGCCACGCCGGTGCTCTGCGAGATCGGTGGCGCGGACGACATGAACATCGACATCGAGGACGTCGAGCGTCGCATCACGCCGCACACGAAGGCTGTGATCGCCGTGCACTTCTGCGGTTACCCGGCCAAGGTCACCGAGCTGCGCCGCCTCTGCGACGAGCGCGGGCTCCTGCTGATCGAGGATGCGGCTCAGGCGATCGCCGCTGCGGTCGACGACTCCGGCCGCCGAGCCGGCACCGTGGGCCATCTCGGCTGCTTCAGCCTGTTCAGCAAGAACCAGCTGCCGGTGGGCGAGGGCGGCGTGGTGACGAGCGCTGACGACGACCTCGCGGCCAAGGTCCGCTCATTGCGCTCGCACGCGATGACGAGCGTGACCTGGGATCGCCACCGCGGCTACGCGGACACCTACGACATCGTGGACATTGGCTACAACTACCGCCTCGACGAGCCGCGCGCCGCGCTCGCGCTATCGCGCCTGAAGCGGCTGGATCGCGATATCGAGGCACGCCGTGAGCTCGCGCGCACATACCGCAGCAAGCTCGCCGGCCTGGAAGGACTCGGCTTCGTCTGGGACGACCAGGCGGTCGAGCGCGCGACCCACTTCGCCTTCCCCGTCCTGCTCGCTGACCAGGCGGCGCGCGACCGCTTCCGCGAGCGGCTGCAGGGACTCGGCGTGCAGACCACCTGGTACCCCGCCATCCATCGCTTCAGCGACTATCGCGAGACGTACGGCGAGCTCTCGCTCCCGCGCGTCGAGGAGGCCGCCGAGCGCCACTGCGCGCTGCCCATGTCCTCGGGCTTCTCGTCCGAGGAGGTCGAGATCGTCGTCGAGGCCGTCAAGCAGGCGCTTGCCGAGGAGCTCGGGGCGGCTGCCTGACGGCGGGAAATGGAGCTCCTGTGACGGGCCCAGGTGTCCTCGGCGGCAGGAGGCTCACGGCCGACATAGCTGTGCAGCTCGTCGCGCGGGTGGTCAACCTCGCGCTGGGCGTGGTCGTGACGATCGTGGTGGTGCGCACGCTCGGCCAGCACGAGTACGGGCAGTGGAGCACGATCATCGCCGTAGGCGAGCTGCTCGGCTATATCGGCGATCTCGGGCTGGATAGGGTCACCGTCCGCCAGGCGGCGGCCGACCGGGAGCACGAGCCTGAGTGGCTCGGCGCGCTCGTCTCGCTGCGCTTCCTGCTGTCGATCCCGGTGACGCTCGCCTTCCTGGCGATCATGCTGGTGATCTCTTCAGACTCGACGATGCGCGTCAGCTCGCTGATTTACGCGATCGTCGCGCTTCTTCCGCCGCTGAGCTGCCTGTCGATCGTCTTCCAGCTCCGGGTGCGCAACGACCTGAGCATGGCGATCCTGACGCTCAACAGCGTCCTCTGGACCGGTGCGGGGCTCTTCCTCGCGGCCGTGTCCGGGAACATGGTGGCGTTCGCGGTGGCGTTCGTCGCGGCCTTTGTGGTCTCGGTGGCCGTCCAGACCGTGCTGGTGCGCCGGATGACCACGATCAGGATCCGCGCGTCGCGTCCGCTGTGGCCTGAGCTCTGGCGCGTGGCCCTACCGGTGGGCATCGCGGCGATGCTCACCTTTGCGTACGGGCGGATCGACCAGGTGCTCGTGTTCCAGATCTCGGGCTCGGATGAGGCCGGCATCTACGGCGCGATGTACCGCATCCTCACCAACGCCGCGTTCGTTCCGATGGCCGTGATGACCACGCTGTTTCCGCTGCTGGCCTCGATGGAACGCGACAGGATCCGCCGGATGGTGCAGACCGCGTCCGAGTACCTGGCGATGGTCTCGCTGCCCATCTTCGTGTTCGTGCTGGTCGCGTCCGGCAAGGTTGTGCGTGTGCTGTTCGGCGCGGACTTCGTGGCCGGCGAGAACGCGCTCAGGGTCCTCATGGGCGCCTTCGTGGCCATCTGCTTCGGCTACGTGGCCGGAGTGATGGTGATCGTGCTCGGGTTGCAGAAGGTGTTCATGCGCTACGCGCTGTTTGCACTGGTGGTGAACGTCGTGCTCAACCTGATCTTCATCCCCAAGTACGGGTACATGGCCGCGGCGTGGATCACGCTCGCAACCGAGGTGATCGTGCAGATCCTCGCGATCCGCATCGTTCTGTCCACGCTTGAGCTGAGGCCGAAACTCGCCCGGCTCGCCCGCATCCTCCTCGCCTCAGCGGCAATGGGCCTCGTGCTGTGGGCGCTGGACGCGGCCGGGGCGGGGTTCGTGTGGCTCGTCCTGGCGGCCGCGGCCACGTATCCCGTCGCGCTGCTGGCGCTCCGCGCGCTCGTGCCGTCCGAGCTGGGGGCGCTCCTCAAGCGCGAGGCGATCTGACATGAGGATCCTCGTGGTGAGCAATCTCTACCCGCCGGTGCAGCTGGGGGGCTACGAGGCGCGCTGCGCGGTCACCTCGGACCGGCTGCGCGAGTGGCACGAGGTGCACGTGCTCACCTCCACCTACCGGAGAGGGGACGCTGCACACGACCCCTCGGTCCGCCGGGAGCTTCCGTTCCTTCGCCACGGAAGGCGCTCGATCCCGCTTGCGCCGGTCGCGTCCGCCAAGGCGATGAGGGTGATGCGCGACACGCTGGCGGACGTGCGCCCCGACCTCGTCTTCGTCTGGAACGGGTCCGCCATCCCGCACGCGGCGCTCCAGGTGGCCCACGAGAGCGGCATCCCGGTCGCCTACAGCGTCGGCGAGCACTGGTTCCGCCTCCTGTACAGCTCCGACGCGTTCGCGCGCTTCCTGCTTCCAGGGCAGCACGGGCTGAGGGGCGCCTGGGCGCGGGTCGCCCGCCTCGTCAATCGTCTGCCCGCGCTGCGGGTCGACCCATTGCGCCCGGCGCGCGCGGCCGTCTGCTGGAACAGCGACGCCACTCGTCGCTCATCCGGCCTCCCGCCGATGATCTCGCCCACGCACGAGGTCACGATCTATCCCGGCGTGCCGGAGCCCGAGCGCTGGTCGCGGCTCGAACGCCGCCCCGGCGAGAAGCCGGCGATCGCGTATGTCGGCCGGGTGGAGGCGGTCAAGGGCCCGGACGTGGCCTACAGGGCGGTTGCCGAGCTGCGCGACCGGCACGGCGTGGAGGCGCGTCTCGTGCTCGCCGGCTCGTGCGACACGGCGATGCGGCGCGAGCTCGACGATCTGGCGGACCGGCTCCGCATCGCGGATCTCGTCGAACTGCGAGGCCCGCTCGACCACGCCGCGATCGGGCGCCTGCTCGAGGAGTCGCACGTGCTCGTGGTCCCATCGGTATGGGAGGAGCCGTTCGGCATCGTGCTGCTCGAGGCCGCGCTGGCGCGCGTGCCCGTCGTGGCCAGCCGCAGCGGCGGGATGCCCGAGGCGCTGCGCGAAGGTTCCGAGGCGCGCTTCTTCGAGATCGAGGACGCGGCCGGCTGCGCGGATGCGCTGGCGGAGACCCTTCGCGATCCGGCAGCGACCGACGCCCGCGTGGCCGCCGCGTACGAGCGGGCAAACGCACTCTCGTTCGAGCGCTACATCGCCGAGATGGAGCGGTTCGTCAGCCAGGCGCGCGCTGATCAGCGCGCGCCGGCTTCGCGGAACAACCCTTCGATGCGCTCGGCGACCACCGGCGCGTCATAGGTGCCGCGTGCGCGCTCGAGGGACGCAACGCCCTCGCGCTCGAGCCGCGCGGGATCGTCCATGTACGCCCTGAGCAGGTCAGCCACGGCGTGCGGCTCGTTCTCCGGCGAGGCGATCGCGCCCACGCCGTCGGTGATCATGTCGGCCACGCCCATCGCGCCGGTGGAGATCGCCGGGCGCCCGGCGAGCCACGGCAGGAGCACCGCGCGCGGCTGGCCCTCGGCCGGGCTCGGGCAGAACACGCCGATCTCGAAAGCCGACGTGTAGTCCGCCACGTCGTCGCCGGGAGTGGGGACGAAGTGCACCCGCGAGCCGAGCGGCTCGGCCAGGCGGCGAAGCTCGGCCTCGGTCTCGCCGGCGCCGCCGAGGATCAGGTGCGCCCGCTCGTCGAGCATCTTCACGGCCTCGATCAGGACGTCGTTGCGCTTCTTCGGATGGAAGCGCGAGATGCAGCCGATCACGAACGCGTCGTCCGGGATGCCGAGCTCGCGGCGCACGCGCGCGCGTCCCTCGGCGCTGAAGCGGAGGTCGTCCCCGCGCATCACATTGGGCACGTACACGACCTTCTCGCCGGGCACGCCCATCGACATCACGGACTCGCGCGTGCCCTGCGAGATCGCCATGATCAGATCCGCCCGCCGCGCGGCGTCCCGGTAGAGCCACGCTCCCGGTCCCTTGCGCATCTGCACGGGCACCGGGCCCCATTCGGCCCACACGAGCGTGGATCGCAGCCGCCCCGGCAGCTGACGGCTCATCAGCTGCTCCTTCTTGTAGTGGACCATCAGCACGTCGTACGGCGCCTCGGCCTCGAGCGTGCGGCGCAGCCTCCACAGGTACTGCGGCCAGCGCAGCGCCACGCGCGCCCAGTCCTTGCCGGACAGCTTGGGCCCGATCTCGATCTCGCGGACGCGCACTCCCGTGTCCCTCGCGATCGACGGACGGTCCGTGACCATCACAGGGTCGTGGCCGCGCTGCTGGAGCGCCCAGAGCATCTCCATGGCCGCGAACTCCGCGCCCCCGTCGGCCTCGGTGGTCAGCACCGTCACGATCTTCAAGTCAAAGCTCCCGCCGCGAGGATACGCATCCCGCGCTCAGCCGCTCAACTCGATCGCCGCGACCATCTCCTCGAGCCGCGCATCCCAGGAGTGATTGCCTGCGACGCGCGAGCGCTGCCGGCGCTGGTCCAGCCCGTCCTCCGCGAGCTGCTCCTCGATCCGGGCGATCATCGTCTCGGCGTCGCCCGCGGTGACGATGCTCTCGATTCCCTCGAGCGAGGGCAGGGGCGTGGCCACCACGGGCAGGCCCGCCGCGAGGTACTCGTAGACCTTGAGCGGGAAGATGCTGGCGGTGAGCTCGTTGAGCGCGTAGGGGATGAGCCCCGCGTCCGCTCCGCGCAGCACTTCCGGTAGAGCCTCGTGCGGGCGCGAGCCCAGCAGGTGGATGTTCGGCTCGGCTTCGAGCGCCGAGACGTCAGTGCTGGGATCGCCCGCGCCCACCGGACCCACGAGTGCGAAGCTCCAATCCGGGCGAGCGCGGGCCAGCGCGGCGATGAGCTCGAAGTCGAGCTTGGTGCCCACCACCGCGCCGATGAACACGATGCGGGGCTGTGGGAGCGTCGCGATCGCCTCGTCCACGGGCCCCTCGTCCAGCGCGAGCGCGAAGAGGTCGGTGTCGGCCACGTTGGGCATGTTCACCACGCGGCTGGAGAGCTTGCTCATCCGCTCGGCGAGCGGCGTGGACGTGGCGAACACGATGTCCGAGGCTGCCACGTAGCGCTCCTCCGCCGCCCTGAAGCTGTCGGCGTCCACGCCCTTCTGGGCGGCGATGTCGTCCACGCAGTGGTAGACGACGGTGGACGGCCGCAGCGCGTCGAGCAGCGCCTCCGCCTGCGGGTTGTACGACCAGAGCACGGGTGGTGTGTTCATGCCGAGCCGCCTTGCCGCGCGCCGGACGAGACGCGGCAGGAGCCGGCGGTTGAGCGCGCGCACCCAGCGGTAGCGGTGGAACGGCAGGACGAGCGGCGCGAGCACGTGAAGCCCGTCGACCTCCCGTGGCGGCGCGACGCCGCGGCGGAGCCGCTTGATCACGCGGCGAGCGTCACGCGCGGCCAGCTGCGGCTGCCGCAGCCCGAGCGATTCCACGAACAGCACACGGTTCTCGCGGGCCAGCCGCGACATGATGTGGTGCTGATTCGTCTTGATCTCGGCGTCCCAGTCGGCACAGCCGACGCAGACGATGTCTCGGCCGTCCAACCTCACTCGTGCGGGATCAGCCGGTCGCGCATGCGGTCGAACTCCGCCTGCGCCTGCTCGTAGTCGTCGTGCCGCCCGATGTCGAGCCAGTAGTCCTTGCACATCCAGGCGCGCACTTCCTCGCCCCTGTCGAGCAGGCGCAGCACGAGATCAGGGAAGTCCAAGCGCTCGCCGGCCTCGATGTGCGACACCGCGCGTGGAGAGAAGCAGTACACGCCCATGCTGGCCTGGTACTTGATCTCCGGCTTCTCGGTGTAGCCGGTGAGCAAGTGGCTGTCGTGGCTGCCGTTGTTCTCGTCGAAGTGCAGGACGCCGAGCGAGATCTGCACCTCGCGCTCGGTCGTGGCGATCGTCGCCGCGGCGCCGGAGGCCCGATGGCGGTCGAGCAGGGCGGAGTAGTCCATGTCGGTGAGCGTGTCGCCGTTCATCACGAGGAAGTCGTCGTCGAGGCCGTCGATCAGTGCCAGCGAGCCCACGGTGCCGAGCGGCTCGGTCTCGCGGAAGTAGTCGATCGCGACCTCGTACTTGGCACCGTCGCCGAAGAACGCCTCAATCAGCTCGGCGAGGTAGCCGGTGGCGACCGTGATCCGCTCGAAGCCCGATCTCTTGAGCTGCCTCACCACGATGTCGAGCACCGGGCGGTCGCCCACCGGCATCAGCGGCTTGGGGATCACCGTGGTGTACGGGCGCAGGCGCATGCCCTGCCCACCCGCCAGGATCACGGCCCGCTTCACGACGCTGCTCCCGCTGCGCAGCAGAGTCCGTTGCGCGCTTTCCTGCTCATGCTCGAAGTGTCGGCCTGTCGGCAGGCGGGCTTTAGATGCCGCGCCTGGCGAGCACGTACGGGACGGTGCGAAGCATCAACTTGAGATCGAGCCAAAGCGACCAGTTCGTAGCGTAGAGATAGTCGATCTTGACCATCTCCTGCAGAGGCACGCGCGAGGAGCCGAGCACCTGCCAGAAGCCGGTCATTCCCGGGGTGAGGTCGAGGCGGCCGCGCTGCCAGCCGTTGATGCGGCGGTCCTCGTCGAGCACCAGCGGGCGCGGCCCCACGAGGCTCATCTCACCGCGCAGCACGTTGATGAGCTGAGGCAGCTCGTCCATGTAGGTCTTGCGCAGCCAGCGGCCGACGCGCGTGACTCGCGGGTCGTTGGTCATCTTGAAGAAGCCGTCGGCGCCCTCGTTGCGGGAGAGCAGCTGGTGCTTCATGGAGTCGGCGCCGTCGTGCATGGTGCGGAACTTGTAGATCCTGAACGCCTTGCCGTGGCGGCCGATCCGCTTCTGCCGGAACAGCACCGGGCCGGGCGAGTCGAGACGGATGAGAAGCGCGACGAGGAGCAGCGCGGGGCCGAGCAGAAGGAGGGCCAGCGTCGCGGCGGCGACGTCGCACAGGCGCTTGAGCATCCGCGATGAGGCCGGCAGGCCCTGGCCGCGCAGGCCCAGTACCGGGATGCCGTCCAGATCGTCGAACTCGACCGCGGAGCCCACGACCTCGAACAGCCGCGGCAGGACGCTCACCTTCACACCCATCGACTTGACGAGCCGCACCGCGTGAAGGATCAGCTCAGGATCCTGCACGCTCGGGGCGATCAGCACGCGGTCGACGTCGTACTCGGCGAGCACGATGCCGAGGTTCTCGAAGGAGCCCACCACGTCGGGCAGCGGCGCCTCGTCCTCAAGCGGCACGCGGCCGACGAGCACGGCGTTGAGGTCGCGGTTGGTGCGCAGCTTGCGGCGCACCGGCTCGGCGGACTCCACGTCGCCGATCACGAGGCAGCGCTCCGGCCGCGCGATCACGCGAGCGACACGGCGCGCCAGCGTGCGCGCCACCGCCATCGACACGAAGAGAAGACCCCAGAGAGCAAGGATCTGCTTGTGCTGGAGCCCGTCGTTGAAGAGCTGGTACTCGGCGATCGTGATCAGGAGCGTGTACAGCGTCGTGGCCTGGAACAGCTGCGGGATCTCGTCGAGCGTGGTCTTCCGGATCAGGTTCTGGTCGCGGTCATAGAGGCCGCAGGCCTTGCACAGCAGCGGCATGAGGAGCAGCGCGGCGAGGGCGGCCGCGGTGAGCTGCAGGTGGCCGATGACGAGCACGCCGATCGCGACGGCGAAGGCCGCGGCCGCGATGTCGGCGAACATCAGCGCGAAGCGGTAGGCGGTGTCGCGGCGCGCGGCGGCGCCGCCGTCACCCTCGGGAATCGGCTGGGTGAGGGCGCGTTTGTCAGCGCCGAAGCGCGTGCTGGCGCGCTCCTGCCGCCCGGGCAGGTGTGTGACTACCGCTTCGTTGAGTGGATGGGGCGAAGCCTCTTCGAACTCGGTCGGCGTCGTGCCTTCAAGTTCTGTGAGGACGTCTCCGCCCGCCGTCGAAATGTTCATCTGTGGCGGAAAGGGCCGGGAGCGAATCCGTGTATTGCCATTAGAACCCAGCTAGCGGAGTTCTGCAAGCCGGTTGTGGGAGGGAAGTTGCAGCGTCTGTGGCTAGACAAGAGCGCCCCGGCAGGCGTTCACGACCTCTGAGATCGCCTCGGGGCTCAGCTCGGAGCCCATTGGGAACGCGAGGTTCTCCCGTGCGGCGACCTCGGTCCCTGGCAGGTCGAGGCCTGGGGCACCCCAGCGCTCCATCGCGGGCTGGAGGTGAACCGGGACCCTGTAATAGGCGCGCACGCCCACGTCCCTGCCCTCGAGCTCGCGGGCCAGCGAGTCGGCTTCGGGCGAGCGGACGACGTAGAGGTGGTGGACGGGATCGGCGCCGGCGACCGGACGTGGGAGCGACACGACATCGCCGAGCCCCTGCTGCTCGTAGGCGGCGGCGGCAGCGCGGCGGGCCGCGTTCCAGCCGTCGAGCTCGGGCAGGAGCACGCGCAGCGCCGCCGCCTGAAGCTCGTCCAGCCGCGAGTTGTAGCCCACGTCGACGAAGGTCACCTTGTCCTCCGAGCCGTGGAAGCGCAGCCGCTTGACGCGCTCGGCCACCTCGTCGTCGTTCGTGATGACGGCGCCGCCGTCGCCGAGGCAGTAGAGGTTCTTGGACGGGAAGAAGGAGTAGGTGGCGGCGCTTCCGAGGCTGCCCGCCTTGCGGCCGTCGAGCGTGGCGCCGGCGGCCTGCGCGGAGTCCTCGAGCACCGGCAGGCCGAGCTCCATCAGGTCGGGCACCGGCGCGACGTTGCCGAACAGGTGCACCGCGACGATCGCCTTGGTGCGCGGCGTGATCGCGCGCTCGACCGTCTCGCGCGTGACGCAGAACGTGCCCGGGTCGATGTCGCAGAAGACGGGCGTGGCGCCCGCGTTCACGGCGGCCTCGGCGGTGGCGTAGAAGGTGAAGGAGGGGAGCACCACCTCGTCGCCCGGCTCCACTCCCAGCGCGCGCAGGGCCAGCGTGATCGCATCGGTGCCATTGGCCACGCCGATGCAGTGCCGCGCCCCCAGGTAGTCCGCGAACTCGCGCTCGAAGGCCTCGACCTCAGGGCCGAGGATGTAGCGGCCGCTCGCGATCACCTCGGCCATCCGCTGCTGGAGCAGCGGCAGGTAACGCTCGTGGTTGGATGCGAACAGCGGGACTGCCATGGCGCGTCTAAGCTAGCGGCTGGCCCGCTATCCGGGCCTTCCGCGGCGGCGTATCGCCTCGATCCGGCCGCGGACGGACTCCGGCAGCTGCCTGTAGCGGTTGCGCGTGGCGGTGCGGATCGCCTTGGGCATCATCTGGCCGCGGGTGAGCGGGTAGCGGGCGTTCTTCGGGAACAGCGCCACCCATTCGATGGGCTCGTCGCCGTTCGCGAAGCGCAGCTTGTAGTCGAGGATGCCGCCACCCCAGTCGAGCCGGCTTTCCCCGCGCTGGAAGGCGTCCTCAACTGCGGCGAGGATCACGAGCTGGGCGGGGGAGACGGAGGCCCAGTCGGGCTCGAAGCCGCCTCCCCACGAGGCGACCTCGCGTCCGGCCGTGAAGAACACGTGGGTGCAGACCGCCTCGCCGTCGGCGAAGATCGACCACAGGCGGGCGCGCTGCTGCGGCACGAGCGCGGCCACGACCTCGTGCAGGTGCTCATCGGCCCCGTGGTGGAGCGAGCCCTTGAGGCCGCGCGCCGCCCAGCGCTCGCGGTGCTGGCGGATCATCGAGTCGAGCACGCGTCGCGCCTCGTCGGCCTCGGTGACCATGCGGATCTCGCCGCCCCGCTTCTCCATCTGGCGTCGTTTCTGGCGCATCTTCTGGCGGAAGTTCGAGCTGTGCGACTCGTACCACTGCTCGAAGTCCCCGTCGAGCGAGAGCGTGGGGGCGTCCATCGTGAAGGTGGCGCGCTGCGTGGGGCGCAACCGTCCGGGCCACCCCCGGCGGACGAGGTCGGGCCAGGGCGAGGCGGCGTCAGCGCCCTCGAACAGGAAGCTCGACGGTTGCGGATCGGCGGCGGCCACCGCTCCGGCCAAGGCCGAGGCCACCTCTTGCTCGCGGCCGGGTCGCGCGATCGGGCCGATGCGGTGGGAGATGCCCGCGCCCAGCAGGCGGTACTCCGCGAGCCCGAGCTTGCCGAGCTGGACGAAGTAGGGAGCGATGCCCACGAGCC
>Ga0070684_100004034_pt1 | contig 11109 bp, 8 predicted proteins | sample KBSC723LmetaG_FD_65653 | JGI IMG/M metagenome (GOLD analysis project Ga0070684, IMG submission 65653) | Corn rhizosphere microbial communities from Kellogg Biological Station, Michigan, USA - KBS C7.2-3L metaG | ecosystem: Host-associated > Plants > Roots > Rhizosphere ...
CTGTCGTCGCGCAAAAACCTGACGACCCTGCAACCAGCCCATACCAAATTTGGTCGGAGTCTTGTGCGTATCTCGAAGGCACAAAAGTAGTATGGCACCATAACGTATACTCTGCTAAATGGTGGACGCAGGGCGACACGCCAGATAACCCGGTTTTACAATCATGGCAAACGCCCTGGGAACTGGTTGGCCCGGTTCTACCAGGCGAAAAACCAGTACCACAACCAACCGTACCGGCTGGCACATATCCGGATTGGTCAGGTAAAACTGCTTACAATACGGGCGAGCGCGTGCTATTTAACGGTATCCCATACCAAGCAAAGTGGTGGAACCAAGGTAACAGCCCGGCAGCCGCATCTTCGAACGCCGATAGCTCACCATGGGTGCCGCTTACGCAAGCTCAAGTAAACGCAATTATCGCCGGGCAGTAGCCGCCTCGCGTAACTATTTAGGCAGATTGCTCGGCGGGGGAGTGATGTGCTGATTATCGGTTGGCGAAGGTGATTGCGCGGTACTTTGCGGCTGTAATGGGTTATAAATAGGCTGTGTTTGAGCTGCAACCGCAGAGGCTATGAGTTTCCTTTTGCGAAGCCGAGCTCTTACAACCAAAACAACAGGCGAAATAATAATCAGGCCAAATATAACGAGCCCAGCCAATGCCTGTGGCGTTAGCGGATTACCGCCTGAGCTCGGTGTAGTCTTTGATGCGTTCGTAGCTGGCGTTATGGCCGTGCTAACTGGCTCGCCTAATGGGTTTGCGCTCACATGAGTAACGCTTGCAGTCAATGATTTTACAATATCGAGCCTTCCAAAACCATACAAATTATCGCGGCCCGTGTTGCCAGCTTCGTCGGCCGTGCTAATCAAACGATTAATAACGTCCGGCGCTTTAAGATCGGGATACTTTGAGCGAATAAGCGCCGCGGCGCCCGACACGATGGCGGTCGAATTACTCGTACCACTACCGATCGTAAATCCGCTTTTACTCCCAAGCGCGAGCGGCTTGGTGCTTACAATATCAACACCTGGCGCAGACAAACTTACCTGTGGCCCGGTAAACGATTCCGACCAAAGCGTTCCGTCGCGGTCAGTCGCGTTTACTACAACAACCCCAGGTACCAGCGCGAGACTACCGATGCCTTGTGCCTCGGTGTCAGCATTGCCCGCACCCACTACCACAACAGCATCTTTAGATAATGCGTAGGCGATCGCTGATTTTTCGTCGTCGGTTACAGCACCGCCAGAAGCAATCGATATGTTTATAACTTTAGCGCCATTGTCGGCCGCCCATCGGATGGCCTGCAAAATAGCAGCCGCATCAAAATCACTCGACGCCGACCCGGCTCCGGCATTCGTGCCAACTCGTAGCGGTAAGATCATGGCACCGGGCGCAATACCGAGTGCATGATTCTCGCCACCGCCTTGGGCGGCAATCAGTCCTGCCATCGCGGTACCGTGCCCGTCGGTATCTTCTTGCGCACTCAAAGACGACGCAGCACCAAAACTCTTGCCCGCTAATATATGGCCAGCAAGATCAGGATGAGAAGCATCAACGCCAGAATCAACAACCGCAACAACCACGCTATTACCCCGCGAAATAGCTTGAGCAGAACTAATATTGAGCGCACCTAAATGCCACTGCGCTTCTCGGACTGTAGCAGCAAGAGCGAGCTGTGGAGTAGCCGTAATAACGGCCGCCACAGATAAAAGAGCGAGTTTCCAAAGTTTATGAACCATATGTTTTTATTTTACCCAACCACGAGCATTTTTGCTATTATAAAGGGTAGGATGATTACAAAACAGAATCCCCACCCAGCAAAAAAGACATTCCTCGCCGGTTGGCGTTTTGCTATTTTGCCAGTTATTTTATTGGTACTTTTGTTTGTAGGCGGACGAATTGGAAGTGAAGTCCTGATTGGAATTTCGCTTGTCGGATTAGTTATCACTGTAATATGGGGCGCACTGCGCTTCGGAAGTTTCTAACTCAAAGATGAGCTCAAACACTTCTATCCGCGGCTGGATTGAATGTGACGACGAGCAGGTTGAGCAAATCAAAACCGTCGTCGCTTTACACGGCGGCACGCCTTACGCGCAAGGTTGGTCGTTCCCATCCGCAAAAGCTTCGGGCAGCTGGCTTAACTTTATATTTTTTGGGGCGGCCACAAATCAAGACATATCCAACTGGCTCGAACCACAACTAGCGGAAATCGCCGCGATTACGCCAAAATCTCCTGACGAACACGTTCGTGGCCTCTTTTTTGTAAGCAGCGAAGCACACGGAAGGAGCGAGTGGCTGCTAAAAGACGGCCATCTCCAAAAAACTGCTACCACAAATAAGTACAATTTTTTGGATGCCTAGTGTATAAGACTATTCTTGACTCGGCCCAAGATTTGTCACTATACTAACTATCGGTTTTAAAAGGAGGAACGATGAAGGATATTCTTAAAAACAAAGTAGCAATCGTATACGGCGCGGGCCCGATTGGCGGTGCAGTAGCAAAGGCATTCGCAGGTGAAGGAGCGCAGGTTTATATTGCTGACTGGAACGAGGCGACAGGAGCCGCACTCGCCGACGCCATTACTACGAGTGGCGGAAAAGCTGTTTCCAAAAAAGTTGACGCGCTAGATAAGCAATCCCTCGATACTTTTATAGATCAGGTTGTCAAAGAAGCTGGCCACGTGGATGTTTCGTTTAACGCCATCAATGTTACGAAGGGAGGAGAGCAGGGCAAACGACTCGTCGATTTGGATTACGAAGACTTTGCGCTGCCAATCACCACTTACACTAAAACGCAATTCTTAACGGCTAATGCAGTTACGCCGCAAATGATCAAGCAAAACTCAGGTGTCATTATGATGATCACAGCTATCCCTTCACGCATGCCACTGGCTGGTACGGTAGGTTTTGGGCCCGCGTGGGCAGCCATCGAAGCGTTATCGCGAACACTGGCTGTTGAGCTTGGCGAACATGGCATTCGAACGGTGTGTTTGCACTCTACTGGCTCACCCGAAACACAAGAAAGCATACAAAAAACCTTTACCAGCGACCCTGCGGCCGCTAAAAAGTTCATGGATGATTTTCAGAAGCGCGCCTCAAGCCAGCGGCTTATCGCAAATTCAACCTCACTCGAAAACGTTGGGGCAATGGCCGCTTTTATGGCCTCCGATAAAGCTAGCGCGAGCACCGGAACAATCGCAAACATGGCGGCCGGAATGGTAATTTAGCACATAACCATAATAAAAAGAGCCGGGTCTGACTCGGCTCTTTTTGTATTTCTTTTTTTATGCTTATCCTAAGGTACTGCCTTAAACGCTACCATCTGAGCCAGGTAGTGGTGAGCGGCGCCCATGGTTTGCGTAGAAGCCACCGACCCAGCCGCGGCCTGAACCATATCCTGCGCTGCAAGATCCTTGTTATTTGTATAATTGCGCTGGGTAAAGCCGGTACCAGCTACAATGGTCGTTGTGCTACTGTCGTCCATAATGGCGCCAAAGATAAGGTCACCACTTACCGTTGTTGTAGCGCTCCCGCTCGTTGCTCCGTTTACGGCCGTTGTGGCTGTGGCGATGTTCTGCGCAGTGACATCTACCGCGCCAACGCCGCTATATTCACTAATTACCATGCGTCGGTAGGGCCGGCTACTACCAAACGTTACGGTAACCGTGTTAGCGCCCGCTTTGATGTTTGGTGCATAGCAGATAGCCAGTGACTGACTCATCGTACTATCAAATTGATAGTTGGCTACGGTGTAGGTGTTGCCCTGACTATCGGAGCATATTGGAGCGCCAGTGTTTCCATCCCACGTAACCGCCACGGCAATGAGGTTGCCAGCTGTGTTTGAGGTGGTAAAAGCGCGGCTGATATTTGTAGCGACAGCATCGTTCGTCACGTTTGCGGTTTGCACAAATTGCGGAGCTGCGGCGACAGCAGTAGTAGTAAATGTATTGTCGCCTGACGCTGTAAGATTACCGGAAGCGTCTTTAGAGAGCACGCGGTAATGGTATATTGTGCTTGCGCTAAGGCCACTCAAATTCTGCGTGTGCGTGGTAACTAAATTGCTATTTAGTGTCGTGCTCGTGCCATAGCCGGCAGTTAACCCGTATTCAACTTGGCTATCTGCGGTCTCGTCAGTCGTCCAGTTTATTTTGGCCGAGCTGCCGGTGATATTAGTAGTAGAGGTTGCCGAAATAACCGGCGGGGTTGTATCTGGACTTTGGGTAGTAGCACTCGCGCTCGTGGAATCGACGGACGTGTTAGCGGCCGCATCATATGCCCGAACGGTGTAGGTATATGTTGTGCTGGCAGTCAGGCCGGCGTCAGCGTAACTGTTGGTCGTAGCAGTACCAACTTGCACACCATCACGGAAAATCTTATACCCCGTGACACCAACATTATCAGTGCTTGCGGTCCACGACAGGTTAACGCTGGTTGAAGATGCTGCGGTAGCGTTCAGCCCAGTTGGCACACTTGGCGCAGAAGTATCAGGTGCTGCTGGTGCGGTAGTGAGTACTAAAATCCAGTCTCGGGCGCCGTCGGCGTGAACAATGCTGGGCGGCGTAAACTGACGACTACCACTATTGGCGTAGGTACCTATGTTGCTAAAGGTGTTGGTGGTGGGGTCAAACCAGCGCGCGGTAACTTGATCGGCCAGTTTGCTCATGTTGACCGTAATAGTACGCGGGGTTGGCACATAGATGAGGCCTGTGTGGCCATCGGCTGTCAAAGCAGCAGTACTGTAGTCGTTTTGCTTGAGGCTGCCGTCGGCATTGTGTATGACGTATCCAATATATTCACCCTGCCCTCCCGTTAGGAATGTATCGGTCTGGTCGGGTACAAGATCGTACCAATTGAAACTGCCGAGCAGGCCATTTAAATAGCCTAGTTGCGTTACCGTCGGTGTATCGAGATTGGCGGTGTTGTTCCAACCGCTTGGGAAGCGCACTGTGTAGTAATTACCGTAGACCTGGCCGGCTGCGCCACTCAATGCCGTCCAGTATTCTTGATTACGATAGGTACTGTCTGGCTGAGCATGATTATTGATGGGTGGAATCTGCTCGTAATCGTAGTACGATTCGATCAAAAACGTTGGCATCGTGCCGTTGCTAGTATTGAGCGCACGGTTGTATTCGGTTAGGACCTGCGCATAAGCAGGTGCGTATGTATATGCCATGTCTATATTAATGTATGGCGTCCAGCTAGGATCAGCCAGAGATCCAACTGGCGTCGGGTACAGCTCGACAGTTTGCAAACGGTCAGCTCTATCGGTACTCTTGATACCTTGAACAACAGCAAGAGTATAAGCATCGTCAGATGTGTTGTAGGCGTAGTCGTTACCGCTCATCCAAATAATGTTTGGTAGGTCCTTAAAGTAATTGCCCACAAAGGCACCGTAATTTTGGTCTTTTGTGGCACCGTTTGCCCGCAGGACGCCTAGGTGGTCGATGGTCTCGATAGGATCAAGGACGACCAAAATATGATGAGTAGCAGCCTGGGCGATCATGTCGTGGGCACGCTGGAAGTAAACTGGGTTAGGCACCGAAATATCATCTTGGCTCATAAACGGTGCGACGCCGTCAAACGTCATGCCACTAGAGTTGCCCCCGTTATCCGCACGCGCCAACAGGTTAACCCAAATCGTATTAAAACCATGGGCTTCGCGGTCGGCCAGGTAAGTTTCGGAGGATGCCGCGCCAGAGATAGGCAATCGCACAATGAGTCCTTGCGGCGAATCACCATTCATTAGAAACGGTACATTGTTTTGATCTACCAGATAGCGACCGTTAGTACTGAGCTTGAGCGGAAATGCCGTCCCTGCAGTGGCCTGGGTAGTAGCCACAATGGTAGTGGATATGCCAGAATCATTACCTGCGGCGTCGAAAGCACTGACCGCGTATCCATAATCAGCTTGAGGGCTGAGGCCGGTGTTTTGGTAACTTGTCCCCGGAGTCGTCGCGATTTGGACACCATCGCGGAAAATCCTATACCCTGTTACTGCAATGTTATCGGTGCTAGCTGTCCAGCTCAGGTCAATCGCTGAACTCGAAGCAGGAACGGCAGCGAGATCGGTTGGCACGCTCGGCGCGGTTGTATCGGGCGTAAGAGTAGTCGCGCTGGCGTCAATGGAAGACGCAGATGCGTTGCCTGCGGCATCAAAAGCGGCAACAGTATAGTCGTACGCTGTGCTTGCAGCAAGGCCAGCATCTTGATACGTCGTGCCTGCAGTGGTCGCCACCTGCACACCGTCGCGCAGGATATTGTAACCGGTAACACCAATGTTATCGGTGCTGGCAGTCCAGCTCAAATTAATTTGGCTTGTAGATGCAGCTGTTGCAGTAAGGCCGGTTGGCACACTTGGCGCAATGTAATCAACGTTGTCAACGGTCACATTAACAGGTGTAGAAGTCGTAATATTATTGGCGGCGTCGTAGGCTCTGGCAGTAATAGTATGCGTCCCAAACGGAAGCGTTGTACTGTCGAGGCTAAAACCATACGGGCTAGTTGTGTCGGTATTTTCTAGCTGCTGGTCATCAACATAAAACTCTACTTTGGTAACAGCAACATTGTCGCTGGCCGTTGCAGTTACCGTGACAGTACCCGTGAGCACCTGGCCCTCTGCCGGCGCGGTCACGCTCACCACAGGTGCGGTTGTGTCTGGCGTTTGAGTCGTGGCTACTGCGGCCGCTGACGGTGCCGAAGTATTGCCAGCCGCGTCGTAAGCGGCAACCGTGTAGCTATACGTTGTACTGGCTGTAAGGCCGGTGTTTTGGTAAGTCGTGCCTGCAGTTGTTGCGATTTGCGTGCCGTCGCGGAAGATCTTGTAGCCTGTGACACCAACATTATCAGTACTGGCAGTCCAGCCAAGGTTGATTTGACTCGTCGAGACAGCCGTTGCAGTGACGCCCGTTGGCACGCTTGGCGCCGTGGTATCGATAGTACCGCTATCGGCCTTAAAGGCCACCATGTGCATTGCCCAGGCGTTGCCACTCTGGGTTGCGGTTGCGTTGTATGAGCCGGTGGTTGCGACTATTTTATCCATAGTCCGGTTACCGTCAAAAGTTGAGCGCGAAGTAAAACCACTGCCCATTGCCGTTACCGAATTGCTTGAGACGCCGGCACCAAAGATAAGATCGTTAGCATTTGTTGTTGTGGCTGAGCCGCTATTCATGGCGCTGGTAGTACCACTTGCAGCACTCGTAACATCCAGCGGATTTACTTTATCGATTCCCGAATACTCATGGATGTACAAAATGCCAAAAGACGAGATGCTTGTTCCAAAAGTGGCCCTAACTGTATTTGCCCCAGCACCAATGTTTTTAGCGTAAAAAACCTGCGAGCTTCCCTGGTTGCCATTAAATTTCGTGGCCTGTGCAACCGCCGTGTATGTATTGCGACTGTCGCTAAGACTCACCGTACCGGTATTGTTCCATACCACGTAAGCCACAATTAAGTTGCCGGCACCATTTGCACTTGTAAAAGCCAAATTGTTAGTTGTGCCGGTGCTAATTGCTTGCGCCTTACCCTGTACAAAGCCGGGCGTTACCGCGGCAACAGGACGCGCGATAACAATAACGGCACATAATAAAACTGCTACCAGACTGGTAGCAGCAGAAATAAGTTTTTTTGTAAAACCGACGCCAAACGGATAAGGTTTATTCATGTCTCATTTATGCATTTTTTAAATCTATCTGTCAAGTCTTTATGCTTACAATGTCAACAGAACAGATGGCATTAAGTTTTAAAACGAGATTCGAGAATATCAATTTTTTCAAAGCTTGGCGGTGCCGCAAAGACATCTTTATATGCAATCGAGAGTTTTGGGCCACCCGCCGCGAGCAACGCTTCTCTGTCGGCCTCCGAATCAAAAACTGCAAACGCACCATAACTCGTCGGGCTGATACGAAATGCAAACCACTTAGTTGTAACCGGCTGCATCTCAACAATCTGTACCCCCTCGCGAAAAAATTGCTCCATACGCGCATCGTAACCCGGCTTAGCTTCAAAATGCGCAATCACTCCAACGCGTCCCATATAATACCTCATACTCGTTAATTTTTATGTCTCTACTGTATAATAACCCAAAGTTATGCTCCTTACTGTAGATATAGAATCAAAATCCATTGGAAACAAGCAATTATTTAATAATTTGCGATTTACCGTTGAAGCCAACGAAAAGGTTGCGATTATTGGACGTAATGGTGTTGGTAAAACAACGCTATTTCGTATGCTCACAAGCCAAGATCCGAACTATAGTGGACTAATTCTACTAAACAAATCGGCGCGCGTAATTAGCACTGCGCAGGAGCATACCGACGTAGCCAACGAGTCCGTCCTTAATTACATTGTTTCAAATCTGCCCGACTACGCCCGGCTCAAGAACATTCTCGACACATACCCCGACACCATGGGTGACAACCTAGCAAAAATCCAAACCTACTCTAACGCCCTGGAGAGCTTTAGTGATCTTGGCTACTACATAATTGAAGATTCAATCTTGCAGAGTCTGGAACGCTATCAGATCTCAGAAGAAATGGCTCGAGCACCACTCGGCCGACTTTCTGGCGGGCAAAAGCGGTTTGTAGAATTAGTACGTATTGAGCACGCCAACGCCGACCTCGCGCTTATCGACGAACCAACGAACCATATGGATTATGTTGCTAAAACCGAATTTATATCATGGCTAAAGTCGGTAAAATACGCCGTTGTGGTTATTAGCCACGACCGCGATGTACTGCAATACGTCGATAAAATCATTGATATTAAAGACGGCAAAGCACATGTTTTTAAAGGTAATTACAAAGCTTACCTAAAACAAAACGCAACAAACACAGCGGCAAAAATGCATGATTATGAAATCGGTTTGCGAACCCTCGAAAACCTAAACAAACAAATCCAAAGTGTCCGCGCCAAAAAAGCCAGTACAAGCAAAACGCCGAATCCATTTATTCCGCTTGAGCGGCGGCTCACGAAGGCGCACGAGGAGCTTTCGGCAAGTATGAAAAAGCCAAACTTTTGGATTGATCAAGAATCTGTTGAAGACATGGGCAAAAAAGTAGGTGACAACTACGAAAAATATAAGACGAAAAATATTCGGATTCGCAAGGCAGAAGGTAACGAGCAGCACCACGAACTTCTGCGCATTGAGGATCTGCAACTCGGCTACAACAAACAACCGCTTTTTCAGGCACTTAACTTTAACCTGCAGCACGGTGAGCGCACGCAATTGATCGGTCGAAACGGTGTAGGTAAAACAACATTAGTACGCGCCATCACTGATGCGAGTACCGGCAAACGCGCCTCTACCTGGATTGCCGGCAGCATATTTTGTGATAAAAAGCTGCGCCTGAGCGTATACGATCAAGAGGTTGATGCGAGCCTTATGGAGCTTACGCTGCATCAAGCAGTCGAACGTACATATCAGAGCCTCGAGCTACCAATCACCAACGAAATTGTAATGCAGCTTATGGGCGACTATTTATTTGATCCGCATGCTGATGGCCGTTTACTCGTACATCAACTGAGCGGTGGCCAAAAAGCCCGCCTACAAATCATAAAATTAATGGCAAACAAACCCAACATGCTCATTTTAGATGAGCCCACAAACCACCTCGACTTGCCGTCGATAGAAGAGCTCGAAAAAGCGCTCGGTAGTTATCACGGTGCAATATTATACGTTAGCCACGATAGTTACTTTGTCACAAACTTAGGCGGCACAAAGCTAACATTGACTGCTGCTTAAAAGTGGCCAGGCGCGCGCTTAAATAAAAGCATCGCACCTGACCAAAGCAACTGCTACTTACGAAGGTGAGGATTGCGGGCGAGCATGAGCGGCTTAAACCGTGCGTCTACTTCGCTCTTTATGCACGGCGTATAAACACCCGTATCTGGATCCAGATAACCCCAGGCGTTCTTGATACCGAGGTCACAATCCATCAAACTGAGCGTTCGGTCAGGCACGAGCACCCGCCTCACTTCATGAAACGTTGTAAGCGGGACGTTATTTACCATGCCTGCCAGGTGCACTTGCCCGGGCTGAGCTTCGACCTGCCCGCCGCTCAACTCATAGCGATCCTCCTCGTAACCGCCGAGCAGTACATAACCCCTAAAGTTCCATGGGTGACTGTGTGGCAGAGGAGCGCCATCTCGCCTCACATCGGCCGAGTGCCAGACATTGAGCTTAACCGTCTGCTGCCACGGTGCCGCAAGCTTGATGACAAACTCCGCCTTAAAGAAAGGTATGTCTGGATTCTCCACATCGGGCACAAGAGTCCAGCTCTCGCGAGTAACGAACCTTTCCCAGGTAAATCCCTCAACCTGCTCAGGGGCACACCAACTAAGTGCGTACCGTGCCAACTCGTACATCTCGTCGTCTAACACAAGGTCGGGTGTAACAGCAACGCGTATCACGCGCACTCCTTCATTGTTGCGGCAGATGTGTCTATTATAAATTATTGCAACGAGTATGTTTAGACCGGCAACTGATCGTACCATGGGCGCTGACGCTCAAAAGCTGCCGCAGCGGTAAATACTTCGTCGTCGCGGTGCATGCGCCCAATAATTTGTAATCCCACCGGAAGTTTGTTACCACCAAGTGGGTTAGCGGTTAAGCCCGCCGGCACGCTCATTGCCGGATGACCGGTAAAGTTAACCGGATACGTAAGACACCAACCAATCTGTGGATCCACTGGTTCGCCGTTGATTGATGTTGGCCCTAACGTGTTCTTATCTTTGGCATTTTGCACACCGGCGACCGCCAAAGTTGGAGAGATGATGAAATCGTATTTATCGAGCACTACATTAAAGGCGCGCAACACATCAGCACGGAGGAAGTCGAGGTGGCGATATTGCTCAGCCAACATCCCTTCGGACATGTCGAGCATGTGTGCGAACTCTGGCGTTAACTCACTCTTACGCTGTCGTAGGTCAAGAGGAATGCCAAACTCCAAAAAGAGATCGCGTGCGTGACCGTAAAGACCAGCCTGCATTTTAACCCAGGCCTGGCTGAGCTCCATGCTAGTGAGTGGCCGGCGATTGGCGCCACCAACATCGGTTATCATGATCTTGTCGAGACCTAATGACACGTCGGTAACGGTCGCACCCGCCTGTCTGAA
>Ga0070684_100004035_pt1 | contig 11108 bp, 12 predicted proteins | sample KBSC723LmetaG_FD_65653 | JGI IMG/M metagenome (GOLD analysis project Ga0070684, IMG submission 65653) | Corn rhizosphere microbial communities from Kellogg Biological Station, Michigan, USA - KBS C7.2-3L metaG | ecosystem: Host-associated > Plants > Roots > Rhizosphere ...
TCGCTCGGTTCCTGGGGGTACGTGACCGGGATCGAGATGACGCTCTCGCGCCGCTACAGCGCCCACGGCTCCTCTCACTCCTACGTCTCCGCCGGCTGCCCGGCGCCGCGGGGGACCCCGAGGGTCGCCTTCTCCCTGGCCAGGGCGAGCTTTGCCTTTGAGGGGGGCAAGGACTTGGGGTCGACGTTGGTGAAGAGCTGCCGGGCGCGGGGGTAGGGGAGGCCGGTCGGCCGTCCCGTGCGCACCTACGGTGTCTCCTCAGGCAGGCGGGGCGCCCCGGGCAGCCGACTTGCGCGGCACTGCGGCGGATTTCACCTTCGTTTGCGCTCCCATTCCCCTTGCCGCCTCGACCACGAGCCGCTGCCGAGCCGAGTCGAGTCGAGCCGGAACTCTGCTCCGAGTATTCGACGATTCTCCAAGGAGGCCTGGATGAACAACGTGGTCAGGAACTACACCTACTAGGCTCGGTTTGCCTCAAAGAGGCTCGATTGTGCTGGCCGTGGAATAGCCCTCGAGCGCGAACGGATTGAGGAACTGGCGGCCCCAGAACCGCTTGCGTTCGACTTCTGGCAGCTCGGCCCGATCGCAGACGTCGTCCCAGTTGTCCTCGATCGCGGCAATCTGGTGATCGATGATCTCCCTGGCCTCGGCTTGGCTCAGCTGGTAGATGTGGGCTCGCTCGACACAGCCGGTGAGCTGGCTGAGCCGGAACGAGTCGCTGTCGTCGCCGATGATCATCGCCTGTGAGGCCTCACCGCCGCTGCGGAGCTGAGGGCAGATGTCGTAGGCCGGGGTGAGCGAGAGCGCCGAGCCGTCCCAGAAGGCGGCGGTGTTGCGGGCATGATCGTCGGTGTTCCCGACCAGGATGTTCAAGGTGATTCGCGCGAATAGCTCGCGCAGTGACTGGGACGGTTGGGTGAAACGCTCCCGTATGACCTGGGCAAGCTCGGCGTAACTTGCCCAGCGGGCCGCCAGTTCGTTCAGCTCGAGAATGGTCAGCGCGGAGACGAGGGCCCGGCGCCTTGCCGTGTTGGCGACGCGGTCGAAGCGCTCGACGAGGAGGACGGCCTTGCCCAGGGCCTTCGCGATCGTCACGGGCGCGATATCGAGGCCGGCCCGGCGCCCCAGCTCCATGGCGACGTACTCGCCCTGAACCATGGCGATGGTGTCGGTGCTGGAGGAGAACTTGGCGATCAGGCCGCGACCTCCATCGTCGATCAACGCCTTCGGCCGTGCTCCGCCGATTGAGCTGCCGCGAAACAACGCTTCGTCCAGGGCAGGTGTCAGGGGTATCCCGGCGTCGACGCGCTCGGCGGAGGTCGCCAACTCCTCGAGGGTGGCGGTCTCGCGCTCGCGCGCCACGTACTCGGTGGCCGATGCCTGGAAGTCCAGTGCGCCGATCCGGTCAGAGCCCGATTCGAGGAGGAAGGAAAGAGTTCCGAGGTCCGCTGGATCTGTCCTCGCGGCTTCTGACCCCAGAAGCCGGTTCATGATTACCCGCTGACCCCAGGCATCGGGCCCTGCATCGAGGATGCATCCCGGGGCAGAGAGCTCCGGCAGGGGCCTGATCCTCTGTTCGACCAGCGGCAGCTCGGGACTGTAGATCGAGATCCGGTCCTCCCGTTCGAGATAGCTGCGGCCGTAGACGAAGCTGACCTCCCCTCCCGCTTCGTCGAGCCGTCCGGCGACGACGGGTTTCTCGGACCCCGGCAGCCATATCCAGACGTAGGCCTGACCGGGCCTCTCAAAAGTCATTGCCGAGATCGTCTTCCGGCTCGCGAATCCTTTGCGGCAGCAGCGTCAGGCGTTCGCGCCGGCGTACCACCTCCGCACCGAGGTTGGCGCGGTCCTCGTGGAACAACGGCACACCGACGAGGGCCGCCACGTCGAGCGCCACCCCCAGGGTCACGCTTGGATCCCCCTTTTCGACCTTGAGCAGGGTGCTCGTGCTTATGCCCGCCCGCTCAGCAAGCTCGCGGACGGTCCAGCGACGCTCGACCCGAGCCTCCCTCACCTGCAAGCCGAGCAGCACGGCGATGTGCCGAGCAGTGCGGGAATATGAGCGAATTCGCTTGGGCACTGTATCGATAAATTATAACGTAGAGGCCTAGTGAGTGTTTTATCGATACAAATCATGCCCCGACCAGGATTCGAACCTGGGGCCTACTCCTTAGGAGGGAGTCGCTCTATCCAGCTGAGCTATCGGGGCCGGAGGGCAGATCGTAGAGCTAATGGCCCGTCGCATCGAGATCCTCTAGGTCGGCGTGATCGCGCGTTCTTCCCGCGGCGCGCTTCATCGCCTTGAGATGCTCAAACGAGCATACGAGGACTCTGATGCCGAGGACCTCTGCCTCGGTTGCCCCGGCACGCAGCTCGTCGTAGGTCGGAACGCCGTCGAGTCCTTGGACTACGTCCAGCTGGCCAAGCTCGGTCTCGATGGCAACGCGCTCTCCGCTTGCGAGCTGTGCGGCGATTGACGGTGGCGTGCTGAGGAATGACTCGCCGGTTTGGATGTGGCCGTGAATCGCGACCGCCACCCCTGCAACACGCTTGAGGTTCTCCGGATCAGGGGCGACGACAATATCCACGTCCTTCGTCCCTCGGACGACGCCCCAGGCATTGACTGCAAGGCCGCCGATAAGAACAAACTCCACCCCCGACTCAGAGAGTCGGCGCAGGAGCTGATCGAAGGCCGGTTCGATCAATGGGGCCGGGCGGAGCCGACGAATCGCATCAACTTGTGACTCAGCGCGATGCCCTCAGCCAGGTTCACGCTCATGGGGCGTCGTGCGTCCTCACGTAGTCGGTGCAACCGGACCGCTTCGGCCTCGGCCGCAGCGTTTTTCGACGGCTTGCTCGCCCCCGGGATGGACTCCATGGCCAACACGGTAGCGGAGTGGCGAAGACCTCTGCCTCAATGGGCAGCGCTGCCCAAATCGAGATCAATCGTGCGTAATCGAGGGCGAATCAATGATCGGCAGATGTCGATGCATTCCGCTCTGCAGCGCCGAAAAGCGCAAACCTTCAGTTTCGATTAGGAGGGAGTCGCTCTATCCAGCTGAGCTATCGGGGCCGGTTGCTGAAGGCTCTGCTGAGCCGTTTCCGGCTGTTGTTCACCGTTCGCGTCCGCTTTGAATTGACCGACGCCGGCGCTCGGCGGCGGCGCACAGCTCTAGCGTAGACCTTCATCGATTCGGCTCGGCTTGCAGATATCGCTACTTAGGAGAGCGCAGCTACGGCCAAGCAGCTAGGAGCTGCTCCCCGCCCAGGAAGTCCTCGGTCGAGTCCACAGCGGTCAAGAGCCAACCGGTGTCAGGAAGGTCTTGGGCCAGGGAATTGATCGCCGTGACTCTTTGGATCGGCTCATCGAGTGACCAATTTGCCGCGAATTGCACAAGCAGCCCATCGACTCGCCCGTGCAGCGCTTCGATTGCCTCTCTCCTAATCACGACCAGGTCACCAAGACCAGGAGCGGCATCTGCAGCCAAGCGCACGAGATGGGTAACGATCAGACCACGGACACTGAAGCCTCGAGGCTCCAGCTCGGAGACGGCCCGCGCTTTTTGACCATGAGCTTGGCCGACACCCTTGGCCGTGATTGCCTTGTCATCGCGATGTTCGATCTTGGCCTCGAAAGTAAAGGCCTCACGTCGGTTGCCGAAGACGCCATGCCAGCGGCAATCGGTCGCAGCTCCATACTTGGGGAAGACGGTCGAGTAGCCGAGCAGTTCTCCGAGTTGGCCCAGTCCCTTCAGAAAGGTGTCGTGATTCTCGGAGTTGATCTTGTCGGCCAGCCGCCGGCGCCAGCGGTCGAGCTTGGGTCCCGGCGGCGTCACCTCGAGCTGCTCGTCGAAGGCCCGTGCCATTGCGGCGCGGAAATCATCCTTGCTCACGGCAACGTCGACCACCTTCTCTTCACCGCGGCGGACAGACCCGCGTAGGCGGTTGAACCATGAGCTGGAGCCACCCCCGAGCTCGATGGCGCTGTTAATCGACTCGATCGCCCGAGCTCTCGCAGCGCCGTCTCCCCGCCTTCCCTCGAGGTGAGCCGCCTTGGCGGCCGTGTACTTGGTGAAAGCGCTTATCTCCATCAGCCCGAGCTCTTCGAGCTTTCGCCGTCGCTCCTCGAGTCTCTCCTCGGCTCGCAGGTAGTCCTGATGGCCGGCCAACGCCAGCCAGCCCTCGACTTCTTCACCGGCCTCATCGCCATCGGCCGTAATGGGCTCTGGGACTTCCTCGAGCAGCTGACCGAGCTCATCGTCATAGCCCTGGAAATCTTGATCGAGGAAGCTCTTGACTCGTCCGCCGAGCTCATCGTTGCTCAGGTCGTCGAGCTCCTCGGCCAAGTCCAGCTCAGCCTGCATCGGTGCCGGAAAGCCACGACGATTGCGCTCCTGGCTCAGATGGGCGCTAAGACGGCGATCAGCGAGAACGTAGATCGCGTAGTCGTCATCGACTCTGTTGCAGCGCCCAAGGGCCTGGACGATCCGCTGGTTCGTCCGATCGATGAGAAAGCTGGCGTCACGGAGATAGTCCGAGAAGAATTGCTCCTGGTCGTTGACGGCACGAGGAATCGTTCCCAAGACGACCAAGCGGCAATCCTCGCCAGCGAAGTCCATCCCGTCGTACCTGCCGGCTGTGAAGAGGTGCCCGGACTTCGCGCTTTTGAAGGCCTCCAGCTCTTGGCCATGGCGGCCGATGCGCCAAGCTGGCGCGTCGGGGATCCCGTTGTCTTTTAGCCAGGGCAACACCGATTGTTCCCAAAGATCAGCTTGTGAATGAGACGCACACATCCAGACTGCCTTCGGTTGCTTGTTCAGACTGGCCAGGATCGCCCGGCTTATCCGCGCCGGAAAGAGAACGTCGTCTGCCTGGTCAACATCGTTATTGAGAATGATCAGCCGACGGCCAAGTGTGGGCGCATCATCCGAGCCGCCGATCTTCACGATCGTTCCAGACCCCAGCCGGCGCTGCAGGTCTGCGGGATCTCCAACGGTTGCCGAGAGATAGATCCGCTGCTCCGGGTCTCGCCAGCGCGAAATCGTCTGAGTCGGCAGGCAGTAGGGCCGGATCGTGAACGAGCGGCTCGAGAGGTAGACATTGCAGCTGGCTAGGCGCTCTCGAACCCAGCGCCAGCTGAAGCGCAGGTCGGCGTCGGTATCGAGCTCAGTGGCGTTGTCAATGATTTCGCGCATCCGGCCTTCGACCAGGGTCTGATCGAGGAACGACATCAGCTCAACGCCCGAGCGGGGGAAAGCGCCGTCAGAAGCTGCATCCTCGAGGCTGTGGTAATCGGGAAGCCGAGCAACCAACTCCTCAGCCAGGCGGCCGAAGGCGGTCGGATGCCGGTATCGGTCGATCTCCAGGGTGAAGTCACTTTCAAGCGCACCCTCGGCGAGGTGCACGTCATCGACGATCAGCAGGTCGGCGGGGTCGACGACAGGGTTGGAGTTGAACATCACCCAGTAGTTCATGATGCCGATTGCCTTACCGCGCCGATAAGCGCGGCGCATTGACAACGGGATGTCCTCACCCCGTCCCTCCATGCGGTTGACCTCGACTCCCAGGTCTTTCCCCTCTTCCTCCATCTGGACGGCGAGCGCCTTGTTACCTGTCAAAACGCCGACGGTGCGGTCTTCTCTTCGCCACGCCTCGCCGATCAGCAAGGCGATCAAGCTCTTCCCGGCGCCGGTTGGGAGTTCGATCGCTAGGTCTGCTGTCTCCAGGTGCTCGCTGGCGTAGTCCTCGAGAACCATCCGCTGCCCGGGGCGTAGCGCGTGGAAGCGCTCTGAGCCGAGCTCGTTGAGCAACTGCTCGAAGTCTGGCTTGGCGATTGGCATCGGGGGCAGAGCCTATGGCCCCTCGAAGGATTAGCGGACTGCTCCTACAGAAAGTGCATCCGCGGCTATTCAGCCAAGGAAGCGACCGCGGTGCGCAGGGCGCCGCCGTCGGCTGCGGGAAAGCGGAACAGGTCTGACTCGATCGCCTCGAAGAGCTCACCCAGCCGCACCGGCTCGACCTGGCCTGAGTCGATCAGGTTCGTTACGTCCTCGAGGTCGAAGCCACGCTGCAGCTTCGACAGCGCCCGCGAGTAAGGTTGAAGTCGAAGACCTCGAGGTTGGCCCTCCCGAAGCCTGAAGCGGGACCGTTCTTCCCAACCTGGGAGCGGCGGCAGGAAGTCGAGTGTGGAGGCCAGCTCGACATTGAGCGTAGGCTCCTCCTTCAGATCCCGAATGCGGCTCAGCGCCGCGTCGGAGTCTGGCTCGAAGCGAACGTCGATGTCGACGGTCGAGTCGCGCCAGCCTTCCAGCACCACGGTGGCACCGCCCGTGAGATACATACGGGTGCCCGGGGCGACAACGCGTCCCAACTCGCGAGCGAGGCGCCTTATTCGGCCGGCGTCACCCTCGGTGCGCAAGTTCGGCGGCCCCGGCGAAGCTCGTCACGCGGGCGAGGATTGCGTTGTAGCGCGAGTGAGCCGCATCGCCGAGATCCTCGCTGAGCTGCCTGTACAGCCGGTGGGCCGCAGGTACCTCGCCCGTCTCTGTGGGCGCCTCGATGCCTGCCCGCCGGAGGCGCGGCGCGGCGGACTGCACGGCGCTTGCCTTGACGCTTTCTCGACCGGCGGCAAGATCGGCGGGCCCGGGGAGGACGATCTCCGCGCCCGGCAGGTTCTTCAGCTGCTCATCGGACATCGCCGGCTAAGCGTAGAGGCTCTCCGACGCCAGCTCCTGTGCACGCCGGCTCCAGAGCTTGACGACCATGAAGAGGTTGTCGCCGTAGCCCTCGAGGGCGTCGAGGGCGATCAGGGTGAAGCGGTTGTCGGAGACGACTTCCTGGTCGACGGTCTCCATCTCCAGCTCGGCGCCGGCGGCCACGGCTCCCGGGACGAGCGGGCGGCCCCAGACGAGGGTGACGTCTCCGGCGCGGCCGTTCTCCCCGCGCCAGCGGCCGATCACCTCGTCGTTGAGGTCGATCTTCCAGTCCGGATTGGCCTCGGCGAGGACGTCTGTGAAGTCCGCCTTGGCCTCGAAGTCGCTCGGGTCGCCGCTTCCGGGCTGGACGTAGGAGACGTGGCCGAAGAGCTCGAGCGCGCCGTCCGGTCCCTCGACCCGCGCGGTGCAGGGCACCCAGGTGCGGCCGCCCCAGGCGCGCTCGGGAAACCAGTCGAGCTCCTGCGGGGCGGCGATGCCCTCGGGCAGGTCCTCGATCTCTCCGCACGCCTGGCGGAACGCCTCGCCCAGGCGCTCGGCGAAGCGCCCATGCGGTATCCCCTCCTGGGTCGAGTCGGCGATGAAGCGGGGGATCGGCCTCGGGTTGGGCGGCATCAGAGCAACTCTCTCAGGTCCGCTGCCGCCCGCTCCGGCGGGTAGGTGTTGATGTCGACGCCGGTCGCGAACTCGAAGGCGGCCTTGGTCGAGAGGCGCGGGGCGATGTCGACGTGCCAGTGGAAGGAGTCGGTGCCGCGGGGCGCGGTGCGGACCCAGAGGTTGAGCTCAGGCGAGCCGCCGAAGCGCTCGGCGAGCAGGCGCAGGGCGGTGCGGATCATCGTCGCCCCCGCCGTGTCCTCGGCGAAGCTCGCCGCGGCCCGACGCGGGACCACTCGCAGCTCGAAGGGCGAGCGGGAGGCCCAGGGGCAGAGCAGCGCCGCCTCCTCGTCGATCGCGACGAGGCGCTCGCGGCGACGCACCTCCTCGACCAGGACATCGCTGAGAAGCCCACCCCCCGCGGTCCGTTCGCCGTAGGCGCCGGCCCGCTCGCGCTCTCGGGCCACCGCGGCGGGGACGAAGTCGAGCGCGTAGAGCTGGGCGTGGGTGTGGTCGAGCGAGGCCCCCGCGCCAGCCCCCTCGTTGACGATCACCTGCACGTAGGAGGCGTCGGCATGGGCTCGCATCCGCGCCCGCCAGGCCTCGATCGCCGCGCCGAACTGCTCCTCGCCCAGCTCGGCCATCGCGGTCACGTGCTGCGGCCCGTTGACGATCACCTCGTGGGCGCCGCTCGCCGGCCGCGAGGAGAAGAGGTCGGGCTCGCCCGAGCGGCGCGACTCGAGCAGCGGGTCCCCGGCACTGGCGAAGGCGCCCGCCTCGCCCTTCGGCCCGTCCGCCGGCCCGTCCGCGTCCCCACCCAGCGCCGGATAGAGGTTGGGCACGACCCGCGTCGTCCAGCCGGGCGTGTCCGGCTCGCCGCCGCCCGGCCGCGTCGCGTACACCTCGGGCGGCGTGCGCTCCTCGCGCCCCTCGCAGAAAGGACAGCTCTCCGGTCCCTTCGGCTCGCTCTCAGCCTGGTGGAAGTTCTCCGGGCGGTCGGCCCGGCCCGGCGCCAGGATCGCCGGCAGCCCGGTGAGCTGGTCGATCCGCAGCTCGGGCGAGCTCACTCGGCGGGTTTCGTTTTCACCGCCTGGACGAACGGCTCGATCACGTCCATCGGCAGCGGGAAGACCACCGTCGTGTTCTGGTTGCTGCCGATTTCGAGCAGCGTCTGCAGGTAGCGCAGCTGCAGCGAGGCGGGGTTGGTGCTGATGATGTCGGCGGCGTCGGTGAGCTTCTGCGCCGCCTGGTACTCACCCTCGGAGTTGATGATCTTCGCCCGCCGCTCGCGCTCGGCCTCGGCTTGGCGGGCGATTGCCCGCTGCATCTGTTCGGGGATTTCGACGTCCTTGATCTCGACCGCGGTCACCTTCACGCCCCAGGGCTCGGTCGACTCGTCGATGATCTTCTGCAGCTCTTCGTTGAGCCGCTCGCGCTCGGAGAGCAGCTGGTCGAACTCGGCCTTGCCGAGCACCGAGCGCAGCGCCGTCTGCGAGATCTGCGAGGTGGCGAGGAGGAAGTTCTCAACCTCGACCACCGCCCGGCGGGCGTCGATCACGCGGAAGTAGGCGACTGCGTTGACCCCGGCGGGGACGTTGTCGCGGGTGATCACCTCCTGCGGCGGGATGTTCAGGGTCACCGTCCTCAGGTCGACCTTGACCATGCGGTCGACCAGCGGGATCAGCAGGATCAGCCCCGGTCCCTTCTGCGCGATCAGCCGGCCGAGTCGGAAGATCACGCCGCGCTCGTACTCGCGCAGCACCCGCACCGAGGTGCCGAGCGCGATCACGGCGAAGAAGGCGATAACGATCAGCACTCCGAGCACTGCTGCCATCAGCTTGCTCCTTCCTCGACTGGGCCGGACCGGGACGGCAGCGGGCTGACCACCAGCGTCAGGCCTTCGACCGCCTCGACGCGGACTCTATCTCCAAGCTGGACCGCAGCCGCGCCGTCGGCGAGGCGGGCGCTCCAGTTCGTGCCGCCGGCCCAGACCAGGCCGTCGGGGTCGAGCGTGCTGCGCGCCTCGGCGATCGCCCCGACCAGCTCCTCGGTGCCGGTCCGCACCGGCCGCTCGCGGTGGGCCTCGATCACCTTGCGGGTGATGAAGTAGAAGGCGACGAGCGAGAGGATGCCGAGCGCGATCAGCGCCGGGCCGATGAAGTCGGCGGCGCCGGAGTCGCTGTTCCAGGCGACGATCCCGGCCGCGACGAGGCCGAGCGCGCCGAGCGTGGCAAGCACGCCGCTGGTCGAGAGCAGCAGCTCGCCGACGAGCAGAGCGATCGCGATCAGGGCGATGACGGCGACAGCGTCCATACCCCGATTATCCGCTCTTGGCGCCTTCGCCGAGCGCGTAGCGCCTGACGTCGGTGCGCAGTTCGGCGGCGTGGACGTAGGGCTTCTGGTCGAGGTACGTGAGTTCTCCGTTGCGCGCGTAGAAGGCGGTCTTGGGCAGGCCGATCCCTCCCAGCTCGTCGGCGATCGCCTTGTCGGGGTCGCTGTAGCTGGGGTAGGGGACGGGCGCCTCGCCGAGGAACGTTTCCGCGGCGTCGCTGGAGTCGAGGCTGTTGACGCCGAAAAAGGCGACCCGTTTCCCGTAGGCCGCCGCGGCCTGCTGGAAGGAGGGGAACTCGAAGCGGCACGGCCCGCACCAGGAAGCCCACACGTTGACCACTACGGGGTAGCCCTTGAGGGCGGCGAGCCGGCCCTCGTAGGCGTCGAGCCCCCCCGGCAACAGCTTGTCGGCCTGCCGGTGCAGGGCCGCGAGCGGCGGCGGCGAGCCGGCCAGCGCCTTCGCGTAGTCGGGGTGCCTGCCGCCGTAATCGCCTTCCCCGCTCGCCCCGCAACCGCCCGCCGCGATCGCGGCGATCATGGCCAGCGCCAGGCCGATCGCCAACTTTCGTCCCGCATTCGTCAATTCCTTGATTACAATACGTGGCGTTCGGTTCGCATCGTCGATGCAAACCGCTGAGAGCGCCGGGGGGAACGTGAAGCTGACTCCCGGCATCCTCGTCCCAGTGCCCTCGCCCACAACTCGTTGCGGCGGGGACGAAACCCGAAAGCCTTCATGGCCAAGACTGACGAAGTTGCCGCGCGGGCGGCAGTTCCCTCCAGTGCCGACATCGAGCGGGCGGCGAAGTTCGTCCGCGAGCCCTTCCTGCTCGACGGCGAGGGGCCGGAGGCATTGGCGCCGGGGACGGCGCGGCGCCGCGCCCTCGACGCGGCGCTGAAGGAGCTCGGCGAAGGGGCCGAGGCCCCCTCGATCCAGTGGCGGCGGGACTTCTCCCTGCTGCTGGGACTGGAGCGGCTGCTGGCCGAGGAGCCGCCGAAGCTGCGCGACGGCGCGGAGCTGAACCCCCACCAGGTCGACGCGCTCTCCGGCACGCTGACCGAGCTGATGGCCGAGCAGCAGATCGCCGCCAACGGCTCCGGCAACGGCGCAAGCGCCACGACGGCGAAGCCGGCGGCGGTCGCCGAGGAGGTTGGCCTTGCCGAGGTCAATGGGGAGGACGGCGACGGCGAGGCCGGCGACGGCGAAAACGGCGAGGCCGCGCTCGAGGACGAGGAGCTCGCTCCCGACGAGGAGCCGCAGGACTGGGAGTTGCCCGCCGGCGAGGACGAGGAGACGATCGAGGAGGCACCCGAGGACCCCGGCGCCGAGCGCCGCTTCTGGTTCGAGCATGCGACCGGCGCCGGCAAGACGGTGGCCGCGGTCGGCTTCATCGACGCCTCGCGCACCGGCGGCGTGCTCATCCTCACCCACCGCCGCAACCTCGTCGACCAGTTCATCGGCGAGATCTCCGA
>Ga0070684_100004036_pt1 | contig 11108 bp, 5 predicted proteins | sample KBSC723LmetaG_FD_65653 | JGI IMG/M metagenome (GOLD analysis project Ga0070684, IMG submission 65653) | Corn rhizosphere microbial communities from Kellogg Biological Station, Michigan, USA - KBS C7.2-3L metaG | ecosystem: Host-associated > Plants > Roots > Rhizosphere ...
ATCTGCCCAGGTGCTGCTGAGGTTCCGCTCTCTGTCCCGGTGGTCATCACGGTGCTGGGGATCATGCCCAGCGTCCAGGCTATGCAGGCCCCTAGGGCAGTTGCTCCCACCCAGACCCCCAGCGCAGTTCGTCTTCGTCGACGAGAGCGGCACCCACACGTCTTTGACCCGGCTCTATGGCTGGGCACCGCATGACCAGCGGGCAACCGGCTCGGTGCCACGCAATCATGGCAAGAATACGACGTTGGTGGCAGCCTTGACCCCGGAGGGACTGCGAGAACCGTGGCTGATTGAGGGAGCGATGAATACACCGACCTTTGCCTGGTACATCAGCGAGCAACTGGGGCCGACACTGCAACCAGGGCAGGTGGTGGTGCTCGATAATCTGCGCGTGCACAAAGCCGCCAGCATTCGGCAAGCCCTGGCGGCGCGCGGCTGCGATCTGCTCTTTCTCCCGCCATATTCCCCGGACTTCACCCCCATTGAGCAGGCGTTCTCGAAGCTCAAGGCCATCTTGCGCGGGCTTGGCGCTCGCACCCATGAGGCCCTCTGGGAGGCCGTCCGTTTGGCGCTTGACGCGATCACTCCCGCGGACGCGGGCGCCTGGTTTGCGCACGCCGGCTATGCCCTGCCTGCTCAAGCTACCTGAAAGTTGCTCTAAAGGCTGTACACAAAGGCACCAAAACGATAGCAGCAGCGCTCGTCACGACGTGGGAAGTGCGGTAGCGTAAGAGGTATAAGCAGGATACCAAGCGCAAGGAGGCATACGATGTCTGAGAGAGCCTCCCCTGCGTACTGCGTACCTCTTCGGACCTGAGCGACCGTGAGTGGGCCATCCTCGAGCCGTTGCTGCCTCCAGCCAAGCCGGGCGGACGTCCACGCACGGTTGATTTGCGGAAGATCCTCAACGGCATCTTCCCTGTCCTGCTGAGCGGCTGCCAGTGGCGCATGCTCCCGCGCGAGTACGGTCCGTGGCCCGTGGTCCACAATCTATGCCTATTTCCGTCGGTGGCGTCGGAGCGGGACGTGGGAGCATCTCCATACGACGCTGCGCGAGCGGGTGCGTCAGTAGGCTGGACGGCAGCCGACCCCGAGCGCCGCCATTCTGGATAGCCAATCGGTCAAGACGACCGAACGTGGCGGTCCCCATGGTTACGATGGCGCGAAGAAGCTCTCGGGCCGCAAGCGGCAGCTGCTCGTCGATACGCTGGGGTTGGTGCTCGGCGTGGTGGTCCATCCCGCCAATATGCAGGACCGCGCCAGGGCGCCCTGGCTGCTCCAGCAGCTCCAGCCTGCGCTGCCGCGCATTGGTGAACGGATCTGGGCCGATAGCGCCTATGGGGGGCCCCGGCAAACCTGGGTCTGGGAGACCTGCGGCTGGCGCGTGACGCGTGTGGTGTAGCCGGGAGGCCGCGGCCAGTGGCTACGGGCGGATCAGGAGCCGCCGCTCCGGCTCCTGGGCTTTCATCTCCTCCCGCGCGCTGGGTGGTCGAGCGCACCTTCGCTTGGATCGGACGCCACCGTCGGATGAGCAAGGATGACGAGTTCCTGCCCACCACCAGTGAGACGTGGGTCTACCTGGGTCTACCTGAGCCTGCTGCGTCTCATGCTTCAACGCTTAGCGCATGAGCAGGTGCAGCCCGTCTTCTGTTATCGCCGTGTGGCGTAAACCCTGACATGAACCCGGAAAGGAAGCCTTTGTGTACAGCCTTTAATGAGTATGATCGGCAACCCACCGTCGCAGACCCTGAATCATGTGCGGAGTGCGGGCGGCCAGTGCATATCGAGGGCACGGCGAACAAACAGCAGATGGTATGTCGCTGCTGCGGCATGTACCGTTACTCTGTGGAGAAGGCGACACCACCCTTGCAGCACCGCATGTGGGCACTTGAGTATCACTGCGCCGCTTGTAAGCCACAGCAAACTGGGCGGTTCTTTAAGGGCCCCGGCGTAGATGACCTTACCCGATTCGAGCAGGCCCGAAGGTTGCTAGCAGAGCTTCCCGACCTTCTGTTGCCTGACAACGAGATCCCCGCAGGCGACGAGACCGACCGACTTCACCGCTGGGGCTATCGGCGCTACCGCGACATGTTTAACGAACGGCAACTCGTTGGCTTGGACCTGTTGCTCCGACGCATTCAAGACGTTTCGGAGCGAGCGGTGCGCCATATGCTCCTCACCGTCTTCTCCGACTTCCTGCGGTACCAGAATATGCTCCGTCGCTATGACATGTACGCGCTCAAATGCCAGGACATTTCAGCGTGCACGGGTTCCCGGTCGGACTCATCCAATGCGATAACAATTTACTGGGCATCCCGCGGGTGGGGTTAGGAGTTAGCCGCCGCAACCGCTAGCATCTGCCGCTGGATGAAGCTTCCGTAGGGTACACTTGGCTTGCCGGACCAGTCCGAGAGCAGGCTGGGGCCGGAGCAGGCACCAGTTTGCCATGACCAGGAGAGCCAGGAGATATGATGGGAATTAAAGTAGCTGATAGCCTGTTCGATGTAGCTTGTGCCGCAATCATACGAGCCGAACTCCCCCACGATCACCGGGTAGCGCGTGGCGGTGTGGCCAAACGCCCTGTACCAGTCGCCGGGCTGTTTGTTGCCGTAATTAAACGGATGGGAGTCGAAGACGATGTTCCTGCCCTCAATGGCGAAACCGCTGAGGATACCTGAGAGATCGTACCCCCAGGTAATTCCAGCAACGATGATGACATTGTCCGCCGCGATTGCACGGACCTGCCTGACTAACTCGCGCATGCCAATCGCCTGATACGTGCCTTTCTCTTTAGCCAGTGAAGGCCCGCCGATGATGTAGCATCCCTCGGTGATCGTAGCGCCGTTCAGCCACGTGGACCATGTGATGTCATAGGGCTCACCATACAGGTCGAAAACGACCCCGGTATCATTGCGATACAGCGTTGCGATATCCTTCCACATCGCTAGGTCTTTCCCGGTATCAGGCATCGGACATTGAACGCCGCCACGGGTGCGGTCGGCGGGCAGATCGAAAGGTGCGCTCCACTGAAGATCCAAGATCACGAAGAGATGCGCGGCGCGGGCATTGGCGACAACTCGCTGCACAGTCTCGCGATACGCTGGGCAGGCACCCCCCGCGTTCGCCCAGAATTCGGACGAGGTGGGAAGGCGCACGACATTCGCACCCCACTGGCGCATCGCCTGAAAGTCCGCAAGTGTCAGGTGATCGTCTCCGGTGCAAGAATATTCCAAGGAGGAACGATTGACGCCGACCAGAGTTATGGCCCGCCCCTGGCTGTAGAACCGTGTGTCCTGAATGCTCAAGCCAATCGGTTTGGGAACGACCGTGGCCGTGGCTCGCGCCGGATGACTGGTCTGAGATGGCTGACGGACAGTGGAGGTATCTGGTGACGCGCACGAGAGGAGGGCCATCAGTACAAGGGCGATTCCCAGGATTGGGTATATTCGCGTAGAAACACGTCTCATACTTCCGTTCCCTTACAACTTACCATACAGATGGCCGCCAACACGAGCTTTGATCCAGGCCAAACGCGACGATGTGCTGACTGCGAGCGGCCCGCTTATCCTTCATATGCTGTTCAATCGAACCAGTATCATCCTTGGTTACTCACCTCGCGAATTTTCCTAACCCGCTTTTTTGAGTTGCTTTATGCACTTCGCGTGCTCGCGCCGCTGCCTGTATGGCCGCATGACGCGTGTACATAGTACCAAGAGACTAGCTACTTGGAGCATGTAACCAGGGCCGCTGAAATATCGTTTTCAGATGCATGATCCACAAGATGCGATGGCCGGACCCTGAATCACCGCGGCACTCTCCAGAGACCGCAGTCGGAAAATGTTATTCGGATTCCTAGGTGTAGTGGCAACGAGCGGTGGTCTGCCGCTTTTGTCCTCTCCTGATAGATCACTAACGCTACTGCTCCAGTAATTCTTCACTATAGAGAATGAGCGGCTTGCTGCTGCCTGGCGCTAACACAACAAGCGGCAGAAGTTGGCAAGCTAAGGCTAATAACCGTGGTGGATGTGGGTTGGTGAGGTGAAAGGATGCCTGGAATGCGGCTGAGTGCAACTGTATTTGGCCGGAGCGTGGCATGGCGCAGGATGCTCTCAGGCCCTCTTCGGGCCGCAGTGCCTATCCCGGCGCTTGCGGCGCTTGTGCCAGCAGCTGTTGACGCTCCCCGTGATGCGCAGGACAAGCGGGAGGAGCGGGAGGAGCGAGAAGAGCAGGCCGTTCCACGAATCCGGCGGATGCTACGCTCCCTTGCCACAAGCTGGAATGCCGAGGCGTGGGTGGCGCTTCTGGCTTCGGCGGCCAGCATTGCCAGCTACATCTACTACGTCCAGCAGGGACTGACACTGGCATATCCCGACTCGATCAGCCACATGATGATCGCCCGCCGCGTATTTACCAGCAGCCAGCCCGGACTCGCCCAGCTCGGCACGGTCTGGCTCCCGCTCAATCACATCCTGATGCTGCCACTCGTATGGAATGACACACTCTTCCGCGATGGCTTCGCGGGAACATTCCCCTCGATGGTGGCCTATGTAGTCAGCGCGGTCTTTATGTATCGCCTGGCCGCGCTGGTTTTCTCCTCGCGAGTGGCAGGCTGGGCGGCGGCGCTGACGCTGATGTTGAACCCGAGCGTACTTTACATGCAGAGCACGCCGATGTCTGAGATGGATCTCATTTGCCTCGCCGTCGTCGCGATCTTCTATGCCACTCGCTGGGCACGGACCTTCGACGCGAACGACCTGGTAAAGTGCGCTTTGGCTACTGCGATGGGGACGCTGGTACGCTACGACGGATGGGCGCTCGCGGCGGCGCTGCTGGCGGTCGTCGGGGCCGTGGCCTGGCGTCGGCGCGGGCGGCTGATCGCGGAGTCGCATGGGCTGCTCTTTGGCACGCTGGGCCTGGCTGGCTGCGTCGCCTGGCTGATTTATCAGACGGTGATCTTCAAAAATCCGTTTGATTTCCTAAATGGCCCTTACTCCGCCCAAGAGCAGCAGCAGGTGATCGAACACGGCGTCGGACTGCCGACACATCACAATGCGCTGCTCTCGCTGAGTGTCTATACACACACAACCCTCGATACTCTAACATGGCCGATTGTAGTCGCCGCTCTGCTTGGGCTGCTATGGTGGATCTACCGGACACGCTTGCGCACGATGAGTTGGCCCGTCTATGTCATACTGATACCGTTCGTGTTCAACTGGCTCTCGCTGTTCCTCGGCATGACAGTCATCCAGACGCCTGAGGTTCCCCTGTATGGCGTCTCCACCTTTTTCAATGTGCGCTACGGCATGATGATGATACCTGCCGCCGCGCTTTTCATCGCCGCGCTCACGACCCTGCGGCGCGAGCTGGCGCCTATCGTTCTGGGGCTCGTCATCCTCGCTTCGACTCCCCTGGTCTCAGGCGCTACGCCCTATGTGCTGCAGGATCCACTCCATCAGTCAGGACGTGCGCTTGCAATAGAGGAAGGTCAATGGCTTTCCAGCCATTACCACGGCGGCGCGGTACTGGCGAGTAGTAGTACATTCTCCGGGCTGATGTTTGATTCCGGGTTACCCGATCGCGCCTTCGTGACCGATGGAGATGGCGCGTCGTTCCATGCGGCGCTCGCCCATCCAGAGACCGCTGCCAACTGGATCATCATGTCCCCCGCTTCTGGCAACTATGACCCGGTGTGGGCAGCCCTGCACGACCGGACCGACTGGCATCAGTATTACGTCCTGCGTCAGACATTCGGCAAGACCCAGATCTACGAGCGCAGGGACACGGCCAGTGCGCTGATGCCTCCGCTGCAGGCGACGCACCCGCCCGCCATTGGGAACGACCCCTATAACCAGCCGCGCGCCTCGTTTTCGTAGATGCTTCCCCGGTCTTAGGAGAAAGGAGTCTGAGAATGAGTCTTCCCGCCGATACATACTCTCATCTCCCTGCGATCACGCAGCCGATGTCCGTCGACGCGCTGGCAGCGGCGGCCCGCACGCTTCCTGAAGCGTCCGCTGAGAGAGATAGCGCATGGGTGGATGCGTCCGCCGCCGACGAGGGACATCGGTGGACAGTATGGGGCGCTGCCCGCGATGGCGCGCGGACGACGCTCACTGACCGCCAGAAGCTCGTCTTCGTCGCTTTGGGCATCGCGATCGCCATTTGTGCCTTCACTCTGCCATACGCCCTCATACTGGTGCCTGTAGCTTTCATCACCTTCGCGTACCTGATGGCGGGCGCGTATAAGGCGGTGATGCTGTTGCGCGGCGAGCAGAGGGCAACAGGCATGCGGGGGCCAATCGCAGCTGATTCCTATGCGGTTCCGGATCACGAGCTGCCCATGTACACCATATTGGTGCCGCTCTATCGTGAAGGGAAATTCGCCCCGGTGCTCGTGGAGCAGTTGACGGCGATTGACTACCCAAGGGACCGATTGGAAGCGTTGCTGCTGGTCGAGCATGACGATGCCGAGACATGCGCCGCCCTAGAGGAGTGCGTCCTGCCGCGGAACATACGGATAATCGACATGCCTGCGGGCATACCGCGCACCAAGCCGCGCGCGCTGAATGTCGGATTGGCCCGGGCACGCGGCGAGTTCATCGTCGTCTACGACGCCGAAGACCGCCCAGAGCCTGACCAACTGCGCAAAGCAGTAGCGATGTTTCGCGCGTTGCCTCGGCGTGTCATCTGCCTGCAGGCACGGCTCAACTTCTACAACCGCCATCAGAGCCTGTTGACTCGCCTCTTCTCGATGGATTACGCCATCTGGTACGACATGCTGCTCCCCGGAATGGCGGGGACGCAGACCATCGTTCCACTCGGCGGCACCTCGAATCACTTCCGCGTTGCTGCGCTGCGGCGGCTCGGCGGCTGGGATCCCTACAACGTCACGGAGGATGCCGATCTTGGTGTGCGCATTACCCGTGCCCGGCTGAGCGTGATGATGCTGGACTCGGTGACCTGGGAGGAAGCCGTTGCCCGCCTGCCACAGTGGATTCGCCAGCGGGCGCGCTGGGTCAAGGGCTATATACAGACCTATCTCGTTCATATGCGCCACCCTGGCCAGCTGCTGCGCCAGGTAGGTCCACGCGCGTTCCTCGATTTTCAAATCATGGTGGGCGGCTCATCGCTCATGTTGCTCGTCAATCCGATTATGTGGACGCTGACCGTCGTCTACTTCCTGAGCAAAGGCACCGCGCTCGCCGGGATGATCCAATTGCTGTTCCCATCTGCCCTGTACTATCCCGCGCTTCTGTGTCTGCTCGCCAACTTCATCTTTCTTTACAGCCAGCTCTACATCTGCGTCAGGCGCGGCTACGATGACCTCGCCCGCTACACGCTGCTGGGGCCGCTGTACTGGATTCTCATGAGCATAGGAGCGTGGGCTGGGCTGGTCAGCTTGGTGCGCAACCCGCATTACTGGGCAAAGACGGAACACGGCGTCAGCCTGAGCGCGAAAAGCTCGGTGGCATATCGCTCAGCCGTGCGAGATGTGCTGATCGACCAGCGGGCCGGTGACGCCCCTGATCTGACGATCGTGATTCCTGCCTATAACGAGGCGCATCGTCTACCCGCGAGTCTCCGGCGCCTGCGGGAGTATGTGGACAATCGAAGCATGCACATCGAGGTAGTTGTTGTCGATGACGGAAGCAGCGATGGGACCGTCGAGGTCGTGCAGAGATGGATGCGGCACTGGCCCTCGATACGACTCATCCAGGGCGAGCACCGCGGGAAAGGTGGTGCGATTCGTACAGGTGTGCTAGCGGCCCGTGGCGAGTATGTGGCGATGGCTGACGCCGATTTTTCCATGCCCGCGTCCGAGTTCGACCGCTTCAGTCCTAATGTGCTTGGCGCATACGATGTCGCCATCGGCTCGCGCGAGGTGGCAGGTGCCCAGCGCCTGGATGAACCACGGCACCGCTATCTGATGAGCCGCCTGTTTAATCTCTTCGCGCGATTTCTGCTGGTCCGTGGTATCCGCGACACGCAGTGCGGGTTCAAGTGTCTGCGGCGGGATGCCGCGCTGGATCTCTGCACACAACAGACAGTTGAGGGCTGGGGCTTCGACGTGGAACTGCTCCACATTGCCAACCTGCGCGGCTATCGCATCTGCGAGGTGCCGGTGATCTGGCGGTATGTCGAAGGCAGCCGCATCCATCCGCTCCGTGACGCGCTACTGATGATGGGCGAGTTGCTGGCGATCCGCGTCAATAGCTGGCGCGGGCGCTACGCCGAGCGGGCAACTTCCTATGCTGCGTGGAAAAACAAGCCGGTTTCCGAGCAGGCACTTGCCGAGGCTGATATCGCAAACTAATCTTCGGGGTCGGTATGGGTGGTGAGGAGGAATGTGGTGGTACCTGCACAAGATGCGTTACGGGGGAGCTTCACGGGTCGGAGCGCGCTGTGCTGGCGAGCGGCTCGCGGCGTGCTGAGCCTCTTCATCGCGAGTGTCTTAGGCATCGCGCTGTTTACCATGAGCGGTGCGATGACGTCGAGCGCACACGCGACAGCTAGTGCCACACCCGTCACTGATAGCTGGCCGACATACATGCACGACAATCAGCGCACAGGCGCAAGCTCCGACACGACCCTCTCGACCAGCAATGCCGCACAGCTAGGCAAGCTCTGGTCATATCAAACGGGCGGCATGATCGCCGCTCAGCCCGCCGTAGTCAATGGTGTCGCCTATGTCGGATCGTGGGATGGCTACGAGTATGCGCTCAACGCAGCGACTGGGGCGTTGCTCTGGAAGACGTTCGTGGGAACCACCACGGCATCTTCCACCTGCTTCCCGTCGCAGATGGGCATCTCGTCATCCGCCACGGTAGAGAACGGTGTGGTCTATGTCGGCGGCGGCGATGCGTACTGGTATGCTCTCGACGCGACGACCGGCGCAGTGCTCTGGAAAGTCTATACCGGGGACAACAGCGCGGCTGGCGGCCACTACAACTGGGCCAGCCCGCTTATCTATAGTGGCTACGCCTATATCGGCATCGCGAGCGTTGGAGACTGTCCGCTGGTGCAGGGACAACTGCTCCAGGTGAGCCTGAGCACACATCAGATCGTCAACACGCTCAATTTCGTGCCCGACGGTCAGGTGGGCGGCGGCGTCTGGACCTCGCCCGCAGTGGACCCGGCAACGAATACGATTTATGTGACGACCGGGACGATGAACAATCCCGCGCAGACCCTCACTCAGGCCATCGTCGCAATTGACGCCGCAACGCTCACCATCATAAGCTCCTGGCAGGTCCCGCAGCAGGAGACCGTCATGGATTCTGACTGGGGCACCTCACCCATCCTCTTTACCGCCGCGAACGGCAACCTACTTGTCAGCGCCATCAATAAGAACGGCTACGTCTATACCTTCAACCGCGCGAACGTCGGCGCTGGACCTATCTGGCGGCGGCATATCTTCATCGGCGGCGAGTGCCCGACATGCGGTGATGGCTCCGCCTCGAACATGGTCTTCGGCAATGGCCTGCTCTATGCCGCGGGGGGTAACGCCATCATCAATGGAGTGGGTCATGCGGGCGCGGTCGTAGCGCTCGACCCCGCGACGGGCAACATCGTCTGGCAGCATGCCGACCCTGCACCGGTAGTCCCGGCGCTGACATATGCTAACGGCCTCCTCATCGCGGGAGCAGGCGCCTCACTGGAGGTGCTCGATGCTGCGACCAGCCACCGTCTGTATAGCTACACGACCGGAGCCGTGCTCTACGGCTCTCCGAGTGTGGCCACCGGGATGATCTATTTCGGGTCCGGCGATGGCAACCTGTACGCGCTCGGCCTGCCAACGCCGCCCCCGCCTCCACCTGCGGACGCTCATTGCCCAAATGGCTGGACATGCCAGGATATTGGCGGCCCAAATCCGGCAGGAGCGGAGTCCGTCTCCGCCTCCTCCTGGATCATTACCGCCGGAGGCGCGGGTGTCGGCGGCACAACCGATCAATTCCGGCTGATCTCGCAGACTGTCCCGGGAGATAGCCAGATCAGCGCGCAGGTGACGGCGCTGACCAGCGGCAGTGGAGGCCAGGCGGGCATCATGGTCCGACAGGATAATACCCCGGGCTCGCCCTACTACGCGATCTTCGCTAGGCCCAACAACGCACTCGTTGTGCAGTACCGCTCGCGCTTCGGGGGCGGCACGACCACGCTCAACACCATCACCGCGACGTTGCCCCGCTTCCTGGAGATTCAGCGCACCGGTGATCTGTTTCAGGTCGCGACGTCAGCAGGTGGGTCAACCTACACCCTCGTCCCCGGTACTACCGCGACGGTTCTTATGCCCTACACGGTCATGGCAGGCGTTGCTATAAGCTCCGGGACGAATGGCACTGCGGCCACCGCTACCGTGAGTGGGGCGGCCACCAAGGCGCTCACGGATACGCTCGATCCGTCGCCCTCACCGTCTCCTTGTCCAGGTGGCTGGTCCTGCGCCGATATCGGCAATCCCTTGCATGTCGGAGATCAATCGCTGAGCAACGGAACCTGGACGCTCAGCGGCGCTGGCCAAAACTTCCAGGGGTATGCTGACCAGTTTCACTACGTCTGGCAGGCGCTGTCAGGCGATGCCAGCCTCAGTGCACATATCACCGTGCAGACGAACACCAGCAACGGCGCGAAGGCGGGGGTGATGCTGCGCCAGAACAGCAGCGCAGGCTCGGCATTCTACGGCGCCTTTGTGACGCCCGGCCAGGGCATCCTCGTGCTGTACCGGTCGGTCCAGGGCCTGCGCGTCTTCACCCAGGCAACTATTACGGGTGGTGTACCTGCATACCTCAAGATCACGCGCTCTGGCAACAGCCTCAGCACATACAGCTCGACTGACGGGGTCAACTGGGCGTATGTCGTCGGCACGAACATGATGCTGAATATGAGCAGCGCGCTGCTGGCAGGGCTGGCGATCACCTCGGCCAATGGAGGCACATCTGGCTCCACCACGATGGATTCAGTGGCTATCAGCAATACGGCCCCGCCATCCCCCGTAGCCTGCCCGGCGGGTTGGACCTGTGCCGACATCGGCAACCCGACGCTGGCGGGCAGCCAGTCCGCCAGTAACGGGGTCTGGACGGTGCAGGGGGCCGGGAACGATATCTGGGGAACGAGCG
>Ga0070684_100004040_pt1 | contig 11104 bp, 12 predicted proteins | sample KBSC723LmetaG_FD_65653 | JGI IMG/M metagenome (GOLD analysis project Ga0070684, IMG submission 65653) | Corn rhizosphere microbial communities from Kellogg Biological Station, Michigan, USA - KBS C7.2-3L metaG | ecosystem: Host-associated > Plants > Roots > Rhizosphere ...
AGCGCATCCAGAAGCTGCTGCGATGCACGATCAACGGCGTCAACAGCCTCGCCCAGGCTGGAGCCGTCGCCGCGGTCACAGGACCGCAAGGTCACCTCGACACGATGCGCGCCGAGTACACGCTCCGACGCGACATGATGATCGACGCGCTGCGCGGCATCCCCGGTGTACAGGCATTCACGCCCCGCGGCGCCTTCTATATATGGGCAGAGCTCTCGCCCGAGGTCTACACGCGCCTCGGAGTGAGCGGTGCGGATGAACTGTCGTCGAAGCTCGCGCAGAACGGGATCGGTAGCGCGCCCGGCGATGCGTTCGGTGTTCAGTGCGTCGACGCGATCCGCTTCGCCTTCAGCTGCGAAACCGAGATGGTTCGCACGGGATGCGCGCTTTTGCGTGCGGCACTCACGGGCGAAGAGAAGCTCTAAGCGACGACGATCCGAAAGACGAAGCCGCTCCGGCAATCGCCGGGGCGGCTTTTTTCGCGAGACCAGCGACGGCGTCGACTATTCGTTCAGCTCCTTGAGCCGATTCTCGAATGCCGCGATGACAGCGTCGACTCCTCGGCTGAGCTTCACCTGAGTCGCGGTCATTCCGGTATATCGCTTCATCGTGTTGCGCAGCGAATTCACCGACGCGAACGACAGGTCGATCGAAATCGTCTCCAGCGTGCAGCCGGTCGTCTCGAGCAAACAGGCAACGAGGGAAAGACGCGCCCACACGACCAGCTCTTCGGGTGACACGCAGTTCGCGCGCTGGCACCGATTGAAGAGCGTCTTGCGATGGACGCCGAGTGCTGATGCGATCCGCGGAACCGTTCGATAGTGTGGCCGTGTCAGCGCGAGCTCGACCAACGGGTGCAGCGTCGACGGAAGCAGTTTGACGAGGCGGTCCATCACGAGCATCGCCGCGCATTGTCGACGCGCACGATTCAAAACGCTGCGAAGCGCGATGCCCGTGTCGTCGACTCCGAGAAAGACAAACTGATGAACGCCCGCCGCTGCGAGCGCGCGAATGTCCGGAGAGTACTGCGACCCGACTCGGCAGTATGCGACGATCGCGCACATCGGACGTTCTTTGACGACCAACTGAACGATTCGCGTTGCCTCGATCACGTTGTCGTGACTCGGTAGCACCACGAGATCTACCGGGTCGGTAGACTCTCGAAGCGCGGTCGCAACGGCGTCGAACGATCGGACCGCGGTGACGCGCGCGCGTCCGCGAAGGGCGTCGCGAAATCCCGCTTCGAGCCCCGCCGAAAGCGCGAACACGACAGCGGACGGTAACTCGAGCGCGCGGGTTGGTACGCTGAGTAACGCGCTTTCCCCGACCATAACTCAGCGTCGCTCTCGTCGACGGTATTGATGGCGCTCCCTAAACGCGGAGCACCCAATGTCGTTCTCGACGAACAAGAAAGCCGCGGTGATTGTTCTCGCATTGTGCGCCACGATCCTCGCCGGTGCCTGCACGGATGCCGCGACCGCGCCGACGACCCGTCGCGTCGCATCGCAGACGGCCCGGCCCGATGAGGTGACCGGCGACTCGACCGCGTGCAAGAGCGGATTCACGGTCATCGACGGACGAGTCGTCTGCGGCTGACCATCAGCATCTACACCAACGCCAACGCGACGTGTTCCGGAGGTACGGCTGGCTCCATTTTTTCCAGGTTCCGAACCACTCGCTGCGCGGCTGACGTCAACGACCCAGCGGGCTCGGTGAGCGCCGGGCTCGCTGAGACCTCGAGCGTCTCCGCGCGAATTAGTATTTCGTGAAGACCGTATGTCGTGGCCAAATCGAGCGCCGAACGCCGATACACCTCGGCTCTCTCGTGGCCGATGCGCGCGAATCCGATTGCGACGTCCAACATCGCGATGGCGACCGTAGGAACGGCGGCTCGCCGTAGATCGATGCGTGATAGTTCGTCCGCAGCCCAGATGACGAGGTCCGGCCGTCCCGAATAGGCGCTGGCAACGGCAAGCCCTCCGAGCGTCGCCAGCAAAATGCGAAGCGGGAGCATTCTCGACGAGAGAAAGAGGAACGCTGGTCGCGCTTCGGCATGCCGCCCGGCGTTGATCAGCACCTGTCCCAGATTATTTAGACTCTCGGCTTCATCGATTTCATTACCGAACGAGAGTTCGTAGACGCGCCAACCGTGTTGCAGAGCATCACTGAGACGTCCCGTGATACTCGAGGCAATGGTGATTCCGTTGTGTGCCTCGCGCGCTAGCCGCCAAAGCTGCTCCTTCTCCGCGAGGGGAGCGGCACGAGTCGCCAATTCGAGCAAGCGCGGGTAGTTGCCTCGCATCTGACTCACTGTGGTGAGGCCGATCATCGATCGAACCAGCAGCTCGTTGCTCTTCGATTTACGAGCGAATGCGCCGAGATGCTCGTAGCGATCGGCCGCTTCGTCCGTCCGACCGGCCCTCCATTCCACGCTGGCGCGGCGCGCCATGATTCGGCCCCGATCAACGTCGGAGAGATCCGCGTCCGCTTCCAACAAGGCGTCGAGCGTGCAGGCAGCGAGATTCAGTGCCCCCGCTGTCATCATCTCGGCGGTCAGGTGAACGATCGGTGCTGACGCGGCGCGAGACAGTCCCTTCCACTCGCGCTCCGAGAGCTCATCGACCCGCGCTGCACCCAGCGACTCGATGCTCAGGCACGTCGCGTCGGCGACGAACTGCGCGCGCTCGGATGCCGTCGCATCGCATGCCTGCTCGAGCAGGCCGGCAACGGCAATCCAGTCTCCGTCAGCATCGGAGAACGGCTGCTCCCTCGATCCGAGATCGCCGCGGTAGGCCTGAGCGGCAGAGAACGTCACGTAACCTCACCCCGAGTCAGCGTTTGCATCTTCAGGAAGCGTGCGTCGCACGCCAGCGTCGCACAAGGGAGGACCAAAGATTAAAGATCTTTAAGATTTGGCCTCCGTCGCTATGAGCCGCATTGCACCGAGAGTAACGCTCGCATTGTGAACATGTGTCCATTTTGGCTGCTTCAAGAGCCAACGCGATCATGAAAGGGCAGACCGACAACGCGGTAGAGATTCCGATCTTCCGACAGCCGGCGAGAGACCGAAGTCGCCGACCGAGTGAGGATGACAGCGACCTGCGAGCGCTCCACGCTCGACTGAGTATGACCGTTGGCGCAAGCGAGCGCCTCTTCCGGGCACTCGAGGGAGGCGCGACGCGTTTCGTGATCAGCGCGACCGACCCCCAAGTGACCGTTCGCGTTCGATTGAAGATTGAAGCCGTCGAACCGATGCGCAGCGACCTGATTCGAGGGCGACTGGTCGTCGACTGGGCGCAAGGCATCATCGTGAACGGAAAGCGGCGCGTCAAAGTCTCTCGCACCGAGCTTCGCCTTCTCAGCGCTCTCGTCGAGCGCTTCGGCGAAACGGTATCGCGCCACGATTTGGCTCATAGCGCGTGGCCGGCGAAGAAGGGAACGACAGAAACGGGGGGTGCTCTCGCCGTCTACATCCACACTCTTCGAAAGCGGCTGAACGGCATCGGCCTGAAGGACGCGATACAAACCGTGCGTCGATCGGGATATCGCTTCGTCGTTCCCCCCATGAAGGATTCCGGCGACGACTGATTGCGCGGGGGCTCGGCAAGGGTCGTGTTCGCGGGGGGAACAGTCTTGTGATGGACCGGGCGTGACGCCACGATTAGCGTGTTTCGTCCGCATTCCTCCCGCCGAACACGCATGAGCCGAGCGCTCGCCCTCGTCGATTCCAGAAACGAATCGAGTCATCAGGGTTCTGGTACCCCGCCGGGGATCCTGGAGACGAAGTTCTATCCGCCGCGCCAGCGAGTCGATGTCATTCCTCGATCGCGGCTGACGAGCGCATTGCGCCTCGGAATGGAACAGAAGCTGACGATCGTCGTCGCGCCCGCCGGTTTCGGAAAAACGACGCTCGTCGCTGGGCTTCTCGGCGAACGCGCTGCGGAACAGTTTTCATGGCTCTCGCTCGATGCGAGCGAGAACGACCCAACGCTATTCTGGATGTATGTGATCGCGGCGCTGCGGAAGGTTCATCCCGGTTTGGGCGCCGAAGCGATTGCACAGCTCCAGTCGCCGGAACCTCTGTCGAGCGAGACGGCGTTGACGAGCTTGATCAATGAGATCGCGTCGATCGACCGCGACGTCACGCTCGTCCTCGACGACTACCACGTGATCGACGCCGCTCCGATCCACGCCGCGATGACGTTCCTGATCGACCGTCTCCCTCGACGCATGCGGATCATCATAACGAGCCGCGCAGATCCTCCACTCGCGCTCTCTCGATTGCGCGCGAAGGGAGAGCTCGCGGAATTGCGATCCGCCGATCTGCGGTTCACAGTCGACGAGGCAGCTGAATTTCTGAGAGCGATGTCGGTCCGCCTCTCCGCCGCCGACACCGAGACGCTCGCGCGTCGGACGGAGGGGTGGATCACGGGTCTGAAGCTCGCCGCACTCTCGATGAAGGGCCGGGATGACGTACGCGGGTTCGTCGACGCGTTCTCCGGCGACACTCGGCACATCGCCGACTATCTCGTGGAAGAAGTGCTGCAGTCGGAGTCCGAAGCGACTCGACGTTTCTTGCTGGCCACCGCAGTCCTCGAGCGGCTCAACGCAGCGTTGTGCGACGCAGTGACCGGCGACCGCAACGGACAAGGAATTCTGGAGGATCTGGAAAGGAGAAGTCTGTTTCTCATCCCGCTCGATGATCGCCGGCAGTGGTACCGCTACCACCATCTCTTCGCCGACGTTCTGCGGAAGCAGTTGAAGACTCGAGATCCAAACGTCGCCCGCGATCTCCATCATCGAGCGAGTGTTTGGCATGCGGAGAACGGCCTCCGCGCAGAAGCAGTTCGTCATGCGCTCGCCGCGGATGATTTCGAGCGAGCTGCAGGGATTCTCGAGACGGAATGGCCCAACAAGGATCGCAGCTACGAATCACGACAGTGGCTCGATGGGGTCAAGAAGCTTCCGGATCTCGTCGTCCGCGCGCGACCCATCCTGAGCATGGGATACGCGTGGGCTCTTATGAACAGCGGAGAGCTGGAAGCTGCGGACGAATGGCTACGAACAGTCGAATCACTGTTGGGCAGTCCTGCCGAGTCGCTCATTGTCACCGACGAACGGCGCTTTCGATCACTTCCAGCGGAACTCGCGGCAGCGCGCGTGTACCTCACGCAGTCGCTCGGCGCCATCCCTGGGACGCTAGAGGATGCGCAGCGCGCCCTCGATCTCGCGCCGCCCGGTGACGAGAGCGCGCGCGCAACCGGAACGGCACTCGTCGCGCTCGCGCTTTGGGGACGCGGAGAACTCGACGCCGCTCACCGGACGTTCTCCGACGCGCTCGCCATCATGCGCTCCTGCGGACACCCGCTTGATGTCGCTCGAGGAATCTTCGTGCTCGGCGACATTCGCGTCGCACAGGGACGCTTGCGAGAAGCGGCAACGATCTATGAAGACGGACTTCAGTTTGCCGCCAGCGGGGAATTTTCGGCGACGCCGGAGACTGACGAGTTGCATCTGGGCCTGAGCGAGACGCACCTCGAGTGGAACGACATTGAATCGGCGAGCGCATTTCTCGACTCAATCGAACAGGCGCGAGGGCGCGCGTCCCACGTCGGAAACAAGCTTCGGTGGTGCACGGCTTCAGCGGGCGTCCACGGGGCTCGGGGAAAGCTCGATGACGCGTTGAAATTGCTCGATGAGGCCGAACGGCACGAACGGCGAGATCCCATGCCCCGCATCCGTCCGATCGCGGCGATGAAAGCGCGTTTTCGCATCGCTCAAGGCCGGCTCGACGAGGTCGCCGCCTGGGCAGCTGCAGCGAAACTGTCAGCCGGCGACGATCTCAGCTACCTGCGCGAGTACGAGCACATCACACTTTCGCGAATGCTCATAGCACGACATTCGCTTCGGAGGGATCCACCCTCGCTCCACGAAGCGGCGCGGCTGCTTGAACGACTGCGCTCCGCGGCGCAGAGCGGAGAACGAATCGGCAGTCTCATCGAAATCTCGATCCTCGAGTCCATCGTTCAGCACGAGCTCGGAAATCTTCGATCGGCCCTCGATCATCTCGGCGACGCTCTGGGTCTGGCAGAGCCTGAGGGGTTTCTGCGCATGTTCTTGGATCAGGGTGTGCGCGTTCGCGATCTCATTCGGCACTCGATCGCGAGAGGGCTGTCGCGCGAGTACGGACGGCAGGTGTTGGCTGCATTCGACGGTCCAAAACCGCAAGCGGCAACCCCGGCTACACAAGCACCACCGAGTGACGGAGCGAGCGGCGCGGCGTTTACGAACCGAGAGCTCGAGATCATTCGTCTGATTGGTGCTGGTATGCGGAATCAGGAGATCGCGGATCATTTGTCGATCAGCGCGGCGACGGTCAAACGCCACATCGCCAATGCCTACGCCAAGCTTGGCGCCGGGCACCGGACGGAAGCTCTGCTCAGGGCGAAGGAGTTGAAGCTCCTGTAACATCGCGTCGGCCGCTCGTTTCGCCGGCTACACCCCCCAATTGCACCCCCTTCTACACCTTTTGGTCGACGCGACCACGGGGTGGTCTTCGGCAGATTGGCCGCCGTTCGAACCAGTCAACATCGCCAATCACTGGAGACTTCAATGACCATTCGTTCAGCAGTCATCGCCGCGGCCATGGGATCCACGCTTATCGCCAGCCGCAACCTGTCCGCTCAGGAAGCAGGGGCCCGCACCGTTCCGCAAACGAAGTCGCGTTGGGAATTCCTTGCGCTCAGCGGTACGCTCGTTCCGACTGGCTCTGAGCGCGATGTCCTCAAGCGAGCCGACGTGAGCGCCGCACAGCTGACCTTTCTCGTTCGACCGGCTGTCGCGCTGACCTCGACGATCGGTTGGGCGCGGAGCCGAGACGTCAGCATTGGAGACAACCCAAAGCTCGACGTGTTCACGTACGACGTCGGCGCTGAAGTCCGCGCGCCAGGCCGGAACCTCGGCGAGTCGTTCTCGATCGCTCCGTTCGCCGGCACCGGAGTGGGGGGACGTAGCTACAACTATCGCAAGCTCGACGTCGACGCGACGCACAACCTTGCCGGATACGCGACGGCTGGAGCCGAATTTGGAGTTCGTCGCGTGCACCTCCGACTCGAGGCGCGCGACTATCTGACCGGGTTCAAGCCGTTGAGTGGAACCGGTGCAGGTCTCACGGGCAATGACGTCGTCGTGTTGGCCGGGCTGCGAATCGGCACGCGTTGACCATGAAGACCTCGACGACGCGGTGGTGGTCGGACTGGTGGGTTCCGGCTCTCCTGATCCTCTTGAGCCTCGTGCCGGCGATCGCCGGCACGGCAAGGCTCGCCGAGTTGAGACGCGGCGCGGAAGTCACACCGGCAAACGCGCGATTCTTTGCCCAGCCCATCCCGGTCGTACTGCACATTCTGTCAGTCATCCCCTTCTCACTTCTCGGTGCATTTCAGTTCTCTAAAGGCGTCCGGCGTCGGCACCGGTCGTGGCATCGCGTGGTTGGACGGGTCCTGGGCGTGTGTGGGCTGGTTGCGGCGCTCAGCGGCTTGTGGATGGCGCACTTCTATCCGTGGCCCGCAGGCGACGGCGTCGGCGTCTACATCGAGCGTCTCATTTTTGGAACGGCGATGGTTGTCTCGATCGTTCTTGGCATCGATGCAGCAGCGAGACGACGTGACTTCAAGGCGCACGGCGAGTGGATGATTCGCGCTTACGCCGTCGGCCTCGGCGCCGGGACGCAGGTGTTCACACACCTTCCCTGGTTCATTCTCGTCGGAAAGCCGGGAGAAACGGCGCGGACAGTCCTCATGGGCGCGGGATGGGTGATCAACGTTCTCGTCGCCGAATGGATCATCAAAGCCTCAGGATCGCGACCGAAGCTGGAAACGGCCGCCCGATCGAGAAAGGCGGCGTTTGTAAGTGTTTTCTAACGAGCGCCGATGGGTCGCGCGATTGGCGATGCTCGCGACGAGCGACTGAAGAAAGGAGCGCGGCCCACATCCAGTCTTGCGGACCTTACTGGTGGGACCACTGCGCCGCGCGTCGTATTGAGGTTATATTGTTGACGCGCGGACTCTCATGCGCAACACCGGACCAGTGATGCCTGAGGACCTGGGGGAATTCCCTGGGTCCTCTGTTGCTTTCTCCGGCGCCTTCACTCTGGATCCGGGTTCTAATGATCATCCTCATCATCGCGGTAGTCGCGATTGGATGCTTGGCGGGGGCGGGAGCAGACGCGCTCTTACGCGGCAGCGATCCAAGTTCCCTGGCGATTGTCCTCGCCGGTCTCGTGGGAGCAGTCGTCGGTTTCCCCATACGGACTGCTTTCCAGCCAAACAGCGGTGGCCTTGTTCAGCTGCTCACGGCACTATTGCGCGCGATGCTGGCAGCGTTCGGCGTCCGGGTGCGGATTTCTGCAGTCCGATAACCAACGCGTCAAAAGAATGAATCCCGCTCGTCTCGCGCGCGGCACTGATCCGGACGCGGAACGGCTGACTCGTCGAGCCGCTCGAAGCAAGTTCCACTCGCCGCGATCCTCGCCATCTAGGTCTGTACATCGTCAAAAGGATCGTCGACGCGCATGGTGGAAGCGTCGACGTCCGTTCCTCCGAAGCGGAAGGAACGACCTTCACCTTTTCTCTTCCCCGTAAAACGTCGCCATGACGGCCTCCTCGAACTCTACATTAGCGCGTCCCACGACAATGGCGGATGGTGATTGGCGTCGCGTCGTCGAGCCGTTCACTGGCCCGGACGCGCGCCGAGCGTCGTTGCAGCTCGTCGCGACGCTCGGCCTTCTTTCGGCGAACGGCATCGCGATTCACTTCGCAGCGAAGCAATCGTTCGTCATCGCGCTGCTGCTCGCCCTTCCGATGGCGGGATTGATCGTACGAACGTTCATCTTCATGCACGACTGTGCGCACGGTTCGTTCTTCGCCTCGCGAAAGATGAACGATGCCGTGGGCTTCTTGACCGGCGTGCTCACGTTGACGCCGTTCACGCAATGGCGACGGGATCATGCGCTCCATCACGCCTCATCGGGAGATCTCGACCGACGGGGGCATGGCGACGTGCCGACGTTGACGGTCCGCGAATACCTGGCGAAGTCACCTCGTGAACAACTGGCGTATCGCATTGTGCGACATCCACTCGTGCTTCTGCTGGGCGGCCCCCTTCATTTAGCCGTCGGCCAGCGAGTCCGATTCAAGAGCCGCGCGACTGGCGCAGCGCAAATCGCCAGCGTGTGGGTAACGAATCTGACGATTGCCGTCGTCGTCGCCATCGCGTCGTTGACCGTGGGATGGACGACTGTGCTGCTGGCATACGTGCTTCCCTACTACCTCGCGGCCATGGCGGGGGTGTGGCTGTTCTACGTGCAGCACCAATTCGAAGACGCCTATTGGGCCCCGCACGAGAGCTGGGACTACGTCGATGCCGCGTTGCGGGGCAGCTCGCATCTTCGCCTTCCGGCCATCCTGCAATGGTTCACCGGGAGTATCGGCCTGCACCACGTGCATCACGTCGCGCCGCGGATTCCAAACTACCGATTGCAGTCGTGTCACGATGCCAACCCGCTGTTCGCGCGTTCGCCTGTTGTCACGTTGCGTAGTGGCGCGGCGGCTCTTCGACTCGCCCTGTGGGATGAGGACAGGCAGCGTCTCATCCGGATCGGGGACATTAGTGCTCAATCATGTGAGACTACTAATCCTCGAGCGTCCGTCGCTGCAAGAGTAGAGTGATGGAAGGGTTTCGCCGTGTCTGGACGCTGGAGTTGCGGCCGATGGAACGGCATCCGTGTCGCTTTGTGCTGACACCGACTAGATTGCGATCATAGCTGGTGAGCGGCGTCGTTTCGCTCCCTTTGGCCTCCGCATCGCGCTGTCGCGGCGGATCCCCGAGCCCTTCAGGTCAGCCTGCTCGTGGAAATTCCGGAGGTCTCGTGAAAAAATTTCCAAGAACAGTCCCGCTCAGGAGCGTCGAAGATCTTGCTGACGCCAAAGAGCTGCGATCAGCGATCTCTGCCGTCCTGGCCGGAGCGTCGATCGACGAACACGCCTTGCGATGCGCCGTGTGGAGTTTCGTTGGCGTGGAGAGAAGAGCCGGAGTTCCACCGGCGCTCATCATTACGCGACTGACGAGCCTAATCGACGCCGTGGACATTGCTCCGCCGCTGAAGCGTCTAACGCTCACGAAGGACGTGATTCTCTGGTGCGTCGAGGAATACTTCGGCCACCTCGGTGGCCACGTTCTCGCAGACGATGCCGGCCGCGCCCCCCGAGCCACGGGCGGACACGCCTACGCGCCGGCGGAGGAATCGTAGTTCGCTAAGAGGAGCTCGTTATGTCATCACGTGGTTTCGACGAGTATCGCGACACGCCACTCTGGGCGGCAATTGAGACGACGGTTGCTGAATTGGTCGCCTCGCGCGAAGTCTCAGTGAACACCGCGCCCGAATATGTGATCGGATATCTGTGTCAGGAGCTCGTCGCTAAGAAAGTCGTCGCTCCCGCCGGAATTCAGAATTGATCATGCATCGCCGATCGTTGACCTGATTGCCGGCGTGGCACCGCCAGAGTTGCAGTGAAGATGAGAGCCTTCCCGTTACCGCCGACCCGCACGGAGTTCAGCCCGTGAATCAAGTTGTCAAAGACTTTCCCGAACTAGCACGCCGCCTCAATCGATTCTCGCTGGCCACACGAAAGCGGCTCAGTCGTTCACTCGTGCGTGCCCTCCAGGGTCGTCGCCCCGCCTCAGGTGTACAGCTGAGCGAAGCGGTGGCCGACGGATGTCGCGAATTGCGTTCCGCGGGAGCTGACGATCGGACGATCAAAGAGCTGTTCAGCTTACTCGTCGAGGAGACGGGACGGGCCTGCGGCGCGGATCGCCCATCGCTTATGTCCGGCGAGCTACGATGGATGCCGGTTCGAGCGCGCGTTCTAGACCTCGTGGACGCGTCCCTGCAAGTCGAATCAGCCGAGCCGTTTCTTGCAATGGACCACACGAACGGGCCGCGTTGACGCTCGGGGCAAAGGTCAGGTGTCGATCGATCATTAGAGTATTAGTAATGACGAAGCAAGACACCAACGCCTGACCTTTATCACTGCATTTCAAACCAGGT
>Ga0070684_100004045_pt1 | contig 11099 bp, 10 predicted proteins | sample KBSC723LmetaG_FD_65653 | JGI IMG/M metagenome (GOLD analysis project Ga0070684, IMG submission 65653) | Corn rhizosphere microbial communities from Kellogg Biological Station, Michigan, USA - KBS C7.2-3L metaG | ecosystem: Host-associated > Plants > Roots > Rhizosphere ...
TGGTTCTTGCTGTCTGCCTTTCATCCTCGATCCCTTTATAAGTGTTAACCAAAGTAGATTTAACGACTATCACCTACCAAACCCAGGCGGCGTCAACGCACCCACCGATGACGTCGCGAGTAGGACCCGTCACTCTCGTGGATTCATATGCTAGCGGCCAACACGGCGAGTAGTTCGTCCTCCTCCTGCTGATGCTGTTGCGCTTGTGCGATGCGTGCCTCGTGCTCTTCCTTGGCTCGTGCCCAGTGTTCACGGATGCCGGGCAGACCAGGCAGCCATTGTTTGCTGTTGTGAGCCAAGCCACTCAGTCTGCACAGCCCATGTTGTCTGATGTCCTCGGGGTCTAAATCCAGTAGCGAACAGCACCACGAGAACGAGAAGACAAACTCCAACCTTGCATCTGGCGGTGGTATTAGTCCGCGCTTGCGAGTCCAATCCAAATCTTGATTCAGCCACTCGAATGCGTCGCGTGCATCCGCAGTGGGCTGCCCACCATGTGTGCGAAGACAGTCACGGAGGGCTTGCTCTACGCATAACCTCGCCATCAGCAAGAGTGGGTTGACCCTGGTCGCGTGGGCGTTGCGTTGGGCGTGTAATTCAGCAGGAGCGAAAGCGGGGGAATAAATTTTGGCGACGTCCCGGCCTGTCCACAACATGCAACATGCTTACATCTGTTCCACCGAATCGGTCACGCGGGGTGGCAAGGGCGGGCGGCTACGCCTTTTCAATCGCCTACCTCAACCATGACGGCAATGACGGGTCAACCCCTTATAGGCGTTACACGCGCGCGCGCGTGACGGGTATAACGATATTTGCCGTCATTGCCGTCATAGACCCCTTTTCAGCGCGATTCCGTGGAAGATTTTGCCGACCATGGTAGCTTCCTTCCTGAAGCCCCTCCTTTCTAGTTCGGGCGAAAATTTCCGGCTGGCCATGGCCTTTTCCTGGCTTTCTTCGCACCAGTGGCAGTAGTCCACATACAGAGCGGAGGATTGAGCCGAGCGCTTGAGTTCCAGGGTGCATCTTTCGTCGATCCATTGCGCGAATGCGTCCTCGTCGGCCATGTATTCAGCGGTTGCGTCCTTCACGGCATCAGGCGCGCGCAGTCCCTCACGCTGCCAAGCAAGGCAGCCTTCGACGGCCCAGCGCAGGATTCCCGGCCACTCCTCGCGCAACTTTTCTGCCAAGTTTCCGTCACGTTCCGATTCTGGAATCGTCACCGTGAAGGGCACCAAGTGGAAACGACGTCGGATGGCTTCGTCCACTGAGCGAATCGAGGGTTTATGGTTTCCAGCGATTACCAATTTGAACGCGGGCACGAAGTCGAAGAAGTCTTGGCGCATGAAACGCGCAGAAATCGTATCGCCACCGGTGAGCGCTTTGATTTTACTTTCCGCCCAGCGCCGCCCGTCTTCCGTTTCAATTGAACTTACCAGTCGCGCGCCCTGCAGGCCGGCAAGGTCGGTGGGATGGTGTTCCCCGTGTGTTGCCAGAAACGTTTCCACCGGCGCAGTCCTCGCGTAGCTGCCAAGCATTCCGGAGATGGCACCGAGGAACTTGCTTTTGCCGTTCGCGCCCGTTCCATACAAGAAAAATAATGCTTCCTCGCGCGTACTTCCTGTCAGGCTGTAACCACAGATCCGTTGGAGGAATGCCGCAAGGTCGCTATCACTGTCTGTCACGCGGTCAAGAAACTTCAGCCATAGCGGACATTCGCCGCCAGGGGCAACAGCAGTCATCTTTGTGCAGTAATTCTCACGGTTAGCTGGTCGGAGTTCGCCGGTGCGTAGATTGACGACTCCACCAGGCGTATTTAGCAACCACAGGTCAGCATCCCACTGGTCAGTTGTGGCTGCCGTCCGTGGGTCACTGCGCGCTAGTCTCTCAATTGCTGCGATGGTATTGGACGCTAAGAGTTGCCTGACAAGCGACGGTCTTGAGATGGCCTCGTCGCCGGCTTCGCGGCAAATAAGGCGCGCCCGGTCGAATACTTTCAGCGTCGAATCTTCGCGCCAACACGAGCCGTCAAAGTGCATCCAGCGACCCCACTTTGCCACATAGCGAAGGTCGTCCGCATGGCGACCGGTGAAACGCAACGCGAGTGCGTCCTCGGAAAAACGCTGGCACATGAGTTCTGGAATCGCGTCGCTAAAATCAAGACGCACCTCATTTGCGCTCATCGCCCGTGCCCCAGTCCCGACAACTCGAAATATGTTGCTTCAGCCTCCGCGATTTCGACGTGCAACATCGCGAGATTGCTCCATGCGACCTCCGCTGCGGCTGAATCTGCTCCGTGCATCTCTGAGAGTCGCATTGACTCGCGGCGATAGTGGGCCTCGAGCGCATGCAGCCAACCCCGGGCCTGAAGACGACGCCCGCGAGCCTCTGCAATCTTGGCCGCTTTTGCCTCTTGCTCGCGCTGGTGCTGAAGTCGCGCCGCATTGATAGTCGCGACATGCTCACGCGTAACGTCGCCATCCCAAGCATTCAGATACCTTGCCGCTGCCACAAACCCGAGGTTATAGCGCAGGCGGACGAACCTGATGAGATCGCCGCGCAGGTCGCAGCCAAAGCAATGCCAAGCCCCGCTTGCTATGTTGGCGCTGAAACTGGTTCCAGATTTTGATTGGTGAAATGGGCAGCGCCGCTTAATCCAGCCGCGAGATGGGCGAGTACGTTTGCCCTCAAGTTCCGCATCCCAGAATTGACGCGGGCTAAGCCATTCCGGGCGGAATTGACCCGAGGGCCTGACTCGCGAATTACTGGTTACGCTACTCAATCTCTCCCCTTTTCAGCCCGGCCGTTTGCGGTCAGTCCGGGGTCTTGCCCGTTTTCTGGCGGCACACAGCCTTGATCGGGACCCAACCCCACTAGACGCCGTGCGAACTGCAGGGCCAACTCATCCTGACCCCGCGCGAGTGCGCCCCGCAGGTCGGCAAGGATAAGCGCCCGGGCCCGCGCCACTTCGAGCGCCGCTTGAAACACGGGATTGAGATCTGGCGTCACTTCCGTTCAGTACTGCAGTTGTTTCCGCTTCTTCAATTCCTCCACACTGGCTGCTGGAATCTCCCACTTGCCGCGCACCTTCCGGGCTCCAGGGATGCGCTCCGCGTACAGCAACTCGCGGATGTATTTCACGCAGTAGCCGGTCTCAACCACCGTCGATCGGACGTCGTACGTTTTCGCCATTTGTTCCTCCCGAAATCCCTGTTGTAAGCCTATGGTGGTTGTGGTGTAATGGGCAAGAAGTAAATTCATTAATATATGAAAAAAGTATTTCCGTATTACGAGCTGTCAGCGAGTGTCCGGTACGGAGATAAGCCCTGGCCGGAATATCCCCACGTACACCTCGCGAACCTAAAGATTTCAGACGATGGAATAGACGCATTCACAAGAGTTTACGGGCGACTTTTCGAGAATTACGAGCCGACTTGGCCACTGCCAAAAACAACTATGCAGGCCAACAATGCCGTAATAGGGAAAGCGGGACAGCGCCCCATGATGGCCATAGACATGGTTGCCGGGGTTCAACGCGCCCTGCGCAAGGCATGGGCAAATTCGTCTGACTGGTTGAAAGCCATTGCGGGTCACGACCCGGACCAGGACGCGTTTATCTACGCCCCGATGCAGCCCAAGCTTTCTGTGACTGATACGGGGATAGAACTCATCGCGCCAGATGTTTGGACCTTCTCGCGGCTGGCATTCCTCTGGGATCATGCTGCGGGCAAAACCAAAATCTGCGCTAACCCAGACTGCATAACTCCCTACTTCGTGCAAAGCAAGCAGGGCCAGATATTCTGCTGTCACAAATGCGCTGTCCTTGCGAATGTTCGGCGCTTCCGAGAAACCCAGAAAAAGAAGCCGAAGACCAAACTCGGCATAACTCCGAAGAGGCACAAGAAATGACCAAAGCGGTAATTGAACTGTTGCGAGTCTCCACGGAGTCCCAAGCTGGCGAGGATCGGGCGGGACTAGCCGCTCAACGTGCTGCCAACCGCCGAACTGCCGCGAAGTTCGACCTCAAGATTATCGACACTATCGCGCTGGTGGACGTGAGCGGGACCAGCGTGCTGTATGCCCCTGGCTATCAACGATTGCTATCAACGATTGCAGATCCGAACGTAGCTGGAGTAGTGGCTAAGGAGTTTAGCCGCCTGGTTCGACCAGAGTCCTGGGAAGACGGCGTCATTTTGCAGCGTTTTGTGGATACAGGCACACTCTTGTACCTGCCCGATGGCCCCCTCGACCCATCCACCAGGCAAGGGCGCATTCTGGCCACGCTGCAAGGTTTAATGGCGGGGCTGGAAGGTAGCTTAATCCGCGAAAGGATGATGGCCGGAAAAGAAGCCATGCGCCGTAATGGCCGATGGGCTGCGGGTCAGCATTGCCTGCCCATCGGTGTTGGCTACGACCGGCAGAATCACCGATTTTTCTACCGACCCGAGGCCGAAAAGGTCCGCGAGGTGTTTCGGCAATTTCTGGCTGGCAATCAAAACTATGACCAGCTGTCCGCAATTCTGAGCATGACACGCGGTAGCGCGCGAAATGTGCTGGAGAATCCCATCTATAGCGGTTTCTTGGTCATTGATGAAAAACGGGACTTGTCACCCGCTGCGAAAAAGGTCGGTCCCGATGGACGTCGCCGCGATCGGCGCAAGATAAAACGGGTTCCTGAGGAAGTTATCAGGCAGCGCGTTATAGATGAACCGCTGATTTCCCAAGCTGATTTCGACCGCGTGCAATATCTCGTCTGCCAGAAAGCTGAGCGCAATATCCGGATGCGCCAGAAGGTCGGCCGCTTTACCTACAACGGGTTCTTGTGGTGCGCCAAGTGTGGCGAGAGGCTTCATACCTTTCGGAATCAATTCCAGCGCCACTACTACATCTGCAGCGGGAAAAAGCGCAGAGACGAAGCTGGGAATTTCCTGTGCCGGTATAGCTGCTATCAGAATCGGGACAAACTCGAGCCAATCCTCGACCACATTTTCGCGGACCAGTTGACGGACCGCAATTTCCTGCGCCGATTATGTGACTGCCAGATGGCACAGGCTGAGCGGCGCGGATCTGAATCACGGCTGATGCGTTTGCGCGCGAACATAGACCGCCTGGAATTGAAGCGCCGCCGCATTACCGACCTTTACCTAGACGGCGAATTGTCCAAGAACGAGCGCACATCGAAACTGACAAGCCTCGACCGGGAACTGCGCGAGAGCCGTGAATTACTGGCGGGCGAAGCGCCTGCGCCAGCGGTGAGCGTGGCGAGCCTAGCTGAGCTGTTCGCCCCGTTCGTGGAGTGGCCCTATCTCGAACGCGAGCAAAAGCGCCGCCTCCTGACCAGCTTGGGGCCAGCGATTCGGGCAGCAGACTACCAAGTCGAGAGTCTGAGTTTGAGTAGCAATATCGTTAGCCCTTCTCAAGCGGCTGGCGCATAACCTCGAGCACGTTTCGCGGAAACTCCGGAAGTTCATCAAGGAAAAGCACGCCATTGTGAGCGAGCGAAACTTCACCAGGTCGCGGGACTGCGCCGCCGCCGATAAGACCAGCGTCAGAGATGGTGTGATGAGGGGCGCGGTAGGGACGGGTTCCGACCAGCCCGGCCCGCGCGTCAAGAACGCCCGCCACACTATGGATTTTGGTCGTCTCCAGAGCTTCCTCGAACGTAAGCGGCGGAAGTATTGTCGGCATGCGCTTGGCGAGCATGGTCTTACCGGAACCGGGAGGACCGATCATCAGAATGTTGTGGCCGCCGGCGCATGCGATTTCGAGAGCGCGTTTGGCGGTGGTTTGTCCTCGGACGTCTTTGAAGTCGACTATGTAGTGGTGGGCTTGCTGCAACAAAGCGTCGGTCTCGACCTTTAGGGGAAGAATGCCGTTCCCCGTATTTACGAAGTGAATGACGTCGAGGAGAGAGCGCACCGGATAGACCTCGACCCCTCCGACCATTGCCGCTTCCCGCGCATTAACCTCAGGCACAATGAGCTTAGGAATCTTGCGCGCACGAGCTTCGATTGCAATCGGCAATGTGCCACGAATTCCACGGATACCGCCGTCGAGGGACAGTTCGCCGACGAATACTGCATCGACAATTTCTTTCTTGTTAAGCCCTCCGTACGCGCCGCAGATGCCAAGGGCCATCGGAAGATCGAACCCTGAACCTTCTTTGCGAATGTCGGCTGGGGCGAGATTGATGGTGATGTGAGTCGGGGGAATGTCGTATCCACAGTTCTTGAGAGCGGCCTTGACACGGTCACGGCTTTCGCGAACCGCAGCATCGGGAAGACCGACTGTGTGGAAGTGATCTTCGTTGGTCTTGATTCCGGAAACGTCAACTTCTACTTCAATAATATTGGCGTCGATTCCATACACTGCGGCACTGAGTGTTTTGTAGAGCATTCGATGCCAATAGACACGAACGGAGAGACACAACGGGCGGGAGACCCAAAACGAGCGTACGTGGCCGGTATCAATGCTGCCGTGATGACAATCACGGGGACAAGTGATTGGAAAATGCGTCTCCGTTCCGCGAACCAAAGTTTCCAACAAAGAAATGTTGTTCCCGGCACCGCTGTCACATACGATTCCCCCAGACGTGAACTTGCACGGACGCCTTAGGAGGCGAGCGACAATTTAGTCATGCCTGAAAACGAACCGCAGTCCGCGCGCCCCCCACGCGCACCGAGTAGCCTCGAGAAAGAGGAGACACGGTTGTGGCGGATCGTTCTCTTCTTCATGGTGCTGCTGGCGACTGCCGTCGCTGCGCTCTCGTGGGAACGTTTGAAGGAATTCCCCTACACATTGGTGGCGATCCCCATTGGGCTCGTCGCGCTTGCAATTCTCTTTGCAACTTTCGTCTATGGCCGCCGCAAGGAAGTAGCAGACCTCAAACTGCTGCTGAAGGATCTTGAAGGCCGTGTCGGAATCGCGCCATCTGAAGAGCAAATCGACCAACTGAACCAGGTTATCGCGCGCTCGCAGCGTAGCTTCAAGGAACTGATTGACTCGTTCGATGATGTGGCCTTCGCTATTTCGCTCGACGGCAGCCTGCGAACCGTCAATCGAAGGATGACCGAGGTTCTCGGCCACACGTATTCCGAAGTGGTGGGACACAAACTCGACGAATTTCTCGACGAACCACAGAGAGATCGGGTGGAACCCGCGCTAGCTCGGTTTCTGGATAAGCCCCATTGGTCCGGCGTTGTAACAGTGCGGCTCAAGGGCAGCACTCGCCCTCTCTACTTCGATTGCGTGGTGAATGGGATTGTGAAAGCTGGAGAGGTGGTGGGAGCCAGCACTCTCGCGCGAGACATCACCGAGGAGAGAGAAAAGGAGAAGAGGTTTACTGAGCTGTTTGAGACCCTACAGGAAGGTGTGTATTTCAGCAACAGCGAAGGGAAGTTGCTGGATGTGAATCCGGCGCTGGTACAGATGCTCGGATACGGAAGCAAAGACGAATTGCTTGCCTTGACTCCCGAGGACTTGAACTTCGATCGCAGTCAGAAACCGATCCTCGGCATGGGCACTCAGGAAAAACACGGGCTGCGCACGCGGGAAATCACGCTGCGACGGAAGGATGGCACGGCAACCGTCTGCATGGACTCGGCTCGAGCGGTTTGGGACGACGCAGGCCAGGTTCTCCGGTACCAAGGAACTCTCGTCGACGTGACTGAGCGCCGCAGGATGGAACAGCAGATCCGGCAACAAGAGGAATTTCAGCGGCGGATGCTGGAAAGCTTTCCCGATCTGATTTTGGTAATTGATTTGGAGGAACGGTACAAGTTTGTGAGCGCAAGGATTGGCGACCTGCTGGGATACCGTCCTGAAGATCTGCTCGGGCGCAAACTTGACGACGTCGAGAACAGTTCTCCGGAGTTGGCGGCTCTTTATCGCAACGTTGCGTCAGGAACGCAGTTATTCGGCGCCGCTGAATACGCCGCGAAGCACCGAGATGGGACAATGCGCACAATGCGCGCCGCCGCAAGCCAACTGTTCGGCGCAGATGACAAGCCGAGCGGCGTGGTGGTATCCGTGCGAGACATTACAGTTGAGAAAAAACTTGAGCAGCAGGTCGTGCAGAGCGAGCGACTGGCCGCCATGGGACAGATGATCGGTGGTTTCGCGCACGAATTGAATAATCCCCTAACGAGCATTCTTGGAGTCAGCGAACTGTTGCAGGAAGGCGAGACCACCGAAACGTCGCGGAAACAATTGACGATGTTGCATCAGCAGGCGCGACGCGCCGCGGAGATCGTCCAGAATCTGATGTACTTCTCGCGACCTCCGGCACCCGGAAAGAGCAGAGTTGATATCGGAGAATTAATAGACAGGACGCTTCACCTGCAGGCTTACTCATTGCGTAAAGCAAACATCACGGTAGATTTCACACGAGATCAGAAACTGCCCCCGGTGGTTGGGGAGCCTCGGCAATTGATGCAGGTGTTTTTGAATCTCATCCTGAATGCTGAGCAGGCGATGCGGGAGAATAAGGAACGGGGTTCGCTCAGAATCAGAGCCGGTCAACATGAGCAGTTTGTATGGGCCACATTCCAGGATGATGGACCCGGCATTTCCCCCGAGATATTGCCGCATATCTTCGATCCGTTTTACACCACCAAGCGGCCGGGGCGCGGGACGGGCTTGGGACTCAGCATCTGCAAGGCGGTTCTGAAGGAGCACGGTGGCAACGTTGAGGCGAATTCCACGCCGGGCGGCGCGCTGTTCACGGTGATGTTGCCGATCGCAACCAAAGAAGAATCGGGCGCTGCGTCTTCTACAACGCCCGAATAGAAAGCAGACTCGTTTTTGCTTCTTGCTGCTTTACCTCTCAACAGCCATGGCAACGGCGTTTCCGCCACCGAGACAGAGCGCAGCAATTCCCCGGTGGACATCGCGGCGGATCATCTCGTAGATGAGAGTCACCAAGACTCGGGCTCCGCTGGCGCCGATCGGATGACCGATGGCGACCGCGCCACCGTTCACGTTCACCTTGTGCATGTCGAGGCCAAGTTCACGAATGACGCCGAGCGCCTGTACGGAAAATGCTTCATTCAGTTCGTATAGATCGACGTCATCTTTCTTCCACCCAGTTTTCTCCCAAATCTTGCGCACAGCCCCCACCGGCGCCATCATGACCCATTTGGGGTCGATGCCGCTTGTTGCTTGCGCAACTATGCGAACCATGGGAGTAGCGCCCAGGTCTTTCGCGCGCTTGGCGCTGGTGACAACCAGGGCAGCGGCGCCATCGTTTACGCCGGGAGCGTTGCCTGCCGTGACCGTGCCATCTTTCTTGAATGCGGGTTTCAAAGCACGCAGGCTTTCAATCGTGGTGTCTTCGCGTGGCGATTCATCCTTGTCGAAGATCACGTCGGGCTGACCTTTTTTCTTCGCTGGAATTTCAACTGGAACGATCTGGGATTTGAAGCGGCATTCTTTAATGGCCGAGATTGCCTTGCGATGGGAGTTCACCGCGAACTCATCCTGCTCTTCGCGCGTGATGCCATATTTTTCGGCAACATTCTCGCCCGTGATGCCCATGTGGTAATCGTTGTAAATATCCCAAAGCCCATCGTGGACCATGGAGTCGATGACTTGGCCATTCCCGAGACGATAGCCTTTGCGCGCTTGCGGCAACAGGTAAGGAGCGTTTGTCATCGATTCCATGCCCCCCGCAACGACGACGGAACTGTTTTCGGTTTGCACCGCTTGCGCTGCGAGGGCGACAGCTTTCAATCCTGAGCCGCACACCTTGTTAATTGTCATGGCACCTACCTCCGGCGCGAGTCCGCCGAAGATTGCTGCCTGGCGCGCGGGGTTTTGTCCGAGCCCGGCGGCCACAACGTTACCCATGATGCATTCATCCACAAGGGATGATTCGATGCCTGCCCGCTTCACAGCCTCACGCACGGTGAGAGCGCCAAGCTGCGGCGCCCTGAAATCTGAAAGACTTCCCTGAAATCTTCCTACTGGAGTCCTGCATCCGGAAATGATGACAACGTCGTCAAAAGCCGCCATAGATAAGCTCCCTGAATGAATCGAACCACCAAACATTATAGATGTGCGAGAGCGCGTGGCGATTCGCGGCGCGTGTGACACACCGATCGAGCGACAATTGGTGCAAGCCAAACATAATTTTCCTGAGAGGGGCGGTATCACACGATAATGCACGATCCTCGCGAGCGAATCTCAATGCAAGGAGGCGAGGCGAGTGAGCGATGGAGGGATTTTTGTTTTGGATTTGCAGTCGGTGACTTTAGTACATCGTTCAAGTGAATGCGCAAGCTCATTTTTCTCTTGACATCATTTTTCATTAACTCTATACATTCAAACAGTTGCAACAAATCACCGTTGCAAATTTCCATGAAGAATGGAAGGGAGAATAGAACCATGGCAACCAAGAAGAAAGCTGCGAAGAAGAAAAAGAAACACTAAGCAGGTCTTGAAACAAGAACCGACGGGGACGCCAAAAGCGTCCCCTAAGTTTTTGGTGTGAGGAATTTTCAGATGTTTCAGTTAACGCGCGCGACCGCAGCGCTTGCTGCCTTGATGAGCGTGAAATTTTTCTCAGTGGCAGGACAGAGATTGCGATAGGGACAAGAACCGCACTGGAAGCCGGGTTTCGGCGGAAACTTTCCTTCGCCAATGGCTTGGGTCACGGCTTCCACTTTCGCCCGAGCCTCTTCCAAATCAAACTGATTGCGAACCGTATCGATACGGCTGTTGTCTTCGAGGTTATGGAAGGCGACGCGACCGACACTTGCATTCCATTTTGCCTGGGCGGCGAGAGCATAGATGGAGAGCTGAAGGCTCTCGTCCGCATCCTTCTGCGAACGGGGCTTCCCGGTTTTGTAATCAACGATGGCAACTGAATCATCGTCCAGGCGGTCCATGCGATCAATACGCCCGCGAATTGTCGCGTCACCGATTTCGATGGTAAACGACGCTTCAGTCTCGAGAACCTGGGGCGACGGACTGCGCCGAGCACACTCGAGAAACGCGGTCAGTTGCTCGATGCCCTGCCGCAGATAGAGATCATGCTGGTAACGATCCTGAATGGCGGCATCCGCGAGCAATGTGCGGAAAACATCGATCACGGCCTCGTTTGA
>Ga0070684_100004046_pt1 | contig 11099 bp, 8 predicted proteins | sample KBSC723LmetaG_FD_65653 | JGI IMG/M metagenome (GOLD analysis project Ga0070684, IMG submission 65653) | Corn rhizosphere microbial communities from Kellogg Biological Station, Michigan, USA - KBS C7.2-3L metaG | ecosystem: Host-associated > Plants > Roots > Rhizosphere ...
GATGATCACCGGCATCGAGGGCAAGGAACTGCGCGGCGCAGGCTGGAATATGTTCACCGACAAGGAGACGCCCTGGGTGCTCGATCTCACGTCGGGCCGCATCCGCGCCTGAATGCCTGCCGCACCAGCGGAACTTCCGCCCACCCCCCGATCAAAGTGTTTCCCTGACCCGTCTCCGAACAACGGTGGACCTTTTCCGCACCCTGTCCCTACTCCTGATGCCGCTTTCCCTCGATCCCTCTGTCCCTCTGCCTCCTGAACCCGAAACACCTGTATCCGCCATCACATCCCCGCCCCCGCCGCTGTGCTACCGTACCTCTGCTCTAGGAGAAATTCGGGAGCGAAACATCACGACGGGCCAGAGAAACGATCGCAATTTTTTTTCTTCTTTTGCTTTCTTTTCGCTTTCGTCGTTCTTTCGTAAGAGCTTGTAAGGGATAAAAAATCAGTAGTTTATAGCAAATCGGATCTAAACGGCATACTTTGCAGCTCCGCAAAATGCCGGCCTCCTTCGCACGGGCGAGGATCTCAGGAAAGCCACATCGATCCGCATCCGGCCGCCACTTCCGTAGCCCCGCAAGACTCACCTGCAGCCCTTGAAGCGATCTCCGGCTCCTCTTTCACGTGAGCTTGGCTCCGATCACCCCTGCTGCTCGCCCAGGGCGAGGCGCAGTTGACGGGCGTCGCTCCAGGCCATGCGCAGTCCCCGAGAAACCGGCGCAGTGCCCATCAGCATCACCAGCGCGATTACCCAGCGCATGGAGCGCGGCGCTCCGCCCGCGGGCCAGATTTCGCTCAGCGGACGCATCACGCCGTTCGCATCCGGGTGAACCACGCGCTCATCCCACGTGCGCGATCCCGCCGGAAAGTCGGGATAGGTGCGCACCGCGTCCAGCGTGGACTGGAGCAGGCGATGCTTCCACGGCTGCGCGTATTGCGGCATAAACAGCAGGTTGCTGCGCTTCTCGCGCCGGACCTCATGCACGAATTCGGTGAAGCTGCCCGCATTCGTCAGGTTGATGTTGGCGTTCGGCTCCACGCCGTGTCGATCGCCGCCCGAAATCAGCAACATGTTCCACTTCCCGGCGAGCCAGCGCACGGCCCGGTTCTCTTCCCAGGGCCGCAGGCCGTTCAGCTCGAGCGCGTGAATGAAGTTGCCATTCTTCAGCAGGAACTCGTTCACCAGGAATTCATGCCGCTCCCGGCCCACGAGAAAGAGGTCCCACAGCGGATGATTGAACACCACCAGCACGTCGGGCTCGGCATCGAGCGCGGCCAGAATCTCAGTCAAACGCGCGTCATTGGGACGCCTGGTGAAGTCAGCGAAAATCCGCATCCATTCGGCCGCGCGCCCGCTGGGCAGGTTGTGAATGCCGAGATGAAAGTCCTGCACGCCGGCGTAGGGCGCGCTCCACTCCACCGACACGGGAATGCGCCGCGCGCTGGGCACCGTGCGCAGCAGCATGGGGGCGCGAATGTTGTCGTGATCGCTGAGCGACACCATGGCATCGAGGCCGAGCTGCTCGACCTGGCGCTTCTCCACGTCGAACGCCAGCATCGGCGTCATCGGCGGAGTCCAATAGCTCCTGGCGTAGTCTACGCGCAGCCCGTGACGGCTCGACGCTCGCGTTTCCATGCGCGTGAGCAGCGGACGAATCAGCGGATACTGGTTGCCGAGGTTGGCGAGAAAATCGAGCGTCTCGTGCGACTGGTTGGTGTGGCTGTGCAGCGAGACGCCGCTACGGAAACCGCGCGCCGCGCCACGGTCGCGCCACAGGTAAGAGACGTTGGATTTGGGCATGGCTGCTCCTCCCTTGCCGCTTGCCTCTTGCGTGGTGGTCTTACACTCCAGTATTCCGGGACAGCGTCAATGCCCGATGAATGCACCGCGAACTGTGCATCAATCGCAAAACGGGAACCAAGTTGGCAAATGGGACGGCAAGTTCACGATGAAGGCCTGAGGATGAAGGCAAGCGACGCCAACGGGCAAAACTTCCCAGCCTACCGGCATCTCTACAGCCGTGAGCCAGACCCTATTCGCCGATGGTTGGGCCCCTCTCCTTCGCATCGCCATCGTAGGAACTCTCACCTACATTGCCGTAGTCGGCCTGCTCCGCTATTTCGGAAAACGCGCTCTCGCCAAAACCAATGCCTTCGACATTGTCATCACGGTGGCCATCGGTTCTGAGCTTGCCAACGCAATCCTCTCCAAAGACATCTCCCTCATCGATGGTGTCTGGTCGTTGGTGGTCCTGCTCGTCCTCCAGCGCTGTTTCGCCGCGCTTGCCCTTCGCCTCGGCTGGTTCGGCCGCTACCTGAAAGCGCAGCCGCTCCTCATCATCTATCGCGGCCTCATCCTATGGGGAAACGCGCGTAAAGAGCATCTGGGCGAACTTGAGATTCTGGGCGGCGTGCGCAGCCGGGGACTGGCCGCCGTTGAAGACGTCTTTGCCATGGTGCTGGAACCCGACGGCAGCTTCAGCGTCATTCCCGCCTGCGCGGAAAAGGCAGGCCAGCTCCCAACCGCCCTCCGCGACGTACACGGCGTCCCCGAGTTTGACCACGAAGAGCCCTCCAGCACCGACCGCGAGAACGTCAAACACGCCGCCGCGGGCTAGCCCACAAACCCGCCTCATCCCTCGCGATGCCAACTCGCATCCGAGGAACGCACGGCGAATAGCGGCCCAACCGCAGCCACGAATCAAATTGGAAATGGGAAGAGCTTCTGAGTAACTCCGCTGGGGAAGCGGAGGGCAATCTACCTGCGCGTCCTGGCCCATTCGGGAGGAAGGAACTCTTCGATGCTCGTGCCGGGAAGGAGTTCGGGATCGGTACTGACCTCGGGGCGGCGCGAGGCCGCCTCGGGGATCAGATAGTTTTCGGTGAGTCCCTGCTTGAGAATCTCGAACGCCTGCTCCGGCGTATCCGCAAAGTGGAACAGGTTGATGTCGTCCGGTGAGATTGCGCCGGTATCGACCAGCGCCTGCAGGTTGAAGATCTTCTTCCAGTATTCTGACCCGTACACCACTACAGTGATCTTCTTGGCCAGCTTCTCGGTCTGCGTGAGGGTGAGAATCTCGAACATCTCATCCAGCGTTCCGAAGCCGCCAGGAAATACGACCAGCGCCTTCGCCAGGTAGGCGAACCACAGCTTGCGCATGAAGAAGTAGTGGAACTCGAAGTTCAGCGCGGGGGTGATGTAGGGGTTCGGCTGCTGCTCGAAGGGCAGCCGGATGTTCAGTCCGACGGTCTTGCCGCCCGCCTCATACGCTCCGCGATTCGCCGCCTCCATGATGCCGGGGCCGCCGCCGGAGGTGACCACGAAGCGATGCCGCCGCGATGGAATGGCCTTGGCCCACTGCGTGAGCATGCAGGCCAGCCGCCGTGCGTCCTCGTAGTAGCGCGCCATCTCCACCGCCGCAACGGCGCGCTTGCGCTGCAGGTCGGTAGCCGTGCCTTCGCGGATCTCGGGAATGCTGGCCGGCTGTTCGTGCTCCGGCGCGGGCTGCGTAGCGCCGGTGTTGTCGAGCAACTCCAGGGCGCGGTCGGCCTCTTCGTGCCCGCGGAACCGAGCCGAGCCGAAGAACACAACCGTGTCCTGGATTTGTTCGCGGCGAAAACGCGCCAGCGGCTCGGTGTATTCCGCGAGGATGCGGATCAGGCGCCCGTCGGCACTGTTCAGAAATGTTGAATTCTCATAGGCCAGCGGCGCCTTGTCGAGCGGCGGAGGCGTGTCGTTTCCGGCGGAGAAGGAGGCGGGCTTCGGTTCGCCGCTGTCCTCGTTCGCGCGTGCTTCGCCTCGCGGAGCAGGTTGCTCCCCGTCGGCGCTTCCAACTTCTTTCGCTTGCATAATTTATCCGTCCCGGTGATGAATCGCGTCGCGAAACGCGATCCACAGATTCAACAACCCCAGACCCGATATGATGCCGCGCACGGCGCCATTGGCCGCATACATCCCGATCCTGGGGTAATGGGCGAACAGCGGATTCTGATCCCAGAACACGTGGAACCATGGCGCGAGGCAGACCGCCAGTCCGATATAGAGCCGCAGCAGGACGCGGAGGAAAAGCTCCGCGCGTTCAAGCCAGCGGGGAATGCGCTCGGGGCCATGTTTCTCGGGAGGTGGTGCCGGCGAGGGCGCCTGGCTCGGGGAAACGCCCCCCGTTGCGCCGGGAGCGGGATCCGCAGCCGCGCCAGTGTGCATGGCCGCGTTCGCGGGGGTAGGCGTCAATTCCGGCTCCTCTGACATTCGTTCGCTAGCCCGCCGCAGTGCCCCCGTCTCGTTTCGATCGGGCATGGCTCCTTTTGACGCCGCGCGCATTGCCGCTGATCAGCGCGCTGGCGGCGCGAACCCGGCGGACCAGATGCGCGGGAACGGGCTAACCTCACGGTAACACAGCCCCATGCCGTCGCCTGCAAGCGTCTTGAAAGGTGTCAAGCGCAGGCGTATCGTGTTGCTGTCCGCGATTGTCCCACGTCCAGTTCTACCAAGGAGGCCCGTATGAAAGCTGTCATCTTTGTCGCCACGTTTGCTGCCCTGGCCATGACCGCCGCCGCGCAACAGCCCGCACCGGTCCAGCAAACCCAGCAGCCCGCCGCCTCCTTCGGCGTGGCCGGCATGGAGACTCCGAATTCCGGCTCAATGGCAGTGGACCCGCTGACACTCTCCATCCTTCAATCCGCGGCCTGCCCCGCAGGCCTGAAGGCCAGCTTCAACTCCGGCACCCGGATGGTGAAGGTCCACAAGCCCGGCGATCCCGATCCCGGCCCCTCGCGCGGACCATCGCAACATATCCGCCTCAGTCTTGGGAGCTACGCCCAGAATCCCGTCGTCAGTGTGCGGGTTACGGCTTTTGGACTTACCGCGCGCGGACGCATAGCCCGCTCTGCGGACTCGAATACCTACGGCCCGTCGAACATTCGCCGCAGCATGGATATCGCGCAGTTCTTCACCGCCAAAGACGGCACGCTCTATGCAGACCTGGTCCTGCCCGGCTTCACCGCGGTGAATAGCGTGAAACTCGAATCCATCCACTTCGCCGACGGCTCAACGCGTGAATTCGCCGGGCAGTCGCTCTGCAGCGTGCCGGTGGACCCCATGATGCTGGTGAGCGAGCGATAATTCGGGTCTTAGACCAGCTCGACCTCGATCGTCTTGCTCGCTGCATCCAGCCGCTTGATGCGGAAGGTGCGGATTTGCCCCTCGGCCAGCGGCTCCGGACCGGCGCTCGGCGCCGGCGCATTGCCCTTCCACCGCGCCTGCAGCAGCGAAGTCAACGAGCCCAGGTCCGCCTTGCCGGGTTTCCCGGCTTCGCCTCCAGCAGGCGGCGCGGGCGCAGTGCCCGCACCGCAGCGGGCGCGTATTCCCTCGCCCAATTCGACCACTGCGGGCGACACCGTCACCACGCGCCCTGACACCGAGTCCCCCGGCTTGTGCTCGGCAATGTACTCGTCAATGCTGGTCGGGATCAATTGCTTCATGCTCAGCTTGATTTGCCGCTTGCCCGCATCGATAGCCAGCACCTGCGCCTCGACCACCTGGCCCACGCGCAGCACGTCTGACGGATGATTGAGCCGCCGGTCCGCCACGATCTCGCTGATGTGCACCATACCTTCAACGCCCTCGGTAATCTGCACGAACGCACCGAACGCCATCAACTTGGTGACCGGCCCCTGCACCTGCGAGCCGACGGGGAACCTGGCCGCAACTTCGCTCCACGGATCGGTGAGTGTTTGCTTGAGACCAAGGGCGATGCGCCCGGGCTGATTCGGCCCCGCAGCGGGCTTGATGTTCAAAATGACCGCGTCGACCCGTTCGCCGGGCTTGAGAATGTCGGAGGCGATGCGCACCTTCTTGCCCCAGGACATCTCCGAAACGTGAATCAGCCCCTCGATGCCGGGCTCGATCTCGACAAATGCGCCAAAGTCCTGCACCCGCGTCACCAGGCCGCTGATGCGCTGCCCGGGCTGGTAGCGGCCAGGCACCGTCTCCCACGGCTCCGGCTGCAATTGCTTGAGGCCGAGCGAGATCTTCTTCGTCGCCGGATCGATCTTCAGAATCTTGACCTGCAGCGTATCGCCTACCGAAAGCACGTCGTCGGGCTTGGCGATGCGTGTCCAGGAAATGTCAGAGACGTGCAGCAGCCCGTCCATGCCGCCCAAGTCAACGAACGCCCCGTAGGGCATGAGGGAGCGCACGGTTCCGCTGATCACGTCGCCTTCGTTCAACGCGCCGAATCGCCCTTCGGCCGCGGCCAGCGCCTGCTCTTCGAGCACCACTCGGCGGTCGACCACCAGGTCCTCATCGGCTACGTCGAGCTTGGTGATGCGGCAGGTGATCTGCTGCCCCACCAGCGCCTCGAGCTCCGCAGCGTCGCGCGTGCCGCTGCGGCTTGCGGGCATGAAGGCGCGCACACCGACATCGACGCGTGCGCCGCCCTTCACGACTTCCAGCACAGTGCCGGCCACCGCGATTTTCTGGTCGAAGGCAGTTTGCAGCGCGCTCCAGTCTTTCGGCTGCGCCACCTTGAACCGGGAAAGCTGATAGTAGCCCTCTTCGTTGCGCCCGGTGATCGACACCGGAAATGACTCCCCAGGCTGCACGCCTTCGGCATTATTGGCGAACGACGACCGCGGCAGAACCCCCTCGATCTTGTAGCCCACATCGAGAAACACCTGGTCAGCGGTGAGCGAGACCACGGTCCCGGAGAGCGTGGGGCCCGCTTGCGTCTTGTGCTTGTGCGTCTTCTCGTATGCGGCAAGCACGTCGGCGAAGTTCTCGTCCGGCTCGGCCGCAGGCTCCGCTTCGCCCGAAATCACCGGCGTGTTGGCTACCGCGTAGGAAGGCGCCGTCTGCAGCGCTTCGCCCACGGTCGGCTCTTGAGCCGCAGTTTCCGCCGCCGCGACGGCCGTTTCCGCCGGCGCCGGCTCGCGAGGCTCCGTTTCCTCCACGCCCTCAGAAGACAGTGCGGGCGTGTCGATCACCTGGTAAGAAGGCGCCGTCGCCAGCGCCTCCCCGGCCGTGGGTTCTTCAGGCATGGTTTCGGGAAGCGCGACGGGCGTGGATGCGGGCAGGGGCTGGTCTTCCGGATGCGTGTGGTCGGTCATGGCTACGCGGCTATTGTTTCATGCCGCGCGAGAGCGGGGAACCGGACGCCCCGGTCCTCATGCACTCAATCCCGCGGTGACCCTGACCGCCTGGGCTTCAATGCAAATGACTGTAATGTCGTCCGTCTGCCCGTGCTGCTGGGCCGCCTCAGCCAGCGCCGCGGCAGTGGCGCCCTCGCGCAGCAGCCACTCCACCCGCGAAAATCCAAAGAGACGGGCATCGTTGTCCTGCGCCTCGACAATGCCGTCGGTAAGCAGCAATAGCCGGTCGCCGGGATTCAACTCCACAGCGTTTTGCTCATAGACTGCATTCTCCACGACCCCGAGTGGCCATGAGCCCGCAACCGGAACCTCCTCTCCGTTTACATAGGGAGCAAGGTGCCCGGCGCTGGCGATAACCGGGTTGCCGCCAGCCTCAAGCAGAGCGACCAGGCAAGTGGCGAATCCGCCCTGCGTGCGCCCGCAGAGGCGCCGGTTCAACTCGCCAAGGATCTCGGCGGGTTCTTCGGTGAATCCCGCAATGGTGCGCAGCATGCCCACCAGCATGGACACAATCATGGCCGCGCTCAGGCCCTTGCCGCTCACGTCCCCCACCACCACGAGGGTTCTGCCGCTCTTTACGGGAATAACCTGGAAGAAGTCGCCGCCAACCTGCGCTGCCGGGTGATAGACGCTCTCGATGTGATAGCCCGGAGTGGGCGGCAGATCTTCCGGCACCATGAGCCGCTGGATCTCCTGCGCCGCGCTCATCTCGCTTTCGAGGGAAGCCTTCTCACTCTGCAGGCGCACATAACGGTGCGCTTCGCTGATGGATACTGTGACGAAGCCTACGTAGCCGAGCATCACGCACACGATAACCGCAGCGCCATCGAACACCAGGCGCTGCTCCAGGCGATGGGTCTGCTCGGCGTTGTACTGGGCGAGGCGGGATGTCTCGGGCATGGAGTTCGAGAGCAGGATCATCGTCCCCATCTGCACCAGAAACAGCGGTACAAAAACCATCCAGGACCGCCGCCGCAGAATGAACCCGGAGGTCGCATACCCGATCGCAAACACGCCAGTGAGCACCACCGCGATGGCAAACCGCAGACGAGGCTGCCTGCCCATGTCGATGCTGTCGTTGACGAACCCGACAGCCGCAAAGACAAAGAAGACTGCCAGCATAAAGGTGACGATCGTCCGGCGCGGCGCCGATCGCCAGGCCGTGTCGCGTTCCGATTCCCTTGCTTTGCTCTTCGCAGACATTGCATCCAGCATGCCACGCCTTGCGCGCGGTGGGAAACGATAATCGGGGGTCAGCCCGGGAATCTGCGGATCACGGAAACTCGGTGACCCGCGGCGTGGTGCGGTGCGCGCCCGGAACCGCCGCCTCGCCCTTGTCATCGATTACATGCGTGATCTCGCCCTTGTCGTCGAGCGCCATGGTCATCAGGTGATGGAACCTTATGCCCGGCTTCACTGGCACCTCAATGGCGCGGGTGAGCTTCACATCCGGATGCCGGAACACGCTGTAGACGCCCAATCCCCAGGCTTCATGCGTTCTGACGCCATCCGCCACCTTGTACGAGGCCCATCCGTTCACCCCCGGCGCCGATGTAAACACCTGCTGGGTTGGCGGATCGTACGGAATCTCGGATTGATAAAAGTACGTCCGCCCTTCATTGCCATTCCATAGCACCTGATATTGCTGATGGTGCTCCACAAACAGCCCATACGCGGTCACGCGATCGCCATTCACCACCAGCCCGTTGTTGCTCAGGTTCTGATCCCAGCCCACGCCCTTGCCGTGATCAGCGCGCCAGATCCACGTGTGATCGATCATGGTGTCGTTCGCATTCACGCGCAGATTCACGTCCGCCTTGCCGACGCCCGCTCCGCCGACGCGGAAAAACACGTCGTGCAGCGAAATGGGATTCCGTGTGGAAGGCGCCCCCGGCTTAGCTTGCGTCGCGCCGGAGGTGCAGTTGCCCGCATCACAGGTGCCAACCTCCATCAGCACGGGGGACTTCGTCTCGCCCGCGTCGATCAGCACGCCGGCCACGATGATACCCTCCGCATCGTTCACCGTCATCGCTGCCGTGCCGTTCACCGGCTTGAGCGTGGCAAAGCCGAGGCCGAGCACGACGGTGTTAGCCCGCATCACGCGCAGAGGCTCCGCCAATTCATAAATTCCGGGCGTGAGCAGAATGTCTTTGCCGCGGGCCAGTTCCGCATTGATTGCCGCCGCCGTATCGGTTGGCCTGGCAATGTAGAAGCGACTGAGCGGAATGTCGCGTCCCGGTGTGCTTCCAGCATGCCAAGTGATTCCAGCCGAGTCCTTGCGCAGTGCCGGCACCCGCACACTCCAGCGACCCTGAGTATCTGTCCACAGAAACGGCTTCTCCCGCACCACCGGCGTTGTCGCCACCTTCGTGTATGGCGGCTGCGGCCATTCGCCATTCGGCGGATGATTCACGCCTACGAACACCATGTTCCAGTTTGAGCCCGTCCAGCTCTTCCACTCGGTGTTGCGCGAGATCCACTGCTGCTGCGACCCGGAATCCACGTTCCCGTCGATCACCGAGTCAGAGATCCACCCGCCGCTGGCCCAGCCGTGCTTCTGGTGCAGCACCAGGTTCCCCATCACGTGCATGCGGCGGAAAAACACGGCCTGCGAGACCGCCCATTGCATTGTCCCGTCCGTTGGCGTAACCGAGAATCCCTCTACTCCACGCCAGAAAGTACAGGTCGCGTTGTTGCGCGGAAGGCTGGCGTCCGCATGCACGTTGCCCGTCACATGCACCGCATCGGGCGTCGCGCCGAGCCCGACGATCTGCGTGTAAAAGCCCACGGGAATATCCAGGTGATACTCGCCCGGCAAAAGTAGGATGGCGTTGCGCTGCGTGCCGAATTCGCTGTGCTGCTGCACCGAGTAAATAGCATCGATCTTCTGCTGCATCTCGGCCTGTGCCATCGACGGCGAAAACACCAGCACGTTCGGCCCCAGGTCAGGACTTGAAGTGTGCGCGAACTTCGCCTGCGCTGCGGAAATGAGACCGGGCGTCAGGAGACCCACCACCATCGAGCCCATCATCCTGTGTAAAACAGCCTTGTTCCAGCGCATCTGCTTCCCTCTCGCAACACGACTCATTACTGAATACAGATCGTCTGAAATCGTAACTGTCGATTCCCCATCGCGCAATCCGGTATGTGGCGAAGATCGATTCTTTGCGGTGCATGCTCAAACGCTTTACACCTGCCGACCCCACGCGCGAGAATGGGCAGCGCAATGAAAGGGTCCTCATGAAGTCATCCATTTCACGCAGGGATTTTGTACGGATGAGCGCCGGCGCTGCAGCAGCCGCAGCCGCATCCTCCGCGTTGGCACAGAAGGCTCAGCCGCTCACGGCGAACATACCCACCACGGAACGCAAGATTCGCTTTGTCTCCATCGGCACCGGAATCCGTGGGTGCGACCTGCTGCGCGCGGCAGCGAAGGTGCCCAATGGCGAATGCCTGGGTACCGCCGACCTCTACACCATGCACCGCAAGGCTGGAGTAGAAGCCTACGGCAAAGACATTCCCAGCGTGCCAGATTATCGCTCGCTGCTCGACCGCAAAGATGTGGACGCGGTGATCGTGGCTGTAGCTGACTTCCAGCATCGCCGCGTGGTGCTCGACTGCGTCGAAGCCGGCAAAGATGTCTACTGCGAGAAGCCGATGAGCCACAATGTGGCCGACGGCCTTGCCATGGTCGAAGCCATTCAGAAGCACAAGCGAATGTTTCAGGCCGGAAGCCAGCGCGTGTCGAATGTGCTCTTTCAGAAGGCGGCTGAGATCGTGAAGGCCGGCCGCCTGGGCGAGATCACGTTTATTGAGGGCCACACCGACCGCAACGGCGATTCCGGCGCGTGGGTATATCCCATTGCACCCGACGCCAGCCCTGAGACCATCGACTGGAAGACGTGGCTGCGCGACGCGCCCGACCGTCCCTTTGATGCAGCGCGATTCTT
>Ga0070684_100004049_pt1 | contig 11096 bp, 13 predicted proteins | sample KBSC723LmetaG_FD_65653 | JGI IMG/M metagenome (GOLD analysis project Ga0070684, IMG submission 65653) | Corn rhizosphere microbial communities from Kellogg Biological Station, Michigan, USA - KBS C7.2-3L metaG | ecosystem: Host-associated > Plants > Roots > Rhizosphere ...
CGAGAATGAACCTGAGCGCTGCAACGTCAAGCGCTGAACCTGCTTGCGACACGAGGAGCGCAGCTCGTGCAAGAGATACGTCAGATGAGGTTCCTGTGTCGACTGCACGGAAGGCGAGACTGGACGCTTGTGTAGATACGCCCGCGTCAGCACGAGAGAGCGTCGCGTGGAGCGCTCGAAGGTCATTACATGCGCCTGTGTCGGAACGGGAGAGAGACGCGCGGAGCGTTGAGGAATCTGCGCCGGTTCCTGCGTCAGACCCTGCCTTTGACAGCGCCCCTTGGGCAACAGACGAGCTATCCGCGCCTGTGCCTGCGTCTGTGCGCGTATGACGCACGACGAGTAGAGAACTGTCGACTCCTGTTCCAGAGTCAGTACCATGCTTCGCATTTCCAGCCTGGAGTGCAGATCCGTCTGTGCCAGTGCCTGCCTCTGTCTTTGTGTAGACAGCTTTCTGCGTCGAGACATCTACACCTGCACCTGTTTGCGTAACTGCATACCTGCGAATGACAGCAGACGCCTCTACACCTGTGCCTGTCTCTGTACGTGTGTGTGTCGCGTGAGTCGCAGACACATCTGCACCTGAACCTGCATCTGCACGCTGATACACAGCCTTTTCTGTAGAGACATCTGCACCTGCACCTGCACCTGCATCCGTGACTGCCTTCGGGACAGTTAGGCGAGACGTCTCTGCGCCAACCCCTGTCTCTGTGCGTGCAGAGACAGTCCTCTCCACAGAGGAATCAGTACCTGAGCCTGTCTGTGTGACGGCAGAGACCTTAGCTTTGGTCGAATCTACTCCAGTGCCTGTTTGTGTTAGTGGGTACGCTGCACGCACAGAAGAAACATCTGTACCTGAACCTGACTCCGTACGTGTGAACGAGACAGTTCTAACTGCTGTATCCGTGCCCGTGCCTGCATCTGCCAGCAGAAGGACAGCCTTCAGTGTCGATGCCTGCACACCACCTGAGCCTGTCTCTGTGCGCGGAAGAGCTGCCTTTAGAGTCGACGCTTGCGTTCCACCTGCCCCTGTGTCCGTTCCCGCCTTCGGTGTTGAAGAGGCAGCTGGAATCTCAAACTCAGCCCATGCAACCTGTGCCTTGGAAAGAACGACTGCAGGCCGAACTGCAATGATTGCAGCAATGCCGTTGCCACGAGTCGCATTCGACACACCCCATGTGCCTGCGTCTTCCGCAGAGGCATTGACCTGCCTGAACGCAACACCTGCAGTGATGTGGCCGACAGCGTCCGCGTTACGTGCGACAATCAGTTCCCCTGAGTAGTTCGTCGGTGGGGTGTCGAGCGTCGGAGGACTCCCAGTCGTTGATGTCTCTGTATGCCCTGCAACTGCGACCCACAGTGTGTCTTCTGCAGCCCAGTTCGCTGGGTCAAACGACGCAACATCCGCAACCGCGTTCGTAGCTCGAACAGCAGCAGAAACCTCAGGCGCTGTTGTCCCATGCCACGTTCCTGCGGGGATGCGCATCAGGAAGTTGACAGAGCGGAACGCATGCGCCGACGTGACCGTGAAGGTTCCCGACTCTGAACCTGTCGCGACCTTGTACGCAACGCCGATTGCAGGATCGAGTGCTGTTGCTGTCGCGTCGTCCTTTATCTCTGTAAAGGATGCACCCCAACCAGAGAACTCAGCGTTCGCCGTACCGCCCTGGTACTGGACGCAGACAGCAATCAGCAGGTCGCCAGCCTGTGGCCCAGCACCACCCCTCAGGGACGAGAGGCTCGGGAAGGTGTGCGTCGTGACGGCAGTTGTTGTTGCCGCCCCAAGCAGGTCGCCACTGGCCGTGGTCGGGATCGTCGGGAAAGACACCGACTAACTCGCAGTCGCGTAGAACTCCAGATACAGATCAGCGTAGTCTGTAATCGTGTCTGCTTCTGTACCAGTCAACGTCTCATCGAAGGTCGTGAAGGTCGTGCCGATGTTCGACCGCGTTCGCGTCGCAATCAGCGTCCCCGCGCCCTGAGAGTTACCACCACCTTGGTACAGCTTGACTGTCATATCGACAGTCTGTCCAGTCACATTCTTCCTGATCCTCCAATGGATCACGTGCCCTGTAGAAAGGGAGGGATCGACTCCTGATGCAAGTTTGACACGGCATCCTGCATTCGAGGGCGAGTCGACAGATTGGATGTAATCCGTGTCTGAGGGCGTTGTCTCGTCAATCGCAGCAGCAAGAGCTGTGCCAGCTGCCTGGTCAGTCCAGGTCCCGTCGACCGAATCAGCTGATGGAAGGAGCAGCTGCGCGTCCTGTGGCTTGAACGACACACCAAAGAACATGTGCTGACCTTGCCCAGCAGCTGCGTGGTTGGAAGTACCACTCGACGTGTTCGCTGAAACACTCGCTTGGTAAAGCGACTGGAATCCAGAATCAGATCCGACTGTGTTGTTGACTCCAGCATTCGCTGTCCACCCAGTGATCAACCCACCAACAGCAGTGTTATCGTCAGAAATGTAGAACTGCACTGCCAAGCGCTCTGCACCTGAGACTGTCAACGCGTTGAATGGTGGATTCGCTAGAGTCTGCGCAGTGCTCGGCTGGAAGTCATCCCACGGATCTCCGGTTGTAATGCAACCACTGATCGTGTAGGCCCTGCCTGAGAATAGGCCGTTGGTAGAGACAATCCAGTTCGCGCCTTGTGTGAAGACAGGATTGGTTTCGCTACTCGAGGTCGCTCGCTTCCAGAAGAACCCCATGCGCCCATCGAGACCTGCAACCGTGATCGGAATATCCGACTGCTTTGTCCAACCTGCAGGCGTCGGCATCACGTCGATGTCTGCCACCGTGTCAGGTGACCAGACCATTACAGTGCAGACAAGGATGTCGTTCGCCGCGTGAGTCGGCAGCGTGATCGTCAGACTGCCACCGTCGACTATCTGGGTAGCGACAGAACCTTCTGCTGAAATAGTTGGAGCAGCCATCAGGCAGCGACGTGAGCACCTGCAGCGACGTTCGCAAGAGTGCGAGTCACGCCATTGATATCTGTCGCAGGCACGTACGGGTACAGAGATGGTCTGATGATCCCCTTCGCGGCAGAGCCTGCCTGCAGCGCGAAGTTGTCATTCGCTGCGTCCACATACAGAGGGTTACCATGCACTGAACCTGAGATCGTCCAGGTGCCAGAATCGAAGTCGCCATTACCATTGTTCCACCCGAGACAATCAGAGATTGTCACTCCTGTGTAGGCGTTGTAGGATTCGTAGCCCCACCAAGGAGAGTCGCTTGAAATACACCCGATCAGGGTCACATTGCTCAGCACATCTACACCCTCAGAACCGATGACTACCCCTCCGCGATTGACAGATCCGTAGAACGTGCAGCAAACCACCAGCCCGCCGTGGTAGTGCGGATACAACTGCGCGCCATAGGCAACATTGCGGTAAAAGATGCAGTTGTAGATCAGGAACCGCGAACCCTGACCTGTGTAGATACCGTGATCCTGGTTGACAAGTGCTGGGGTACCATTGCGGTGCACGCGACAGTTCCTGACGACAACATCATCGTGCGGGTAGAGAAGGATCCCCTGTCTCGCCGCGTTGTGGATGTTGCAGCCAACAATATCGTAACCACCTCCACCCTCGCCCTTGATATTGTCTTCATAGGTCGAGTTTCCAAAGGCAATCTCAAGATTGCGCAAACGCCACTTCGAGGTGTTCGACTTGTAGGTGCGCCCACCAGTGATGATGCCATTCTGGATCGTTGTCATCTGCGCGTTCGCAGGAAGCTCAACCTGAGAACCGATGTCGATTGTGTTCCCGCCAAGATCGAGAAGCGCTCCACTCTGCGAGAGGTTCGCCTGAAGCTGGGAGAGGGACGAGATAGGGATCACAGGACCAGGCGACTCCGCAAGCACCCACTCGAACCCTGTGTGTAGGAGGGTGCCAAACGTACCCCCAGCACCAGGAGGTGCACCGAGCGCCTGGTCATAGTCAGTCAGGCCACGATCAAGCGCAACAGCAGAACCACCGTCCCGCCATTGCTTGCGGATAGGCATCAGGTGTACTTCCTGTAGGTGACGTTCAACTCAGCCTGCGCAGACACAGCAATGAACTTGAGCGGGGCAGGAAGAGCAAGCTCACCGATGAATCCTGCAGTCAGGACAAGGCCACTTCCCGCTGCACCTGTGGTCGGAGATGAACCATCCTCCGTGAACCTCACATCAGCATCTTCGACAGTGACCAGGGCATGCGTCGCTCCTGCAGGAACAGTCAGCGTCACAACTGCGCCTGTTCCCACGTCGAGCGAATACTGAGCTCCTGCAACCACTGTCGGGGCCCAAGGACCCACATCCACCCTCTGCGCGTGACCTACACCTGTGTCACGGTCGCGTAGCGTCTTCGTGCTTCCGTCAGCGACAATTACACTGAGTTCATTGTCAGCCACTAGTCCTCCTAGGCGAGTGAGAGGGATTTCTTGACAGATAGCGCCTCAACCTTGTACCAGGCGCCCTTACTGAACGTCGTGTTGCATGGCGGATACTTGGAGGTGTGCTGGAATTCGGGATCCCAGGTGAACGCGTATTTCCCTCCAAGTACCTCAGATGAGAACCTGTACCCGACAGCACCTGGCACAGGATCCCACCCGAGCGTAACCGTTGTCGTCGTACTCGCGAGAAGCCTCAACTCCCCCACCTCCACAACCTCTTTGTCTCCGAACAGATAGGTGAGGCCAGCAGCCGCCCCCATCCTCAGGCACCTCCGAACAAGAACACAAAGCCTGCAGCTGCAACCTTCCCCTGCCTTCGCACGAGGTTGTTGACGTTGACGACTAGCCGATCCTGCGCAGACTTGCGGTTCTTGTACTGGACGTTACCCTCGAGGAGATGGGATCCGTCAGGTGCCCTTGTCGTGTCCCACGTGTACGCGAGTGGGGACACGCGCGTATTCGCTACGATACTACCATCTACCTGGAGCCAGAGCGACCTGATTCCTGACTGAGGTGCAGCCTGCACCTTGACCTGCACCTGACCACGCAGGGCATCGACATCGCCCCCAGGCACAGTGACAGCAACCGCAGGTGTCTCTTGCGCCTTTGCTGCAAAGACGGAGAGAAACGTGCGGGTCAGGAAGTCGATCCTGAGCATTAGGAGATCGTGACCGATCCCGTCAGCGTCCAGGTCCCGGTTGCCTTGGTTCCAAGCGACTCAACCTTACGGTTGAGCGTCTTTGCTGCCGTCGCTCCGTTGTCGATGCACCACTCCTGCCAGGCGTAGTTCGCCTCACCTGACGTGAAGTCAGCCTGCCAGTCCATTGTCTGGGCCGTGCGGGTCGGGTAAACACCGTTCATTCCCTTGTAGGTCTTGTTTGTCGCAGCCTGAAGATCTGTCTGCGTAGCAGCAGCTGCCGTTGTCGAGTCACCCACACCAATCCGTGCATTCGCCGTGTTGAAGGCAGTCGGCGAACCCTCGCCTGCCATCAGGTCGAGCATCTCTGAGATGCCCTCGTTCAAGAGCAAGTTCCCCTTGATCTCATCTTCGACTTCTGCCCTGCCGATGAACTTGCGCAGAAGCTCAGACGAGACCTCAGCGAGGGGAGCGAGACCCAGGCGCTTGCGCACATGGGCAACAGCCTCTTCAGACCACTTCTCGCAGAGCCAGTTGAAGCGCCACGAGACCACCTGTAGACCCGGAACCTCGACTGCAAGGCCTCCGGAGTCGCGTCCAACAGAAACATCCATCCGTACTGTCCTCCTTACTGCTGGTTTCGGACGCCCTGCGTCCCGGATCCCTGCTTTTCAGGGGCCACATTCTGCTGCTGCCTTAGCGTCGACTCAGCGGCCATCTTGCTCGCATCATACGCATCTGCCTCTTGAAGCATACGGTAGATTGTCTCGTCGTCATACCCCAGCTCTTTGAGAATCTGAGAACGAGAGACACCTACCGACTTCTTCTTGACAGCTGTATCTGCAAGTTCAGCCTCTGTCTTCTGCGCAGCATCAGCCCACAACGTCTCAAGGCGCGTATCGTCGTCTAGGCCTGGTTGGTTCGCAATCTTCAAGCAGAAGAGCATCACGTCTTCCCACACGTTGCCGAACGCAATCTGTCTATCCGTGATCCTCTTTACGAAGCGCACCTCAGCCGACTTCATCGCCTCACCTGAGGGGAAGTCACCGTTCACGATGTAGAAGTAATGCAGAGGCGTTCCTGAAACCCGTGCAATCGAGGCCCAGAACTTCTCCTGAACCCTCAGGAACTGCCCGAGATCCGTCGCGTCGAACTGGCCGACCTTCGCTTCTGAGTCAGCAATCGCCATCATCCGCTCGACGCCATAGTTGCGCCACGTCGGATCGACAGGCTGCCCTGTTGTCTCGTCCATCTCGATCTCAAGCCCGATCACGTACCGCTGCTTGAACGAGGCGAACTCCATAGCGATGATCATGTCCATGACCGACTTGTTGAGCGCGTCCTGTAGGGGAGCTACTCCTCTCAACTCAGAATATCCGTACTTGCGTGCGCGCTGATTCGGAAAGTGGAACGCAGGAACCTGGAGATACTCGTTACGCACAATCCCGGTGAGAGTAAACGCATCTTCCTTCTCTGGAAGGGCGTCACTCTTCGTCTTTTGCTCGTACTTGAGAATCGCATCCGGAAGATACAAGTTGATCCGCCAGCGCTGTACCGTGAGGTCATACCAGACCTTAGCGAACCTAGTCGTGACCTGGGGGTTGTCTACATCGTACTCGATGCAGCACTGAATCGCCTGCTGTGGCCAGATCTGGGGATTGCCAGCATCATCTGGCCAGACAATCACGTATGCGTCGCCTGCCTTCAGCGATTCTGTGTGCACCTCTGTCGACTTGAGGTCCATCCTACAGTCACGCCAGATATCGAGTGCCTTGACCCCGACCTCATCCTCAATCGTGACCTTCTTCATAGTCGCCTGGGGGGCGCCCGGAATAGAAGGCCCGGTTGGAATGTCCTCCGTGACGACAGTTGCAAGAGAGGACTGGAATCCCTGCACGATGAGACGGTCAGCTAGAGAGTCAACAACAGGAGCACAGGCATTCTCCGCAAACTCCTTGAACGTCGAGCCGAAGGTGTTGCGAAACTTGTCTGTCGCGAACGCAAGTGGCTGCTCTCCCTCGTAGTACTCGCAGTACCGCCTGTATTCATCCATCTGCGACCTACGGAACTGCTGAAGGGCCCAAGCTAGATCTGTCACCAGACAGCAACCTTTCCTGACCGGGAGATGAGGTCCTCGAAGGCCCCAGAAACTGCGTCGACTTGGTCATCATGCGTCACAAACGGGAAGCGGGTCAACTCCTTGAAGAATTCTCTGTTCCATGGCGCCCGGATTACCCTCACTTCCCCACGCTCTGCCGCGTTTGCGAACTTCTCTGCTCTGAGAACCTTGTTCCCTGTGGAGCGAACCCCTTTGAAGGCGAAACGCCGAAAGATCGTCCTCGCGAGCGAGTGAATAAACAGCTTCCCTTGGGACCCAGGCTCCTGCTCACACCTGATTCTCGTCGCCTGACCATCCTTGTGCGCGATCTTCGACATACGCGCCTCGACGCGTCCAGGCGTCTCTCTCATACGCTCGATGTCGAGGATGTAGTAGTACCCGTCAGACCCGAAACCGACGAGAGCGCCCACGCTGTAGTCAGGATCCTCGCCCTTCTTCTCATTAGTCGCGGCAAGATCCCAGCGCCTGACCTTCTTCCGCAGTTTCACTCCTGAGGGAACACCCGGGACAACCTCAAACCACTCCTTGGAGAAGAGTGCTCCCTCCTTAGGAGCCGGACGCTGCTGGTACAGCGACCCCCAGACATAGGGACCCACATCCTCCTGTGTCATCTCCAGGTGTTTGAGGGTGATTCGCTCTGGAAACAGCGCCTCTCCAGGAGCACGACCTAGAGGATCCTCGTCAGGAAAGTCCTCATCTGGTTCCTCTGCAATTGCAGGAAGGCGAACACGCAGAAAGCGGCCACCAATATCCGCATCCTCTTGGTGCGCGACGATGCGTCCAATCAGGTCGTCCTCGTGCCACCGCGTGCCAATCACGAGAATCATGCCGTTTGGCTCAAGACGAGTGCGGAATGTGGAGGTGTACCACTCCCAGGCCTTCTCACGATACACCTCTGAGTTCGCCTCTTCCGAGTTCTTCACCGGATCGTCAATGATCAGGAGGTTACCACCGCGCCCAGTGATAGCTCCCCTGACCCCAGCAGTGATCATTCCTCCCTTGTGCCCCTTCAGGTCCCACCGTGACGCTGAGGACGATGCAGGATCCAACTCAACGCCGAAGTACTTCCCATACTCAGCGAGCGTGTTCCTCGTCTTGCGCCCCCACGACATGGCAAAGTCGGCCTCGTATGACGCGAGGATCACCCGGTGGTCAGGACGCGCACCGAGATACCAGGCAGGGAAGTAGTGCGAGCACAACTCTGACTTGCCGTGCCGCGGGGGCTCCTCAACAATCAGGCCAATGTAACCGTCACGCGCGAGCGCGCCTGCGGACAGTTCCACTAGTTTCTGGTCGAGAAAGTCGACGTGCCTAGCGTGGATCCACGTCGAGGACCTCAGATCCACTTCCGCTGCCGACTCGCTCCGCAAGTTCGCCACGAGTGCCAGGCCCGAGGGGCTCAGCTGCGCTACCTGCTGTAAGTCGATGGAGAAGGTCTCTTGAGGCTTCTCTTGCATCGTCGTCGCCAAGGATCACCTGGTTGATCTGGACGAGGGGTGCACCCTCATTCTGGACAGTGAGCCTGTCACGCTTCGACCAATGCTCCGGATCTGAACGCTCCAGGTACCACGCTGCAGCCTGCCAGGTATTCGGAGCACCTGAAAGGGCAGTGTTGCGAACGACCTCGATCATCTCGCCCTGGACTTCTGCCTTGACCTGTTCCATTGCCTCAGCCCAGGCTGCGTACTCAGGGAACTTCTCTGGCCACTTCCTGCCCTTGTATAGCCACTCGTGACCTAGGTCTGAGTTGAGGCCCACCTGACGGCAAGAGGCCCGGAACGTGTTGCCGAGACGCATTGCCTCCAGGACCTTGTCTGCGTAGATTGGGAACTTCGACGCAGGGTTCGCTGTGCCTACAAGGTTCCTAGGACTTGCTGCCACTGCTCCCATGGGCGGCATAGTAGCATACGTCAGTGGGCTGATCAAGGCGCCTGTACCTGGCAAGGTAAGGTGCCTTTTAGTATAGTGGCGCTGTAGAGCGCTAGTCCCCGTCTCCCCGGAACTGGAAGGCCGGATGGCCCCCTACCTTGTTGCGTGGCTTGAAAACAGCAAAAGAAAAAATTAGTTTCACATTGACATATGTGTACAGGTGTGGCAACCCATACAGGTATGGGGGTGTATGACATATGACAACATGTGGATACACACATAATGGCGTATATCCACAATGTGCTCTGCTTTGCAATTCGGAGACCCAGGGGCGAGGGAGGGTACGGATGTATGCCGTACTCTGTATACACATACGACAACAGCATGGCCACACATATGCCGGCCAAGACGTACAGGCCGGCACGTGTGCTGGGTGTGTATGTGTGGTTAGCGATTGTGCAAGCGCTGCCAGTGCACAAACCAGTGCTTGCCAGTCATGGTGTGGTAGCACTCATCACGTGCTCTGTCACCATCTTCCCACGTCGCACTGAGGTCCTCGGCAACGTACATCGAGCAACGAACTTGTGCGACAGCCTCAACAAGAGGCGCAGGAACAGTGGGATCGACCGACTCTCGCTGCCCATCACAGCGTCCGACGTAGTAGGCTATGAGCATGATGCCAGCGAGGCCAGCAAGCATACCACAGGCCCCGATGAGGTCCCGCGCCCGGGTCATGTCAGCCTCCCACAGGCCAGTAGTAGGACCGCTGCCTGATCTCACCGTGTGCAGCGAGCAGCAACAGTTGGGGCAAGTACAGGTCGTTCCGCAACTCTCGCTGCGTAGCCTCCTCGAGGTGCTCTTGGCAGGCATGCGTCCCATAGGCGCGCTTGTCGTTCCTGCCCCTGATGTGAAGGAGGGCACCAGTCGCTTGCCTGTGACAATCATACGCCGCACAGCGCCTGCTTCCCTTTGTCATGACTCCTCCCTGACGTTGCCCTGATCGTCGAGCGGATACACGTTCACGTAGACACGATCCCCGAGCGCGTTGCGGACCTGATACCCGACCACGGTGCAACTCGGGGTCAGCGTGCCCTCGTTCAGGAGGTGCTGAATCCACGAGAGGACCACGATCCCGTCGAGGTGGTCTGTCTTCGAGTCGATGTGTTCGACGCGGTGCTTCCCCGAGTTGCTGCGGACCTCGATCCACAGCTGCATATCGGTCTTCTCGAACTGCGACCGATCGAACCTGCGCTGCCCTCCCGATGTGTACTCGACGTCTGCGACTCTCATTGCGTGCCTCCTTGTCGTCGTGATGCCACCGCGGGCCCCGAAGGACCCACGGACGCGTCAGGCCGACTTCGCCTTGCGGTTGCTGAACGTTCCGCGCTTGACCCGCTCCGGCTTCAGCGCTGCCTCGAACGCCTTGACGCCCTTGGCGTCGGCGTCGCGCTTGCGGGGCGCCTTCGCCTTCTTCAGCCCGCTGGAGTAGGCCTTGTTGTAGGCCTTCTCGGCGGCCTTCGACCAGGGCGAGAATCCGTCCTTCTGCGACTTGTCGCGATAGAAGAACTCCGCCAGGTCCTCGAGCTTCGCGACGGAGTAGACCTTCCCCGTCTTCGTGCAGGTCTTCGTGATCTTGTTGGTCGTGCGTGCCATGATCGTCGTCCCTTCGTTTATCGGTGCGGTTACATTGTGTGCGCGCCGTGACGTGGTCGCCTGCGCCTCCGTGTTCGATTCGCTGTGCATGCACACAGCATAGTGCCGCCCTTGGCCGAGTTCAACCGTTTCCCTGGTTTTAGATGTAAACTGTCTGTAAGGATCTATCCGTCTGCTCTGGTTGCAGGTTGTGCAGAGTGATCGCTAAAATTGCATTAGCGACAGAACGATACCCCCAGGAGCGTGCCCCCGGTTGGGACGGAGTAGGGATATTGGCCATACATCATGCGCAAGGCTCAGCCATACAAGAGCACCTGCTATGGCCTTACAGGTAACCAGGTAGGCAGCCTGACAGGAAGTCGGCTGGAAGCCTACG
>Ga0070684_100004051_pt1 | contig 11091 bp, 9 predicted proteins | sample KBSC723LmetaG_FD_65653 | JGI IMG/M metagenome (GOLD analysis project Ga0070684, IMG submission 65653) | Corn rhizosphere microbial communities from Kellogg Biological Station, Michigan, USA - KBS C7.2-3L metaG | ecosystem: Host-associated > Plants > Roots > Rhizosphere ...
CACCCGGCTGCTCGACGAAGCCGGCCACGACCCTCTGCACGCGGCCGCCGTGCTCGAGGATGCCCGGACCTTGCGCCGCCACCTGTACGCGTGCCTGACCCGCCCCGACGCGACCGAAGCATTCGACATCGTCGCCCGCTACGCCGAGGAAGCTGCCAAGCAATCCCAGTTCCGTCGCGACAGCGACCGCCTCGGCCGATGGCAGATCGCCGATACCGCCGGTCTGGGCCTGCCGTTGCACGCCGCCGCCCGCACCGCCGCCGACCTGCTGGCCGACCCGCGGCATCTGACCGTGCGCCGCTGCCCGGCCGTCGACTGCGGCTGGCTCTATCTCGACCAGAGCGGCCTGCGGCAGTGGTGCACGATGGCGCTGTGCGCCCCGCCCGGCCAACGCCATCCCGACGCGACCCGAGCCCTCTGCGGCTGAGTGCCGCCACGTCAGCCACGGTCGGCGGCAGAAGCTAGCAGACCCACGCAAGACGGCGGCTTATCGCGCATCCACAGGGATGAGCGCTGGGAGATCACTGGGGGGACCCGAGGCGCCGCCGGGTCCGGCTGGATAATCGCCGCATGCGAATCCGTGGTGTGATGCTGGGACTCGTTGCGTCCGCCGGGTTGGTGGCCGTGGCGGGCATCGGGTTGCGGGCGGGGATGCTTGCCGGGCCGGCCGCAATCGCCGCGCTGCTGTCGCTGGCCGGGTACGCCGCCGCCGCCGGCCGCGATGCGCCGGGCCGGGTGCGCTGGCCGGTGCTCGCTGCCGCGGTGTTGCTGACGGCGGCCGCGGTTGGGGTCACGGTGTGGCTGGCCCGGGCGGCGCACGGGAACGCCGACCTGGCCGGTCCCTCCGCCTCCACGCCGGACGGATCGGCCGGCCCGGACGCGCGCGATCTGCTCCGCGACAACGAGGCCGACCTGGCCCATGTGCGGTGGATCGCGGCCGGCCTGCTGCTGCCCGCGGTCGGGTTCGCCGTGGCCGCCCTGACGGCCGGGCTCCGACCGGCCGGCCGGCGTGGCAAGCGGCTGCCGGCGGCCACCGCCTCGGTCGGAGCGCTGCTGCTCGCCGTCCTCGCCGTGCGGGGGTTGTCGCTGGCCAGCGAGGACTGGGCCGGCACGGGTACGACCACCGCCCGGCGGGTGGTCGACCTGACCGGCGCGGTTTGGCTGGCTGTTCTCGCGGCTGCGGTCTCGATTGCCGCGGCGGTGTTGGCCGCTCGCCGCACCGGCGCGGCCGGCTGGTTCGGCGCCACCGGTGGTCTGCTGTTCGCAGCGCCGGCGTTCGCGCTGGCCAGCGTGGCCATGGACACGGTATTCACGAGGTGGCTGCTCGAGCCGGGAGACGGGAGCTGGCTGCAACCCGGTGTCCGGTACGGGGTCGCCGCGCCAATGCTGCGGGAGCCGGCCGTGGACTTGTCCGGGAGTCTGATCGCTGCCGCATTCCTCACCGGCGCGGCGCTGCTCGCCGCCGGCCTCCTGCGTACCTCGGCGCGGTCCGTGCCATAGCCGGCCGTCGGTGTGTGCTGCGCACCCCGCGCCCGGAGATCGACTCACACACTGTCATCGGTACCGGGCCACCGCGGGCGGCCAGGGCGGGTTGGGGCTAGGGTGGCCGGGAAACCTGCGCCGCCGACGACGAGGACTGCGATGACCCGGACCAACGACGACGTCGCCCTCGACGCGGCGTTGGACCCGCTGGTCCTGGCCCTGGACATCGGGTCCACCGCCACCCGTGGTGGGGTGCACGACGCCTCGGGCCGGCGGGTCCGCCGCCTGCAGCACAAGGTGCCGCACGCCTTCACGGTCTCGCCCGACGGCACCTCGGTCATCGACCCCGATCAGGTGACCGCGGAGGTCGAGCAGGTCCTGGATGCGGTGACCGGCGGCCCGCGGCTGGGGACCCGCATCGGCGGCGTCGCGATGGACACCTTCGCCGCCTCGCTGATCGCGGTTGATGGGGCCGGACGCGCGCTCACACCGTGCCTGACCTATGCAGACTCCCGCAGCGCCGACGCGGTCACGGCGCTGCGGGAGGAGCTCGATGAGCACGCGGTGCAGCAGCGCACCGGCACCCGCCTGCACACGAGCTACCACGCCCCGCGCCTGCGCTGGCTTGCGGCCGTGCAGCCGCGCGTCGTCGCCGAGGCCGCCGGCTGGTGGTCGCTGGGCGAGTACGTCCTGGCTCGGCTGGTCGGGCACCCGCTCGCCGGTACGTCGACGGTGGCGTGGACCGGCCTGCTCGACCGTCGCACCGGCGAGCTGGACGCCGAGCTGCTCGCTGCCGCGGGTGTCGGCCCCGAGCAACTCTCTGCGCCGCGGGACGGGACCGAGCCGACGCCGTCGGCCCCCCCGGCGCGCTGGCCCGCCCTCGCCCGGGCCGCCTGGTTCCCCGTCATCACCGACGGCTTGGCCAGCAACATCGGGTCCGGCGCGACCGACGCCACGGTGCTCACCGCGTCGACAGCCACCAGCGGTGCGCTACGGGTGCTGATCGACGGCCCGGCCGATCCCCTACCGTTCGGATTGTGGAACTACCGGGTCGACGCGCGACGCACGCTGCTTGGTGGGGCGATCAACGACGTCGGTCGCGCCATCAGCTGGGCGCAGAGCGCATTGCGCCTCAGCCCGGCGCTCGCGGCCGTCCTCACCGCGCGGCCGAGCGACGCCACGCCACTCGTGCTGCCGTACCTCACCGGTGAACGCGCGCCGGGCTGGGTCGGCGGGGCCCGCGCCGTGTTCGGCGGGGTGTCGGCGGCCACGGACGCCGACACGCTGTTCCGCGGGATCGTCGAGGGCGTGGCCATGACCTACGCGCGCGTCGCCGACGAGCTGTACCCGGCGGCCCCGCGGGTCGTGGAGGTCGCCGCGGCCGGTCGGGTCAGCAACGACCAGCCCGAGTGGCTCCAAGTCCTCGCGGACGTGCTGGGGCGACCCGTCACGCACGTGACCCGCCGGCGCGCAACACAGCGTGGCACGGCGCTACTCGCGCTCGATGTGCTGGCGCCGGACGTCCCGCGCGCGCCCCGGGTCACCGGAGCGACCTACGAGCCGCGGCCGGCTCACGTCGAGCACTACGCGGGACGCCGCGCGCGGTTCGCCGAGGTGTACGACGCGCTCGTGCGCGGCTGAGGGAACCGCGTCGTCGCACGCCGTCAACGGAGTTGGCGGAAGAACGTGCGCACGTCGTCGACGAGGAGGTCGGGTGCTTCCAGGGCGGCGAAGTGGCCGCCGCGGTCGAATTCGGTCCAGTGCACCACGTGGTGGTCACGTTCGGCGAGGGGCCGGAGGGTGAGGTCGTTGGGGAACACCGCCACCCCGGTCGGTACCGGTGAGCGCGGCGGTACCTGGCCCCAGGTGCGGGCGTCTTCGTAGTAGATGTGGGCAGCCGATCCGGCCGTGCTGGTCAGCCAGTACAGCGAGACGTCGGTGAGGATCAGATCGCGGTCGACGGCGTCTTCGGGCAGGGCGGCGCTCGGGTCGGTCCATTCCTTGAACTTCTCGACGATCCAGGCCAGCTGCCCGACCGGTGAGTCGGTCAGGGCGTAGGAGATCGTCTGCGGCCGGGTCGACTGGACGATGGCGTACCCGGCCATGTCACTCCCCCACGTCGACATGAGGGCCAGACGGGCCTGGTCGGCCTCGGTGAGGCCGGCCAGTTCGGCCGGGTCGCCGGAGGGGAAGGTGCCCAGGTTGTTGACGTGCACGCCGATCACATGATCAGGGTCGATGCGACCGAGTTGCGGGGAGACGATCGCGCCGGTGTCGCCGCCTTGCGCGCCGTAGCGGTGATAGCCGAGGCGGTTCATCAGTTCGGCCCAGGCGCGGGCTACCCGGTTGGTGTTCCAGCCGGGAGCGGCGAGCGGGCTGGAGAAACCGAAGCCGGGGACGGACGGGGCCACGACGTGAAAGGCGTCGGCCGGGTCGCCACCGTGCCGGGCCGGATCGGTCAGCGGGCCGATGATCTTCATGAACTCGACGATCGAGCCGGGCCAGCCGTGGGTGATGATGAGCGGCAGGGCGTGCGGCTCGGGTGAACGGACATGGAGGAAATGCACCGTCTGCTCGTCGATGACGGTGGTGAATTGGGGGTACTCGTTCAGCTGCGCCTCGTGGGCGCGCCAGTCGTACGCCGTTCGCCAATACTCCGCCAGGTCTTTGAGGTAGCCCAGCGGCACTCCGGCGGCCCAGCCGGCACCGGCCACTTCGCCCGGCCAACGCGTGTGATCCAGTCGCCGGTGCAGGTCGTCGAGGCGGTCTTGAGGGATGTCGATCTGGAACGAGGTGATCTCACTCATGGCAGCCACGCTACGAGGCAGCTAGGACAGGTTCCGCCCTAGGTTCGTGGCAAACTGCTGGACATGTTGGATTCCTCGGCCCGGTTGCTGCGACTTCTCGGACTGCTGCAAACCCCCGGGGATTGGACCGGCACAGACCTTGCCCAGCGCCTGGAGGTCGACGTGCGGACCGTGCGCCGCGACATCCAGAAGCTGCGCGACCTCGGCTACCCGGTGCACACCATCCCCGGCGCGGCCGGCTACCGGCTCGGCGCGGGAACCAAGCTCCCGCCGCTGCTGCTTGACGACGAGGAGGCCGTCGCCATCGCCATCGGTCTGCGTACCGCCGCCGGCGGCTCAATCACCGGCATCGAGGAAACCTCACTCCGCGCACTGGCCAAGCTCGAACAGGTGCTCCCATCGCGCGTCCGCCATCGTGTTCACATGCTGCACTCGGTCACCGTCACCGTCCCGGTCACCAGCCCCACCGTCGACCCGGACGTGCTGACCGCCGTCGCCGCCGCCTGCCGCCGACGCGAGCGGCTCCGCTTCGACTACCGCAACCACGACGGCACCGACTCGATACGCGATACCGAACCCCACCGGCTGATCCACACCGGACGGCGCTGGTACCTCGTGGGCTGGGACACCGACCGACGCGACTGGCGCACCTACCGGGCCGACCGGATCCACCCCCGTATTCCGACCGGCCCCCGCTTCACACCCCGACCGGCACCGGACATCGACCTCGCCGGCTACGTCGGGCACGGCATCTCCACCGCCCCCTACCGGCACCGGGCCCGCATCACCCTGTACACGCCCGCCCAGACCGCCGCCGAGCGCATACCGCCCACCGTCGGTGTCATCGAGGCCATCGACCCGCATACCTGCCTCCTGCACACCGGATCCAACACGCTCGACGAGATCGCCATCTACGTCGCACTCTTCGGCTTCCGCTTCCAGATCCACGAACCCCCCGAACTCATCGCACACATCCGCGACCTCGCCACCCGACTCACCGACGCTCTCCCCTGACCGTCGAGGCGCGCTTACTAGGATGCCGGTGTGGACCTGGCGTGGGCGGACGTGTGCGGGCGACGGCTGCTGCGGCACGGTTTGACGTCGTCGGCGTTGAGCAGTCCGGCCGAGGCAGCGGGGGCAATGTGCGGCGCGCATGCGCAGGTGCTTCCGGCGGCGGAGGTGTCGATCGGCCTGCGGGCGTCCGGGGTGACGCGCACGGATGTGCAGGAGGCCCTGTGGGCCGACCACAGCCTGGTCAAGACGTTCGGTCCGCGCGGGACGGTCCATCTGCTGCCCAGCAGCGAGCTGGCTTGGTGGTGCGGTGCGTTGAGCGGAGTGCCGGCCGCTGGGCGGCACGCGCCGGACGTGCGGTTGACCGCGGAACAGACCGACGAACTCGTCATGGCGATCGGTGTGATCCTGGCGGACGCCGTGCTGACCGTTGACGAGCTGACCGAAGCACTCGCCGACCGGGTCGGAGCGTGGGCGGTGGACCCGGTCATGCCGGCGTTCCAGACGATGTGGCCCCGGTGGCGGCAGATGACGCAGGTCGCTGCTCACCGGGGCGTGTTGTGTTTCGGGCCGAACAAGGGCCGCCAGGTCACCTACACCAGTCCGGCCCGGTGGCTGCCCGGCTTCGAACCGGCGCCGGAGGCCGAGGCGATCGGCTGGCTGCTGGGCCGGTATCTGCACGCGTACGGGCCGGCGACGCCGCAGCAGTTCGCCCGCTGGCTGGCCACCACGCCCGGTTGGGCACGCGTCGTGTTCGACGCACACGACCTGACGGAAGTCTCGCTTGAAGGTGCTCAGGCCTGGGTCGACGACGGCGATGTCCAACCGGGAGAGCCCGCCAAAGGCGTGTTGCTGCTGCCGCACTTCGACGCGTTCGCGGTCGGATCGCAGCCACGCGAACTGCTGTTTCCCGGGGCGGCGTGGGATCGTGCGCTCGCCGGGAGCCAGGCCGGCAACTTCCCGGTGCTCCTCGTCGACGGTGTCGTCGCCGGTGTCTGGCACCAGAAGAAGACCGGCGCCAAGGTGGCCATCGCCGTCGAGCCGCTGCGCACCTTGTCCGGCCGCCAGGGTAAGCAGCTCGACGAACAGGTCGAGCGGATCGGCACGATTCTCGAGGCCCGGCCGACACTCACGGTCGGCCCAATTCCCGTCGGCGCGCACGCCTAGCAGAAACTGGCGACTGCGCCGACATGAGCACATCCAGGTTGTCGATCGGCGAACGGGATGCCCAGCCTGTCGGCCGGGCCCCCCGTTTGCGATTCGTGGTCAGGAGCCGGCGATGGCGAAGTTCGTCACCGACTTGGCGTTGTCGGGGTTGACCAGCACGCAGTCGACCGACTGCTTCTCCGGCTGGTCGGCCTTGCCATTCTTGATGTAGCGGTCGGCCTGGTCGACGGCCATCTGCGCGATCTTGCTGGCCGGCTGCAGCACGGTCGCCTTGATGCCGGCCTTGAGGATGGAGGAGACCACGTCGGGGCTGCCATCGAAGCCGACGATGATGATGTTCTTCTTGGCGGCCTGTACCGCCGCGAATGCGCCGAGGGCCATCGTGTCGTTGCCGGCGATGATGCCCTTGATCGTCGGGTGCGCTTGCAGGATTGTCTGGGTCTTGCTCAGCGCCTCTGCCTGATCCCAGTTCGCGCTCTGCTGCGCAACCATCTTGAGGTCGGGGTACTGGTCGAGCACGCCGTGGTAGCCCTGCGATCGGACGCCGGCGTTGGTGTCGGTGGGCTTGCCGGTCAGTTCGGCGTACTCGCCCTTGTTGCCCATGAGCTTGGCGAACTCCTGGGCGCCGAGGCCGGCACCCTGGGCGTTGTTGGAGACGATCTGGGCGACCGCGACGCCTGCCTTGTTGATCTCCCGGTCGATCAGGAAGGTCGGGATCTTGGCGTCCTTCGCCCGCTGGATTGCGGCCACCGAGGAGTCGGCCCCGGCGTTGTCGAGGATGATCGCGGCCGCCTTGCGGGAGATAGCGGTGTCGATCTCCTGGCTTTGCTTGGTTGGGTCGTCGTCGTGACTGAGCACCAGCGTCTCGTAGCCGAGCTTCTTGGCCTCCGCTGCCGCGGCATCCTGCTCGGCCTTGAAGAAGACGTTGTCCGGCGACGGCGTGATGATGACGATCAGTTTCGCGGCGTTGGCGGCGCCCGAGCTGCCTGACGAGGACGAGCCGCTGCTGCCGCCGCAGGCGGCCAGGGCCAGGACGGAAGCGGTACTGGCCGCGATCAGGGTTCTTCTCAACATGAGGGGATTTGTCCTTTCGTAATCGACGGCGGAGACGAGCAATGCCGAGGGCGGTGCTCGTTATGCGGTGCGTTTGGTGAGGGCGGACTGCAGCCGCTGCTGCGCCTGCTCGGTGATGACCGCGAAGATGATGACGGCGCCCTTGACCACGGACTGCCAGAAGGTGGAGACGCCGACCAGGACCAGACCGTCGCCGAGGAAGCCGATGACGAAGGCGCCCATGACGGTGCCGATGATCGTGCCGCGCCCACCGCTGAGCGCGGTACCGCCGAGGACCGCCGCGGCGATCGCGTTCAGCTCGTATGTGGTGGCAGTGTCCGGGTACGCCGCGCCCAGCTCCGAGGTGAGCAGTAGGCCGGCCAGCGCGGCGCAGGCGCCGGAAATGACGTACACAGCGATCTTGACGCGGTTGACCCGGATGCCCGAGAGGACTGCCGCCCGCTCATTGCCACCGACCGCGAAGATCCGCCGGCCGAACGGGGTCTTGGTGGTGACGACGATCGCGGCCACGGCAACCAGTACCATGATCCAGACGGCCACGGGGATGCCGATCAGCGTGTCCACCCCGATGAAATGGAAGCCCGTGTTTCCCCGGGCCGGAGAGCCGGCCAGGTCGGGGTAGGTGCCACCGTTACTCAGGAGCTGAGCCGCGCCGCGGGCGACGTACAAGATGCCGAGCGTGGCGATGAACGGTGCGACCTTGAATCGGGTGACGAGCACGCCGTTGACCGCACCGACCAGCGCGCCCACGACGATCCCGACGAGGATCACCATGGCGACTGAGAAGAAGACGGTGCCGCCGGGCACGTTCAGCCCCTTGAACAGCAGACCGCCCGCGACCATGCTGGCCAGGCCGGCGATCGAGCCGACCGACAAGTCGATGCCGCCGGTGAGGATGACGAACGTGACGCCGATCGCCAGGATGGCGTTGATCGCGACGTGCTTGGTCATCAGGATCAGGTTGCTTTGGGTCAGGTATTCCGACGAGATCGCGCTGAAGAAGATGACCAGCAGCACGAGCACGACCAGGGTGCGCCCGCGCAACAGCAGCAGTGCAGCCCGGGCCAGCGACCGGCGGCGCGGCGGACCGGGCGGGCGCGCCGCCGCCGCGGCTTCGGGGGCTGCTACGTGCGTATCGGTCATGAGCGGCCCTCCAGGACGCGGTCGGATGCCGAGGCGGTGACAAGCGCCTCTTCGGTGACGTTCGCCGAGGTGAACTCGGCGGTGATGCGGCCGCGGGCCATCACCAGCACCCGATCCGACATAGCGATGACCTCGGCCAGCTCGGACGAGGTAAACAGCACTCCGAACCCCTGCGTGGCCAGGTCGGCCATCAACGCGGCGATCTGGGCCTTGGCGCCGACGTCGATGCCTCGGGTGGGTTCGTCGAGCAGCAGAACCACCGGCTCGGTGAGCAGCGCCCGGGCGAGTACCACCTTCTGCTGGTTGCCGCCGCTGAGTGCGGTGACCACGGCGCCCAGGCCCGGGCTCTTGATCGCGAGCTCGGCGACCTTGGCGGCCGCTGTGCGTTGCTCGGCGCCGCCGGAGAGAAGCCCGGCGCGCTTGAGCCGGTCGATGGTGGCGAGCACGATGTTGTCGCGTACGGACATGGTCTGCACCAGCCCGTCGCGCTGACGGTCCTCTGGGACCAGTGCCAGCCCGGCCGCCATCCGGGCCTGAACCGTGCCCTCGGGCTCGATTTCGCCGCGTAGCCGCACTTCACCGCCGCTCGCCCGGCGCATCCCCATCAGGCATTCAACGAGCTCAGTTCGGCCGGCGCCCATGAGGCCGTAGATGCCGACCACCTCACCGGCGCGGACGGTCAACGAGACGTCGTCGACGCGCACGGCGCCGAGGACGCTGAGTCCGCGTACGTCAAGCAGGACGTCGCCGGCCGGGGAACTGTTGCGAACGTAGAGCGAGTCAGGATCACGGCCAACCATCTGGCGGACGATCCAGGCTGTGTCGGTGCGGCTCATCGACTCGTGCGCCACCAAGGCGCCGTCGCGGAACACGGTCACCCAGTCGCCGATGCGGCGAAACTCGTCGAGCTTGTGCGAGATGTAGATGACCGTCACGTCCTGCTCGCGCAGATCGGCCATCACGTTGAAGAGCACGTCAACTTCGTGGTTGGACAGGGCCGATGTGGGCTCGTCCATGATGAGCACGCGGACGTCCTCGAGCAGCGCCCGGCCGATCTCGACGAGTTGCTGCTGGCCGATCGGCAGATCTTCGACGAGCGTGTCGGGGTCGAGATGATCCTGGCCCAGGCGGGCGAGCACCTCGCTGGCGCGGCGGCGTTGCCCGGCCGCGTCCACGAAGCGCCGGCCGCGTCGCAGTTCCCGGCCGGCGAACATGTTCTCGGCGATCGACAGGTTCGGGAACAGACTGAGCTCCTGGTGGATGATCCCGATGCCACGGGCCATCGCGTCGCGCGGGCTCGACAGCACGACTGCTTCGCCGTCGAGCAGGATTTCACCGCTGGTCGGCTGCTCGGCCCCGGAGAGGATTTTCATGAGCGTCGACTTGCCGGCCCCGTTTTCTCCTACCAGCACGTTGACCTTGCCTCGGTAGGCCGTGAAGGTGACGCCCTTCAGAGCCCGGACGCCGCCGTAGTTCTTGCTGATGTCTCTCGCGTCGAGGAGCCCGCCCGCGTTCACGACGCCACCGTCAGCTCGGTCGGGACCAGGAAGATCAAGCCGGGGGTCAGCTCCGAGAATGCGCCGTAGAAGTCGACCTTCTTGCCCTTGATGCCTGCGAGGTCGACCTTGCCGATGACGTCGGTCTTCACCCGGGCGTTGATCTGGTTGGCCACATCCGCGTAGTCGATCTGGTTGACGAAGTCGCCGAATGAGATGAAACCGACGGCGTCGCGGATCGCGGTGCCCGCGATGACCGGGCCGGTGGCGACGGTGAGCTTGAGCGGCTTGCCGCCCGCCTGCGGCACCTCGACGGTCATCGGGCCGGTGGGCACCGAAGTGTCCACGTCGGTGACCGTGCCGGAGCCCTTCACCATGTACGCGTACGGACTGCCGGTGCCCGCCTGGTGGCCGTACTGCTTGCCGGCGGCGTCGGGGTCCTTCGAGATCGCCGCGGCCACCGTCGTCACGTCGACCGCCTTGTCGTGCACGGTCGGCACGATTTTGCTGGCCCAGTTGTCGGCCACGTACGTCTTAGGATCGGCGGCCCCTTGCTTTCCGGCCGCGGCCTGTCCGCGCTTCTCGTAGACGTAAACGCCTGGCACCTTGGCACAAGCCGATCCGAGCGCCCCGACGAGAAGGAAAGCTGCTGCCCGGCGTGCAAAAACCTTCATTGCGAATATCCATTCACAAGCGACTTTTCATTCGGCCACTGTGCACCGTCGATGTCGCTGTTGTCAACCGAGTGCGACGATGTCGCCGCTTCCCCGGGGATCCGCACGGGACCTCGGCCGTCCGCGAGCGCGCTCCGGCGCGTCGGCAACGTCCGTTCAGCGGCCAGCCGTGATTCCGGCGCGATCGCACGAAGGCGGCCGCATCGATGTCCGCCGATGTGCCGGGCCGGCCTCGAG
>Ga0070684_100004058_pt1 | contig 11084 bp, 10 predicted proteins | sample KBSC723LmetaG_FD_65653 | JGI IMG/M metagenome (GOLD analysis project Ga0070684, IMG submission 65653) | Corn rhizosphere microbial communities from Kellogg Biological Station, Michigan, USA - KBS C7.2-3L metaG | ecosystem: Host-associated > Plants > Roots > Rhizosphere ...
CAGAAGCACGGCGTCAAGGTACTGACCGAAGACGAGTGGCTGAAGCTGGTGGGGGGATAGCCGGCGCTACCACACATTCGCTGTCATCACCCGCGAAAGCGGGTGATCCAGTATTCCAGAGACGGCTGTTATAAATCGAGGAGCCGCGGCGTACTGGATGCCCCGCTTAAAGCGGGGCATGACAGTCATCGTGGTGAGACAGCAATCAAAGCGGCGCGGTCGCCACATCCAGCCAGAGCCGGTCGGTCTCGTCGAGCTGCGCGCGCACGATATCGCGTACGCGGGCATGGTAATCGTTGAGCCAGTCGAGTTCCGCCGCGCTCAGCATCTTCATGTCGATCAGGCGCCGGTCGATCGGCGCAAAGGTCAGCGTCTCGAAACCGTTCATCGGCTTTTCGGCGCCGGTGACGTCGGCGGCGGTCACGAGCTCCAGGTTCTCGATGCGGATGCCAAAACCATCCGTCTTGTAATAGCCGGGCTCGTTGGAAAGGATCATGCCGCGCTTCAGCGGCGTGGTTCCGAGCTTTGATATCCGCGCGGGTCCCTCGTGCACGGAGAGATAGCTGCCGACGCCGTGACCGGTGCCGTGCTCGAAGTCGATGCCGGCCTGCCACAAAAATTGCCGCGCCAGCGTGTCGAGCTGCGCGCCGGTGGCGCCGTCGGGAAACACCGCGCGCGCGATCGCGATATGGCCGCGCAGCACGCGGGTGAAGCGGTCGCGCATTTCCGCGGTCGGCTCGCCGATCGCGATGGTGCGCGTCACATCCGTGGTGCCGTCCTCATATTGCGCGCCGGAATCGATCAGGAGCAGATCGCCCGGCACGATGCGCCGGTTGCTTTTGCGGGTGACGCGGTAATGCACGATGGCGCCGTTCGGCCCGGTGCCGGCGATGGTGGGGAATGACACGTCTTTCAGCGCGCCGGTGTCGCGGCGAAAGGTTTCCAGCGCTTCCACGGTGTCGATCTCGGTCAGCTTGCCTTTCGGCGCCTCGCGATCGATCCAGGCGAGAAAGCGCGCCAACGCCACCGCATCGCGCCGATGCGCGGTTCGCGTGCCCTCGATCTCGGTCTTGTTCTTCACCGCCTTCAACAGCGTGACGGGATCGCTGCCGCGCACCGGCTTGCCGCCGGCGGCCGTAATCAACCGGCTCAGCGCATCCGCGGCGGTAGCGCTATCGAGCGCGATCGCGGCGCCGGATTTCGCCAGCGTCGTGAGCTCTGGCGTCAGCGCGTCGGGCTCGCGGACATCGGCGGATTGCTCGAGATGGTCGCGGGTCGAGTTCGAGAGCTTGCGGTGGTCGATGAACACGGTCGGCCGGCCGTCCTTCGGCACCAAGGCGTAGGAGAGAGGGAGCGGCGTATGCGCAACATCGGCGCCGCGGATATTGAAGGTCCAGGCCACCGCGTGGCTGTCGGAGAGCACCAACGCATTCGCGCCGAGCCTTTGCAGCTCCTGCTGGATGCGGATGAGCTTGTCGGCCTCGGCTTCGCCCGCATAGCGCGGGCTATGAACGGACACTGGCGCAACCGGCGGGGCGGGGCGCTCGGTCCAGATCGTATCGATCGGATTGTTCTCGACCGCGACCAGCTCAGCGCCGGCCTTGGCGCAAGCCGCAGCCAGTCGCTCGGCGGCGGCTGATGTATGTAGCCAGGGGTCGAAGCCGAGGCGGTCCCCAGCCTTGAGGTGATTTGTGATCCAGCTTTCCGGCGGCGGCTCGACCAGCGATTCGACCACCCAGGCCTTGCCGTCGACCTGCTTGGCCGCCTGCAGCGTGTAGCGGCCGTCGACGAACAGCGCCGCCTCCTGCGCCAGCACCACGGCGAGCCCTGCAGAACCGGTGAAACCGGTCAACCAGGCCAGCCGCTCCTCACTGGGGGCGACATATTCATTCTGTTGCTGGTCGGCGCGGGGGACGACAAATCCGCTGAGTTTCCGGCGCGCCAGCTCTTCACGGAGCGCGGAAAGCCGCGCCGTCAGCGCGACGCCGCTTTCGGGCTCTTCAAAGGTCTGGAAATGGGCTTCGAACATCGTTCCGCTATTTTAGGGTTGCGGGATGCACCGTGCAATGCGCCTGGATTTTGATGAAAATCGGTGTGCGCTGCAGAATCCGCTTGCAATCATGTCGACGGAGCGATTTGCTGTCACACGGCGTACATCGAACGAGATGGCGCCGGGGGAGATTTCCAGGAGTGGTTTCGGCTCAACGGTGAGTGGATAGCCATGCCTGCCTTTACGTTCGAGAAAATTTCGCCTCCTGTACGTCGCACCCCCAATGCACCGCCTGACAAGAAACGCCGTGGCGTGATCGGCCAGGTGCTGGACCGCTTTTCCGCATCGCGCGATGAGCCGGCCGTGCGCGAGGAACAAGCCAGCCCTTCCGGCCCGGAACCGAAGACTTAGCTACCCTTCAACTCCGCTGCTTCGACCACGGTCGCTCCGACGACCCGATTTCCCTCGTATTCCCGCACGATCCGCTTACCGGCATCGACCACACCGAGGTCAAACTCGCGATCGGATGCCACCAGGATCATTCGCTGCCCCACGATCACGAGCACCGAGACGTTGTGCGCCTCGCCTGAGGCCGCAAGATCCCTGCGCCCAGCAAGAGACTGCTCCAGCCTTCGATTTTGAGATGCCGTAGCGGCACCAAACCACGTGAGCGATAAGCCGCGATGACGGCGCCGGCCTGATGGTTCAACAGCCCCGACAGGATCACCTGCGCGGAAGGCGCGAGGTGCTTTGACATCGGCCCCGCCAGCTGCCGCAGCGGATTGGCGAGGATATTTGCCAGCACGAGGTCGAACGGGCCTTGCCGGGCAAAGTCCGGCGCGGAAAAACCGGTGGCGCGGATTACCTGCACCAACGGTCCGGTGCCGTTCAGCCGCCCATTCTCGCGCGCGACCTTGACCGAGGGCGCATCGATGTCGCTGGCGAGCAGCGGTCGATGCAGCGCCTTGGCGGCGGCGATGGCCAGCACGCCGGTGCCGGTGCCGAGATCCAGCATGCGGCGCGGCTGCCGCGTCTTCAGGACATGGTCGAGCAGGAGCAGGCAGCCGCGCGTCGTGCCATGGTGGCCGGTGCCGAAGGCGAGCGCCGCCTCGATCTCGATGCCGAGTTTGTTTTGGGCGATGCGCGCGCGGTCATGCGCGCCATGGACGACAAAACGCCCGGCTCGCACCGGCACGAGGTCTTCGAGGCTTGCCTTGACCCAGTCTTTTGCCTCCACGGTGTCGAAAGCAATGGTGCCGGCGACGTCCTCCCCTGCCGCATTGGCAACGAGCTCGCGCACCAGCGCCTGATCCGGCGGGACAGCGAAATGCACCATGACATTCCAGCGCCCATCCGGCCCCTCGAAAGCGGCCACCGCGGCCTCGCCCTCTAGGAGGATTTCGGTGAGCACATCGACGACGCCTTTGGCGGCATGCTCGTCGCCGATCGCAAAGCTGGCGCGGTGGGTGGCAGGGGTACGGGTAGGGCTGTTCACGGCGGGCTCGGTCTGAAATTTCACGGATTGTTGTTGCCGGCCGCGGGCCGGTTGAAGGCTATGCTGCGCTTGGTGGAAAGTCGGAGGATCGGATGGACCTGACCTCTCTCCTGGTCCTGGCGACGTGCGTTGGGTCGATGCTTATCATCGGCGAGCTTGCGCATGAATTGGGGCGGAGGCAATCGCGTTGGATTTGGATCGCGGCTTTCATTGGGCCGCTGGCCATTCCGCTGCTCTACCTGGTCGCCGCGTTTTCCACTTTGAGGAAAACGATGAGCGCTCCGAGGCCCTGAGAGACCTGACCCTGCCGGTAACGGAAAGGCAACCTTCCATCTTTAGGATGCGATCAACACACCAGCGGCCATCGCCGCCGTCACCGCCGGGCGTGCTCTGAACGCGGCGGAAGTTGTGGAAAGCGAATACAGCGCAAGAACATGGCGGCGGTTCTCAAACCTGTTTGAGAACGCGTTCATCCATCGTGTGAGGCGCCTCACGTTTTGCCGCTTGAACGCCCCGATGCATCCCGGCAAATGCTGGCGTTTTGTCCGCAAAACCGCATGGCAACTGTCTAAAATTTCGCGCTCGATTGCACACGATTATCTCGGAAATTTACATATCTCGCATTAATTCAACCTTAGATTTTCGCCCGCATTACTACGGGCGCCGGAACGAGCGTTCCGCGGAGATGAAAAAACTGGGCAGGGTCACAATGAAAAAGCTTATTGCCAGCTTCCTGAAGAACGAATCCGGTGCCACCGCGATCGAATACGGTCTGATCGCGACCGGCATTGCCATCGCCATCATCGCGGCCGTCAACGGTCTCGGCACGGCGTTGAGCGGAACGTTCAGTACGGTCAGCACTTCGCTGAAATAAATCGCGAAAATTGCAGGCGTTCGCAACGCGGGGCGATCCTATCGCCCCGCGTTTCGTTTTTGGATATCCCCTGCAATTCAAGGTGATTATCCACGGTCCCGGCAAACATTCTGCACAGGCATATCAACAAAGTAGCCGCGACGGTATCGACGGCCCGTCCACAGCCTGTTGGCCTGTTATCAAGCGGTTATCCTCCGCACGACGGTGGTGTCTCGGCAAGCGTCGCAAGGTGATCGATGTTGGAAAGAGCGAAGAACTGGGCGCGCGTCATCAAGCGCGATGTTCATGCTCTTTATCTGGCCAGCAGGGATCCACGCGTTCCCTGGTACACGAAGGCGCTCGCAATCGTTATCGCCGGTTATGCGCTATCGCCGATCGACCTGATCCCGGATTTCATCCCGGTCCTGGGCTATTTGGACGACGTGATCCTGGTTCCGGCAGGGATTTGGCTTGTGGTCCGGCTGATCCCGGCGGACATCATGGCAGAACATCGGGCGCTGGCGGCAGCAGCCCAGGGACGTCCGGTAAGCAGGACAGCCGCTGTGGTGATCCTGATCATATGGCTCGCGGCCGCGACGTTATGCGGTTGGCTGGTGGACCACTACGTTATTTCAAGGTGAGACACTACCGATCGTCCCCAGGCACGCCAACGACCGTCCACAGCCATTCCCACAGTGCCATCCACAGCTTGCGCATGATTTTTCACCGTTTGGCGAACAGTGAGCGATGGTCGGCGAGGATTGCCCGCGCCGCGTTGTGGCCGGGGGCGCCGGTGACGCCGCCGCCGGGATGGGCGCCCGAGCCGCAATGATAGAGGCCTTTCAGCGGCCCGCGGTAGTCCGCGTGGCCCAGCATCGGTCGCGCCGAGAACAATTGGTTCAGGGTTAACGCACCGTGAAAAATGTCGCCGCCGAGCAGGCCGAACTGCCGCTCCAGATCGAGCGGGGAGAGGATCTGCCGGCCGACCACGCTTTGCGCAAAGCCCGGCGCGTAATTGTCCACCGTCGCGAGCATGAGATCGGCGACCTCCTCGCGGTGGTCGTCCCAGGATTTGCCCTCCGGCAATTCGGGGGCGACGTGCTGGCAGAACAGGCTCGCGACATGTTGGCCCGGCGGCGCCAGCGTGTCGTCGAGGGTGGAGGGGATCAGCACTTCCACCACCGGCGCGCGGCTCCAGCCATGCTCGCGCGCGTCCTGATAGGCTCGGTCCATGTAACCGAGGCTCGGGCCTAGAATGATGCCGGCGGTGAGATGGTCGCCGTCGTCGGGAAGGGCAGTGAAGGAAGGCAGGCGGCTGAGCGCGACATTCATCCGGAAGGTGCCGGAGCCGTTGCGCCAGCGCGTGATGCGCGCCAGAAACTCCGGCGGCAGCGCGCCTGACGGCACGAGGCGGGTATAGAGCAGCTTTGGATTGACGTTGGCGGCGACATATTTGGCACGGATGGTTTCGCCAGAGTCGAGCACGACACCGACCGCGCGATCGCGTTCGACGATCACCTCGCGCACGCCGGCCTCCAGCGTGATTTCGGCGCCGGCTCCGCGCGCGGCCTTTGCCATCGCCTGCGTGATCGCGCCCATGCCGCCGATCGCATGGCCCCAGACGCCCTTCTTGCCGTTCACCTCGCCGAACGCGTGATGCAGCATCACGTAGGCGGAGCCCGCGGCATAAGGGCTCGCATAATTGCCGACAATGGCGTCGAAGCCGAACAGCGCCTTGACCAGATCGTGCTCGAAGCGCTCGTCCAGCATCTCGCCGGCCGACCGCGTGAACAGATCGAGCAGGTCGCGCTGCTGCTCCAGCGAAAGGCCGCGGAGAAGGTTGGCGGTGCCGAACGCATGGAAGACTTCGCGGATGGCGGCGGCGCCAAAGCCCTCGACCAGGTTCGGCGGGGCGCGCAGCACCATCGCGCGCAACACATTCGCGATCGCTTCCAGCTCGCGCGAAAAATCCTCGATCGCCTCCGCATCATGCGCGCTGAGCTTTGCAACCGATGTTTTGGTGCGGCCTTCGCCGGTGAGGAGGTAGCTGCCGTCGGGCGCCGGCAAAAAGTTCTGCGCACGGCGCTCGACGATCCTGAGGCCGTGATCGGCGAGCCTGAGATCGGCGATGATTTTCGGATTGAGCAGGCTGACCGTATAGGCCGCAACCGAGTTGCGGAAGCCCGGACAAAACTCCTCCGTCACGGCGGCGCCGCCCACCACCTTGCGGCGCTCGACCACGCGCACGCGCAAGCCGGCCGCCGCCAGATAGGCCGCGCAGGTGAGGCCGTTATGCCCCGCGCCGATGATGACGACGTCGGTCTGCTTCATGTCAGTTTCAAGAATTATTGATCCGCACATCGCTTCTTAGCGAAGCCGGTCGGGGCCGCACAGCGTTTTTGCCGAGCCGGGCGCATTGCTCGCCGCGGCATCGTATGCTCTTTTCCGGCGTCCGGCGGCCGCCGGGGTCAATGCCGGAGCTTTCATGACCGTATCCGCCCCGTCAGTCGCCACGGGCCAGCCGATCGTCGCGCAGCCCTCCGCCGCGCGGAACCGGCTCGTGCTGTTGGTCTATACTGCCGCGATTTTCGTCAGCGCGCTGCTGTTGTTCTCGGTGCAACCGTTGTTCACCAAGATGGTGCTGCCACGGCTCGGCGGTTCGCCCGCGGTGTGGTCCGTGGCGATGGTGTTTTTCCAGTCGCTGCTGCTGGCGGGCTATGCCTACGCGCATTTCCTGATGCAGATCAAGAACCGCGCGATTCCGGTCGCGGTTCATCTGGCGCTGCTGGTTGCCGCGATCTTGACGCTGCCGCTGTCGATCGCGAGCTCCTGGGGCGAGCCGCCGACCTCTGCCTATGCGTTCTGGCTGCTCGGGCTGTTCGCGGTATCGATCGGCCTGCCGTTCTTCGCGCTCGCCGCCAACAATCCGCTGCTGCAGGCCTGGTTCGTGCGATCAGGCCATCCCGCCGGGCCCGATCCCTATTTTCTCTATGCTTCCTCCAATATCGGCAGCTTCCTCGCGCTGCTCTCCTATCCGGTGCTGCTCGAGCCGATGTTCACGTTGCGCACGCAGAACCTGATGTGGACCGGCGGTTATGGCCTGTTGATTCTCTTGATCGCCGGCTGCGGCGCGCTGCTGTTGCGCTCGCCGGCATTGGCGGTGGCGGATCGCGAGATCGAGCAGACGGAGGCGCCGGTCCCGAGCTGGGCGCTCCGCGCGCGCTGGATCTTTCTCGCCGCGGTGCCCTCTGGGCTGCTGATCGCGGTCACCGCGCATATCTCGACCGACGTTGCGGCCGCCCCGCTGCTCTGGGTGCTGCCGCTGTCGCTTTATCTGCTGACCTGGGTGCTGGTGTTCCAGTCGCGCCCGCTGTTGCCGCACAAATGGATGCTGTGGCTGCAGCCGATCGCGATCGCCGGCGTCATCGTGCTGCTCGCGGTCGGCGGCGAGCAGAACCTGCTCTTGACGCTGGGCGGACATCAGGTCTGCTTCTTCTTCATCGCGATGGCCTGTCACGGCGAGCTGGCGCGGACGCGGCCGGCGGCGAAATATCTCACCGGCTTTTATGTGGCGCTGTCGTTCGGCGGCATGGTCGGCGGGCTGTTCGCCGGGCTGATCGCGCCCTTCGCCTTCTCCTGGGTTGCCGAATATCCGATCCTGCTGGCGCTCGCCACGCTCTGCCGCCCGACCGAGAACGAACGCTGGCCGGCCTGGAGCCGCTGGTACTGGCCGTTCCTCGCCGTGCTCGCCGTCGCGCTGATCGTGCCGGCCTTTAGCGAAGGAAAAATTCCGGCCTGGCTCGAGGACCACCGCGTCTGGGTCGCGGGCTCCGTCGGCGTGCTCGCAGGCCTGGTCGCGCTCGGGCTCAACGCCGCCCGCTGGAAGATTTTTGCCACTGCCGTGCTCGCACTGGTGTTGATCCGCCTCTATCCGTCCGACGATGGCCGGGTCGTGACCGCGCGCAGCTTCTTCGGCGTGCACAAGATCGTGCTGACGCCGAGCGGGCAATATCACGTGCTGATGCACGGCACCACGATCCACGGCGCGCAGAAATTCTTGAACGATGACGGCTCGCCGATCGAGGGGCGCCCCGAGCCGATCAGCTATTACCACAAGGACGGCGGCATCGGCCGCGCCATATCAGCGATCCGCGACCGCAAGGGCGGACCGCTGCGCGTGGCCGTGATCGGCGTCGGCGCCGGCACGCTGACCTGCGCTGCCGAGCCCGGCGAGACCTGGAAGTTCTTCGACATCGACCAGACCATGGTCGACACCGCGAAGGATCCGAAATACTTCACCTACATCCAGAACTGCGCGCCGGATGTGAAGCCCGTCATCGGCGACGCGCGGCTGACCTTCGCGAAAGAGCCCGACGGCGTCTACGACCTCATCATTGTCGATGCCTATTCATCGGATGCAATCCCGATCCATCTCGCGACGCAAGAGGCAATGAAGATCTACAAGTCCAAGCTCGCGCCGCAGGGCGCGGTGCTGATGCACGTCTCCAACCGCCATCTGGAGCTGGAGAGCGTGGTGGTCGGCATTGCCGATGCCAACGATCTCAAGAGCTGGGTCTACAACGAGGATTCCGGGCGCGACGACGAGTATATTTTTGCCACCGACGTCGTGGTGTCCGCGCGCGAGGAGGCCGATGTCGGCAAGCTCGCCTCATCGGACAAATGGACCGAAACCGAGCCGACCGAGGGCCAGCGGGTCTGGACCGACGATTATTCCAATATACTCGGGGCGGTCTACCGGCGGCTCAGGGACGTTGAATAGGATCGGTGAGTTCCGACGTTCGTCCGGTTGCGGCCGGCGGCGCGGGTGTGTACAGGTTCCCGTCTGGAATCGGAAGTGCAGCTCGTGCAAAGGCCCCGCGATATCAGGATCATCAAGAGCCGGCACTTCCACAAGCTGCAGCGACGGCACTTCATCCTGTTCGACGTGCTGCCTTTTCTCGGCACGCTCGCGGCGCTTGCTCTGCTGCTGGTCCGGCCGATCGGCGCGCTCGAGATCAGCCTGTTATTCGCGCTGTGGCTCGTCACCGGCCTCGGGCTGACGGTCGGCTATCATCGCCTTTTCACCCATCGCGCGTTTGCCACCTCGCCTGCGGTCTCGTCACTCCTGATTGTGATGGGGTCGATGGCGGGCCGCGGGCCGATGCTGTCCTGGGCCGCCATGCATCGGCGGCATCACGAATTGTCCGATCATGAGGGCGACCTGCATTCGCCGAACCTGCACGGCAGCGGCCTTGCCGCCCGCCTGCTCGGTTTCCTGCATGCGCATCTCACCTGGATGATGGAGCATGACTATCCGAACGTCGCCCATTACGTGCCCGACCTGATGGCGCAGCGGACGCTGGTCCGGGTGAACAGCCATTATTACACATGGGTCGCGTTCGGCCTTGCGCTTCCCGCCGTGATCGGCGGGCTGGTCAGCGGTAGCCTGTGGGGCGTGCTGACCGGTTTTCTCTGGGGCGGCGCGGTGCGGATGTTCGTGGTCGAGCAGACCATGTCTGCCCTCAACTCGGTCCTGCATATGTTCGGCAAGCAGCCGTTCGCCACCCGCGACGACAACAGCCGTAATTTTGCCGCGATGGGGCTGCTCGGATGGGGAGAGGGCTGGCACAACAACCATCACGCCTTCCCCTATTCGGCTGCGTTCGGCCTCACCTGGTACGAGCTCGACCCCGGCTTCTTGTTCATCCGTCTGCTCGAGGCGTTGGGGCTCGCGTGGGATGTCAAGGTGCCGAGCCCTGAGAAAATCGCGCGGCGGCGATTGCGGCCGGCAAACGAGGTGGTGGGCGATCCCGACGCAGCCTGAGTGGGACGCCATTAGCCAGCGCGTTGCCGGCCCGCGCTGACCGGTCAGACCCGCCCCGGAACCCATGCTTTTCAACGACTATCCGTTTCTTCTGGGGTTCCTGCCGGCGGCACTGGTGATCTATCGCCTCGCCGATCCCTATCCGCAAGCGCGTATTCCCCTGCTGGTTCTGCTGTCGCTGGTCTTTTACGGCATCGGCAATCCACCTTTCATCCTGCTTCTGGTGGCCTCGATCGCCGTGAACTGGCTGGCGGCGCAGGCCTATCGTCGCTTCAAGATTCCCGTCATCATCACCGCGGCGATCGTGCTCAACCTCGCGCTGCTCGGCGTCTTCAAATACAGCAACTTTGTGCTCTCCAACGTCGGCTGGCTCACGGGCGCGCCGATGCCGCATGTCGATCTAGGGCTGCCGGTCGGCATCTCCTTCTTCACCTTCCATCACATCATGTATCTGGTGGATTTGAAGCGCGGCAAGGCGCCGTTCTATGCGCTCGACCGCTATGCGCTTTACATCTCCTTCTTCCCGCAGCTGCTCGCGGGTCCGCTGGTGCGCTGGTCGGAGGTGATGGAGCAGTTCGGCCAAAAGGTTTATTCGCCCGGCTGGCAACGCAGCTTCGCGGTGGCAATCTGCTTCATCACCATTGGCCTGGTCGAGAAGATCTTTCTCGCCGACCGCATCGCGCACAACATCGACAATGTGTATGCGCAGGCCTTCTACGGTCCGGTGACCAATGGCGACGCGTGGTCCGCGCTCGCCTTCAGCTTCCAGATCCTGTTCGACTTCTCCGGCTATACCGACATCGCGATCGGGCTCGGCCTGCTGTTCGGCGTGAAGCTGCCGTTCAATTTCAATGCGCCGTTCCGTTCCGTCAGCATCCAGGATTTCTGGCAGCGCTGGCACATGACGCTGATGACGTTCCTG
>Ga0070684_100004060_pt1 | contig 11082 bp, 7 predicted proteins | sample KBSC723LmetaG_FD_65653 | JGI IMG/M metagenome (GOLD analysis project Ga0070684, IMG submission 65653) | Corn rhizosphere microbial communities from Kellogg Biological Station, Michigan, USA - KBS C7.2-3L metaG | ecosystem: Host-associated > Plants > Roots > Rhizosphere ...
GACACTGACTCAGGTGAAGGGCGGCATCAGCGTAAACGGCGATCTGACCGGAACCGTGCACATGGAAGATCTCTCCGGGCCGGTGCATCTGCATACCTCGGTGACGGATATGCAGTTCGAGCAGCTCCCCGGCGACATGACGCTCGATGACGAAGATCTCCGCGTTACCGAAGCCAAGGGGCCGGTGCGGGTAACCACGCACTCAAAGAACGTTGAGCTCACGCAGATCTACGGCGACACGTTCGTCGAAGACCGCAACGGAAACATTTCCATTTCGCCGGCGGGCGCATTCGGTATCGATGCAAAGAGCACCAGCGGCGAAGGCAACCTGGAGATCACCCTGCCGCCCAACGCTTCAGCCAGCATCAACGGATCAACCCACAATGGCGATATCGAGTCCGAGTACCCGCTCGATGTGAACGGCGAGCAGAGCAAGACGGTCACCGGCCGCATTGGTTCAGGAGCCGCCAAGATCGTGCTCGGTACGGACGTAGGCGATCTGCGGATCAAGAAGGGCTCGGGATTCCCCGCCACTCCGCCGCCACCGGCCAGTGCCGAGGCGCCCAGCGCTCCTGAGCCGCCGGCCCCTGCCAATGCGCGACACTTGAAAGCCCCGAAAACTCCGCCCGAGGCCCCGGTTGCGCAGTAAATCCCTTCGATGAAGTGAGAGAGGCGCGGAGCTCATCGCTTCGCGCCTTTTTTATGGGCCGGCGCCGGCGGGTAGCATGAATCTGTATGCCTTGCTTCCCCCTTCGTATGATTGCGGCAGCTTTTCTGCTCGCTTGCCCGCTTCTTGCCGCTATGGGCCAGAGTGAACCGAAAAGCCCGGCCGGCTCACAGGCCGCCGGCTCCCCGCCTTCGCTGCCCAGGACCTCAGAAACCATGGTCGTCGTCGGTTCGGCGACTCCTGTGCCGCTGGCTGAATCCTCGGCTACCGTGCTGGTAATTCCCGTCGAGCCGGAGCTGCTGCGCATTCAAACTCCTCTTGACCTGCTGCGGGAAGACTCGTCGATTCTTCTGGAGCAGCGCGGCGCCGGCGGAGCGCAGTCGGACCTGGTGCTTCGCGGCGGCGGCTTCGCCCAGACGCTGGTGCTGGTTAACGGATTCCGCATCAACGACAGCCAGACCGCGCATCACAATCTCGATTTGCCCATCCCGCTCGAAGCCATGGACCAGGTTCAGGTGTTGCATGGCGCCGGCTCAACTTTGCATGGAGCCGATGCGCTTGCGGGCGCAGTCGACTTCCTTACCGTGGCGCCGCAATCTGGCTCGCTGCTCGTGCGGGCGGGCGGCGGCAGTTTTGGCCAGAACGAGCAAGCCCTGATGGCGGGAGGGGTGCACCGGAGCTGGAGCGGGCGCATCACCGGAGATCGCAACTTCTCAACCGGCTTCATGGCCGACCGCGACTACCGCAATGAGGATGTTTCCGCCGAGGGCTGGTCAGGCACGCGGCTCGGCATTACGGATCTGCTCTTTGCCACGAGCGACCGCTCGTTCGGCGCCAACCAATTTTACGGACCCTATCCGTCATGGGAGCGGACGAAGGGCTGGTTCGGCTCCGTCCGCCAAGAGCTCGGCGCCAGGAACGAAGCGGCATTCGGCTATCGCCGGCACACGGACGAATTCGTGCTCTTCCGCGATCAGCCCGCCATCTACGAGAACAACCATGTCGATGCGTCGTGGCAGGCGTCCTTGCGGCGGACCCAGAGCGCCGGCCGTGGCTCTCTCTTGCTCCTGGGGCTCGAAGCGGATGGCGATTCGATCCGCAGCAACAATCTGGGAGCGCACGCGCGCAATCGCGGCGCCGGCTATGCCGCGTGGGATTTCCATCCGGCAAAGCACCGCTGGACGCTCTCGGCGGGCCTGCGCGAGGAGATTTTTTCAGGAGGCGCCCGATCGGTTCTGTCTCCGCATGGGGCCGCGAGCGTGCGCCTGACGACCGGACTGAAGCTGCGCGGGAGCGGGGGCTATGGTTTCCGCGTCCCCACTTACACGGACCTCTACTACTCCGATCCGGCGACCGTGGGAAACCCGAATCTCAAGCCCGAGTCGGCGTGGTCGGGCGAAGGCGGGTTCGACTGGGTGCGCTCGCGGTTCACCCTCTCAGCTACGGGCTTCTACTCACATCAGCACGACACAATCGACTATGTGCGCACCTCGCCCTCCGATCGCTGGCATGCCGCGAACCTGTCCGGCCTGCGATTTCGCGGTCTGGAGTCGTCATTCACCTGGAAGCAGTCACCCGGACAGTCGGTGCGCATCGCCTGGACCGCGCTGTTCGGCGCGCAAGACGCCCTTCACGGGATGCAATCGGAATACGTGTTCAACTACCCCGTCGAGAACGTTCATGCGAGTTGGAATTGCGCATTGGGCCGTTACGTCGCGCTATCGAACGAAGTGCAGGCAGCGCAGAGATTCCAGCGCTCCGCATACCCAGTGTGGAATGCTGCGCTCGCAGGGAGCCGCGGCTCCTGGCGGCCCTACCTGCGCCTGCAGAACGTCTCGAATACGGGCTATGAGGAGATCACCGGGGTGAGGATGCCCGGCCGTTCGGTGGTTGCCGGACTTGTTTACGAGCTGCGTCGCTGATCATCGACCGCCATGGTGAGATCGTTGGCCCAAATTACGCCGCCGAATGCGTCCGCCCGGTTCGCGGCATCGTGGCCACATTGGCAAGCCGGAACTCGGCGATGAGGGGCAGGTGGTCCGACGCCCATAACGCGGTTCGTGAACGCCACAGCCGGGAGAATTGCAACTGCAGCGGCTCGTCGTAATAGCAGTGGTCCAGGCTCACCAACGGCAGCATGCCGGGGAACGTCCGCGGATAGCGCACGGCATGGCGCGGGCGGAATGTCTGAAAGCTCGACTGCAACAGCCGCGTGGTAAGCCCTCGGGTCCACTCGTTGAAATCGCCCAGCACCAGCCGCGGCCCCACCAAGGCGGGCTGCTCCAGCACTTCGGGATTTAACAGCTTGCGGGCCTGGTAGCGCCGCTCCATGTGCCCGGTGCCCAGGTGCACGTTGAACACATGCACCATCCTGCCGCGCGTCACCTCGATTTCGGTCTGCAGCACGCCGCGCGGCTCGCGCCCCTCGCGCGAAAGATCGTGGTTTTTCCAGCCGAGAATCGGGAACCGGCTGAGCGTCATGTTGCCGTAGGTCCCGCCCTGGTATTCCCGGTTGACGCCGAACGCCACGTGAAAATCCGGGAATGTCTCCGCGATCGCGTGCGCCTGGTTCAACTGCGGCGGCCCAGTGGGATCGTTGACGATCTCCTGAAGACAAAGAATATCTGCTTCAAGTTCCTTGAGTACGGTGAGAATGCGCTCCGGCACAATGCGCAAATCGAACCCACGGCACTTGTGCAGGTTATACGTAGCGATGCGGAAAATGGGGGAGGAAGATGTCATTGCTGCCGCTCGAAAACCCAGCCTATCAGTTCTGTCGCCCGTTCGGTAACTCCGCGGTGCCGCCAGTCCTCCAGTGAGATTTGCTGGGCTTGCCGCAGGTCCGCTTCCATATCGCTCTCCAGGCGCTGAGCCACCGCAGCGTCGCGAATCGCAAGGTTCACCTCGTCGTTAATGCCAAACGAGCGGTTGTCGAAATTGGTGGAGCCTACCACCGCCCACCGCCCATCCACGATGAGGATCTTGGCGTGGATCATCGCCGGCAGGTACTCATAAACCTTCGCGCCCCAGTGTAACAACCGCCCGTAACCGCCGCGGCTGGTGCTGCGCGTGAGCATGTGATCGCTCTTGCGGCCCGGCACCAGGACCCGCACCTTCACGCCACGCTCGATCGCGTGACAGAGCTCCTGCATCAGGCTCTTGTCGGGCAGAAAGTATGGCGTGGTGATCGAGATGCTTTCGCGCGCCGACGCCAGCAGCAATTGAAACAACACCCGGGCTCGCGTCGAGCCGCCGGCGCTGGGGGTACTGTTGATCACCAGCGAAGTGACTTGCGGCGGGCAGTCGATCTCGGGGAAATACGCCGGGCCGGCCAGCAACTCACCTGAGGAACAGAGCCAGTTCTCAGCAAAGGTGGCCTGCAGGTTGGGCACGGCTTCGCCCTCAACTCGAACCATTGTGTCGCGCCAGCGTGGAGCTTTCCCGCGGCCCTTGTACCACTGGTCGGCCACGCCGGCTCCGCCGATGAAGCCGATGCGACCGTCCACAATCAGCAGTTCGCGATGGGTGCGGTTATCGAGCCCCAGCAGGCGGTACCACTTCAGCCCGTTGTACCGGGCCACCTTGCCGCCGGCATCGACAAGGGGCCGCAGAAAGCCGCCGCGCGCTCCCATGCTGCCAAAGGAGTCAACCGTGAGGTTGACCCGGACACCAGCGCGGGCCCGCTCAGCCATAGCCTCCACGTAAAGCCGCCCGATCTCGCCCTTCTGGAAAATGTAGGCTTCGAGATTGATGCTATGGCGGGCGTTGCGAATGGCCTCCAGCGCCGCGGGGTAGAACCGGTCGCCATTGGCCAGGACCTCGATGGTCCCCGTGCGATTGACTTTCGCATCTGCCAGCGACTCGACAAGGTTCAGGAAGTCCTCGGAATCGTTGTGCGGCAGCTCTTCGGCGCCCTGAATGCGGTAGGCCGGCATGGGTCCGAAGAATCCGCCCAGAACGTGCGTGGCCATCAGCACGAACGCGATGCCACCCACCACCACCCACGCTGTCGGCAAGGTGACAGACAGCAGGAGCATCATCGCGATTCCTGCCCTTCTGCCATCGTTTTGCAGCCCAACCCGTGCCTCGTCACCCGCGCTTGCTCCCGCCCACGACTCTTTTGGATGCGGCAGCGTCGCGCACCGGCGGCTTTCAGCACATCACGAAAGTTTCGTTTGCGTTGGCGGCCCGGCGAATGCTAGCTTGGCAGGCGTACCTCGGTCCTCCTCGCAGTGAGTCCGGCCTACCGGGCATTCGCCCGAAGGCCAAGGCTGTCCAGCAGAGGCGCTACATCGCGACGCGCGCCCTCATTCCGCAGTGACCCAAGCCTCAACGTTTGCACACGCAAGAAGGAGAGAAGCCATGGGCAATCCCGCGCAGCATCACACCATCAACTACATTGAGTTTTCCGCTACGGATGTAGGCAGAGCAAAGGAGTTCTACGGCAGCGCATTCGGATGGAAGTTTCAGGACTGGGGCGCCGAATACGTGGGCTTCGACCGGGAAAGCGCCGGGATCGACGGCGGCTTCCGGCTGGGCGAAAGCCGTGGGGAGCCGGATGGATGCGCGCCGCTGGTGGTGTTGTATTCGAGTGATCTGAAGGCGACCGAAGCCGCAATCACCGCAGCAGGTGGCACCATCGTGGTGCCGACGTTCGAGTTCCCCGGCGGCCGGCGGTTTCATTTTTCCGATGGGCTGGGGAATGTGCTGGCCGTGTGGTCGGAGTAAGGCAGGAATTAGGAAATAGGGATTAGAAAAGCGAGCGGCCCATTCCTGAGCGGAATGGGCCGTCCATAACTGAAAACTGAAAACTGACAACTGAAGACTGGCAACTGAAGACTGGCCGCTACGCTTCTACCTTCTCGTACTTCTTGGGCCTGCGATTGGCCTGGAGAATCTTCTTGCGAAGGCGCAGGTTCTTTGGCGTCACTTCCACAAACTCGTCATCGGCAATGAACTCGATGGCCTGCTCTAGATTCAGAGCCTTGTAGGGCACGAGGCGAATCGCATCGTCGGCGCTCGATGCGCGCATGTTGGTGAGCTTCTTTTCGCGGACCACGTTGACATCGAGGTCGTTGTCGCGCGAGTGCTCGCCCACCACCATGCCCTCATAAACGTCCACGCCGGGGCCGACGAAGAGAATGCCGCGCTCCTGGAGCCCATTCAGCGAATACGTGGTCGTGAGGCCCTGGCGGTCGGCGATTAGCGCGCCTGTGGGCCGCTGCGGAATTTCGCCCTGGTACGGAATGTAGCCGTCGAACAGCGCATTCATCACGATGGTCCCGCGCGTCTCGGTCAGCATTTCGCTGCGCAGCCCGATCAGCCCGCGGCTCGGCACACGGAATTCCAGGCGCACGCGGCCCGACCCATGATTGTGCATCTTGGTCATCTCGCCTTTGCGCGGCCCGAGCTTCTCAATCACCACGCCGGTGTGAGTTTCCGGTACGTCGATGGTCAGATGCTCGACGGGCTCCATACGCACTCCTTCCACCGTCTTGGTGACGATCTCCGGGCGGCCCACCATCAGCTCGAACCCTTCGCGGCGCATCATCTCAATGAGGATCGCGAGCTGCAGCTCACCGCGGCCCAGCACCTTGAACGTGTCAGGCGATCCCAACTCTTCGACGCGGATCGAGACGTTCGTCAGCAATTCCTTCTGCAGCCGCTCGCGCAAGTTGCGGCTCGTCACGTACTGGCCTTCGCGTCCGGCGAACGGGCTGTTATTCACGCTGAACTGCATCGCGATGGTCGGCTCGTCGATCACGATCAGCGGCAGCGGAGAAGGCGTCTCAACGCTGGTGATGGTCTCGCCGATGTTGATTCCTTCCACGCCTGCGACGGCAATGATGTCGCCCATCGTGGTTTCAGTGGTCTCAGTGCGCTTGAGCCCGCTGAACGTGAACAGCTTGGTGATCTTCGTCTTCTCGAGAGAGCCGTCGCGCTTTGAAATATTCACTTCGTCGCCCGCGCGCAGCGTGCCCTGGAACACGCGGCAGATGGCGATGCGCCCGAAATAATCCGAGTAGTCGAGGTTAGTGACAAGAATCTGCAGCGGCGCCTCGGCGTCGCCCTTCGCCTCGGGAATCGTCTTCACAATGGCTTCAAACAGCGGCTGTAGGCTGGTGCCGGCCTGCGCAGGATCGACTGTCGCCGTGCCCAGCTTGGCCACGCAGTAGAGCACCGGAAAGTCGAGCTGGTGCTCGTCCGCGTCGAGATCGATGAAGAGATCGTAAATCTCGTTCAGCACTTCCTGCGGACGCGCATCGGGCCTGTCAATCTTGTTGATCACCACGATGGGCGGCAGCTTGGCTTCGAGAGCCTTCGAAAGCACGTAACGGGTCTGCGGCAGCGGGCCTTCCGCCGCGTCGACCAGCAGCATGACGCCGTCGACCATCTTGAGCGCGCGTTCCACCTCGCCGCCGAAGTCGGCGTGGCCGGGCGTATCCACAATGTTGATCTTGCCGCCTTCAAAGTTGATGGCGGTGTTCTTGGCCAGGATGGTGATGCCGCGCTCACGCTCCAGTTCATTCGAGTCCATTACGCGCTCGGCTACCTGCTCGTTGGCGCGGAACGTGCCGGCCTGGCGCAGCATGGCGTCGACGAGGGTGGTCTTGCCGTGGTCTACGTGCGCGATGATGGCGATATTGCGTATCGTCTGGTTCACTGGAGCGGTGTGTCCTTCTTGAGGGATTCGGCCGGGGGCCGGAGGTCAATCGTTCAGGCGGGGTCGGGCCGCAAGCACACAGGCCGTCCACCACAAGGGGATGTTCTTTCCCCAATTTGCCGCATAATGCGGCAGTTTCCATTGTAGCAGGGGACGAGGTTTGGCTGCCTCAGCGCGACGGGTACTGCTGGGTTAGTTGCACTTGCGCGCAGGTGCCGGGTTCGACATGGAGGTGATTTGGGTCTTCATAGCTGAATTCGAAAGGGATGAGCGGCGTGGATGGCCGGACTGCTTCGATGGCGTAATCGCCGGGCGGCACACTGACCTGAAAACGGCCGCGTCTGTCAGTCACAACCTCAAAGGAGCGAGAGGCGCCGCGCACGGCAAGACGTACGCCATCCAACTCTCCAGCCAGACCTGGGGCGCTTACCACTCCGGACACTGTTCCCACCCGTGACGCCGGATTGATGTGGCTGATGCTGCGGAGGACGGCCGCCGATTTCGACACCGGTCCGGAGTTGCCGCAGCCGTCCAGGGCCCAGGCCTCCGCGCCGGAATTGTCGTGAGACTTGAACAAGAACAGAACGTACGTCCTTCCCACAATCCAGCGAAATGAAGCTCGCCCGCTGTCGTTTCCCTCATATACGCGAAACGTGGGCTCAATCGTTCCTCGCAGAAGGCGCGCGGTGTTCAACGTAAAGAAGTAGGCATCAATGGAGTCGGGGTCATGATTTTCGACTACCGGCTCGATGCGAAGAAGCTTCGCTTCAACGACAACCTGAGATGCGAAGTACTCGGCGCAGACCAAGCGAGGCTGCGGCTCGCTGCAAAGTGCTGCTGCGACTTGTGGCGAAACCGCAAGACACATTGCCAAAGACACCGCAAGCTTGTTCACGGACCAATGATAGCGCCGGCGACTTCTAGCTTCAGAACGACAACGGCAGATCCTCCACTGCGCCGCGTCTGGTTCCGGAAGCAGATTCTTCGACTTCGCTGCGCTCCGCTCAGGATGACAAGTCGTAGTGGCGGTCGACTGCATGCAGAGGGCATCTCGATGCGAGATGCCCTCTGGGGTTTTCGGATGCTGGTGAGGGTTAGCTTGCTTTGCGAAGGCGATCCTCCTCATCACCATCGACCCGCAGTTCTTCCCGGCGCACGGTTTCTTCGCGATTCTCGGTGTTGGTGACCTGGCGCTTGCCTACCTCCACCTGCTCGCGAACCACCGGCTCCTTTTCAATTCGCACCCGTTCTTCTGACAGCGGAATGCGGATTTCCTCTGAGTCACTGCCAACCGTGGCCCCGGGAGCAGCCTGTTCTCCGCTCACGGGCACGCGCTCCACAACCAGTTCTTCGCGGGAGACGGGTACCTGAACGCTTTGAGTTTCTGTAACGGTTTCCTTACGCAGACGGACTTCGCCGCGCTGCACTCTATCGCGATGCACGCGCAGGACTTCGCCATAGAGCTGAATGCGGCGCGGACTTTGCACATCCGCTGTGGAGGCACTCCGATCCGCATAGGCCGCATCGCCCGTTTCGGGGTAGGTGCTGGTCTGCCCCACGCCGGAGGCGCCCAAGTCGGCGCCATTCGCTTCGAGGATGCTTTCGGCCTCTCCGCGCCGTTCGCCCGCCTTCACCATCACGATGATGCCCTCGCCTGCGCGGCCGTACTGCTGGCTGAAGTAGCGAGAGTGGTCCATGGTAGTCCCCCAGGACTGGTCGAACTCTTCAGGGTCGTAGTCGTACACGCCGGTTTCATGGGTGATCTCGCGGGTCGCCAGGTCGCCGCGAGTGGGCTCGTCCGCGTAGGGTTCAGCGCCTTCACCTTCAAAAAAGCTCTTGATTCGATCCCAGAAGCCACCGACAGCTTCGCCGGCCTGACGGCCTTCCTGCCGCATCTTGCTTCCCGTGGTTTCGTTTGTGCCGGTTCCGCTCGTGACGGTCTGTGCGTCGGGCTGTCCTGCAATGCTGATCTGGTTGCGCGTGAACCCGGCGGCGTACAACTCGCGCACAGCGGATTCCGCCTGGGCGTCTGACGTGAAATATCCAAACACAGTTTGATCGGTCTCGTAGCTTGCCATATATATACCTTCCTGAGGTGGGGTTGGCGGTTGCGCGACTCCTCTTCTGCCTGCCGCGTGGCAGGCGAGCAGCGGAATTGCTTTGCTCACCGGTTGCAAAGGTCGGGTCGTTCGCGATCTCGCACTCTTGTTCTTTCCGGTTTCGCATGTATGGAAGCCTGATCTGCGAAAGAGGATGGATGGCTGTTTTTTCTCGGGTTGCATGGCCCGGTTTCGCCGCTTATGGGCTGCCGAGCGAGATGCCCGCACGGACGCCCGGACCGGCTGTGATTACCTACTGCGCTCCATTGCGTCTGTCAGACGGCACTCATCTCTGCGCCCTCCTGATTGACTTTTGGCTGCCATCGACGAACACGCCGGGACCGCCTTGCGTATCCTTATGTCATGCTTCGCGGTTTGCTCCGCTGGGGAGCCATTCTTACGGTCTTTTTTTCTCCAGCTTTCGCCTACAATCAAAAACCCACGGCGGCCGCCACCGAACCGCCCAGCCAGCAGGCGCCCACTGACGTGAAGGTGCCGCTGCTGCCCCGGCCGCTGCACCTGTCGGATTTCGACGGCATGGAACCGCACGGCGATCTGGGCGACCACCTGGCGGAGGTGACCGGGTTCATCCAGCAGACGCCCCGCGACGGCGAGCCGGCCACGGAAAAAACCGAGGTCTGGATGGGCCGCACCACCAGCCATCTTTACTTTGTCTTCATCTGCTATGACCACGATCCCTCCGCCATCCGCGGGCATCTGGCGCGGCGCGAAAACATCCACTCAGACGACTACGTATCCGTGCTGCTCGACTCGTTCAAGGACCGGCGCAAGGGAGTTCTGTTCGAGGTGAATTCCGCCGGCGTGCAGGCCGACGCGGCATGGGCCGAGAACAACGAGCCCGACTACAGCTACGACCAGGTGTGGGATTCTGAAGGGCGCGTGACCACCAAGGGCTGGATGGCGATGATTTCGATTCCCTTCAACAGCCTGCGCTTTCGGCGCTCGGGGCCTGACTGGGGCGTCGTCTTCTTCCGCAGCCTTCCCCGCAACAGTGAACAGGATTTCTGGCCGCGCGTGTCTGCCCACATCAGCGGCATTCTCAGCCAGGAAGGCACTCTGCACGGCATGGAGGGGCTGACGGAGTCGCACAACCTGCAAATCAATCCCTATGCCATCGCACAGAATGAACGCAATCTGAACGATCTGGCTCCCCTGAATCCGTACTTCAGCTCCCGCCATCTTGAAGCCACCGCCGGCGGCGATTTCAAGGCGATTTTCAAAGACAGCATTGTGCTCGACGGCACCATCAATCCCGATTTCAGCACCGTCGAGTCAGATCAGCCGCAGTTCACCGTGAACCAGCGCTACGCTGTCTATTTTCCTGAGCTGCGTCCCTTCTTCCTCGAGAACGCAAATTATTTTTCCACCCCCATTACGCTCGTCTATACGCGCAACATCGTGCACCCCACCTACGGCGGCCGCCTCACGGGCAAGGTCCACTCCACAAACCTGGGTTTCTTCGCCATCGACGATCGCGCCCCCGGCGAAACGCTCGCGCCCAACGATCCCGCCTATCGCAGCCACGCTACCTTTGCGGTGGCGCGCGTTTCCCAGGACTTCGGTAAGGGATCGAGCATTGGCGCCATCTACACCGATGAGGAATTCGGCGGCGGCTGGAACCGCATTGGCGG
>Ga0070684_100004064_pt1 | contig 11076 bp, 9 predicted proteins | sample KBSC723LmetaG_FD_65653 | JGI IMG/M metagenome (GOLD analysis project Ga0070684, IMG submission 65653) | Corn rhizosphere microbial communities from Kellogg Biological Station, Michigan, USA - KBS C7.2-3L metaG | ecosystem: Host-associated > Plants > Roots > Rhizosphere ...
ACGCGCCGCAGGAAGGAGCAGTCACTCCTCGCCGCCGCAAAGCGGGATAACCGTGGTCTCCCTGCTCGATATCATCGGGCCCGTGATGGTCGGCCCGTCCTCCTCGCACACGGCGGGGGCATGTCGGCTGGGACTCCTCGCGCGCAATCTCGTCGGCGGCACCCCGGAGCGCGCGCGCATCGAGCTCCACGGCTCGTTCGCGCGCACCGGCGAGGGCCACGGCACCGACAAGGCGATCGCCGGCGGGTTGATGGGTTTCCGTCCCGACGACGAGCGCCTGCGCGATGCCCTCGAGATCGCCGATCGCGAAGGGCTCGACTACGTCTTCGAGAAGACCACGCTGGATGACGATGCGCATCCCAACACCGCGCGCATCACCGTCGAGCGCGGCGACCGAAAGGCCGTGATGACCGGTGCCTCGCTCGGCGCGGGGCGCATCCTCGTCACCGAGATCAACGGCTACAAGGTCGAGGTCACGGGGAATTACCACACCATCGTGCTCATCGCCGAGGACGTGAAGGGCTCCGTCGCCGCCATCGCGACGATCCTCGCCGAGCACGAGATCAACATCGCGAACCTGCGCCTCACGCGGAAAGAGCGCGGCGGTGATGCGTTCATGGTCATCGAGGTCGATGAGGTGCCCGGGGAAGGCGTGCGTGACGAGATCCGTGCGCTGCCGTGGGTGCGTTGGGCCTTCCGCCTCGACAAGGTCAGCGCCTGATGTACCGGTCCCTCGCCGACGCCATCCGCGACGCCGAGCAGCAGGAGATCACGCTCGCGCGCCTCGCCCTCGACACCGAGGCGAAGGACCAGGGGCGCCCCGTCGAGGAGATTCGCGCCGCGCTCCGGCGTGCCCTCGAGGTGATGCGCGGCGCGGTCGACCGCGGCATGGCGGGCGACCTCTTCTCCGCATCCGGCCTGGTCGGGGGCGACGCCGCCAAGCTGCGCACCGGACCGGCCGGCCCACTGGCCGGCACGCCCTTCCGCGACGTGCTCGCCCGTGCGCTGGCCGTCCAGGAAGTGAACGCGGCGATGGGCGTCATCGTCGCCGCGCCCACGGCGGGTGGGGCAGGCGTCCTTCCCGCCGTGCTCACCGGCCTCGCGCAGGCGCGCGGGATCCCCGACGACGCGGTCGTCGACGCGCTTGCCGTCGCGGGCCTGATCGGCGCCGTCGTCGCCGAGCGGGCGTCGCTCTCCGGCGCCGAGGGCGGTTGTCAGGCGGAGACCGGCGCCGCGGCCGCGATGGCCGCCGGCGCCGCGACGGAGATGCTCGGCGGGTCGCCGGCCCAGGTCGGCCACGCCACCGCGCTCGCGCTCCAGGGCACGCTCGGCCTCGTCTGCGATCCGCTGGGCGGGCTCGTCGAGCTCCCCTGCGTCTTCCGCAACGCGACAGGGTCCGCCATCGCCCTCACCGGCATCGAGCTCGCCCTCGCCGGCGTCGAGTTCAAGATCCCCGTCGACGAGGTCATCGACGTCATGGGCGAGATCGGCGCGTCGATGGACGTGCGCTACCGCGAGACCGCCGGCGGCGGGCTCGCTGCCACGCCGACCGGCCGCCGCCTCGCACGGGAGCGACTCGTGCAGATCAAGAAGCGGTAGCCTCTACCGCTGTCATCCCGAGCGAGCGCAGCGAGTCGAGGAATCCGCACGCTGCCCATGCACCCGTTCTTTACTCATAGGAAGCGCACCCGTAGCTTGCCGGCACGCGCCTCGATCGCTTGAAACGCCGCGATCGCGGAACCCGTAGGGAGGGGCAACCTAGAGTTCGCCAGGTGTGTTGCCGATGCTCACCAAAGACGACATCGAGAGCTTCCTCGTCCGCCTCGCTGCTACGGGCGCGACCTATTCCGAAGTCGAACCCGGCTTCTGGATCGTTCGGCCCAGCGCCGAGAGCGATCTCTCCATTGCAGTGAACTACTCGCCCCCCGTCGTGCTCCTTCGGATCGACGTCATGACGCTGCCGTCGGACGGTAATCGGAGCGCGACGCTCACCCGCCGCCTGCTCGAGCTCAACGCCACCGACCTGCTCCACGGGTCCTACGGCATCCAGGACGAGCACATCGTCCTGACCGAAGCGCTCGAGCTCTCGGCCCTCGACTATGAGGAATTCCTCGCGAGCTACGAGAGCATGACGCTCGCGCTCGCGTCGCACCTGCGCGAGCTCGGCTCGTTCCGCGAGGCACGCTGACCCATGGGTATCTTCGATCGGTTCTCTTCGCTGCTGAAGTCCAACATCAACGACCTGATCTCCAAGGCGGAAGATCCGGAGAAGATGTTGACGCAGATCCTCGTCGACATGCGCGGCCAGCTCGTGAAGGCCAAGCAGCAGGTCGCCTCCGCCATCGCCGACGAGAAGCGCCTCCGTGACCAGGCCGACGCCGAGTTCAAGCAGGCGCAGGACTGGGAGCGTCGCGCCATGCTCGCCATCCAGGAAGGGCGCGACGACCTCGCCAAGCAGGCGCTCGTGCGCCAGGCCGAGCACACCAGCCACGGCGAACAGCTCCAGGCGACGTGGGAGCAGCACCGCCTCGAGACGGAAAAGCTCAAGAATCAGCTGCGCGACCTCAACGACAAGATCGAGGAGGCCAAGCGCAAGAAGAACCTCCTCATCGCCCGCCAGCGCCGCGCCCAGGCGCAGCAGCGCATCGCCGAGACGATGTCCTCCCTCTCCGAGAAGAGCGCGTTCGAGGCGTTCGCCCGGATGGAGGAGCGCATCGAGAACAACGAGCGGATGATCAAGGCGTCGTCCGAGATCGACGACGAGTTCACCGGCGACACGCTACAGCGCGAGTTCAAGCAGCTCGAGAAGGGCGCCGTCGGTGTCTCGGTCGACAATCAGCTCCTCGCGCTCAAGCAGAAGATGGGTATGCTCCCCGCCTCCTCCGCCGCGCAGAACAAGGCGCTCGGCGCCGGCCAGCGTGACGAGGAGACCGTGCACGCCGAGATCGAACACCCGACGGAAGAGAAGGGACGGTGAGCGGCGAGGGCGCCGCTCGACGCTTCAAGTTCGCGCCGATCCTCACGGCGACGGTCTTCACCGTCCTGCTCCTCTGGATCGCCGGAAAGGTCTCGCACGTCCTCCTGCTGCTCTTTCTCGGCGTCATGATCTCGCAGTACCTCGGCGCTCTGTCCGGGGTGCTGCACCGTCGCCTGCGGATACCCGAAGGTTGGTCCCTCGCCGCGGCGGTGCTCGTGAGTCTGGGCGGCCTCGGGCTCCTCATCTGGGCACTCGTGCCGCCCGTGATCGCGCAGACGCAGGAGCTCGTGCGCGTGCTGCCGACCTACATCACGGGATGGGAGTCGGCGATCGATCGCCTGGCCGCCCGCGTGCCCGCGCTCGCGTCGGTTTATACACCAGGTCAACACAAGCTCATTCTCGCTGTTTATAACCAGGTCAGCGGCCAGTTCGGGAACGTCGTCCCGAAGGTCATCGGCATGGTGGAAGTGGCGATCAGCCTCTTCTCGGTGTTCGTGATGGGGCTCTATCTGGCCCTCCATCCCGCGCTGTACCGGGAGTGGCTCATCGCGCTCTTCCCGCCGATCCATCGCGATCTCGTGCGCGACATCCTCACCGAGTGCGGACAATCGCTGCGCGCCTACATCGTGGGTCTGCTCCTCACGATGACCTTCCTCGGGACGCTGACGGCGATCGGACTCTCGGTGCTCCACGTCCCGTACGCGTTGACCTTCGGCGTGTTCACCGGGATCGCGACGATCATCCCCTTTTTCGGGACGCTCGTCGCCACCGCGCTGCCCGCACTCTTCGTCATCACGGCGCCCGACGGTGGCTCGCGGGCACTCTGGGTCGTCGTCGTCGGCATCGCCGTGCACCTGATCGAGGGGAACATCGTCTCTCCCCACATCATCTCGAAGCAGGTCGATCTGCCGCCGGTGCTCACGATCGTCTTCGTGCTCATCGTCGGCACGCTGCTCGGCGGCCTCGGGCTGCTCGTCGCCGTGCCCGCGCTCGCGGTCATCATGGTCATCGTGCGGCGCATCCTCCTGACGCGCCTGTACGAGGGGCAGGGCTTCCGCCGCACGACGCGCGAGCGCGCGCTCGTCCTCCGCCTCCCCGCCTCCGAGGGTGGCGTCATCGTCCCGCGCACGACGGTGGACGTCGTTTCGGCCCTGGAGCGCCAAACCGTGGCTGCCCCCGTTTAGATTGCGCGTGCCTCGCCGAGGCACCCACACTCGCACGGGCGTCGCATGTCGCGTGAACTACGCTTTCTGATCCTGGCCGACGGTCTGTTCGGCCCCGAGACCTCCAAGACCGCCAACGCCTGCATCCGATACACGCCGGAGCGCGTCGTCGGCATCATCGACGCGACGCGCGCCGGCCGACGGGCGCAGGACGTCATCGGCTTCGGCGGCGACATCCCGGTCGTCGCGACGCTCGACGAGGGATTGGCGCTGCGCCCGAACGCGTTGCTGATCGGTATCGCGCCTTCCGGCGGCAAGCTGCCCGCCGAGTGGATCCTCCTCCTCGCGCGCGCGATCGAGCATGGCCTCTCGATCTGGAGTGGGCTGCACACCTTCGTCGCCGACGTCCCCGAGCTGGCCGCGCTCGCCGCGAAGCATCGCGTCGCCATCCACGATCTCCGCCGCCCGCCCGCGCGACTCGACGTCGCGCGCGGCCGCGTGCGCAACATCGACGCGACCGTCGTCCTCACCGTCGGGACCGACTGCAACATCGGCAAGATGACGACGCAGCTGCAGATCCTCGACGCGTTGCGCGACAAGGGAATCCGGACGTCGTTCGCGGCCACCGGGCAGACGGGGATCCTCATCGAGGGACGCGGGATCTCCGTCGACGCCGTCGTCGCCGACTTCATCGCCGGTGCCGCCGAGTCCCTCGTGCTCGAGTCCGCGCGCGACGCGGACCTCGTGCTCGTCGAGGGGCAGGGCTCGATCATCCACCCGAGCTACTCCGGCGTGACGTACGGCTTGATGCACGGCTCGCTCCCGCACGCGCAGGTCATGTGCGCGCAGCCGAGCCGCCGCGCCATCAACAACTGCGAGTGGGTGAAGATCCCTCCGCTCCCCGACTTCATCCGCATGAGCGAGGCGGCACTCGCCCCGCTGCGCCCCTCGCCGGTGATCGCCGTCGCGCTCAACACCTTCGATCTCGACGACGACGCGGCCCGCCGCGCCATCGAGACCGCCGAGCGCGAGACCGGTCTCCCCGCCACCGACCCCGTTCGCTACGACCCCGCCCCCATCGTCGAAGCCATCGCCGCATTTCACGAAGCACGGAAATCCCCCGTGAGCGCGTAACCCGGGATCAGACATTGGGGCCAGACTTTGGGGTCAGACCCCGAGGGCGCAGCCCGAGGGCTCTGACCCCTTGGCGCAGCGTGAGCCGATCGTCATCCCGACCGAGCGCAGCGAGCGCTCAGCCAACACCGTCCGCATCAGCAAGGACGAGCAATCCGGCCTTCTCCGCGGCATCGCCGTTCCAGATCCGCGCTCCGTCGTTGCAAGGCAAACGGCCCGGCACGCCGACGCGTCCCGGGGCCGTTCGACCAACGCACGAGCTCACCGCTGCTCCGGCAACCTCAACGCGAACCCCGCCGCCAGCAGCGACAAGCCTCCCGCGTACAGCAGCGCCTCGCGATAATCGTTGACCGGCGCGAGCAGCCCGAACACGATCGTGCACACCGCCGCCGCCACGCGGCCGATGTTGTAGCAGAAGCCGGCCCCCGTCGTGCGCAGCAGCGTCGGGAACAGCGGCGGCAAGTACATCGTGAACAACGCGAACACGCCGGAGAAGAAGCCCGCCAGCGGGAACCAGAACCACGCCAGCGAGCCGATGCTCCGCGGCACGATGAACGCCGCGATGATGCCCACGCCCAGGCCGGCGAGGAACACGACGATCGCGCGCCGGTTGCCCAGCAGCTTGGCCAGCGCGCCGGCCGAGAAGTTTCCGACGATCGCCATCGCGTTCACGACGAAGAAGGACGCCGAGACGATCCGCGTCACGTCCCCCGCCGACGTACCGGCGTCGACGAGCAGCCGCCGCAGATGCTGCGACTGCCAGAACTGGAACAGCCACCAACCCGATAATCCAAGGGCGCACGTCACCGTCGTGCGCGCCGTGATCCCCGCGACCTCGCCGCGGAAGAGATCGCGCGCCCTCGGCCGGTCCCCACGCGTCTCGCGCGCGGCGGCCTGCCACGTCTCCGGCTCGGGCACGTGCCGACGGATCCAGAACACGAGGAACGCCGGCAGCACGCCCACGAGGAAGACGTAGCGCTCCGCGTGCGCCGGGAGCACGAGAGAGAGCAAGCCGACGGTGAGCGCCGCCAGCAGGATTCCCAGATTCACCCCGGTCTGCAGGATCGCCGCGATCCACGGACGCCACCGCTTCGGCCAGGTCTCCGAGAGCAGTGACGCGCCCACCGCCCATTCGCCGCCGATGCCGAGTGCCGCGATGAAGCGGAACAGCATGAACTGCCACCACGTCTGCGCGAACGCGCACACGCCGGTGAACAGCGCGTACGTCAGGATCGTGAGCGAGAGCGCTCGGCTCCGACCGAGGATGTCGCCCAGGCGGCCGAAGAACGACCCGCCGAGCGCCCAGCCGAGGAGAAAGGCGGCCTGGATGTACGCACTCTTCTCCTTCACGCCCGGATCGGCCGCGCTCGTCGCGGCGAGCAGCTGGGCCACGACGGGCGTCGCGACGAGCGTGTAGAGGTGCATGTCCAGCCCGTCGAACAGCCAGCCGAGCCAGGCCGCCGACCCGGACCGCCACTGCTGCGGTGTGACTTCGCGCAGATGCGTGGCTTCGCTCTCCACCGGAGCGGGCGGTTCCAGCGTCGTCACGCCTTCGATCTGTCGAGCTCCTTCCACCTGCACGGCGAACCTCCGGACGTCACGTCGATGCACTGCGGCTCGCGTATGATGCCTCGGGGCACACCGGACGCAAGGCAGCGTGCGCGCTCGATTCGTTCGGGACGCAACGCGTCGATGTCGGCCCGCCAGGCGTGTGACGCATCCTTCCGTCGTGCCACTCGCCCTTCGCGCCCACTCTCTGTGGAAGAGCTACGCCGCCGGCGTCGCGGGCTGCTCGGCGCGAATCTGGGTGCTCCGCGCCGCCAGCCTCGAGGTCCACGAGGGAGAATGCATCGCCATACTCGGCGCACGTGGTGCCGGAACCACCACGCTCCTCCAGTGCCTCGCTGGGCTCCGCCGCGTCGACGCAGGCACGATCGAGCACCGCCTGCGCCCGCGTCTCCTGGCAGCCTCCCGCCCGTCGAACGCTTCGCACGCCACGCCTCGCGCCGACGACATCGTGCTGGTCGACGATGCGACGCCACCAGGAGCGGCCATCCCGCTGCATCGGGCCGTGCATGAACCGGCGGAGCGCGGCGCCACCACGATCATCGCCACGCACGAGCTCTCCGGTGTGCGCCACCTCGTGGATCGAGCGCTCCTGCTGCGCGACGGTCACCTCACGCCATTACCGCTCCGCAGCGGCTCTCGTCGCGTCGCCGAGCGCCAGACCGATGCTCGAAGCATCCCGACGCCGGCCGGTCACCGGAAGCCGATCACCGTAACCCGATCGCCGTGAACACGCGCGCAGCGCGCTATTTCCGATACGCGTGCACCAACACGTCCTGAAACTGCCCGCGCGTGATCGGCGTGTACACCTGGCCCGCCGTCAGCTGATAGCCGAAGCCGTGCTGCTCGAGGATCGACAGGCACTCCGACAGCATGTCCACACCGGGGCTCATGTGGTGGTGGAACTCGATGACCATCTGTCGGATCTGTCCGATCGCGCCGCTCGACGCGAGGTCGCGTAGCACGGCGAGCTCGCTCCCCTCGACGTCGAGCTTCAGGAAGTCCACCGGATTCGTGACGTAGCGTGACAGCCGCACGGCAGGCACCTGGATCGCCTCCCCCTGCATGCGGTCGCGATGGACGCTCATCACCGCCGAGCCGGGATGGACGGGGTCGTGGAACAGCTCGAGCGAGCCCTCCATTTCGGCGAGCGCCGCGTTGTGCACGGTGATCCCGTGCAGCGCGTTCGCGCGGATCGTCTCCCCGATCGCTTCGCACGCCCACGGCGCGGGCTCGAACGCGACGATCTCCGCGTCCGGGTAGAGCGATTTGAAGAACAGGATCGCCATCCCGATATTGCTGCCGCAGTCGAGGATCACCGGCCGCGGATTGTCCGTCTCGAACCAGTACTCGCGTTCGGCGAACACCTCGCGATACAGGTAGCGCATCCACTCGGCTTCGAGGTACCGCAACCTGAAGCCGGCGACGTCCGCCCAACCCGGCCCCGCGGGATCGCGACGGCGCAGCAGCTCGTGCATCGCGTGCGCGCGATACGTGCGCCCCGCCGCGGCGCGACGCGCACCCAGCGCGGCGAACGAGCCGAAGCGGCGATACCGGATCGCGTGGTCGAGGAGAGACCGCCCGAAGGACATGTGGTCGCGAGAAGAACGAGTCGGTGAGCGGCTGGGCGCGCTGACGCTCGCCGGCTCACTGTCTCCGGACGTTCGACTCCGATGCGGCGCAACCCGTTCCGTTGACCGTCAGGAGGTGCGGCGTCTACCTTGCCCCGATGCACCCCTTCCTCCTGCTGCAGAGCGTCGCGCGCCCGCATACGATGCGCGATTGGAAGCTGCATGGCCTCGACTGGCTGCTCGACGTCGGCCTCGACGTCGCGGGCGTGCTGCTCGGTGCCTTCGTCGCCTGGCTGGCCATCCGCCTCGTCGCCAGCCGCATCGAGAAGTGGGGAGACGACGGTCAGCCCGACCTGCACAGCGCGCGTGAGCAGCGCGCGCGGACCTCGGCGAAGCTGTTCCGGCACGTCGGTCGCGCCGTGCTCGTCATCGTCACGGTGCTGCTCGTTCTGGGGCAGCTCGGCTTCAACATCTCGCCCCTGCTCGCCAGTGCCGGCGTCGTCGGTCTCGCCGTCTCCTTCGGCTCACAGAGCCTCGTCCGCGACTTCGTGACCGGATTCTTCCTCCAGCTCGAGCATCAGTTCGCGCTGGGCGACGTCATACGCATCGGCGCCGTGGAGGGTACGGTCGAGAACATCACGCTGCGACTCGTCTATCTCCGCGATGCCACCGGCGCGTTGCACATCATCCCGAACGGCCAGATCACCCAGGTCACCAACCTGACCCGTGCCTGGGGCCGTGTCTCGGTCGACGTCGACGTCGCCTGGCGGGACGCGGATCGGGCGGAGGAGGCCGTGATGAGTGCCGCCGAGGAGCTCGGGAAGGACCCGGCGTGGGCCGACGCCCTGCTGGATCCGCCACGCGTCACCGGCATCGAGAAGTTGGCTGGGGGCGCCGTCACCCTGCGGACTATCGCACGCGTCGATCCCTACCGCCGCGACGACGTGGCGCGCGACCTGAGACTGCGCATCAAGCTCGCGCTCGATCGGGCCGGAATCGTCACCTTCGTCCCGCCCGTGCTCCCCATCGCATAACTTACGCGCTCGAAGTCGCCGAGCTTCCCGATCCGCGTCCGACATGTCCGAGTTCCGCCTGTACAACACGCTGACCCGCCGGGTCGAGCCTTTCGCCCCCGCTGACGGACGAACGGTGCGCATGTACACGTGTGGTCCGACGGTCTACAACCCGGCGCACCTCGGGAACTTCAGGACCTTCCTGTTCGAGGACCTGATGCGGCGCGTGTTCCAGCTGCGCGGCTGGCAGGTGCGTCAGGTCATGAACCTGACGGACGTCGACGACAAGATCATCCGGCGCGCCGTGGAGCAGGGGAAGACGATCGATCAGGTGACGGCGCCCATCGAGGAGATCTTCCACCGCGACCGCGAGTACCTGCGCATCCAGCCGGCCGAGGTCTACCCGAAGGCGACCGACTTCATCCCGCAGATGATCGCGCTCATCGAGCGGCTGGTCGCTCGCGGCGTGGCGTATCGGGCCGAGGACGGCTCGGTATACTTCGCGATCGACAAGTTCCCCGGCTACGGCAAGCTCTCCCGTCTCGACACCCGCGAGGTGAAGAGCGGCGCGCGCGTGCTCCAGGACGACTACACCAAGGAGAACGCGCAGGACTTCGCCCTCTGGAAGGCCGCCAAGCCGGAGGACGAGCAGTCCGGAGCGGCGTGGGACTCGCCCTGGGGGCGCGGCCGGCCGGGCTGGCACCTGGAGTGCTCGGCCATGGCGATGGACCTGCTCGGCGAGACCCTCGACCTCCATGGGGGCGGGATCGACCTCATCTTTCCGCACCACGAGGACGAGATCGCACAGAGCGAGGCAGCGACCGGCAAGCCCTTCTCCCGGTTCTGGTGCCATGGCGCATTCCTGTTGACCGATGGCGCCAAGATGGCCAAGCGGGTGGGCAATGTCCTCACCGTCGAGGGGCTCCGTGAGAGCGGAGTGTCGGCCGCCGCGCTGCGCCACTTCGTCTTCAACACGCACTACCGGAAGGAGCTGAACCTTTCGGACGAGGCGCTGGAGGCGTCGCTGCAGGGCGTCCGCCGGGTCGGCGATTTCCACGACCGCCTTTTCGACCCAGCGACGCTGTCGCTAGGGGGCACCCCCGAGCTGGCGACCGCGGCGGACGAAGCGGTGGCCGCCGCCGAGGCGGCGCTGTTCGACGACCTGAACGGCCCGGAAGCGCTCGCGGCTCTGTTCAACTTCATCCGGCGGGCGAATGCCGAGCTCGACCGTCGAGGTGGCGACCGGGAATCGGTGGAGCGCGCGCGGGCGGCGTTCGAGCGGATCGACAGCGTGCTCGACATCGTGCCGGAACGGGCCGGTGCGGACCCGACGCTGGCGTCGTGGATCGAGGAGCGGATCGGGGCGCGGCGGGAGGCTCGGGCGCGTCGAGATTTCGGCGAAGCGGACCGCATTCGCGCCGAATTGACGGCGCGCGGCGTGGCGATCGAGGACGCCGGCGGCGAGACGCGCTGGAAGCTGGTGCGCACGACGTAAGTCGCCGTCGTTCGCTCGCTTGACTGACTCTCCCCGTCTGACTATCCTACGAGTCTCGCGCAAAAAACGCCGTCTGCTGACGTAGCTCAATTGGCAGAGCACCCGATTTGTAATCGGGCGGTTGCGAGTTCGATTCTCGCCGTCAGCTCTGCCGTTG
>Ga0070684_100004065_pt1 | contig 11076 bp, 8 predicted proteins | sample KBSC723LmetaG_FD_65653 | JGI IMG/M metagenome (GOLD analysis project Ga0070684, IMG submission 65653) | Corn rhizosphere microbial communities from Kellogg Biological Station, Michigan, USA - KBS C7.2-3L metaG | ecosystem: Host-associated > Plants > Roots > Rhizosphere ...
GTCGGGGTCTTGCGCCGCCAGGACGCGAGGTAGGCCGGGACGGCCACGTATCCGCCGAAGCCGACCACGGCGTCGGCCGCGACCTCGTCGAGGATCGCGCGGGTGGCTCGGGCCGCCTTCCACATCCGGTCCGGGGTGCGGACCAGGTTGAGGTTGATCGAGCGGGGCAGCTGGTAGGCGGGAACGTGGCGCAGGTCGTAGCCGCGCTGCGGGATGATCTCGGACTCCATGCCGCGCGTCGTGCCGATGCACGTGATGCGCAGGTCCGGATCGTGCCGGCGCAGGCAGTCGGCGAAGGCCAGCAAGGGATAGATGTGTCCGCCGGTGCCTCCGCCGGCCAACACCACCGATCTCAGCACCATCGTCAGTTGCTCCTCCTCGGGGCCGTCCCGCCCTCACGCGGCAGCGGCGGCAATGGGGCCCAGAGTAGTCGCATCCATTTCGACGGCGGCCGGGCGTGCAGCGCCTCGGCGGCGTCCGGCTCGGCGCGGGCCGAGGCAACCAACATCCCGGCCGCGGCCAGCGCGACGACGAGCGCGCTGCCGCCGTCGGAGATGAACGGCAATGGCAGCCCGGTGATCGGCATGACCCCGACCACGCCGCCGATGTTGACGATCGCCTGGCCGACGAACCAGATCGTGATGCCGGCCGCGACGAGCGCACGGAACGGGTCGTCGACCCGGCGGGCGATGCGCAGCCCGGTGTAGGCGAGCACGGAGAAGAGCAGCAGGACGACGACGCAGCCGACGACGCCCAGCTCCTCGGCGACGATCGCGAAGATGAAGTCGTTGTGCGCATTGGGCACGATGCCCCATTTGAGGTGGCCTTCGCCGAGCCCGACGCCGAACCAGCCGCCGTTGGCCAGCGCCCACAGGCCCCGCAGGTACTGGTAGCGCCCGGCCTGGGCGTCCGGGTCGACGCTCGGGTCGAAGAACACCTTGAGCCGGTCGAGCCGGTAGTCCTTGCCGGCCGGCAGCAGGATCAGCGCGACGACGCCGGTCAGCGTGACCGCGCCGATCCAGGTGAAGATTCGCGCCCGCGCGCCGGCCGCCCAGAGCAGTCCGACGAACAGCAGCACCAGGCAGATCATCGAGCCGAGGTCGTTGTAGCCGACGAGGAGGAACAGCAGGCCGGCGACCGGGAAGAGCGGGGTCAGCAGTTCCCGCCAGACGATGATCCGCTTGCCCTTGCGCACCAGGACGTCGGCGCCCCACAGCACGAGAGCCAGCTTGGCCAGCTCGGCCGGCTGCATCTGCTGCGAGCCGATGTGCAGCCACAGGTCGTCGACGTAGACCGGGCCGAGGTGGATCGCGCTGCCGCGGCGGGCCGACAGCCAGGCCATCAGGTCGACGAAGATCATCAGCAGGAACGCGAGGAAGATGAGCGGCCTGGAGAGCACCCGGAAGGTGCGGGCCGGCAGCCGCTGGAAGAGCCAGAACGCGAGGAGCCCGACGATCGCCGACAGGAGCTGGCGCAGGATCGCGGTGAACGGGTTGCCGGTCTGCGCGTAGGCGTCCAGGCTGGTGACCGAGAAGACCATGACGAGCCCGATGAGCACGAGCAGGCCGACGCTGGACAGCAGCAGATAGTAGGAGGCGAGCGGGCGGTCGAGGATGCCGCGCAGCAGCGCCAGCGCCCCGGTGCGCACGACGCGGGGCTCGGGCGACGCGTCGGTCTCCGTCCTCATCGCGACCCATCATCGGCGAGATCGCTGTCGATCAAGGGGAGGCCACGCCGGGTTTAGCTGGTTCCGCTCATAACTCTCAGGAAGTCGGCGGCGAAAATGCCGAGCGACGCGGCCATCCCGAGCCCGGCCACGATCCAGAACCGCACCACGATGTTGACCTCGCTCCAGCCGGCCAGCTCGAAGTGGTGCTGCAGCGGAACCATCCGGAAGATGCGTTTACCGGTCAGCTTGTACGAGCCGATCTGCATCACCCACGTGACGACGATGATGAAGAACAGCAGGCCGAGCAGCGGCAGCAGCAGGATCGTCTTGGTCGCCATGGCGAGGCCGGCGATCAGCGAGCCGAGCGCCATCGAGCCCGTGTCGCCCATGAAGATGCGCGCGGGCGACGTGTTCCACCACAGGAAGCCGACCAGCGCGCCGGCCGCCGCTCCGGAAATGAGCGCCATCTCGAGCGGGTCGCGCACGTCGTAGCAGTAGCTCGCCTTGTAGGACATGTCCGCGCACCAGTGCCGGTACTGCCAGAACGCGATCGCCATGTAACTGCCGATGACCAGGATCGAGGTGCCGGTCGCCAGGCCGTCGAGGCCGTCGGTCAGGTTGACCGCGTTGGACATCGCCATGACGACGAACACGAACAGCAGCACGGCGCCGATCTTCGTGATGTTGAACCAGTCGATGTCGTGTACCCACGACACCTTGGGGCTGGCGACCGTGTCGATCGTCATCCGGCCGGTCTTGTGCGCGCCCCAGAATAGCGCGATCACCCCGAACACGGCGCCGATGAGCGCCTGGCCGATCAGCTTGCCCCGCTTGTTGAGCCCGTCGCTGTTGCGCCGGCTCACCTTCAGGTAGTCGTCGAGGAAGCCGAGGAGCCCGGTGAACACGAAGAGCCCGAGCAGGACGATCGCGGTCGCCGTCGGCCCGCTCGGGCGTAGCTGCTGGCTGGGCAGGGTGGTCAGGGCGATGTGCCCGCCGGTGTAGGCGACGAGCGTGGCGAAGATGAAGACCACGCCGCCCATCGTCGGCGTGCCCTTCTTGCCCTGGTGGGTGGACGGGCCCTCGCTGCGGATCGGCTGGTCGGCCCGCAGCCGCCGGAAGTATGTGATGGCGATCGGGGTGCCGAAGAGCGAGATCAGGAACGCCACGAACGCGGCGACGAAGACCGCCCTCACGAGTGCGCCTCGGGCTGCTCGGGCCGCAGCGAGTCGACCACGTCCCAGGTCCGATAACGGGAGCCCTTGACCAGCACGACGTCGCCCGGCCGCAGCTCGTCACGCAGCAGCGCGACGGCGGCCTCCTGATCGCTCACCAGCACGGAACTTCCTCCCCACCCGGCCGCGGCCTTGGCACCACGGTCGATCGGCGCCGCCTGCTCGCCGACGGCCACCACGCGGTCGACGCCGAGCTCCGCGGCGAGGCGGCCGACCTCTTCGTGCCCGGCCTCCTCGAAGTCGCCAAGCTCGGCCATCGAGCCGAGCACGGCGAACGTGCGCCGACCTTCGCCGATCGCGACGAGCGCGCGCAGCGCCGCCGCCATCGACGCCGGGTTGGCGTTGTACGAGTCGTCGATGACCGTGACACCGTCGGCCCGTTCGAAGACATCCATCCTTCGGCTGGACACCGGCCGCAGCTCGCCGAACGCCACCGCCACTTGGTCGATCGTCAGCCCGGCCTCAATCGCAACAGCCGCCGCCAACAACGAGTTGCCAACCTGGTGCCGACCGGCCCAACCGAGCCGCACCGGTTGCCGCTGTTCGCCGATTTTCAACGTGTACTGGTAGAGCCCGCCCGATCCGGCGACGACGTCCAGGGCCTGCACGTCGGCGTCGTCGGCCTCGCCGGCGAGCACCACGCGGGCCTTGGTCCGGGCGGCCATCGCGCGCACGCGGGGGTCGTCGGCGTTGAGCACGGCGAGCCCCTCGGCCGGCAGCGCCTCGACCAGCTCACCCTTGGCCTCGGCGATGCCCTCGACCGAGCCGAACTCGCCGATGTGGGCGACCCCGACGTTGATTTCCACGGCGATCCGGGGCGGGACGATGTTGCACAGGTAGCGCAGGTGCCCGAGGCCACGCGAGCCCATCTCCACGACCAGGAAGCGGGTCGCCGCGGTCGCCTGCAGTGCCGTGTAGGGCGCGCCGAGCTCGTTGTTGAGCGAGCCCTCGGTGGCGACCGTGGCCCCGCGCTTGCCGAGCAGGAAGGCGAGCATGTCCTTGGTGGTCGTCTTGCCGGACGAGCCGGTCAGCCCGACCACGGTCAGGTCGGTGAGCCGGTCGACGACGGCCCGCGCCAGCCGGCCCATCGCCGCTCGCGGGTCGTCGACCAGGACGGTCGGCACCCCGGCGACGGCGCGGCTACCGAGGACGGCGGTCGCCCCGTCGGCGATCGCCTTCTCGGCGAAGTCGTGCCCGTCCAGCCGGTCGCCGACGAACGCCGCGAACAGGCCGCCCGGCTGCAGCTTGCGGGAGTCGAACTCGACCGGCGCGCTGACGATCCGCCCGGCCAGGCCCGGTCCCGGACCGACGAGCGTCCCGCTGGTGATGGCGGCGATCTCGGTGAGCGTGAGCGGGATCACCGGACGGCGCTCGCCTTGAAGCGTGCGGTCAGCGCGGCCGCAAGTTCAGTACGGTCGTCGAACGGCAACATCTCTCCGTTGACCTCCTGGCCGCTCTCGTGCCCCTTGCCGAGCAGAGCGATGATGTCACCCGGCCGGGCCAGGGCCACCGCTTGGTCGATCGCGGCGCGCCGCCCGGCGACCTCGGTGACCTTTCCTTTGGGTTGGGCGCCGGCCATGACCTGGGCGCGGATGGCCGCCGGGTCTTCGGTGCGCGGGTTGTCGTCGGTCACCAGCACGATGTCGGCGCCGTCGGCGGCGGCCGCCCCCATCAGGGGCCGCTTGCCGGTGTCCCGGTCGCCGCCGGCCCCGATGACGCAGATGACGCGACCTTTCTGGTTGCTCCGCGTGAGTCCGCGCAGCGCGGCGAGCACCTCGACGATCGCGTCCGGTTTGTGGGCGTAGTCGACGATGCCGAGGACGCCGGTGTCGACGAGCTCCGGCGGGTCGACCCGCTCCATGCGGCCGGGGGCGCCGCCCGCGGCGGCGACCGCCGAGCCGGCCAGCGCCGGATCCACCCCGGCGGCGACCAGGCAGGCGACGGCCAGCAGGGCATTGGCCACGTTGTGCCGGCCGGGCAGCCGGACGCCGCTCTCGACCGCGATCCCGTCCGGGCCGCGCGCGATGAACGTCTGCTCGAAGCCGGCCGCCCGGACATCGGTCGCCCGCCAACTCGCCCGCTCGTCGCCGGCCGCGGAAAACGTCAGCGTGCCCGGCTTGACCAGCCGGCGGCCGGCCGGGTCGTCCAGGTTGACGATCTCGACGCGGCTGCGCCCGTCGAAGAGCTTGGCCTTGGCCGCGAAGTACTCCTCCACGTCGGCGTGGAAGTCCAGGTGGTCGACGCCGAGGTTGGTGAAGCCGCCGACCGCGAACTGGACGCCACCGACCCGGCCGAGTTGCAGCGCATGGCTGGAGACCTCCATCGCGACCGTCTGCACGCCCTGCTCGAGCGCGACCGCGAAGAGTGCGTGCAGGTCGGTGGCCTCCGGGGTGGTCCGGTCGCTGGCGATGGCCACGTCACCCATGCGGGTCTCGACCGTGCCGATGAGCCCGGTGACCCGGCCGGCCGCGCGCAGCCCGGCCTCGACCAGATACACGGTCGACGTCTTGCCGGCCGTACCGGTGATGCCGACGATGCTCAGTTGGGCCGTCGGCCGCCCGTACACGTGGGAAGCGACCTCGCCCAAGTCCTGCCTCGGGTCGTCGACGACGAGCGTCGGGAGGCCGGTGGCCGCGGCGCGCTCGGCCCCGGTCGGGTCGGTCAGGATCGCCACGGCGCCGGCGGCGGCCGCTTGCGTGGCGAACTCGGCGCCGTGGACGCGGCTGCCGGGCAGCGCCGCGTAGAGGTCACCCGGCTGGACCGACCGGCTGCTCAGCGTGATGCCGGTGACGCCAGGGTCTTTTGTGACGGTTGTCCCGAGCAGTGCGGCCAACTCCACGAGCGGAGTCGGGCGCACGCTCCGAGGGCGTGGATAGCCGGGCACGGGGCTAGACCCTACCGTTCTTGACGCGATCGTTCACCGGGGTCCCGAAGGATCATGGGTAGATGGACAGCTTCGGGGGCTGGGTGCCGGTCGGCAGGACCCCGAACTTGGCCAGTGTGAACGCCATCATGTCGTGAAACGCCGGGGCCGCGATCGACCCGCCGCTGGCGTTGGCCGGCACGTGCGCGGTGACCGCGACGACGTAGCGGGGCGCGTCGGCCGGGGCCATGCCGATGAACGAGGCGACCGTGCCGGACGTGTAGGCGCCGTTCTCGACCAGCTCCGAGGTGCCCGTCTTGCCGGCGATCCGGTACCCGGGGACGGCGGCCTGGCGGCCGGTGGCGTCGTCGAGCGTGATGACGCCCTCGAGCATGCTCCGCAGCGCCTGCGCGTTCTGGGCGTCGATGACCCGGTGGCTCTTCGCGGCCGGCCCCGGCCGGCCCTTGCCGTCCGGGCCGATGATCTGCCGGACCAGGTGCGGCTGCACCCAGACGCCGTCGTTGGCGATGGCCGCGTAGACGGAGGCCATCTGGATCGCGGTGACTGCGACGCCGTTGCCGATCGGGACCGATCCGGGGTCGGTGCCGGTCCACTTGTCGGCCGGCAGCACGTCGCCGGGTGCCTCGCCGCGCAGCCCCTCGCCGGTCGGCGCGCCCAGGCCGAACTTGTGCTGGTACTCGACGACCTTTTCCTTGCCGAGCAGATCGGCGATCTTGATGGTGCCGACGTTCGACGACAGCGCCAGGATGCCGGGGATGGTCATCGGGGTGTCCGTCTTCTGCGGATGGCTGTCGTGGTACGACACGCGGCCCTTGACGATCTTCGGGCCGACCACGACCGTCGAGTCCGGCTTGATGAGCCCCTCCTGCAGGGCCGCGCCGACGATGATCGCCTTGTGGATCGAGCCCGGGTCGAACACGGTCTGGGTGCAGTTGTCCAGCCAGGCCGACTTGTCGAACTTGAACGGGTCGGCCGCGTCATAACCGGGATAGCTCGCCTGGGCGACGACCTCGCCGGTCTTCACGTCCATCACGATCGCGGTCGCAAACGTCGCGTTCAGCTTGGCCATCCGCTGGCCGAGGTCGCTCTGCACCTCGTACTGCAGGTCCCGGTCGATGGTCAGCTCGACCGAACTGCCCGGCCGCGCCGGCGTCTCCAGGTCGACCCCGCCGGGGATCTCCTTGGCCAGGTCGCCGTCGCCGATCTCGTAGGTGCGCTTGCCGTCGACGCCGCGCAGCGTCGAGTCGTAGGCGGCCTCGATCCCGGCCAGGCCGGTGTGGTTGTCGTCGCGGCCGATGAAGCCGAGCACGTTGGCGGCCAGGTCGTGGGCCGGCACCTCGCGGCGCTCGTCGCGGTTGACGTAGACGCCGGGCAGCTTGAGCGCGTTGACCCGGTCGCCGTCGCCGATGTCGATGCCGCGCACGAGGTATTCGAACTGGACGTTGGTCTTGCCGTTGTTCGTCTTGTGCGGGGACAGCTTGCGGGCCAGGTCCGAGCGCAGGACGCCATAGTTGCCGAGCACGCTGAAGAGCTTGTCGGCGGTCGCGTCCGGATCCTCCACCTTGGTCGGGTCGGCCGAGACGTATCGCGCCTCGACGCTGTGCACGAGGATGTTGCCGCCACGGTCGAGAATCGCGCCGCGCGGCGCGGGCAGCTCGACCGTGTGCAGCCGGGCCTTGAGCCCCTCGGCCGCGTAGGCGCGGGCGTCGACCAGCTGCAGCATCACCAGGCGGCCGGCGATGACCAGGAACATGGCGATCGTGATGACGGTGGCCAGGCGCAGACGGCGACGCGGCTCGGCCAGCTTGGGCGGGCGCGGGGTCGCCGGGAAGCGCTTTGCGGCAACGCGTGGCTTCGGCTTCGTCCGGCCGTGCACGGATCGAGCGAAGACGGTCTTCTTCTGTGTTTTTTTGGGAGCCGCCTTCTTGACCGGCTTGCGTGTCTGGGTCGGGACGGCCTTGAGCGGTTTCTTCGGCGGTTCCGGTTTGACCGGCGTTTTTGCTCGCCCGCCGGCGCGCCGGCCGCCTTCAATGACCTCGAGGGCGGGACGGAACGGGTCGCCGCGGTGGGTGTCGGTCTCCCGGACCGTGCGGCCGCGCGGCGTGTAGCGGCGGGCCTCGGACAGCCCGCTTCGTCCTGTTGTTTTGCTGGTGTCGGTCGCGCCGGCACCCCCCGCGCCGGCGCGACCGACGGACCCGGGCTGCCGGCCAGTCCCTGACCGGCGCCCAGACCCAGACTGCGAGCCACGGCGTGCGTCGTCGCGCCCCCCGCCTGCCATGGTCCGTACCTCCTACAACTACTTGCTGCCGCTCGGCCCGGGCATCTCCAACTTCGTGCCATCGGGCAGAAGCAGGGACGCCGGGCTCGTGGTCCGGCCGAGGCCGAACTGAGTCGCGCGCGTCGCGAGGTATGCGGGCGACTCCTGCTTGGCGATGTCGCTCTTCAGACGCTGCTCGTCGCGGTCGAGCGAGCTCTGCTTGCGGTGCAGATCGTCCAGGACGAAGGCGTTCTCGGCGATCTTCGTGTTGAGCACGAGGATGCCGACGACGCCGGTCAGCACGAGCACGAGCACCAGTGCCACGAAAGGTGCCCGCGGCGCGGCCACCGGCGCCGGTGGCGCCACCGTCAGCCGCGTCGGCTTGGGCTGTGGCTTCTTGGGCTGTGGCTTCGTGGACTGCGGCTCCGGTCGTACTTGCGGCTTCAGGGCAGTGGCCCCGTCGACCGGGTAGTAGTTTTCCCGATTCGTGGTCCGGCCCCCCGACCGCGAATCGCGCTGTGTCTTTCGCTGCCGGTCGGCCGGCAGTGTCGTCACATTCATCACACCTCCCCCGAGTTGTTCATGTCGCTTCGTTTTCTTCGGGCGGCTGGGCCGAGTTTGTTTCGCGGCCCGGCCCCCTCGGCCGGTCCGGTCAGGGACCGGTCGATGCGCTCCGCCGCCCGGAGACGGACGGACGCGGCGCGTGGGTTGGCCGCCACCTCGGCCGGCCCGGGCAGCTCGGCTCCCCGGGTGAGCAGGCGCAGCGAGGGTCCGCTGCCTTCCGGCTCGAACGGCAGCTCGACCGGGGCGGTCGAGCGGGCCCGCCCGGCGAACGCCTGTTTCACCAGGCGGTCCTCGAGCGAGTGGTAGGCCAGGACGACCATGCGGCCGCCCGGCTTGAGCGCGTCGAGTGCGGCCGGAAGCGCCCGTTCCAGTGCGGTGAGCTCGCCGTTGACCTCGATCCGCAGGGCCTGGAAGGTGCGCTTGGCCGGGTGCCCGCCGGTGCGCCTCGCCGGCGCCGGGATCGCGTCCCGGACCAACTCGGCCAGGCGGGCCGAGGAGGTGAACGCCGCCTTCGCCCGCTCCCGCACGATGGCGGCCGCGATGCGTGAGGCGAACCTCTCCTCCCCGTAAACGCGAAGGATCCGGGCGAGGTCGCCGGCACTGTAGGTGTTGAGCACCTCAGCGGCCGTCGTTCCCCGCGACTGGTCCATCCGCATGTCCAGCGGCGCGTCCTGGGCGTAGGAGAACCCGCGCTCCGCCTCGTCGAGCTGCATCGACGACACGCCGAGGTCGAACAGGGCGCCGTCGAGGCTTTCGCCGCTCAGGCCCTCGTCGGCTTCGGCCAGGACCTGGGTCAGCTCGTCGTAGACGGCGTGCACGAGGCTCGTCCGTCCCGCGAAGCGCGCCAACCGCTCCCCCGCCAGCGCGAGCGCCCGCGGGTCACGGTCGAGGCCGATGAGTCGTACCGCCGGGAACGCCGCGAGCACCGCTTCGGCGTGACCGCCGAGGCCGAGCGTGGCGTCCAGGTGGACGGCTCCGGTCCGGGTCAGCGCGGGCGACAGTAGCTCGAGACACCGCTCGAGCAGGACGGGCACGTGAAGCTCCCGCTCCGCCACTGTCGACCCCCTGCTGTACGCGGCGACGCTTCGCGGACGTCGCCGTGTCGTTGTGCGAATGCCCGCTAGGGGTCTCCGCGAGTGCTTTGCAGCGCTTTTGACAGCACCGCCGTACCGCCAGCTCCCCATCCGCTCGCTCGCCCTGGCGCCGGGGAAGTGGCGTCAGGATCGTGGAGCGGCTGGAGAACTCGCGGTACGGCGGTTCCGACCTGTGCTGGTCGGAGGTAGTCGAGCCAGCCGTTACAGCCCGCCCGGCAGCACCCCCTCCTCGATGTCAGCGAAATCGTCTTCGCTCTCTGCGAGGTAGGTCTCCCACGCCTGTTTGTCCCAGATCTCTACCCGGGTGCTTGCCCCGATCACGACGAGTTCGCGGTCCAGCCCGGCGTATTCGCGCAGGTGCGGCGGGATAGTGACCCGCCCCTGCTTGTCCGGGATCTCGTCGTGGGCGCTGGCAAAGAACACCCGGCTGTAGGCCCGGGCCGCTTTGTGCGTCATCGGTTGCTCACGCAACTGAGCCGCGATCCGGCCGAACTCGGCGGTCGGGAAGACATAGAGGCAGCGCTCCTGCCCTTTGGTGATCACGACACCTCCCGCCAAGTCGTCCCGGAACCTCGCCGGAAGAATCAGCCGACCCTTTTCGTCCAGGCGCGGAGTGTGGGTGCCGAGGAACATCGGCAACCACCCCCTCTCCGCCGCTGGACGGCCCCCCGGGGTCGGCAGAGCCCCCCGGCTCGCCATTGGACTCCACTGTACTCCACTTCCCTCCACCGTCAACGCGAAACCGCCCGCTTCGAAACCGAGTTCCGTGAAGAATTCCCACGTCAAACCGGGTGGCGCAGGGTGGAGGGACAATGTGCCAGACCCAAACGGGTCGGCCTGACGACACACACTGGCGCCGGCGTGAATACTGACAAATCACCCACCTGGGCACGGCTCGGGCGCTTTTCGCACACGTTTTCGAGAGCTTTCCCTGCCCGGAATGCCCTTTTCCAGCCACCGCCTATGGCTTGTGGAGGGAAGTGGGGCGCTTTGGCGGCCGGGGTTCCCCGGTGGACCTTGGGCCCGGGAACGATAGTGTCTGCGCATCGTCGGCGTCTCTTCACCCTTGCGGTCGAGGACGCTGGCGCGTCGCCGAGCACCCGTGAGAGCGAGATGACCGACAACAAGCTGCCGCTGCGCGCCAAGGTCGCCACCACCCTGTCCCGCGGTGTCGCCGCCCTCTCCCGCGCCACCGGCCGCGGCGACGGCGCGGTCATCGGGGGCAAGATCGGCATGATGATCGACCCCAACCTGCTGGCCAACCTGGCGGCCGGGCGGGAGATCGCGCTGATCTCCGGTACGAACGGCAAGACGACCACCACGAGGCTTACGGCCGCCGCGATGGGCGTGCTCGGCCCGGTGGCCACCAACAGCCT
>Ga0070684_100004069_pt1 | contig 11064 bp, 9 predicted proteins | sample KBSC723LmetaG_FD_65653 | JGI IMG/M metagenome (GOLD analysis project Ga0070684, IMG submission 65653) | Corn rhizosphere microbial communities from Kellogg Biological Station, Michigan, USA - KBS C7.2-3L metaG | ecosystem: Host-associated > Plants > Roots > Rhizosphere ...
GACGTCGCTGCGCCGGGGATGCGCGCCGCTGACGTGTGGCACGGCGGTGACGGGAACGCCGTCGGCCGACGTGGCGTCCGGGCGAACCCAGCGCGCGAGTTCTTCGGCATAGTCGGCCTGTTGCCGCTGGATGTGATCGGCGTGCGAGACGGCGACGGCGAGCTGGACGTACTCCTCGCGGTGGACGGGAAAGTGGACGTACACCCCGGGCTCGCCGGCCGCGGCACGCAACATGTCGATCACTTCGGCGGGAACCGGATCGGAGCCGAACGGGCGCCGATCGCTGTGGCGGCGCCGGGCCGCCGCGACCCGGTCAAGGTCGAGCGGGGACGGCTCGATCCGGCCGGTCGGCCGGATTCGCGCCAGCAGGTCGGAGTCGTCAGGGTCGGGCAGCCGGGCGACGTCGACGGTCCAGCCGGCCGCCCGCAACCCATACCCGGCCAGCGTGAGCGCGGCGCCGCAGCTGATCAGCAGCGAGTGCCCGTCCGGGTCGACCACCGCGAGCTGGCGGGCACGATCGGCCCGCAGATCGAGCCCGTGCGGCCCGAGCTCCCACCGCCAGGGCTGCGTGTTGTAGATCGACGGCGCCCGGATCGCCACGGCGACCGCCGCTTTGACGGAGGCGACGTCGAACCGGCCGGTGCTCACCATACCGTCCTCCTCATCGTGCCGCCGCCGCGCCGTTCCCGACGATCGCGACGACTACCGCGGCTCCTGATCGATCAACTTGGCCAGGACGGTGGCCTCGCTGATCGCGACGTCCTTGCTCGCCGTCAGCAATGTCAGCGTCGTCCCGCTGGCGAGCTCCTTCAGATGCGCCAGGGCGGCCGCCTGTTCCGGGCCGACGAGCTCGCGCTGATAGCGGCGGCGGAATTCCGTGAACCGCCGCGGATCGTGGCTGTACCACTTACGCAATTCTGTCGAGGGTGCGATCTGCTTGCACCACTCGTCGAGGGCGGCCTTGTCGCGGGTCAGCCCACGCGGCCACAACCGGTCAACCAGGACACGGACACCATCGGTCGCGCTCGCCGGATCGTAGACCCGGCCCACCTGCACCGCCGTCCTGCTCACCTCCCGCTGCTCTTGCACCGGACGTCAATTACCCTCATTATATACTATGGCCGTGGTAAAAAAGGCCGGTGGGTTAAACCCCGTCCTGCTGCGAACGTTGCCGACCGTCAGCAGGTTGCATCGATCGAGTTGACCGGCCGCGGCTCTGCCCACTGGCGGGGCCGGTGGGAAAGCATCGGCGTGAGACCGTTCCGGCATGGCCGGCTCGGTGACGACGGTGTGGATGGCGCGGTCTGCGCCTCAGGAAGGCGGTGCTGCGATGCCGACGGTGGCCATCAACGGTTTGGGGCGCATTGGCCGGGCAACGCTGAAGGTCCTGCTCGACACCGATGGGGTGGACCTCGCGGCCGTCAATGACGTCGTGCCGGCCGACAATCTGGCCTACCTGTTGCGCTACGACAGTGTGTACGGCCGCTACCACCGACCGGTCCGCGTCGACGGGAACAATCTGGTGGTCGGCGACCGGTCGATACCCGTGTATTCGCGCCGGGACCCGGCCGAGCTGCCGTGGGCCGAGCTGGGTGTCGACCTGGTGTTCGAATGCACGGGAGCACTGCGTGACGAGCAGAATCTGGCCCGGCATCTGACCGCCGGGGCACGGTTCGTGATCGTGTCAGCGCCGGCCCGCACCGACACCGTCGCGACCGTGGTGCACGGCGTCAACCGTGCGGCGCCGGACCATCAGCTCATTTCCTGCGCCAGCTGCACGACCAACTGCATCGCCCCAGTGGTCGAGGTGCTGCACCGGCGAATCGGCATCCAGCACGCCATCATGACCACGGTGCACGCCTACACCTCCAGCCAGCAGCTCATCGACGGTCCGAACCGGGATTTCCGGCGCGGGCGCGCCGGTGCGCTCAACATGCTGCCCGCCTCGACCGGTGCGGCTCTGGCCACCACGCGGGCATTGCCGGACCTGGTCGATCGATTCGACGGGGTCGCGCTGCGGGTTCCTCTGGCGGTCGGGTCGATCGCCGACATCGTATTCGTGTCCACCCGCCCGACGACCGCCGCCGAGGTCAACGATGTGCTGCGCGAGGAAGCGCAGACCGACCGGTACCGCGGCATTCTCGGCGTCGCGGAGGATCCGATCGTCTCCAGCGACATCATCGGCGACCCCCGGGCGTCGGTGGTCGACGCGGCGATGACCCGCGTTGTGGACGGCACCCTGGTCAAGGTCATGAGCTGGTACGACAACGAGTGGGGATTCACCCACCAGATGGTCCGCCAGGCTCTCGACGTCCTCGGCGTGGCATCCGGCAAGCTCACGGGAGCGGGAGCGTCGTGAAGGTCAAGGACATCATGACCGCGCCGGTGGTGAGCGTGACCGAAGGTATGTCGCTGCCCGATGTCGCGGCCGTGCTGCGGGACAACCGGATCAGTGGGGCGCCCGTCGTCGACGGCTCAGGCGCGGTGGTCGGCCTGATCAGCGAGTTTGACCTGCTGGCCCGGACCGGCCGCACGGCCGAGGAGGTCATGACCCGCTCGGTGATCAGCGTCAGTGAGGACACCGGCATCGATGAGGTGCGCCACCTGCTGGTGCAGCGCCGGATTCAGCGACTGCCCGTGTTGGCCGGACCGGTGCTGGTCGGCATCGTCAGCCGATCCGATGTGATCGCGCTGTTGGTGACGGAGTGGGTGTGCGAGGTCTGCGGGGAGTCGATGCGTGGCCAGCATCCACCGCGGTCCTGTCCGAAGTGCCAGGCCGGCTCGGACAGGTTCGCCCTGCAGGATCCGGACCCGGGCAGCTGAGCACCGCGAGGAGGCGAGAATGGCCGAGGATGCAACCGCCGAAGGGGATGCACTGCGCGAGTACTACCGGCAGATGGTCCTGATCCGGGTATTCGAAGAGCGTGCTGCCGAGATGTACACCAGAGCAAAGATCGGCGGATACTGCCACCTCAATCTCGGCGAGGAGGCCACCGTCGTCGGGCTGATGGCGGCGTTGCGTCCAACCGACTACCTGTTCACCACCTACCGCGACCACGGCTACGCGTTGGCCCGGGGGTCGGAACCGGGTGCGGTCATGGCCGAATTGTTCGGCCGGACCAGCGGGCTGTCCGGTGGCCGGGGCGGGTCGATGCATCTGTACGACGCTGCGCGCCGGTTCCTGGGTGGCTACGGCATCGTCGGCGGCCAGATTCCGCCGGCGACCGGAGCGGCCCTGGCTCTGGCCTATCGCGGCGGACCCGGCGCGGAGCAGGAAGCGGTGATGTGCGTGCTGGGCGATGCCGCCACGAACATCGGCGCGTTCCATGAGTCGCTGAATCTGGCCGCCGTCTGGCGGCTGCCCATCGTGTACGTGATCGTCAACAACCAGCTCGGCATGGGCACGCCGGTTGAGGCGGCGGCCGGTGAGCCGGAGTTGTTCCGGCGCGGCTGCTCGTACCGGATACCGGGGGAGCGGGTGGACGGAAACGACGTGACCGCCGTGCGCGACGCCGCCGCCGAGGCACTGCGCCGGGCCCGGGTCGAGCACCAGCCGATGCTGTTGGAGACGGTCTGCTACCGGCTGCGCGGGCACTCCGTGGTCGACCCGGCCCGTTACCGCAGCGACGAGGACAACGCCCGGGCGCGGGCGCTGGATCCGGTGCCGATGCTCCGCGACCGGCTGTTTGAATCCGGTGTGTTGGACCCGCCGGGCGCGGCGCAGATCGAGGCCCAGGCGGAGCAGGTGGTCGCCGCCGCTGTCGATTTCGCCGACCGCGCCGCCGCGCCCAGTCCCGACACGTTGTTCCAGCATGTCTACGCCACGCCGGTGGCCAACCTCAACCATGCCCTGCCCGGCGAGCCGTTGTTCGGTTCCCACAGCAGCCATACCGGGACCGGGGTGTGACCATGGCCATGATGACCTACCGGCAGGCGTTGCACGACACGCTGCGCGCCGAGTTGCGCCGCGACGACGACGTGCTGCTCATGGGTGAGGAGATCGGGGTCTTTGAAGGCTCCTACAAGATCACCGCAGGGCTGCTGAGCGAATTCGGTGCACGCCGGATCCGTGATACGCCGATCTGCGAGGAGGGGTTCGTGGGCGCCGCGATCGGGGCGGCCATGCTCGGGCTGCGCCCAGTCGTCGAGATCATGACGATCAACTTCAGCCTGCTGGCCATCGACCAGATCGTCAACCACGCCGCGAAGATGCGTTCGATGTTCGGCGGTCAGGTCAGCGTGCCGCTGGTGATCCGCACGCCCGGCGGTGGCGGTCAGCAGTTGGCCGCCACCCATTCACAGAACCTCGAGGTGTGGTACGCGCATGTGCCCGGTCTCAAGGTGGTTGCCCCGTCCACACCGGCGGATGCCAAGGGGCTGCTCACCGCGGCGATCCGCGACGACGATCCGGTGATCGTGCTGGAGAACCTGGCGTTGTACAACACCAAGGGCGAGGTCCCCGAGGGCGAGCACATCGCCGACATCGGCACCGCCGCGGTGACCCGGACCGGCCACGACATCACCGTCGTCGCCTACTCCCGCGCCGCCGTCGTGGCCCAGGACGTGGCCCGCCGGCTTGCCGAGGAAGGCATCTCCGTGGAGGTTGTGGACCTGCGCAGCCTGCGCCCGTTGGACCGGGACACCATCTGTGCCTCGGTACGCAAGACCACCCGGGCGGTGGTACTGGAGGACGACTGGCTCAGCTACGGCATCGGCGCCGAGATCGCCGCCACGATCGCGGAGGGGGCCTTCGACCGCCTGGACGCTCCGGTCCGCCGGGTTGCCGCCGCCGAGGTGCCGTTGCCCTACGCCAAACCGCTGGAAGTGGCGGCCCTGCCCGACGCCGCCGGGCTGACCCGGGTGATCCGGGAAACCCTCGACGCCACCGGCTTTGCCGGCTAGGAGAACCCGCCATGCCCGACGTGATCATGCCCCGCCTGTCCGACACCATGGAAGAGGGCGTCCTCAGCCGATGGGTCAAGCATGAAGGCGACCCAGTCGGCAAGGGCGACGTCCTGGCCGAGATCGAAACCGACAAGGCCGTCATGGAGCTGGAGGCCTACGACGCCGGGGTGCTCACCCAGGTGCTGGTTCCGGAGGGCGCCACGGTGCCCATCGGCACACCGATCGCCGTGATCGGCACCGGGACCGACGCCCGCCCGACACCTCCACCGACTCCACCGGCAGCCACCGCAGACTCGCCGCCGCCCGCCGCCGACGTCCCGCCCACGCCCGGCCAGCCACCAGCCCAGCCGGACGCGGGCCGGCCCGATGCGCCACCGGCGTCCCCTGCTGCCCCGCTGCTGACGTCTCCGCTGGCTCGCAGCATCGCCCGCGAGCACGGCGTCGACTTGTCGACGGTCACGGGAACCGGGCCCGGCGGCCGCATCGTGCGCGCCGACATCCAGGCGGTGATCGATCGCCAGGAATCGATGCCGCGACCGTCGCCGGCAACGCCCGCGCCGCTCACCCCACCCGAGGTCGCCCGACCAGCGCCGACGCAACCTCAACCGACCGACCCGGACACGCAGGAAGTGCCCCTGAGCCGGGTGCGCCGGCTCACCGCCGAGCGGTTGGCCGAAAGCGCACAGCAGGCACCACACTTCTATCTCACCCGCGCCGTGAACGCCGACCCGCTGCTGGCGTTCCGGCAGCAGATCAACGCCGACCTGAGCGCCCACGCCGGCGCTGACACGGCGACCAAGATCAGCGTCACCGACCTGCTCATCAAGGCGTGCGCTCAGGCCCTGACCGTCCACCCCGAAGTCAACTCGTCCTGGGCGGAAACCCGCCTCCTGCGCCACCGGCGCGTGCACATCGGCGTCGCCGTCGCGCTCGATGACGGTCTGATCGTGCCGGTCATCCATGATGCCGACACCAAATCGGTGACCCGGATCAGCCGGGAGACGCGCGACCTCGCCCAACGCGCCCGGGCCGGCCGGCTGTCCCTTGGCGAGATCACCGGCGGCACGTTCACGATCAGCAATCTCGGCATGTACGGCATCGACCAGTTCACCGCGGTCATCAACCCGCCCGAGGCGGCCATCCTCGCGGTCGGCGCCGCCACCCCCGCTCCGGCCGTGCGAGACGGACAGCTGGTGGTGCGCACCACCATGACGCTCACGTTGTCCATCGACCACCGCGTCCTCGACGGCGCTACCGGCGCCCGGTTCCTGGCCGATCTCACGGCTCTGCTGGAACACCCGCTGCGGATCGTGCTGTGACCCGCTCACCCGCGGCGAGCAGCATCGGGGTCAGCGCCCGACATGGCCGCCGCGGTCGTACGCCAGGCGGGCGATCGCATGGGTCTGCTCGTCGTCGTTGTCGTTGACGCGCTCGAACTGTTCGGCGACGCGGGTCGCTGCCCGATCGCAGAACAACGTGGCGATCTGGCGCTGCATTGTGGATGCTTCCGCGCCCTGGGCGTCCAGGTGAGCGGTCGTGCGGGAGATCGTGGCGAGCTGCGCATAAATGTCGATGGCCGCGTGGGCGAGTCGCTTCTGCTGGCGCTGCCGGAACTGGATCTCGTCGCCGTGGCGGCGCAGCAGGTGCTCGGCAGTGGCACGGAGCTGGCCGACCTGATCGGCGACTCGGCCGGACTGACGGCTCAGCGAGGGATGCGCGGCGTCGATCCGGTCGGGCCGGACCCGGCGCAGGATGCGCTGACCCACGTAGTCGGCGAGGATGCCCACCGCACCGACCGGGTCGGCGAGGTTGAGCCGGCGCAGGTCGGCCACCTGGTCAGCGACGGTCTTCAGGCCGGCCAGGGCGACGAACGCGCGTAGCACGTCATTGGCGCCTTCGAAGATTGGAAAGATGCGGCTGTCGCGCAACGCCTTGGCCACCGGGGAGTCCGCCATGTACGCCTGCCCGCCGAGGAGTTGGAAGACCCGGTTGACGGCGTACCAGTAGAATTCGGTGCCGGCGATCTTGGACATTGCCGATTCGACAGAGTAGTCCGGCACGCCGGCGTCCACGAGGCCGGTGGTCAGGTAGGCCATCGATTCGAAGCCGTACAGGTACGACACCATCCAGCTGATCTTGTCTTCGACCAGCTCGAACTCGGCCAGCGGCCGGCCGAACTGCTCACGGGTCCGGCTATGGTCGACCGCCTGCTCGATGAGCCGTTTGGTGGCCCCCACCACGCCGGTGCCGAGCGACATGCGCCCATTGTTGAGCGTATGCATGGCGATGCGCAGACCCTCACCCGGTTCGCCGAGGACGTTCTCCCTCGGGACTCGCACGTCCCGGAAGGTGAGCCGGCGCAGATCGTTGCCGCGTAGCCCGAGGGTAGCGAAGCGATCCGGGGCGTCGAAGCCGGGCATGCCCTTCTCGAGGATGAGCGCGACATGGCCGACGTCCGTGCGGGCGAACACGCACACGACGTCCTTGCCGCCGTTGCCGATCCACCGCTTCTCGCCGTTCAGCACATATGAGCCGTCGGCCTGACGGTCGGCGTACGCGGCGATGTTGTGCATGTCGGAGCCGGCACCCGGTTCGGTCAAGGCGAATCCGGCGAGTTTGCGCCCGGTGGCGAGGTCAGGCAGGAACCGGGCCTTCTGATCGTCCGATCCGAACAGGTGGATCGGCTTCATGCCGATCGACTGGTGCACGCCCATGACGACGGACAGGCTGGCGTCATGACCGCCGAACTCCTCCATCACCCGGCAGTAGCCGGTCTGCGACAGTCCTTGCCCGCCGTATTGGGGCGCCACATACAGGCCGAGCAGGCCACGCTCACCCAGCCCGCGGATGATGTCGTCGCCCACCCACCCTTGTTGTTCGACTTTCCCGGGGTCGTACTCCGCGGCGAGATAGTCCCGCGCGCTCGCCGTCAGGGTGTCGACCCGGCGTTGTTCGTCGTTGTCGAGCCGTGGGTACGGAAAGACCATGCTGGTCGGCAGCCGACCGGCGAACAGGGCCTTGGCAAGTGACGACTCCGGCGGCGCGTGGTCCCCGCCGGTCGTTGCCTCGCGCGTCCGGGCCCGGTCAGGGGGAGCAACCGGGCTGGTGGTGACCGGCTTCGGCGACTCGGTCGCGGCGGGCGGAGTTGGCGGCGGTTGCGTGCTTACCCGGCCGGTCGACCGGGCCCGCACGATCGCCACCGGGCCGGTCGCGTGGTGCAGGACGCTCTGACTGGTCGAACCGAGCAGCAGGCCGGTGAACCCGCCGCGACCGCGGGATCCCACGACGGTCAAGGCAGCATCGGCCGACTCCTGGACGAGAACCGCGGCCGGCGTGCCCGGCAGCATCTTCATCGTCACCGGAGTGTCGGGATACTTGTGGCGGTAGCCTTCCAAGATTTCGGCCAGTCGGCCTTGTTGCGCCTCTTGCCGGCCGTCGTCGGCATACGCCACCAACCGCGGGTCGGAGGATGCGGGAAGCCCAGACGGCGGGTAGGCCTGGACGGCTACGACACCGAGGCGCCGATGCGCCGCGTGGCTGAAGGCGAAGTCGATGGCAAGGCTGGACAGTGGCGAGCCGTCGACGCCGACCACGACGTGATCGGCCGCCTCGCGCGGCTGGTCGCGATCGCTGCCGTTGTCGCGCACGACGACGACCGGGCAGAAGGCGTGAGCGGCGGTCTGGATGCCGACCGACCCGACGAGCAGTCCGGCGAAGCCGCCCAGGCCGCGATGCCCGACGACGACCAGGTCAGCGTCCTTGGACTGGGCGATCAGCGCGGCGGCCGGCGCGCGCACCGGCATGTCGGTGCTGATGTCCACGGTGGGTGCGATTTGACGCGCGCGGTCGACGGCCGTCGACACGATCTGCTCGGCGGCGTATTGCAACCCGGCCTCAGGCGGGCCGAGCGATGATGGACCCAACGGCACGTCGTACAGCGGCCACAGGAACGCGTGGACGATTCGCAACGGGCATTGACGGGCGATAGCCTCCCGGCTGGCCCAGTCCACGGCCGCCAGGCTCGATGGCGAGCCGTCGACGCCCACCACAATCGGCGAAGTGCCAGTGGTCATCGTCCGTCCCCCTTCGTCGAGTGGATCGGCGGTGGGCTCGCCCTCGGCGGGCCATCACGCGGCCGGTTATGAGTGGCCGCCACATCGTCGTCTGCACCAAGCGTGCTCCACAGCGATGAAAACGGCACTGGGTGGCGCCGGTCAATCGCCGCGCCATGTCCTGCCGTTCGTCGGCAATGTGCGGCCGCCGGGCTCGCGTCGTCGACCACACCGACCAGCCCGCAGCGCCGATTCGCACGGCGCCACACGGTGGCTGGAGCGTGTGTGTTCACGCCCAGCGTGCCAGCAAGGAGGCTCGGCCGGCGCACCGCTGTAGCGATCGACGCCCCTGCTCCGGCGTGCGGGCGGCGGCGAGGTTGCGAGCCCGGCGGCTGCTTCGAGCTTGCCGTGCCGGCCGGCCTCGTGGCATGTTACCCGCAGCCAGACAAAGTGCGTCGAACTTGCCGGTCGTCGGCAATCATCCAGGATCCGGCGTCCGAGTGGCGCGCGCCCCATGTCGTAGGGCTGGCGCCAGATACGCCCCTACGACGGAGAGGACAGCGCGAGGATGGTGCCCAGTGTGGGAAGCGCAAGGAGCTTGATCCCCTCCAGGGCGATGTACAAATGATGCAACCGTGAACGAGGCGGCGTGCCACCGTCGACGATCACCTGAACTCGGCGGTCCAGTGCGGGGCGCAGCCCGAACACCTGAACCACCAGCAGCAGCCAGACGGTGGCGACCAGCGTCGTGGTGTACACACCCGGTGCGACAACGACAAGCGACGCGGTGAACACGGCGGCCAGGACCAGTTCGACCGCGTTCAGTGCGCGGAAAACGAGGCGGCCGACGCCCAGCCCGAGCGCGAGCGTCATCCCGGGCGCGCGAAACTTCAACGGGGTCTCCAGCACGGAGATGCCCAGCACCAGGCCGAACCACGCAAACGGCACGGCGACCTGCAGGACATCGGCAGTCCGGTTCATTCGGGTACACCATGGCCGATGGTGGCCAGGTCGGCGATGCACAGGTCGGGACGCACGAACGGCAACAGTTCGGCGCGGACGGTGCCGGCGCTCGCCTGATCGACGGTTTCCTTGAGCAGGCCCAGATGCAGCCCGCATACCACGGCGCGGTGCTGGTCGGCGAGCGCCCGGAACGGACAGGCGCGCAAGGCGATGCGATTGCCCCGGCCGTGCACGGTGGTCGCCGGGTCAAATCCCATCTCGGTGAACAGGGCCGCGACGGTGCGGGTTGCGGCGGTCAAGTCGCCGTGCCCGGCCGGGCTCGCCGGTCGGATGCGACGGACCCACGCTCGGCCGGCCGCCTCGGCGTCGTTGCTTCGGGCGGTCTGGTCGAGGTGGCTGACGAGCACCTCGGCCAGCAGCTGGTAGCCGTCGCCGGACCGGCCAGACATCGTCGGACCGTAGACCATGCGAGGCCGACCCCGGGTACCTCGTTGCTGGCGACGCTCCTCGACGAACCCGGCCTGCACGAGGACGTCGAGATGGAAGCGGACGGTGTTGGGGTGCAGGCCGGTGGCATCGGCCAGTGCCGGTATGTCGAGTTGGTGCTCGGCTGCGCGCAGCACGTCAAGCAGCTGGCGGCGGCTGCGGACCGCGAGTGCACCGTAGGTCGCGTCGGGGGGCATTCCACCAATATATACGAGGAGCATGGTAAAAAAAGAGGAAGGCCGTGGCCGGGCGTCCGTCAGTACTTCGTGGCGGCACTGCGCCGTAGCACCGACAATGCGGCCAGCCCGGCGCCGTGCACGGCCGCAACCCTCGGCTGGGCGGCGGAGCGCACGGCAGTTTCTGCCACACCCGCGAGGGCGGCGGCCAAACCGGGCCGGGAAGCGCCGCCGCCGACCAGCAACAGCCCGCCTTGGACAGCGGTCGAGGCCAGCGCGCGGCTGTCCGGATCGCGCCGGAGATCGTCGATGAGTCCCACGACGGTGTCGACGAGGACATCGGGCGGTGAGGGCCGGATGAGATCATTCGTGCCCAGCTCGGCGCGGCGGGCGGCGGCCACTCCGGCGCCGGCAAGGATCGCGACCTCGGTCAGTTGCGCGCCGACGTCGACCACCATCTGCACGCCGGGAGCGGCACCGGC
>Ga0070684_100004070_pt1 | contig 11064 bp, 10 predicted proteins | sample KBSC723LmetaG_FD_65653 | JGI IMG/M metagenome (GOLD analysis project Ga0070684, IMG submission 65653) | Corn rhizosphere microbial communities from Kellogg Biological Station, Michigan, USA - KBS C7.2-3L metaG | ecosystem: Host-associated > Plants > Roots > Rhizosphere ...
CCGACGGCGACTACGCGCTCGTGCTGTTCCACACGTCGTTCGAGCGCAAGCCGGAGGGCCAGGAGACCGTCACGCTCGAGCACGAGCGCGACGGCAAGTGGCGCGTGATCGGCTACAGCATCCAGTGAGCGCCGGGGGGCCGGCTGCGGGCGCTCGGCCCGCTGCGGCGGAAGGCGCCCCGGACGAGCGCTATGCGCCGGAGCATGCAGGCGGGGATGCCGCCGCGACCGCTGCGCTCGCCAAGTACGCGTGCCCCGCGTGCGGCGGCGAAGCGACCTGGGATCCCGCGAAGCAGAAGCTCGTCTGTCCGTTCTGCGGCACGGAATCGCCGGCGAAGATCGAGGCGAGCGGCGCCATCGTGGAGCACGATCTCGCTGCCGCGCTGCGCGCGCTGCCCGACGATGCGCGGGGCTGGCAGGCCGACAAGCGCCAGGTGCGGTGCCAGAGCTGCAACGCGATCTCGGTTCTGGATCCGGCGCGCCAGGCGCAGACGTGCCCGTTCTGCGGCTCGGCGCAGCTGGTCCCGTATACCGAGACCAAGCCCGCGCTGCGCCCGGAAAGCCTGCTGCCGCTGCGCGTGAGCGAGGACGTCGCGCGCGACGGCATACGCAAGTGGTACGGCCGCCTCTGGCTCGCGCCGTCGGCGCTGAAGCGTCGCGCGTTGACCGACACGGTGAAGGGCGCGTACCTGCCGTACTGGACGTTCGACGCGCACGTCGATGCGCGCTGGACCGCGGAAGCGGGTCACTACTACTACACCACCGAGACGTACGTCGAGAACGGGCAGACGCGCTCGCGGCAGGTGCAGCACGTGCGCTGGGAGCCGGCAGCGGGCCGGTTGACGCACTTCTTCGACGACGACCTCGTGTGCGCCTCGATCGGCGTGCGGCCCGACCTGGTGCGCGGCGTCGAGCCGTTTCCCACGGGCGAGCTCAAGCCCTACGATCCCGCGTACGTCGCGGGCTGGGTCGTCGAGCGGTACCAGATCGACCTCCTGGGTGCGGCGCAGCGCGCGCGCGCCGACATGGAAGCGAAGCTCACGATGCTGTGCGCACAGCAGGTGCCCGGCGACACGTATCGCAATCTCCAGGTCCAGGCCGATTGGTCGGGGCAGACGTTCAAGCACATACTGGCGCCGGTATGGCTGCTGTCGTATCACTACGGGGTGCGCAGCTTCCAGTGCGTGATGAACGGCGTCACCGGCGCCATCCGCGGCGAGTATCCGAAGAGCCCCTGGAAGATCGCGCTGCTGGTGGTTGCCGTCATCGTTGTCGTCATCGTGCTCGTCTCCTTGCAGGGGAGGTAACGTGACCAGGCTCGCCATCGTCACCGGTGTGTCGCGCGGCCTCGGCGAAGCGCTCGCCGCTGATCTCCTGTCGCGCGGCTGGGAGGTGATCGGCATTGCGCGACACGACGCGAAATCGCTCGCGCACGAGCGTTACCGCTTCGTCGAGGCCGATCTCGCAGCTGCCGAGCATATCGACACCGCGCTGGAAGGCATGTTCGCGCGCGCGGCCGCGCGCTACGCGAGCCAGGCGGTGCTGATCAACAACGCCGCGACGGCGGGGCCGGTCGGCGTGACCGGTCGGCTCACCGCGCACGACATCGCGCAGTCGCTTGCGGTCAACCTCGTCGCGCCGACCGTTCTCGCCAACCTGTTCTGCCGCTGCTTCCAGGACGAGGCCTGCGACCGGCGCATCATCAACGTGTCGTCCGGTGCGGCCCAGAACACGATCGCGGGCATCGGCGTGTACTCGGTGGCGAAGGCCGGTCTCGAGATGCTGACGCGCATGCTGGCGGCCGATCATCCGTCGAGCACGCTGCGCGCGATCTCGCTGCGTCCCGGCGTGATCGACACCGAGATGCAGGTCCACGCGCGCAGCCAGCCGCGCGACGCGTTCCCGAGCGTCGATCTCTTCGTCGGCTTTCACGAGAGCGGACAGCTCGTCGCGCCGGCGGTCGTCGCGCGCAAGACGATCGACCGCCTGATCGAGGGGCCGATCGAGGCGGGGCGGACGTACACCTACGCGGAGCTGTGAGCGCTAGGGCGCGTGGCGGACCGCGAGGTGATAGTCGAGCGACGCCGCCTCGGCGCCGGCTTCCCAGTACAGGCAATAGCGGTGCGCCTCCAGCGGCTGGTAGATGCCGCTGTCCGCCGTGACGGCCTCGCGCGTGATCGGCGAGACGACGGCGTTGCCCTCGCTGTAGTGGATGTTGAACGCGACCGGCGCGGTGCTCGTGAAGCGATAGTCCAGGCGATCGCCCGGCGCGAGCGGCCGGCATTCCTCGTGGCTCGCGTAGGGCGCGAGCGCGAGCGCGGTGACGTCGCGAGGCGCATCGGGCGACTGCGGCGACGTGGCACACGCGGCCAGCGTGAGGGCGAGCGCGGTTGCGATGCGCGTCATCGCCGCGTCGCGCGCGCGGCGCGCCGCCGCAGCGCGCGCCAGTCCTCGGCCAGCATGGCGTAGCGCACGTGGTCGCACCAGCGATCGCCGATGCGCAGGTAGCGGCGCGAGAATCCCTCGCGCGCGAAACCCAGCGCGCGCACGAGACCCACGGAGCGCACGTTGCGCGGCTGCACGTTGACTTCCACGCGATGCAGGGCGAGCGGCCCGAACGCCGCGTCGAGCGCGAGGCCGAGCGCTTCCTTCATCAGACCCTGGCCGGTGTGGGGCCGGAACCCGTAATAGCCGAGATAGGCGCTCTGGAACGAGCCGCGCACGATCTCGGAGAAGTTGAGCACGCCCACCGGCGAGTCGTCGTCGCGGCGCAGGGCGAGGAACCCGACGTGCGTGCGCGTGAGCACATTGCGGCCGCCGAAGCGCGCGCGATAGGCCTCGAACGCGTCGCGCGTCAGCGGCGCGACCACCCAGCGCGCGTGCAGCCGCCGGCTCCGCCGCGCGGCCTCGAGGAAAGCGCCGGCGTCGGACGTGCGGGGCGCCCGAAGATAGATGCGCTCGCCAACCAGCGGCGCTTGCTCGGGGCGGGTTGGCATAATGACATTTTATCGGACGAGAGGATGCGCGCGCCTGCGCCATCGCCATGACGACCTGGGTCGAAGGCCACGTCGCCGGCTCCCGCCGGTGGACCGACGAGCTCTTTTCGCTCCAGGTCGACGCCCCTGAAGTCAATTTCAGCGCCGGCCAGTTCGCGCGGCTCGCGCTGCCGGCGCCGCCGGGCAGCAAGGAGCCGATGCTGGGGCGTCCGTATTCGTTCGTGAATCCGCCGCAACGCGGGCCGCACGAGTTCTATTTCATCGTCGTGCCCGACGGTCCCTTGTCGCCGCGCCTCGCGACGTTGCAGGTCGGCGATTCCGTGTGGCTCGGCCCGCGCGCCAACGGCTTCTTCACCATTGCGGAAGTGCCCCCCGCGGAAGCGCTGTGGTGCATGGCGACGGGCACGGGCATAGGGCCGTTCCTCTCCATGCTGCGCACCGAGGATCCCTGGGACAAGTTCGGGCGCGTGGTGCTGGTGCACGGCGTGCGCTACGCCCGCGAGCTCACGTACCAGGACGCGATCGGCGAGATCCGCGATGCGCGTCGAGGCGCGTTCACGTACGTCCCGATGGTCACGCGCGAAGCGCACGCGCCCTGCCTGCCCGGACGCGTCACCACCGCCATCGCCGACGGCCGCCTCGAGGCGCGCGCGAGCCTCGCACTGACCGCCGAGAACGCGCACGTGATGCTGTGCGGCAACCCGGCGATGATCGACGAAGCGCAGAAAGTGCTCGCGCAACGCGGCATGCGACGCCATCGGCGACGCGAGCCGGGGCACATCACGCTCGAGACTTACTGGTAGCGCCTAGTCTTCCAGCGTGCGCGTCACGACCTCGCGCACGTCCGGCGACAAGCCCGGCGTGCGCGCGATGCGCGTCAGCGCGCGCTGCATCGCGCTGCGGCGCGGATCGGGGAAGCGCTTCCACAGGTTGAACGCGCCCGCGAGCGCCGACGCGAGCTGCGGGTTCGCCGGATCGAGCGCGAGCACCTGGTCGGCGGTGAAGGCGTAGCCCGCGCCGTCACGCGCGTGAAAGCGCGGGAAATTGCCGAGCGCGAACGCGCCCACGAGCGAGCGCACGCGATTGGGATTGCGCACGTTGAAGCGCGGGTGGGCGAGGAGCGCCTTGACGCGCGCGAGCGCGTCGTCGCGCTGGCTGCGTGCCTGCAGCGCGAACCACTTGTCGAGCACCAGCGGCTCCTCGCGCCACCGCGCCTCGAACCGGGCGAAGAGATCGTCGCGATCGGGCGCGGCGCTGTCCTTGATGGCCGCGAGCGCCGCGATCGCGTCCGTCATGTTGCCGGCGCGCTCATAGCGCAGCGCGGCGCGCCGCCGCGCTGCGGCGTCGTCCAGCGCGCCGAGATAGCGCAGGCAGGCGTTCGCGAGGCTGCGCGCGCCCATCTGCTGGGGCGTCGGCGCGTAGGGCTGCGCAAGCCGTCGTGTCCCTTCGACGCGCTCGAACAGCGCGCGATGGCGCGACGCGATCTCGCGCTGCAGCCGATGCCAGGCCGCGGTGACGCCGTCCACGTCGAGCACCGGCTCGAGCGCGGCGACGTACGCGGGATCGGGCAACGTCAACGCGAGCGCCACCACGGCGGGATCCGCATCCGCGTCCTCGAGCAGGCCGCCGGTCATCGCGACGAGCGTCTCGGGCACGACGATCGCCGAGCCCGCGCGTGCCGCACGCGCCAGGCGCAGGATCGCCTGCGCGAAGGAGCGCTGCGCCGCGTCCCAGCGGTTCACCGGGTCGCTGTCGTGCGCGGCCAGGAACGCGAGATCGTTCTCGGTGTAGTCGAACTCGAGCTTCACCGGCGCCGAGAACCCGCGCATCAGCGACGGGATCGGATCGACGTGCACGTCGACGAAGCGGAACGTCTGGCTCGCCTGCGTGAGGCTCAGCACGCGCGTGCCCTGCGTGGCGGTCGCCTCGCCGGCGAGGCGAAGGGGCAGGTCGCGTCCATCGGGGCCGACGAGCCCGATGCTCACGGGAATGTGAAACGGCTGCTTGCGCGGCTGCCCGGGCGTCGGCGACGTGCGCTGCGCGAGGTCCAGCACGTACGTCCGCGAGCGCGCGTCGTAGCGCCCGCGCGCCGAAACGACCGGGGTGCCGGCCTGTGCGTACCAGCGACGGAACTGCGCGAGGTCCATGCCCGATGCGTCCTGCATCGCCTGCACGAAGTCGTCGCACGTCACGGCGTGACCGTCGTGGCGCTGGAAGTACAGGTCCATCCCGCGGCGGAACGCATCGGCGCCGAGCAGCGAGTGCTGCATGCGGATCACCTCGGCGCCCTTCTCGTAGACGGTCGAGGTGTAGAAGTTGTTGATCTCCTGGTACTCGTCGGGACGCACCGGGTGCGCCATCGGCCCCGCGTCCTCGGAGAACTGCTCGCGGCGCAGGTACTCGACCGCCGCGATGCGCTCCACCGCGCGCGAGCCCATGTCGCTGCTGAACTCCTGGTCGCGGAAGACCGTGAGGCCTTCCTTGAGCGACAGCTGGAACCAGTCGCGGCAGGTGACGCGATTGCCGGTCCAGTTGTGGAAATACTCGTGGCCGATCACCCCCTCGATGGCGTTGAAGTCGGCGTCGGTGGCGACCTCGGCATCGGCGAGCACGAGCCGGCTGTTGAAGATGTTGAGGCCCTTGTTCTCCATCGCGCCCATGTTGAAGTCGTCGGCGCAGAAGATCATGAACGTGTCGAGGTCGTACTCGCGCCCGAAGCGCTCCTCGTCCCAGCGCATGGCGCGCTTCAGCGACGCCATGGCGTGGTCGCAGCGCGCGAGGTTGCGCGGCGTCGAATAGATGCGCAGCTCGACGCTTCGCCCCGAGCTGGTGGTGTACGTGTCGGTCAGCGCGGCGAGGTCGCCCGCCACCAGCGCGAACAGGTACGAAGGCTTGGGGAACGGATCGCGCCACGTCGCGTAGTGCCGTCCGGCCGCCAGCGGGCCGGCCTCGACAAGGTTGCCGTTCGACAAAAGCACCGGATGCCGGGCGCGATCGGCGCGGAGCGTCACGGTGTATTGGGCGAGGACGTCGGGTCGGTCCGGGAAGTACGTGATGCGGCGAAAGCCTTCGGGCTCGCACTGCGTGCAGAAGACGCCCGACGACAGGTAGAGGCCTTCCAGCGCGACGTTACGAGCCGGCGCGATGCGTGAACGTACCGTCAGCACGCCCTCGTCCGGCGCCTCGTCCAGCACCAGCTGCGTGGCGGTCAGGCGAACCCGGGAAGGCGGCAGCGCGACGCCATCCAGCGCCGCGTGCACGTTGCTCTGCTGCTCGCCGTCGAGTACCAGCGGCGCGCGACGGTCCTGCGGCGCGGCCTCGGGATTGCGGCGAAACGCGAGCGTGGCGGTGACCTCGGTCGCGTCGGGATCGAGATCGAACGCGAGATGCAGCGTCTCGATGCGGAACGCCGGGGGCCGGTAGTCGATGCGCCGCTTGGTGGGCGGTCGACCTTCGCGCGGAAGCATCATCGAACGACCGTGGCGCGGCTACGACGTTCGGTTACTTCACTTCGAGCAACTGCACGTCGAAGATCAGCGTCGCGTTGGGCGGTATCACGCCACCCGCGCCGCGCGCGCCGTATCCCATGTCCGGCGGAATGATCAGCGTGCGCTCACCACCCACTTTCATGCCGACCACACCTTCATCCCATCCCTTGATCACCTTGCCTGCGCCGAGGATGAAACCGAACGGTACCTTGCGGTCGAGCGAGCTATCGAACTTCTTTCCTTTGCCGCCCGGCTGAGCAGGGTCATAAAGCCACCCGGTGTAATGCACGACCACCGCCTTGCCCGACTGAGCTTCGGCGCCGGCTCCTTGTTTTACATCGGTTTTCTGCAGCGTCGTGACTGTGGCACTCAACTTGCTCTCTCCAGTGGTGGCGGGCGTTGCGCCCTGCGCGAGCGCGGGGCTTGCGTGCGAGCCGATCATTATGACCATGGTGGCGGTCAGCGAGTGCAACGGCCGAAGAGCGGTCGAAAAGCGGTGGAGCAATCGGTTCTGCATCGGTGTGGCCTCGCGGAGAATGGTCGGATAGCGCCGCACGCGGCGGCGGGGAGACGAACGATAAGTTGAAATTGTAGCGAACATCTTTTCGCATTCGTCGAATTCGGCGAATTTGCTGCGAACATCAACGCGGAATTTTTGCGCGTCGTCCGCGATTAGGCTATAAATGTCCACACCCAGCTGCAGGTACAACAAGCGCGTGCGCGGTGCCCGATCGGAGCATCCGAGCGCTGGCTCGGCCGGTGCACTGCAAACACCGCCATGTTCGGATTCCTGACCCCCGGCACCAAAGAGATCACCGACCCGCTCGCCAACACGAAGGCGGTTGGCGCGTGGCTGCGCGACCTGCCTGCGCTCGACGTCGTCGGCCGCCAGCAGGCCGTCATGCGCGCGTTCGACGCGATGCGCCAGTCGCGCAAGCCGGTCGACGTCCCGCGCGCGCATGCGATCCAGCTGCTCGACGCCGCGCTCGGCGCCGATCGACGCCAGCTCATCAAGCAGTACGTCGAGAACGTCGACAGCGCGCCCCGCCTCGCCGAGAGCCTCTGGGCGTCGGTGTTCGAGCTGTCGCAGGGCTTCATCTACGCGTACCAGAGCGCGCTCGAGGAAGCGCTGCGCCAGACCGCGAATCCGCGCTGGAAGGCGCAGGTCGCCGTGCTCTTCGCGCGCCTCCTGCACTACTACGGCACCGACGCCAAGCTTCGCGTCAGCCGCTTCGAGCGGTGGATTCCCGCGAAGTGGATGGATCTGCATCGCACGTACCTGCGCGCCACGGAGCTCGGCATCGACAAGGTGCCCACCACGCTCGGCCATGCGGGACCGAACGCGACGCAGTGGACCATCGAGCAGGAATACCTGTTCGTCCTGCTGATCCACCAGCTCAACACGGGCAACCTCTCGCCCCTCGAGCTGGACTGGGCCAGCGCCCAGCTGCGCGCGTGGAGCCGGCGCCTTGCGCTCGACGCCGTGCCGCGCTCGATGGAAGGGTTCTTCGTCGATCTCGCCGGCAAGACCGGCATGGTGCGGCGCACCGGCCAGGACTCGGGATCGATGCTGCGCTATCTCGATACGACACCCCTCGCCGAGCAGCTGGAGCGCGCGGTCACGGCATTGCGCCAGGCGCAGGATACGGACGCTGGTCCCGCCGCGGCGATCAACTCGCAGCGCGTCGCCGTGCTCGAGAAGGTGCGCCCCGCCGTCGCGCCCAACCTCAACGCCGACCTGCGCCGCGACCCGCGCGTCGCCTGCCAGGTCGCTGCGCGCGTGCGCGTGGGCCTCACGCGCATCGTGCAGCAGCTCATCGCCAAGGACATCAACGAGGTGATGCAGGAGCACGGCACGGCGACGGAATACATCGAGGTGCATGCGGTCGCCGACGGCCCGCGTCCGAAGCGCATCGTTCAGGACGAGCAGGACTCGCTCGCCATGAGCCTGTCGCAGTTCTCCGACCCGATGTGGCAGGTCAAGGACCGCAGCGTCGCCGGGCTGCGCATCTCCGCCGCGGGCGGCCTCGGTCAGTCGCTCATGCTCGGCGCGCTCGTGGCGGTGCGGCAGTCCGACCTGTCGGACTGGGTTCTCGGTGTGGTGCGTCGCCTCAACAAGCTGTCGAACGACGAAGTCGAGGCGGGCGTGTCGATCATCGCCGAGCGCATCGTGCCGGTCACGCTCAACACCAAGCGCGAGGCCAAGGACGATCTCGGCTTCGTCGTGAACGGCATCGATATCTCGACCATGGGCGCGCGCTTCGACGGCATCTACCTGCCGCCGCCGTCGCGTCCCGACAAGCCGCTCGCGGTGAAGACGCTGATCGTGCCTACGCAGGAATACGCCGAGGGCCGCCAGGTGCTGCTCACGACCGGGCGCTCGCTCTACACGATGGTCCTCCGCCACCTCGTCGAGCAGCGCGCCGACTGGAGCTGGGCGGCGATCCAGATCCTGGAGAAGAAGCCGCGCGAGTGAGCGGACGCAGGTTGCACGACTCGAGGGGCGCGTCGCTTGGCGGACCACGCTCCACCATGGCTCCCGCTAATCGAACGGCCTGAACCGCAGCGTCAGTTGACGCTGGAATAGATCAGGCCTGTCCGGCCGCGGCAGCGGGGTCGACTTGAGGATCGCGCGCTGCACGGCGTCGTCGTACGCGTGCACGCCGCTCGACTTGCGCAGCTGCACGTCGATGATCTCGCCGGTCGGCAGCTGCACGACGTCGAAGATCGCTTCCGGGTTGCCCGTCATCTCCGGCGGCAACGTCAGGTTGCCCTTGATCTTCGCGCGAATGCGGTCGATCCATTCGGCCTGGGCGCGGCTGCGCGCGCCGGCTTCCGCCTGCTGCGCCGCCCGCTGCCGCATCTCGCTTTCCGCCGCCGCGCGCAGCTGCTGCTCGCGCTCGGCCTGCGCCTTGAGCTGCGCGTCGCGCTCGGCCTTCGCGCGCTGCTGCGCCTCCTTGTCGGCCTGCGCGCGCATGGCGTCGAGCTGTCGCTGCTGACGCGCCTTCTGCTCGGCTTCGCGCTTTTCCTGGTCCTGGCGGATGCGCTCGGCTTCCTCCTTCGCCTTGCGCTCCGCTTCCTGGCGTGCCTTGCGCTCGGCCTCTTCGCGCGCCTTGCGCTCGGCTTCCTGCTTCGCCTTGAGCGCGATCTCGGGATCGGGTTGCTCGACCTTGGGCTCGACCTTCGGCTCGACCTTCGGCTCGACCTTGGGTTGAGGCGGCGGCGGGGGCGGCGGAGGCGGCAACGGCTTCGGAACCGGCTGCGGCTGCGGTTGCGGCGCTTGCGGCGCGTAGAGGTCCGCCGTCATCGGTTCGGCGGGCCGGTTGCTCCATGACACCGAGAAGATCAGGAACAGCACGAAGAGCACGTTGACGCCGATCGCGAGCCCGAAGGCGAGCCATTTGCCGCGCGCGCGGCGGGGCGCTAGCGTGCGATCGCGCGAGACCATCGGCTTCTAGACGCCGGGGGGACGCGCGAGCAGGCCGACGCGCTTCACGCCGTTGCGCTGGAGCGCATCGAGGATCGCGAGCACGTCCTCGTACTTGGCGTTGCGATCGGCGGCGATCACCACGGGCTGCTCGCCCTGTTGCTGCTTCGCGAGCACGCGCGCGATCAGGTCTTCGCGCGAGACGCGCTGGTCCGGCGTGTTGAGCTGCCGGTCGCGCAGGTGGATTCCGTCCTTTTGCAGCGTCACCTCGAGCGGCTGCTGCGGCACGGTGAGCTTGCTTCCGACCGTGGGCAGCTGGATCTCGCCCGGCGCGACGAGCGGTGCGGTGATCATGAAGATGACGAGCAGGACCAGCATCACGTCGATGTACGGCACGACGTTGATCTGGTTGATCGGCTTGCGATGGCGGCGCATCGGTCAGCCCTGCCGCTGGAGGATGTTGGAGAACTCCTCGATGAACGTCTCGTAGCGCACCGACAGGCGATCCACGTCGTGCGTGTAGCGGTTGTACGCGACCACCGCGGGAATGGCGGCGAAGAGGCCGATCGCGGTCGCGATGAGCGCCTCGGCGATGCCGGGCGCGACGTTGGCGAGCGTGGCCTGGCTGACGTTCGAGAGCCCGCGGAACGCGTTCATGATGCCCCACACGGTGCCGAGGAGGCCGATGTAGGGCGACACCGAGCCCACCGTCGCGAGCCCCGCGAGATTCGCCTCCAGCACGTCGATCTCGCGCTGGTACGCGGCGCGCATGGCACGACGCGCCGAGTCGAGCGTCACCGCCGACGAGCTGCCCTGGCGGCGATGCTTGGAGAACTCGCGGAAGCCCGCGGTGAAGATGTGCTCCATGCCGCCGCCGATGCGCGCCTGGCTCGCGCGCTGGTAGAGCTCGTTCAGCTCGCCGCCCTTCCAGAACTCGTCCTCGAAGCGGTCCGTCTCGCGGGTCGTGCGCCGCAGCTGGAACATCTTCAGGAAGATCTGCCACCACGACCATAGCGACAGCACGCCGAGCAGCAGCACGATGGCCTGCACGACCACCGAGGCGTGCACGATCAGGTTGAGGAAGGACAGGTCCGTGTGTACGTTCACTCCGTGGTCTCCAGGGCCCTCGCAAGCGGGTCCGGTATGCGCCGCGG
>Ga0070684_100004072_pt1 | contig 11063 bp, 10 predicted proteins | sample KBSC723LmetaG_FD_65653 | JGI IMG/M metagenome (GOLD analysis project Ga0070684, IMG submission 65653) | Corn rhizosphere microbial communities from Kellogg Biological Station, Michigan, USA - KBS C7.2-3L metaG | ecosystem: Host-associated > Plants > Roots > Rhizosphere ...
CCCGCGGCGGTGGCGGCGACCCGCGACAAGGCGGCGATGCGGCGGGCCTTCCAGGAGGCGGGCATCCCCCAGCCGGGATTCCGCGTGCTCCGTCCCGGCGACGACGCCGGCGCGGTGGACCTCCCGGCGGTGCTGAAGCCGGTGGCGCTCTCGGCGAGCAGGGGCGTCATCCGCGCCGACGATCCGGCCGCGGCCCGGGCCGCCGAGGCCCGCATCCGGGCGATCCTGGGGGACGCCGGCGAGGATCCGGACGGGCCGATCCTGGCCGAGACCTACGAGCCGGGCGCCGAGGTGGCGGTCGAGGCGCTCGTGCGCGGCGGCGAGCTCGAGGTGCTCGCCGTCTTCGACAAGCCCGACCCCCTGGAGGGGCCGTACTTCGAGGAGACCATCTACGTGACGCCGTCGCGCCTCCCGGCGGAGCGCCTGCGGCTGGTGGAACGGACGGCGGCCGCGGCCGCCCGGGCGCTGGGCCTGCGGGAGGGGCCGGTGCATGCCGAGCTGCGCCTGGACGGCGATCGCATCCGGGTTCTCGAGCTGGCCGCGCGCTCGATCGGCGGCCTGTGCTCGCGGGCGCTGCGGTTCGGGGCCGGCATCAGCCTCGAGGAGGTCATCCTCCGCCATGCCCTCGGCCTGCCCCTCGGCGACCACGCCCGCGAGCAGGGGGCCTCGGGCGTCATGATGCTCCCGATCCGGCGGGCGGGCATCCTGCGGGAGGTGCGCGGGCTCGACGCCGCCCGCGCCGTGCCGGGCGTGTCCGACGTGCGCATCACGATCGCGCCGGGCCGTCCCGTCGTGCCGCTGCCCGAGGGCGACCGCTACCTGGGTTTCGCGTTCGCCCGCGCGGAGACGCCCGCCGAGGTCGAGGCGGCGCTGCGGGCGGCGGATGCCGCGCTCGACGTCGTGCTCGACTGAGTATTCTCCCGCCGCGCATGCCCGTGCTCCCACCCGACATCATCCGCCGCCAGGCTGCGGTCGGGTCGGTCGCGCTCTCGCCCGACGGCGCGAGCGTCGCCTACGCCCGCCGCACCGTCGCCGGCGACCGCTACCAGACGGACCTCTGGCTCGTCCCCTACCGGGGCGGCCGACCGCGGCCGCTGACGAGCGGCGCCTGGAGCGACGCGGCGCCCGCGTGGTCGCCTGACGGCGAGTCGATCGCGTTCACGAGCGACCGCGGCGGCGAGGACGAGAAGGCCGCCCTCTACCTGATCCGCCCCGACGGGGGCGAGGCCCAGCGCGTCTGCGGCGCGCCGCACGGTGGCGTGAGCGCCCCCGTGTGGTCGCCGGGCGGAAGCCGCATCGCGTTCACCGCCGAGGCCGGTCCGGCCCGGTTCTGGGCCGGAGACCCGAAGCGGCGGACGGCCCGGGTCATCCGCACGGTCGACTGGCGCAGCGACGCCGGCGAGCGCGAGTACCGCACCCACCTCTTCGTGGTCGCGGCCCGCCCGGGCGCACGGCCGGTGCAGGTGACGACGGGCGACTTCGACGTCGCCGAGCCGGCCTGGCACCCGGACGGCCGCCGGATCGCGTTCGCGGCCCGGATCGGGCCGGACGCCGACCTCGACCCCAAGCCGCGCATCTACTCGGTACGGGCCGCGGCCGGCAGGAAGCCGAAGGAGGTCGTCGCCCTCGCGGGCCTGGCCCGCCTGCCGTCGTGGTCGCCGGACGGGCGCACGCTCGCGTTCCTCGGCACCGACGTCGCGGGGGCACCCGACCACGCCGAGATCGAGCTCTACGTCTGGGACGGGAAGGAGGCGCGCAGCCTGACCGGCGCGCTCGACCTGCCGGTGACACTGGCATGGGGCTCCGACCTGCACGACTGGATGGGGCCGACCGACATGCCGGCACCGATCTGGGACGGGCCGGCGCTGGTCGTCCCGATCAACCGGCGTGGCCGCGACGAGCTGTGGCGCGTCCCGCTCGCCGGCGAACCGGCCCCGATCACGTCCGGCGAGACGACGCTCTCGGCCGTGGCGGTCGCCGCCGGGAACGTCGTCGCCACCCTGACCGACGACGCCTACCCGCCCGAGGTGTGCGCGATCGAGACCGGGAAGGCGCGGCGGCTCTCCCGCCACGGCGGCGCCTGGCTGCGGCGGCACGCCGCGCCGACCGTCCGCGAGGTGGACGCCGACGGCGTGCCCGCCTTCCTGTTCGAGCCGGCCGGGGCCAACGGCCGCTCCGCGCTCGTCCTCACCCCGCACGGCGGCCCGTACGGCGCCCACGCCCCGACGCCCGAGCTGGACACGTGGGCGCTCGTCTCGCGCGGCTACCGCGTGCTCGCCCCGAACATTCGCGGCTCGTGCGGCTACGGCCGCGACTGGGTCGCCGCGATCCAGGGCAAGTGGGGCGGCCCCGACGCCGACGACCTGATGACGACGGTGAAGTGGGCGGTGCGGCGGAAGCTGGCGGACCCCGGGCGCATCGCCGTCATGGGGCTCTCCTACGGCGGCTGGGCGGCCAACTGGCTGGCCGGGACGAGCAACCGCTTCTGCTGCGTGATCTCCGAGAACGGCGTCGCCAACATGCTGGCCGCGCACGCCGTGTCGGCGATCGGCCCCTCGTACGACCGCGACATCGGCTACGGCCCGGTGTACGAGCACGAGGAGGGCCTCGCGGCGGCGTCGCCGATCCGCCACGTCGAGCGGATGACCGCGCCGATGCTGATGCTGCAGGGCGAGGCCGACCGGGTCTGCCCGATCGACGACACCTGGCAGCTGTTCGTGGCGCTGCGCGAGCTGGGCCGCGACGTCGAGATGGTGCTCTACCCCGACGAGCACCACGTGATGATGGCGACGGCCCGGCCCGACCGCCGCATCGACCGCCTGGAACGCGTGATCGCGTTCCTGGCGAGACACTGCCCCCCGTGACCCGCCAATAGGGGTCAGACCCCTTTTGGCGGGCAGCCGCGTCGTGACAGCTACTCAGCGGTTGATCAGGAGTGATGCGCCGATCGCGCCGCCCAGGTCGCCCAGCGCGGCCAGGTGCACGGCCGGCGGGCGGGCATCGACGAACAGGTGCGGCCCCATCTGCTGCTCGATCCGGGCGACGTAAGGCTCGCCCAGGCGGGTGCCGAGCCCGCCGCCGATGACGACCGCCTCGACGTCGATCAGGTTGACGGCCGAGGCGATGCCGGCGCCGAGGGCCGCGACCGCGCGGTCGATCAGGTCGGTGGCGAGCGCGTCGTGGTGCTCGAGCGCCTCCGCCCACACGCCGCTCGTGAGCGCGACCCGCTTCTTTCGCTCCATGATCTTGAAGAGCGCCGTCTTCTCGCCGTGCTTCATCCGCCGCCGCGCCTCGAGCTCCATCGCGCGTCGCCCGGAGTACGCCTCCATGCAGCCCTCGCGGCCGCACGTGCACTTCGCCCCCTTGCGGCGGACGACCATGTGGCCGATCTCGCCGGCCGCGCCGCGGCCGCGCCACGGCGAGCCGTTCAGGATGATGCCGCCGCCGACGCCCGTGCCCCAGAACACGCCCAGCAGGGAGCGATAGGGCTTGCCGGCGCCGAGCCGGAACTCGGCCGCGGTGGCCACCCGCACGTCGTTCCCCAGCCCGATCTTCGTGCCGAGCTCCGTGGCGAGGATGTCGCCCACGCTGATCGTCCGGTTCCAGTCCGGCACCACGTTGTAGGCGTTCGTGACCGTGCCGGCGTCGGGGTCGACCTCGCCCGGCGAACCGATGCCGACGCCGTCGAGCGCGGACGTCTCGACCTCCGCCTCGGTTGCTGCGGTGCGCACGGCCTCGGCCATGGCAGCGATCACGCCGTCGGGGCCGCCGTCCTTCGGCGTCGAGATCCGGGCCTGGCCGCGGACGCCGTGGCGGGCGCCGACGATGACGGCCTGGATCTTCGTGCCGCCGAGATCGATACCGCCTCGAAGTCCCATGCGGCCGTAATATCGCACGTCGCGCCGCGGATGCGCCTGCGCTCTATACGATTGGCGCCCATGATCACGGCCGCCCAAGTCGTTCGCGCGTTCAACGACCACGACCTGCACCTTGTCCGCTTCCTGTACTGCGACAACGGCGGCACGATCCGCGGCAAGGCGTCCAGCCGCCACGGCCTCGCAGGCCGCATCGAGAGCGGCATCGGCCTGACCGTCGCGATGCAGGCGATGAACAGCCTCGACCAGCTCCAGCCCGTGCCGGACATGGGCCCGGTCGGCGAGGTGCGCCTCGTCCCCGATCCCGACACCTTCCGTGTGCTTCCGTACGCCCCGCACATGGGGGCGATGTTCGTCGACATGATCGGCCTGGACGGGAACCCCGCGCCGGTGTGCCAGCGCTCGTTCCTGAAGCGCATGTGCGACCGGCTGGCCAAGCGCGGCCTGCGCATCGAGATCTCGTTCGAGAACGAGTTCTCGCTCGCCCGCGCCGTCGCCGGCGGCTACGAGCCGGTCGACTCGAGCCTGTGCTTCTCGACGATCGGGATGACGGCCGTCCAGGATGTGATCGACGACCTCGTGGTCGCCCTCGAGGCGCAGGGGATCGTGCTCGAGCAGTACTACGCCGAGCTCGGCCACGGACAGCACGAGATCTCGACCGGTCACGCGCCGGCCCTCACCGCCGTCGACCAGCAGATCTTCACGCGCGAGACGATCCGCGGCATCGCCACCGCCCACGGCCTGGTCGCGTCGCTCGCCCCCAAGCCGTGGCCGCAGAACGCCGGCAACGGCTGCCACATCCACTTCTCGCTGTGGGAGGGCGACCGCAACCGGTTTCACGATCCGGACGGCCCGGGCGCGACCTCCGCCGAGGCCCGCTCGTTCATCGCCGGCCTGCTCGAGCACCTGCCCGGGCTGTGCGGGCTGACCGTGCCGAGCTTCAACTCCTACCACCGCATCGTCCCCCACTACTGGGCCGGCGCCTTCACCTGCTGGGGACTCGACAACCGCGAGGCGCCGGTGCGGGTGCCGTCGCTCTACGCGGGCCGCGAGGAGGCGTCGACGAACGCCGAGCTGAAGGCGGCTGACGCGAGCTGTAACCCCTACCTGGCAGTGGGCGGCCTGATCGCCGCCGGCCTCGACGGCCTCGAGCGCGGCCTCGAGCCGCCCGCGCCGGTGCAGGTCGACCCGGGCACGCTGTCGGAGGCCGAGCGCGAGGCGCAGGGGATCCGGCCGCTGCCCTCGAGCCAGCGCGAGGCGCTCGACGCGCTGGCGGCGGACGAGGTGCTCACGGGCGCCATGGGCGACGTGCTCGCCGGCTCCTACCTGGCGGTGCGGCGGTCGGAGTGGGAGGCCTACTCGTCAGCGGACGAGGCCTTCGAGCAGCAGGGCCACTTCGAGAAGTACTGACCGCTTATCCGATCGCGACACTGACCTCGTCCAGATCGCCGTTGTAGAAGTCGCTGAACGGTTTGCCGGGCTTTGCGCCCAGCGTGAGCGGGCCGGTGTTCGATATCGACCCGACGGTCCCGCTCTTCGTGAAGGTCTTCCCGTCGACGGCGAGCGAGATGTTCGTGTTCGCCTTCGTGCAGGAGATCGTGTGCCACTTGCCGTCGTTGAGCGTCGGACCCGTATGGATCAGGATGCCGCTCTTCGTGGTCTTCGAGCCGACGAAGCGGCAGACGGCGCGGTTGTCCGGCCGGATCTCGACCTTGTAGAACTGGGCCGAATCGGACGAGGTGCCCTTGCGCAGGATGTCGTAGTCGGTGGTGCTGCCCTTCGGCGGCGTCACGGTGTAGCGGACGTGCACGGTGAACCGGATCGGGGCGGTGCCCGGATTCAGCGCCGGATCGGACGGCACATCCACGTAGGAGCTCTTGCCGTTGAACCGGAACGCGGTCCCGGCGAAGCCCGGCACCCCGAGCGTGACGTTGTGGATCACCCCGGTGTGCCCGCCGACGGCGTCGGACGCCGACGAACCGGACGTCTCGTCCAGGTGCCAGAGCGCGTCGGGCGCAGCCGAGGCCGCGCTCGCCACTGACGACCCGAGCACGAGCGTCGTTCCAACGGACGCAGCCGCAACCAGCATCCTCATCCAGAGCCTCCCTCTCCGCCTGCCGGAAACTGGCATTGTACCGGCGGGAGCAGGACAGTTCGAGTAACGGGAATGACGCGGAGGCGGGATGGCCGGGACGATGACGAGGCGCGCGCTGGTGGGCGGCGGGGTCTTCGCGGTCGTCGGAGCCGGTGCCGTCGCCGCGGGAGTCGTCCCCGGCCGATCGCGGCTCAAGGCCGACCTGAAGGATCAGTACCACGCCTGGTTCAGCCCCCATCCGCACATCCCGGACGCGCCGGAGGGCCAGATCCGGCTCGAGCAGGTGCGCTCGCAGGCGCGCGGGAAGACCGTCGACCTCTTCACGGCCGTCCCGCACGGGCACGGCGACGGCGCCGGCCTGCCGGTCTGCGTCATCCTGCACGGCGTGAGCGCCACGCCGAAGGACTACCAGGCGTTCGGGTTGGGCAGGTTCCTGACCGCGGCGGTCGAGCGCGGCGCACCGCCGTTCGTGCTCGCCGGGGCGGATGGCGGCGTGCTCTACTGGGAGCCCGACCCGGCCGGCGGCGACGACCCCCAGAAGATGATGACCGAGGAGATGCCGCGATGGCTGGCGGCGCGCGGGTTCGACGCGCGCCGGATCGCCGGGTGGGGCTGGTCGATGGGCGGCTACGGCGTCCTGCGCCTCGGCGAGGTGCGGCCGGGATGGCTGCGGGCCGTCGCGGCCTTCAGCCCCGACGTCACCCACAGCGCGAGCGTCGCCGGCGACGACGGCGTCTACCGGACGACGCCGCTCGGGGTCTGGTGCGGCCGCAGCGACCCGCTCTACGGCGACGTGCGCGCCTTCGTGGCCCAGCTGCCGCGGCGGCCGCGGGTGCTCTCCTACGGCGACGGCGCCCACACCCGCGCCTACTGGGACAGCGTCACGCTGCCCGCGTTTGCGTTCGTGGCCGGCGAGCTCGAGAAGGCCGCGTGAACGCAGGGACGCTGGCCGACACGCTCTGGGGGATCCCGGCCGTCGACCACCACGCCCACGGCGTCGTCGCGTTCGAGCCGACGCTGGACGAGTTCCGCGGCATGTTCTCGGAAAGCCCCGACCCCGCCCAGTGGCCGCACATCGCGACCGGCCTCACCTACCGCCGGGCCATGGCCGAGCTCGCGCAGTTCCTGGGCTGCGAGCCGGGCGAGGAGGCCGTCTACGCGCACCGGCTCGCGGCCGACTTCGACGAGTACTCGGCCGGCCTCCTGCGCGCGTCGGGCACCGGGCTGCTCCTGATCGACGACGGCTATCCGGCCGTCGGCGAGGGATACGACTGGCGGCGGATGGGCGAGCTGGCGGACTGCCCCGTGCGCCCGGTGATGCGGATCGAGCGGGTCGCCGAGGAGGCGCTCGACGGCGGCTTCGACGAGTTCCGCGAGCGGGTGCGGGCGGAGGTGTCGTCCGCCCGGGCGCGCGGCTTCGCCGGGCTGAAGACGATCGCCGCCTACCGCACGGGGCTCGACGTCGGCGCGGCGGACGTGGATGCGGCCCGCGCGGCCTTCCGCGCCAGCGGGCCGCGGCTGAGCGCGAAGCCGCTGCTCGAGCTGGCCCTCTGGGACGCGCTCGAGGCGAACGCCGCCGATCCGCTGCCGCTGCAGGTGCACTGCGGCTTCGGCGACTCCGACCTGCTGCTGCCGCGCGCCGACCCGACGTGGCTCAAGCCGGCGATCGAGCGGTACCGGTCGACGCCGTTCGTGCTGCTGCACTGCTACCCGTTCGTGCGCGAGGCTGGCTGGCTGGCGCACGTCTACGGGAACGTGTTCTTCGATCTCTCGCTGACGATCCCGCACGTGTCCCGGCCGGCCGAGATGGTGCGCCAGGCGCTCGAGCTGGCGCCGGCGTCGAAGCTGCTCTACGCGAGCGACGCCGCCCGCACCCCCGAGCTCTACCTGCTGGCCGCGCGCTGGTGGCGGACGGCCCTCGCCGAGGTGCTGGGCGCCGAGTTCCCGGCGGCCGACGCGGAGCGGGTCGGGAGCATGATCCTGCGCGAGAACGCGCACGCCGTGTACCCGCTCGGGTAGGGAAACCGCTGCAATCCCGCTGCAATTCCCCCACGCGGGAGTTGCACTTCGGCCCGCATACGGTGAAAATCGCCTTAGGTGAACGGTGTACCTCACCCACGGGTCCGGCTTTACCGCTTCGGCGCGCGCGTCCTCGCCGCCGGCATGCTGGTCGCGAGCGTGGCAGCCGTGGTCGCGGTCATCAAGAACGTGCCGTTCCACCATTCGAGCTCGCCGCCGCCCACGACGGCCGTCAAGCCGAGTCCCTGGGGCGTGAGCCAGGCCGGATACCACGAGATCTCGGCGTCCCTGCCGAAGGCGCTTCGCCAGCTGCCCGTGCGGGTGCACCTGCCCCGCTCGGCCGGCGCGCCGGCGGGGGTCTACCGCGCAGCCGACAGCGCGCGGGTGCGCTACTCGGGAGGCTCGAAGTACGGCCTCTATCTCCTGACGGTGTGGCCCGCCTCCCACGGCGTCGGCCCGCGCGTCATCCGCACCCTCGCCAAGAGCTGCCACGTCTGCACGCGCAACCACCTGATCACGCTCGTCCCGGGCGTTGCCGGCGCGATCGCCGCCGGCGGCGGCCACGCCAGCACCGTCACCTGGCGCCAGGGCGGCCGCACCTTCCAGGTGCGCGGCCCGGCGGGCTCGTTCTCGAACCGCGACGCCGTGGCCGCCGCGAGGGCGATCGCCCGGGCAAACCGCTAGAGCGGGACCTCGGCGAGGGCGATCTCGTTGCGCTCGGGGTCGGCGAGCACGAGCTTGCGCCCGGCGGGCACCGTCTCGGTGCGCACCGGCTCGATCCCGCGGCCGGCCAGGTCGGCGATCCACCGCTCGATGTCGGCCACCGCGAGCGTGAGGTGCGCGTTGCCGGCCCGGCCTGGGCGGCGGACGAGGTAGACCGAGCCAGACGCGGTTGCGCTCCACATCGCCTCGTCCGCGTTCGGGAGGATGTCGGGCGGCCGGCCGAAGAGCCGCGAGAACCAGTCGATCTCGGCGGCGAGGTCGGCGACGGCGATCCCGGCGAACATGTAGCCGAAGGGCGGCGGCGCGGACACGGTCGCATCCTACGCCGCCGCCCCGGGCCTCCCTACGAGAGGGTCATCGCCGTGGTGCGTGTCTTGGTCAGCGGGATGTCGTAGTTCGAATCCGTGGCGCTCGCCGACGTCTGGAGCGTCGCCGCCCCTGCCGAGAAGGTGCCGCCGACGGGCTTGATCACGGCCTTCCAGGAGGCGGTGCCGGCGCTCGGGCAGGGGAGCTGCAGCTGCAGCGAGCCGGTGACACTGCCCTGGGTCAGCGTGCCGGAAACCTGCAGTGGCGTGCCCGGCCCGCACACGTACGTGCCGTGTTCGGTCACGTTCCCGCGCGAGCCGACATGCGCGGTCGCCGCCGGGCGCAGCGCGATGCGCGGCGGCGTCGGCCACTGGGCGTCGTCGACCGCGACCGAGCCCGTCAGCGGAGGCTGCACGCCTTCGCAGCTCTGCGAGAACGTCGCGTGGAAGTTCTGGACATACCCGTACGGCCCGAAGGCGAGCTCGGTGACGGTGAAGCTGCCCGTGTCCGAGCCACACCCGCGGCTGTCGCCGCTGATCGAGATGCCCGGCTCCGTGCCGGAGCGGCTGAGGACGTCGACGGCGCCGGAGTAGGTCGTGCCCACCTTCAGCTGCCTGCCGGGCGGCGCGGCGAACTCGAGCGTCCAGAAGTTGCCGTCCGCTGCGGTCACGCCGATGGTCACCAGGTTCTCGTCGGAGCGGGAGACGAACGCGTCCGTCGGTGTCGACTCCGAATACGTCTTGCCCTCGCCGATGTAGTCGCCGGCCGGGCTCTGCATCTGCAGGGTCGCGTTCTGCGCGCTGACCCAGACCGGACTCGCCGGCGAGATCGGATAGGTCGTCGCCGCGTGCGCCGAGCCGGCGGTCGCAGCGACGAGGATGGCGGCAGCGAGCGCTGCCACACGTCGTGTGCCCACGATGCTCCTTCTCCTCGTAGTCCCTGCCTCGTACGAGCGTACGGGAGAAGTTGCAAAGAGGCAACGCGGTGTCACCGCCGGTCCGGGCACACTACCGGCCATGGGAACCGAGATGGTCAGGAGGCACGGCCAGCCGCCGCGCAGCCTCCCGGTCGTGGCCCTTCGGATCGTGCTCGTGCTGCTCGTGCTGCTCGCCGTGGTGTGGGCGGCCGAGTGGCGCCAGCGGGCCACGCGCACGTCGGTGCAGCGCGACGTCGCCGCGAAGCTGCGCACCTCCCCGGCGCGGTGCGCGGATCAGACCGGCAACGGGTCGCGCTGGGCGTGCCTGGTCGGCTCCGGGCGGGCGGCCCGCTGCGTCGTCGTCGACGTGTCGATCATCGGCTCGTGGAGCCTGGAGAAGCGGCCGGCGCACTGCCGCTACCCGTGAGCGGGGCGCCGCCGAGGTCGACGCCGAAGACCTCGCGCAGGACCGCTTCCCGCTCCACCTCGTCGGCGAGCTCGCGCTCGTCGCGCCCGGCGGGCGTCGTCGTGATCAGGCGCATGCCGGCCAGGCTGACCCGGCCGTCCTCGGTCAGGAGCGAGCAGATCGGCGCGTCCGTGAAGTGGCCCGGCGGCGTCTGCAGCGCGTCGCACATGCCCTGGAACTCCGGCATCCGCCGCGGCGTGAGGGTGAAGACGTACTGGCGCGACCCCTCCTGGAGCAGCGTCACCCGCCCGTCCGCCTGCCCCAGCCGGTAGGGCCGGCCCTCGCGGAGCTGGTCGCCGGTCTCGTGGAGCCGAAGCGGCCCGGTGAAGCTGTCGCCGAACCCGACGTCGGCGATCCACGGCTCGTCCAGATCGACCCGCAGCGTGAGGTGGGCGAAGTCGGGCGACGGCGGGTCGCTGAGGACGACGGACGCGGCGCACCGGGTGACGGCGAAGCCGAGCTGCTCGAGCAGCAGGGCGAAGAGCCCGTTCAGCTCGAAGCACCAGCCGCCCCGGCGGCGGCGGACGACCTTGTCGAAGACGTGATCGGGATCGAGCACGTTGCGCCGGCCGAGATGGATGTCGAGGTTCTCGAACGGCACCGCCAGCATGTGGGCGCGGTGCAGCGCCGCGAGCGTCGCGGCGGTCGGCTCGGTCGAGCCGG
>Ga0070684_100004074_pt1 | contig 11062 bp, 10 predicted proteins | sample KBSC723LmetaG_FD_65653 | JGI IMG/M metagenome (GOLD analysis project Ga0070684, IMG submission 65653) | Corn rhizosphere microbial communities from Kellogg Biological Station, Michigan, USA - KBS C7.2-3L metaG | ecosystem: Host-associated > Plants > Roots > Rhizosphere ...
AGTCACTGTCACCGGCGCCTGGGATTCGGAAGAGGAAGCACGCGGCATCGGCGAAGAAATCGAGGACTTGCAGCGCAAGGGCGAAAAGCTGAACGAGATCGCCATTCTCGTGCGAGCGTCCTACCAGATGCGCGAGTTTGAAGACCGTTTTGTCACCCTCGGCCTGCCCTATCGCGTGATCGGTGGTCCACGGTTCTATGAGCGCGCCGAAATCCGCGATGCCCTGGCGTACCTGCGCGTCATCAACTCGCCGGCCGACGATCTCGCCTTCGAGCGCATTATCAACGTGCCCAAGCGCGGGCTCGGCGATGCCACGGTGCAGCTGTTGCACGATCACGCCCGCAAGCGCCGCATTCCCTTGTTCGAGGCCGCGCGCGCCGTCGTCGAGACCGACGAGCTGAAGCCGAAGGCGCGCGGGAGCTTGCGCGATCTGGTGCTGCAATTCGACCGCTGGCGCGCGCAGAGCGAGGTCACCGCGCATACGGAACTGGTCGAGATCATGCTCGACGAGAGCGGCTACACCGAAATGTGGCAGAAGGACCGCTCCGCCGACGCCGCGGGAAGACTCGACAACCTGAAGGAGCTGGTGCACTCGATGGAGGAGTTCGAGAACCTGCAAGGTTTCCTCGAGCACATCGCGCTGGTGATGGACCGCGATGGCGACGCCGACGACGAGGCGGTGTCGCTGATGACGCTGCATTCAGCCAAGGGGCTGGAATTCGACAACGTATTCCTGCCGGGCTGGGAGGAAGGCCTGTTTCCGAGCCAGCGCACGCTGGACGAACAGGGCCGCGCCGGGCTCGAGGAAGAGCGCCGCCTCGCCCATGTCGGGCTGACGCGCGCCCGGCGCCGCGCAAAACTCTATTTTGCCACCAACCGCCGTATCCACGGCACCTGGTCGACCACCATCCCCTCGCGCTTCCTCGACGAATTGCCGCCGGCGAGCGTCGAGATCACGGAGTCCAAGGGCGGCACCGCCTGGGGCGGAAGCGGCGGCTACGGCCCGTCGCGCTTCGACAATATGGATTCCTTCGGCTCCAGCTACACCACGCCGGGCTGGCAACGCGCGCAGGCACGCCGCGGCCGCAATGGCCAGGGCAAAGGGCAAGCACAATCGCGCGGCGGCTTCGAGGAGGCGCAATCGCCTTTTTCAGGGCGCGGCGAGTTCAGCGGCTTCTCGCGGGGCAAGCGCGGCCCGATCACCATCGAGGGCGAGCTGGTCGCGAAATCGACCGGCACCGTTTCGGAATTCAATCTCGACGACCGCGTGTTCCACCAGAAGTTCGGCTACGGCCACGTCGTCAAGATCGACGGCAACAAGCTCACCATCGCCTTCGACAAGGCCGGCGAGAAAAAGGTGGTCGACAGTTTTGTCGAAAGGGCGTGACGCTGCCGCGTCAATATACCAGGGGTGTGCCTTGGTAGCTCTTGACCATTCTTGATCTGTTCGTATCAGATGCGGCCCATGGTTCGGGGCCGGACGATCCTTTTGCTGCTCGCGCTCGCGTCGCCTTCATTGGCGCACGCGGCGGACCCGATCATGACGTTCTCCGAATCGGCTGCGATGCTCGCGAAAATCTGCGGTGCGGAGATCACCGCCAATTGCCGCGGCGTCAATCTCGATTCCAGCCGGCTCAAGGAATGCCTGTCCCGCAACCAGGATGTGATGTCGCCGCAATGCAAGGCGAGCTACCTGGTGCCGTTTGACCAGATCCAGAAGCGGATCAACGCGCGCGTCACGGTCGCCCAGTCCTGCCGGCTGGAAATCATCAAGCTGTGCCACGGCTCGACCAAGGAGACCTCCAAGTCGGTGCCGTGCCTCATGACCGCCAGGGGCGTCAGCCGCAACTGCACCCAGGCCACCATCGATGCGGGGTATCGCTGATGCGGCGCGCCTTGCGTGAGATCGGCCTGCTGCTGGCGGTGGCGGCGTTTGCGGTGGCGCCCGTGCGCGCCCAGGCGCCGAGCGCGCCGGCGCGGGACGACATCGTCAACGCGCTGAGCAAGTTCGACACCGGGCTCGATCTCGACCTCGCGGCGCTGAAGCAGAAAATCTCCGACCGCTCGAAAATGCGCGGAAAGAACGAGCCCGAGCCGGCCAAGCGGCCGCTCATCGTGCCCGAGCTCAAGGGCCTGCCGACCTTCAACCTCGACATCAAGTTCGACGTCGACACGCCGATCATCCTGCCCGAATCCTACGAGACCGTCGGGCGCGTCGCGGACGCTTTGGTCAACGCACCGTTGCTGCCCTACACCTTCCTGATCGTCGGCCATTCCGACTCCAACGGCAAACGCGAGGCCAATGTGATCCTGAGCCAGCGCCGCGCCGATGCGATCCGCGACGTTCTGGTCAACACCTTCAAGATCTCGGCCAAGCGGCTGCAGTCGCTGGGCCTCGGCGAGGAGCAGTTCATCGACCAGGCGCATCCGACCTCGGCGGTCAATTTGCAGATCCAGATCGTGACCATCGGCAAGGTGCCTGACACCGAGCCAGCCGCGCCGGCAGCTGCGACACCTGCTGCCAAAAAGCCGGCGAAGAAAAAGAAATAACCTGCCTGACCGGGCGATTGCGGAAGGCTTTTCCGCTTCCTATTTCAACACGCCCGCCCTTTCCTGCCGAAAAGCGGACCGATGTGCCGCTTTCCGCTTCCGGCCAAACCATCATCCCGCATGTCTCCCATCATCTCCGTCGCCAATCTCTCGAAGACCTATGACCCCGGCTTCAAGGCGCTGAAGAACATCAATCTCGACATCAACAAGGGCGAGATCTTCGCCCTGCTCGGACCCAACGGCGCCGGCAAGACCACGCTGATCAGCATCATCTGCGGCATCGCCAATGCGAGTGAAGGAAAAATCACGGTCGGCGGCCATGACATCAGCGGCGATTATCGCGCCGCGCGCTCGCTGATCGGCCTGGTGCCGCAGGAGCTGCACACCGACGCCTTCGAATCGGTGTGGTCGACCGTGAGCTTCAGCCGCGGCCTGTTTGGCAAGCCGAAAAACCCCGAGCATATCGAGAAGGTGCTCAAAGACCTCTCGCTCTGGGACAAGAAGGACAACAAGATCATCACGCTCTCCGGCGGCATGAAGCGGCGCGTGATGATCGCGAAAGCGCTCTCGCACGAACCGCAGATCCTGTTCCTGGACGAGCCGACCGCCGGCGTCGACGTCGAGCTGCGCAAGGGCATGTGGGAGGTGGTGCGCGGCTTGCAGGCCTCCGGCGTCACCATCATCCTGACCACGCACTACATCGAGGAAGCCGAGGAGATGGCCGATCGCATCGGCGTCATCAACAAGGGCGAGATCATCCTGGTCGAGGACAAGGCCAAGCTGATGCAGAAGCTCGGCAAGAAGCGTCTCACCGTCCATCTGCAGGGCAGGATCGACGCCGTTCCGGAAGTGCTCGCGCCCTACCAGCTCGAAATCTGCGAGGACGGCCGCGCGCTGCTCTACGATTACGACACCAAGGGCGAGCGCACCGGCATCACCAGCCTGCTGAGCGACCTGCGCAATGCCGGCATCCGCTTCTCCGATCTCGATACGACGCAGTCGTCGCTGGAAGATATCTTTGTCAGCCTGGTGAGGGCGCCATGAACTATCGGGCGATCGGCGCGATCTATAAATTCGAGATGGCGCGCACCTGGCGCACCATCCTGCAGAGCATCGTCTCCCCGGTGGTGTCGACCTCGCTCTATTTCGTGGTGTTTGGCGCGGCGATCGGCTCGCGCATCAGCGAGGTCGAGGGCGTGAGCTACGGCACCTTCATCGTGCCGGGCCTCGTCATGCTGTCGGTGCTGACGCAGAGCATCGCCAATGCCTCCTTCGGCATCTACTTCCCGAAATTCGTCGGCACCATCTATGAAATCCTCTCCGCTCCGATCTCCTATTACGAGATCGTGCTCGGTTATGTCGGCGCGGCCGCGACCAAGTCGATCGTGCTGGGCCTGATCATCCTTGCCACTGCCGGCCTGTTCGTGCCGCTGCACATCCATCACCCCGTGTGGATGCTGACCTTCCTGATCATGACCGCGGTGACTTTCAGCCTGTTCGGTTTCATCATCGGTATCTGGGCCGACGGTTTCGAGAAGCTGCAGATGATCCCGATGCTGGTGGTGACGCCGCTGACCTTCCTCGGCGGCAGCTTCTATTCGGTCAACATGCTGCCGCCGGCCTGGCGCACGATCACCCTGCTCAATCCGGTGGTATACCTGATCAGTGGCTTCCGCTGGAGCTTCTATGAGATCGCCGACGTCAATGTCGCGATCAGCGTCGGCATGACGCTGGCGTTTCTCGTCATCTGTCTGGCCACCGTGGCCTGGATCTTCAAGACCGGTTACCGGCTGAAGACCTGACGAGATTGCCCCGGACCTGCGGTCGATGGTCCCGTGCGCGGCGGTGTGTCGCGCCGGCGAGCCCCGACGATTCCCGAGATCACCGCGTTACCTCCTGACTCATATCGAAAGGTCCGATAATGTGGGCTGGCTTTGAACTGCTGGTGGGCTGCCAGTGACCAACATTGCCGTCCCGAAAGGCGCGGACGAAAGCGATGGAGGTGACCCCGGCGAGGCTCGCGCGGCGGAAAAGTGTTGGGTGGTGGGGGCGCCAGTGAACATTCTTGGAATCAACGCCGTGTATCACGAATCGGCCGCCGCACTGCTCGTCGACGGCAAGCTCGTCGCCGCCGTCGAGGAGGAACGGTTCAATCGCATCAAACACGGCAAGGAAGCGGATTTCGACAACCCGCATCAATTCCCCGAGCAGGCCATCCGCTTTTGCCTGAATCACGCCGGACTCACCGCAGCCGACATCAATCACGTCGCCTACTCCTTCGATCCGCAGGTGCGCCGGAAGCGGTATCGCGCCGAGTGGTGGGATCCGCGGTTCGAGGAAACCTTCCGGCTGCGGATCGGTCAGGTAGAGCGCGTTGCCGAGGAGCTTCTGGGACGCAGGCTTGCGCGAAGATTTCATTTCGTTTCGCACCATCTGGCACATGCCGCTTCGGCGTATTTCCCGTCCAGCTTCGATCGCGCGGCGATCCTCACCATCGACGGGATCGGTGAGGTCGCCGGCTCGACGCTCATGAAGGCGGAAGGTCACCACATCGAGTTTGTCGAAACCTTCGACTATCCGCATTCACTCGGCTTCCTGTGGGAAGTCTTCAGCGGTCATCTTGGCTTCTCGCATTACGATGCCTCGAAGGTCATGGGCCTCGCCGCCTACGGCAATCCCGAAGTCTTCCGTCGCCAATTCCAGTCCGTGCTTCGCGTCGGCCGGGAGGATTACGCCGTAGCGTCCGAGTTTCTCGGCTTCAATTCGTCCAAATTCGACAGGCTGGAAGCGTTGTTCGGCCCGGCGCGCTACATGGATTCCGAAATGCTGCCGCGGCACGCCGATATCGCCGCGGCGCTGCAGGAAGCGACGAACGCGGCGGTCATCGCGCTGGTACGACGCCTCAAACGCAAGGTGCCGCTGGATCAATTGTGCCTTGCCGGCGGCGTTGCGCTCAATTGCGTCACCAATGAGCTGGTCCGGCAATCCGGCGAGTTCTCCGAGGTGTTCATCCCCTCCGCGCCGCACGATGCAGGCACCGCGATCGGCGCCGCCTATCTCGTGCACTGCGCCAAGCGAAGAAATTCTCCCCGGCGCGGCGGCTCGACGCCATATCTCGGGCCCAAGTTCAACCGCAGCGAAATTCTGGCGGCGGTCAAGTCCGCCGGTCTCAGGCCCCGGCGCAGCAAGTCCCCCGCGCGCGAGGCGGCGGAGATGATCGCCGCCGGCAAGATCGTCGCCTGGTTTCAGGGCCGCATGGAGTTCGGGCCGCGCGCGCTCGGCAACCGTTCGCTGCTCGCCGACCCGCGCAGGCCGGACATGCGCAACATCCTCAATCGGAAGGTCAAGCACCGGGAAGATTTTCGGCCCTTTGCGCCGAGCGTCATGGCCGAGCACGCCAACGATTGGTTCGACGTCGGCACTCCCTCGACCAGTCACGAGTACATGCTGTTCGCATGCGGCGTGAAAGCCGGGCGGCGTGATCGCATCCCCGCCGTCCTGCATCGCGACGGCAGCGCCCGGGTGCAGCTCGTGAGCCGCAAATCAAATCCGCGCTTTCACGAGCTGCTGTCCTGCTTCTTCGCGCAAACGGGCGTGCCGCTGGTCGTCAACACGTCGTTCAATGACAGCGAGCCCATCGTCTGCACGCCCACCGACGCGATCGTCACCTTCCGCAAGTCCGGCATCGACGCGCTGATCATGGATGATGTTGTTCTGACGGCGCAGAGCTGACGATCAATAATACCGGTAGCAATGGAAGCGCCCATAGCCGTCGCTATAGCCGTGGCAACGGTGGTGCCAGTGCGGCTCGGGCAGGCCGAGCACGCCCTCGACCGCTCCCATGGCGCCGCCGACGCCGGCACCGATCGCGCCTCCGACCACGCCGCCCACAGGACCTGCTACCCGGTTGCCCTCGTACGAGCCCTCCTGCGCGCCGCGGACGATGCCCTGGGCATGGCCGGCATGGGGCATGGCGACCGGCGCCAGCGTGATGGCGAGAGCGGCAAACATCAACGGCAGCCGCGAGCGGGTCGGCCAGGCCGAGCTTGTAATCCCGGTTTTCTTCATCTCGATTTCCTGAAATTCCGGCGGAGAGCAGGTGGACGGGCGGGAATCTGAAACGCCGAAGTGGCCGAATAGTTGCGCCCCGGTGACCCTTTCGTGCCCTCGACCTTCGTCTCGGCCCCGCGATCATCTTCGTCTGCTCGCGAAAAATTCAGCGCCGCCGCCCGACCTTCGACCGCATTTCTGCGACACATTAAGGATGACCGCTGCAGGTCACTGGAACTAAAGCCGGATTTCCGGCATAGTCAATGCCGGGGACGGAGAGCCACGGCGCGAACAACAGGCCCGGAGGCCAAGGTAAAGATGCGTTCCTTCCTCATTGCACTTGCCGGCGTGATCCTTTTTGCCGGCCATGCCGCTCAGGCAAAAGTCGATATCACCATCGACAAGAACAACCAGATGATGACTGTCGCGGTCGACGGCGTACCGAAATATCACTGGCCGGTCTCGACCGGCATCCCCTCGCGCGAGACGCCGAACGGCACCTTCCACGCCTTCCGCATGGAAGCGAGCCACTTCTCCAAGGAATTCGATGATGCGCCGATGCCGCATTCGATCTTCTTCACCAAGATCGGGCACGCGATCCACGGCACCGATTCCGAAGGCCGGCTCGGCACGCCTGCCTCCCACGGCTGTGTGAGATTGTCGAAGGCGAATGCCGCCACGCTCTATGCGCTGGTCCAGGACCAGGGCGTGCTCAACACCACCGTCACCCTGACCGGTTCGGCCGCGATCGCGCTGGCGCGCCACCCGCGCGGCAATACCGCCGTCGCCCGCCGCGCGCCGCAGACCGATGACGATCAATATGCCTCGGCCGCCGGCGAGACCATGCAGCTCACGCCGCAGCCGCAGCTCTATCCTGGCCAGCAGGCGATGCCGCAGCAACGGCAGGATGACGGCTATATCTATCCGGCCGACGGCAGCTCGGACCGCCAGATCTACCCGGCACCGCGCTCGGGCCGCCAAGTCTATGACGCGCAGGCCTATCAGCAGCCGCAGGCCCGCTACTACGGCAATCAGGGCTATGTGCCGCCGCCGCCGGGCTACTACTATCAGCCGCAACAGCAATATTCTCAGCCGCGCGGCTATTATCAGTGACATTCGGAAGAGCCCGGGCAACCGGGCTCTTTCATTTTAGGCGCACCGCTCGCCGTGAGCGATCTGACCTCCGAGCGATCGTTGACGGCAGCGGCGCGGAGCCAGCCGCTGACCGCGGCCAGCAAGAATTGATTGGCGAATTCGCTCATTTTGGCTGCGATTCCGCCAAGTGAAAGCGCTGCATCAACAGTCCTGCCGTCGCAGAATCCCAGCACACCCCCCATCAACTGCGGGGCAGGCTTTTCCGGATCATGCGCCAGCCGAATTGACAAGCCGACGCGCGCCCGTAATGTCCGCCCGCAAGCTTGGAACACTGATGACAGAGCAGGAAATATCAGATCTTTGCGTGGCTTCGCTGGCGCAGACGCTGCGCGTGTCGAAGGACCGCATCGACACCAAGACCAAATTCAACCGGCTTGGGCTGGACTCGGCGATGGTCGTCTATGTGATGATGGAGCTCGAGGACAAGCTTGGCCTCGAGCTCACCACGGACGATTTCTACGATCATCCGACCGTGGACGAGCTGGCGCGTTATTTGGCAAAACGGCACGCGGCGCGCCCGGCTGCCTGAGCCGGCCGCCAGCCAATCTCAAGAACCCTCAAGATGGACCGCTTCTCCTCGCTGGTGGCGCTGCTCGCGGAGCGGGCGGAATTGCGGGCGAGCGAGCGCGCCTACATCTTCCTCTCGGATCGCGGCAGCGAGGAAGCGGCCCTGACCTATGGCGAACTGCAAGGCGCGGCTCGCGCGCTGGCCGGACAATTGATGCAACGCGTGACCCCCGGCGACCGCGCGCTGCTGGTGTTTCCGCCCGGGCTCGAATTCATGGTCGCCTTCTTCGGCTGCCTGATGGCGGGCGTCATCGCGGTGCCGATGATGATGCCGCGCCGGAACAGCGCCCGCGATTCCAGCGCGGCGATCCTTGCCAATTGCGAGCCGGCCATCGCACTCACCACATCCGCCTTCACCTTGCGCGGAGATCTGCAGGCGCGGTTTGCACGAGGCGGCCTGCAATGGCTCGCGGTCGATCTCGCCGCAACCCGGACGGATCATGTCGATCTGCCGCTGCCCGATACCGATGCAATCGCGTTCCTGCAATATACCTCGGGCTCGACCTCGGACCCCAAGGGCGTCGCGGTCAGCCACACCAACCTGCTGGCCAATTCCGAGATGATCCGCCTCTCGCTCGGCAACACCTCACGTTCGACTTACGTGAACTGGGTACCGCTCTATCACGACATGGGCCTGATCCTGAACGCGCTGCAGGCGTTCTATGTCGGCGCTCCCTGCGTGCTGATGGCGCCGAATGCGTTCATGCAACGCCCGCTGAACTGGCTGCGCGCGATCAGTACCTACAAGGCCGAGGTCGCCTGCAGCCCCAATTTCGGCTACGACCTCTGTGTCAGCCGCTATCGGGGCGAGCAGATGCAGGGCATCGATCTCTCCAACTGGAAGGTCGCGCTGAACGGTGCCGAGCCGGTGCGTGCCGACACGATCCAAAAATTCATCGAGACTTTCGCGGCCCACGGCTTTCAGTCGAGCGCGGTATTCCCGGCCTACGGCATGGCCGAGGCGACGCTGCTGATCTCCGGCGGCCAGCGCGGCGCAGGTCACATGACACGCACCGCGAGCCGGGCCGCGTTGCAGGCGCATCGTGTCGCGCTTCCGGCGGATGATGCCGACGCGCAGACGCTGGTCGGCTGCGGGCGCGCGCTGCAAGGCGAACGGATTGCCATCGTCGATCCTGAGCGCCTCCGCCGCCTGCCCGCGGGCGAGGTCGGTGAGATCTGGGTCAACGGGCCGAACGTCGCGCGCCGGTATTTTCGCAACGAAGCCGCCACCATCAACGGCCTGCACGCAAGGATCGACGGCGAGGACGAAGCCTCATGGCTGCGTACCGGCGATCTCGGCTTCCTCGATGATGCCGGCGAATTGTTCGTCACCGGGCGCATCAAGGAGCTGATCATCATCCGCGGCATCAACCACTATCCGCAGGATATCGAGCAGACCGTGCAGCGCCTGCATTCATCCTTGCGCCAGAACGGCGGCGCCGCGTTTTCAGTGCCCGACGAGAACGGTGAAGAGGTGCTGGCGATCGTGCAGGAGATCGAGCGTACCGAGCGCACCAAGATCGACGCAGAAGAGCTGAAAGGCCTGATCCGAGAGGGCGTGACCGACCAGCACGAATTGTTCGCGCGGCATATCGAGCTGATCCGGCCGGGCACGCTGCCCAAAACCACCAGCGGCAAGATCCAGCGTTCCCTCGCGCGAAAGCTCTGGCTCGACGCGCGGCTCGATCTGCTTAGCGACAAAGGCGCGGATTGAGCGCAGCAAGCGACGAAGCGTTTTTTGAGATTACCGCCTGCTCCGCAGCATTTCGAGATGCCCTAAGGGTCGGGCCCGCCCTCGCGGGTTCTGGCCTGCGCTGGACCAGCGAAATAGTAAAAACTGGCAGTTTCAATCAGGCCAGATCATCGCTATCTCTGTGGCAATATGGAGAACCGCGATGTACGTGCCCCCGGCTTTCAAGGACGACGATCTCGACAGCATCCGCGCCACCATTCGCGCGGCGCGCCTTGCCAACCTGGTCACGGCGACCACGGACGGTCCGATCGCAACGCCGCTGCCGCTCTTCCTCGATGAGAGCGAAGGCGAGCGCGGCGTATTGTATGGGCACCTCGCGAGGGCCAATCCGCAATGGCGCTCTGCTCCGATCGGCGAAGCCCTGGCCATCTTCATGGGGCCGGAGGCCTACGTCACGCCCTCATGGTATGCGACCAAGCAGGAGACCGGAAAGGTGGTGCCCACCTGGAATTACATCGCCGTCCACGCCTATGGACCGGTGGAATTCTTCGAGGAGCCGGAACGCCTGCTCCAGGTCGTCACGCGGCTGACCAGCATTCATGAAACGCCTCGTGCCGAGCCGTGGGCCGTCAGCGATGCGCCCAGCGATTTCGTCGCCGCGCAATTGCGCGGCATCGTGGGCCTGCGCATTCCCGTGACGAGATTCGAGGGCAAGCGCAAGATGAGCCAGAACCGCCCGGAGACGGATCGCGTCAGGGTGGCGGCCGGGCTTGCGGCCAGCGATAATCCGCAAGACCGCGAGGTGGCGCCCCTGATCCCGCTTCCAACCTGACGGCTAGAAATCGATCCGGGCCGCTTCGCCGTCGCGCAGGCTGGCGACGATGCCGGCGCCGATCTTCGCGGCGATCTTCGAGCGATAATGGATGTAGTCGATGAAATTGGCGTGGTCGCGCGTCAATGCATTGTCGACGCGATAATTGATGAAGTTGCTGTGCGGCCGACCGGCGACGGTCCGTCTCAAGGCAGCGTTGCACGCGTCGCGTTCCG
>Ga0070684_100004082_pt1 | contig 11056 bp, 7 predicted proteins | sample KBSC723LmetaG_FD_65653 | JGI IMG/M metagenome (GOLD analysis project Ga0070684, IMG submission 65653) | Corn rhizosphere microbial communities from Kellogg Biological Station, Michigan, USA - KBS C7.2-3L metaG | ecosystem: Host-associated > Plants > Roots > Rhizosphere ...
CACGAGAACATCAAGACGTTCTTGCAGGGCTTCCGCTACGACGCGCATCCGATGTCGATGCTCTGCTCCGCGGTCGCCGCGCTCTCGTCGTTCTATCCGGAAGCGAAGGACATTCACGATCCGGGCTCGCGCGACATCTCGATCGTGCGACTGCTGGCGAAGCTCCCGACGCTTGCCGCGTTCTGCTATCGCCACATCAAGGGGCTTCCGTTCATCTACCCCGACAACGATTTGAACTACACCGAGAATTTCCTCTCGATGGTGGCACGGATGTCGGAGCCGAAATACGAAGCGAACCCGGTGTTCGTGAAGGCGCTGGAAATTCTGTTCATCCTCCACGCGGACCACGAACAGAATTGCTCGACGAGCGCGGTTCGCGCCGTCGGCTCATCGCAAGTCGATCCCTTCTCGGCCATCGCGGCGGGCGTCGCGGCGCTCTACGGTCCGTTGCACGGCGGTGCGAACGAGCAGGTGCTTCGCATGATCACCGAGATCGGGCATCCGAAGAACGTTCCGGCATTCATCGACGAGGTGAAGGGCGGAAAGGGCAGCAAGTTGATGGGCTTCGGTCACCGCGTGTACAAGAGCTACGATCCGCGCGCGAAGATCGTGAAGAAGCTCGCCGACGAAGTGTTCGCGCAGATCGGCATGGACAAGGATCTCGAGATCGCGCTCGAGCTCGAGCGCATCGCGCTGTCCGACGACTACTTCGTGTCTCGCAAGCTCTATCCGAACGTCGACTTCTACACCGGGTTGATCTACCGGTCGATGGCGTTCCCGACCGACTTCTTCACGGTGTTGTTCGCGGTCGCGCGTACGGCCGGTTGGCTTGCGCAGTGGGAGGAGATGCTCAACGACAAGGAGCAGAAGATCGCTCGTCCGCGGCAGATCTATGTCGGGTACGGCGAGCGTTCATTCTCGAGCAAGCTGACGAATCGGTTCCCGAGCGCGCGAAAGGACGCGGTTCGGAAGTAGCACAGCGAGCGATCCATGAAGATCAGGAGGTCGATCGCACTGACGATTTCGCTACTGGTCGCTGGATCTTCGGCGAGCGCCGGCGCGCAGACACGCGCGTCGGCCTCCGGTCCCCGGCTTCGGATCATCGGCACCAACGATTTCCACGGGGCGCTGGACGCGCGGCGTGACGCAGCGGGAGTGCTGCGCGGCGGCGCGGCGGCGATGGCCGCGTATATCGAGCGAGCAAAATCGGAATGCGCCCCGCCCGACTGCCATTGGATTCTTCTCGACGGCGGCGACGAGTTTCAGGGAACGCTCGCGTCGAATCTGTCGTTCGGTCATCCGATCTCGCAGATCTTCGACGGCTTGGACTACACGGCCGCGGCGCTCGGCAATCACGAGTTTGACTGGGGACGCGACACGCTCAAGGCGCGAATGCGCGAGGAGCGGTACAGCGTGCTGGCGGCGAACGTGCGATTCGACGATGGCCGCGACGTCCCGTGGCTTCGCGACGACACGCTGGTGACGCGCGGACCGTTCAAGGTCGGCATCATCGGCGTTCTTACGCGGTCAACACAAACTTCGGCGAAGGCAAGCATGATCGCGGGGCTTCGGTTCGATGATCCAGCGCCGATCATCGACAGTCTGGCGAGGAAACTCCGTGGGCAGGGCGCAAACAAGATCATCGTCGTCGGACATATCGGAGGTTTCTGCGACGCGACAGGGGCCGGCAATTGTCGCGGAGAAGTATTCGACATCGTGCGAGCACTGAAGGAACACGTCGACGTCGTCATTGCCGGGCATTCGCATAGTCTCATCAATACCGAGATCAACGGGACAGCGATCGTTGAAGCGTTTATGTGGGGGAGAGGGATCGACGTGGTCGATGTTCCGCTCGATCCGGCGACGCCGACGCGGCGCGAAGTGCGCGCTGTATTTGCCGATTCGGTTACCCCGGATCCTGTCGTGGCGCAGCGCGTCGCTTCCGCGCAGAAGGCCGTCGCCGCGCTGGCGTCCAAGGTCGTCGCAACACTCGCGCAGGACCTTCCCTACAGCAGCGAGGACGACGAACACTCGCCCCTCGGCAACGTGACGGCCGACGCCATGCGCGCCGCGGGCCACGCGGATTTCGCCGTGATGAATCATGGCGGCGTACGCGCGCCGCTGCGCGCCGGGACCGTCCGGTACTCCGACGTGTTCGAGGTTCAGCCGTTCGGCAACGTCCTGTACAAGCTCACGGCCAAGGGCGCCGACATGCGGCAATACTTCGAGAAGATCGTCAGCCGACGGCGGCCGAATGCCTGGGTCAGCGGGCTGTCGATCGTGTACGACTCGACGCGTGCTTTGGGATCGCGAATTACATCGATCGTTCTCGCGGACGGAAAATCACTCGACGATGCGGCGACGTACACGGTGGTGATCAACGACTTCATGCTCACCGGAGGGAGCGGGCTTGGTTTTCCGGGTCAGCCGATCGCGTCGGAGGCGATGAACATCGTCGACCTCGACGCGCTCATCGCCTATCTGAAGAGCCTTCCCCAGCCGGTGAACGTGAAGCCGGAGACGCGCATTCGCGCCGGCTCCTAGCCCTTCGGCTTCGTCGCGGCGAGTTTTTTCACCGTTTCGAATTCAGCCTTCGTCACCGGCTGAACCGACAACCTGCCGAGCCGCACGAGCGCCATGTTCTCGAGGCCTTTGGTTTTCTTCACCTCGTCGAGTGTGATCTGGCGCGCCAGCGGTTCGACGCCTTTGATGTCGACCATGAACCACGTCGGCGCGTCCGGCTTGCTCCTCGGATCGAAATGCGAATCCGACTTGTCGAACGCAGAGGAGTCCGGGTACGCCTCGCGGGCGACCTCGGCGAGACCGACGATCGCGGCCGGCTTGGCACTCGAGTGATAGAACAACACCCCGTCGCCTTTCTTCATCGCTTGCAGGTGATTTCGGGCGGCGTAATTACGAACGCCGTCCCAATGCGTTGTTTTCCCCGGGAGCTCGAGCAGATCGTCGAATGAGAAGGTTTCGGGCTCGGACTTCACGAGCCAGTAGTTCCGGTCGGCCATGGGACGATGGTAAGAATGTGGGGTATGTGGACGGCGCCGCTTCGATCGTCGTGAGAATCCTATTTACTATGACTGTGCCCGGCTATCGGCAACGACTGACGACGTCCCCTCGACGAGCGATTTGCATCGCCCTCGTGGGAGCCGTGGCAGTCGCGGCGAGGCTCAGCGCACAGGGTGGCGGCGTTTCGAGCACGCCAGTCAGCCTGAGATACCCGGCGGCACAGCGCGTCGGACAGGTCGACGAAGTCGGCGGGATCCGCGTCGCCGATCCATACCGCTGGCTCGAGAACCCAACGACTGCGGAAACACGAAGCTGGGTGACGGCTGAAAACGCCGTGACCGAAGCGTTCCTCGCACGAATCCCGAAGCGAGCGGCTATTAAAGATCTCGTAACACGCGCGTGGAACAATCCGAAGGTCGAACCGCCGTTCGTCGGTGGAGAGCGAGTGTTCTTCGACGAGAACAGCGGCCTCGAAAACCAATCCGTGCTCTACGTGCAGGACCGTCCGAACACGACGCCGCGGATGCTTCTCGACCCCAACGCATTCTCGCAAGACGGATTGATTGCCGTCGTCGACCAGGCCGCGTCGCCGGATGGACGTTATCTGGCTTACGCGGTCTCGACGCAGGGATCGGCGTGGCGAGTGGTGCGCGTTCGCGACACGAAGTCGACCCAGGACGTCGGCGATGAGGTGCGTGGAACTCGCGGCGGCCCGCTCGCCTGGACCGCGGATTCACGAGGATTCTTTTATACACGTTCTGATGGCGGACGCCTGCCGCCACCAGCGAATCCGCTCGCTCCCGACGGGAAAGACCAAGTCTACTACCATCGCGTCGGCAAACCGCAGTCGGACGACCGAATGATGTTCGAAGGGCCCGAGAATCCGTGGCGTCTCCGCGCCGACGTCAGCGACGACGGTCAGTATCTCGTCATCGCCGCTCGATACGGATTCGATGTCGGGAATCGGCTCTACTTGTTCGACCTCGACAATCCGAAGCATCCCAATCTCGGCGCGCCGGTCGTGAAGTTGTTCGACAAAGCCGACGCCGTGTACGACTTCGCCGGCAACAATGGTCCTGTGTTCTTCATTCGAACGACGAAGGGCGCGCCGCGTGCACAGCTCGTCGCCGTCGACATCAACACACCGGACGAGAATCACTGGACGACGATCATTCGCGAGACCTACGATCCGCTGATCGAGATTCGCCGCATCGACGATCGCCTCATCGCGCATCGCTTGCACGATGCGCACTCCGTGCTCGAGCTCTATGGGCTCAACGGCTCGGCGCGCGGAACGATTCTCCTGCCGGGCGTCGGCACAGTGACGTCGATGGCGCCGCACACGGACAACCGCGAGCTCTACTTCGCGTTCACGTCGTTCCTACAGGTTCAGGGGATTTATCGCTACGACCTCGACGGACGAAACACCGTCGCGTACAAAGAGGCACGCCCTGACACGACGCTCACGCAATTCGAGACCGCCCAGCTCTACTTCACGAGCAAGGACGGCACGCGCGTCCCGATGTTCATCACGGCGCGTCGCGGAATAACGCTCGACGGCTCACATCCGACGATTCTGGCGGCGAACGGCGCGTTCAATCGACCGTTCACACCGGTCTATGCCGCCGACGCGATCGCATGGCTACAACTCGGCGGCATCTATGCGGTGGCCAACGTGCGCGGCGGCGGCGAGCAAGGGCGAGCATGGCGCGAACCAAGTGCGGGAACGAAGAAGCAAGCGTCGATCGACGACTACCTCGCAGCAGCCGAGTTTCTCGTCAGCCAGCGCTATGCGCGTCCAAGCTCCCTTGCGGCGGTCGCTCGAGGTGCCGGCGGACTCCTCGTCGGCGCGGCTATCACGCAGAGACCCGATCTATTTGGCGCCGCGGTGATCGACGACGGATTGCTCGACATGACGCGCTTCAACCGATTCACGGACGGCGTCCGCTGGACACCGGAGTTCGGCTCGCCGGATCGAGGCAGCGATTTGAAGGCGTTGCTCGCCTACTCGCCGCTTCAGAACGTCAAGAGCGATGGACGCTACCCGCCGGTGCTGATCTGCGTCGGCGATCACGACGAAGTGATGACGCCCGTGCACAGCTACAAGTTCGCGGCGACCTTGCAGAATGCGTCGCCGAGTTCGACGACCTTGCTTCGTGTCGATTCCGACGTCGGATACGGACCGGGAATTCCAATCGGCAAACGAATCGCGCTCGACGCCGACCGCATCGCATTTCTCGCGAACGCACTCCACGTTCAATACTGACTTGAACCCACCGGATCGCACGGACACCTTTCGCGCATGAGCATGCTTGCGAACTACGCGATTGCGGTCGCGATCATCCGGAAAGCGTTGTTGTACGCCGGGGTTCTCGTCGCGCTGATCTGCGCGTTCGATTGGGCCGTTCGAACCCGGCGTATCAATCCGTTCAACCGCGTCGCGCGCTTTTTCCGCGGGTCGATCGAACCGTTGATGGCGCCCGTCGAGAAGATGGTGGTGCGAGTCGGCGGCGTGCCTTCGTCCGCGGCGCTGTGGACGTTCGTCGCGTTCGTCGTCTTCAGCATCGCTTTGATACAGCTGTTCGAATTCCTCGGCGGCATTTTTTATCAGCTCGTCATCGTGTCGCAGCAACCCTCGCAATTGGGGCTTCTCGCCGCGTCGTGGGCGTTCGGAATCGTCAAGCTGGCGCTGATCGTGCGCGTCCTGTCGAGCTGGTTGCCGATCTCGCCTTACTCGAAGTGGATTCGCTGGTCGTTCCTGCTCACCGACTGGTTTATCAATCCGCTTCGTCGCGTGATTCCGTCGATTGGAATGATCGATATCACCCCGCTCATCGCGTGGTTCGCAATCACGCTCATTCAACGATTCTTGGGTGTTCCCTGAATGTCGGCCCGCGTCACGGAATCAGCGGGCCGAGTCCGCTTTTCTGTGCGTGTGCAGCCGAGGGCGTCGAAATCAGAGCTGGCGGGCGAGTACGGCGACGCGATAAGAATCCGGTTGGCCGCACCTCCCGTTGATGGCGCGGCGAACGAAGAGCTCGTTTCGTTTCTTTCCAGCATCTTCGCGGTCGCACGGAAGTCGGTTAGAATTCTCGCCGGGGAAACTGCTCGATCGAAACTGATCGAGATCGAAGGAATCACCGAGCGTGCGGTTCGCGACGTCGTGTCGCGAATGCCGCGCTGATACGAGAGACTATGACGCACATTCTCTTGATCGGCACCGAATTGCCGTTGCTCGAAGGACTCGCTCAGACGCTCGCCGCGCAGGGTTTCGCGCCGGTCGTAGTGCAGTCGCTCCACGACGCCCGCGAGTCCGCCGCCGTGATTCCCCCGTTGATCGTCGTCGCAAGCCGCGCGCTCGCCGCGGTCTCGAGCGCCGAGACGCTGAGCATTCCGCTCGCGCCAGGGGGAGCGATGGTTTTGTATCGTTCCGTGACAACGCCGCTCGTGACCTTGCCGGCGTCGGTGCAACGCGCGGTGCTCGCGGATCTGTCGTTGCCGCTCGAGCGGAATCGCCTCATGGCGCTCGTGCAGCACGTTGGAGATCGGGCGCGAGCAACGGGGCGCGGACTGCGAGATAGCCAGAGCGACGAGGCAGCGCCGCGGTAACGGCGAAGCGTTCCACATCTGCAACGAACCAAGCGTTGCGCCGAGGATTGCCCCCCGATACATATTTCAGGCACATAACACGAAGGTCCGTGGCGATTTAGGGCAAATTGCGACCACGTAAAACATTCGCTAAAGCGCCAAACAGCCCGGGCGCCCAGCGTTCGGGCACTTCTTTTATCGGTTACTCGCATGTCTGATTCGAACACCGCCGGCTCGACCACCACTCCGACCCCGAGCGCCTATCTCGACGCGCTCGCCACACGAGTGCTCGTGTTCGACGGCGCGATGGGCACGAATATCCAGCTCCATCACCCGACGGCCGAGGACTACGGCGGCAAGTCGCTCGAAGGGTGCAACGACAACCTCGTTCTCACCCGCCCTGACATCATCCAGTCGATCCACGAGTCGTTCCTCGCGGTCGGATGCGACGTCGTCGAGACGTGCACGTTTCAGTCGACGCCGCATCGTCTTCGCGAATGGGGAATCGAGGAGAAGACGCGAGAGCTGAACGTCGCCGCCGCGCGACTCGCGCGCGCCGCATGCGACAAGTACTCGACGCCCGACAAGCCGCGTTTCGTCGCAGGATCGATCGGACCGACAGGTCTGCTCCTCTCGAGCAGCGATCCGGTCCTGTCGAACACCACGTTCGCCGAGCTCGAAGACAACTATTACCACCAGGCGAAATACCTCGTCGAAGGCGGCGTCGACGTTCTGCTCATCGAGACGTCGCAAGACATCCTCGAAGTGAAGGCGGCAGTCGCCGGCTTCGAGCGACTGTTCGCGGAGATCGGCAAGCGCGTCGTCATTCAGGCACAGGTCACGCTCGACACGAGCGGCCGCATGCTCCTCGGCACTGACATCGCGAGCGCCATGACGACGCTCGAAGCCCTGCCGATCGACGTCATCGGGCTCAATTGCTCGACGGGTCCAGAGCACATGCGTGAGCCGATCCGTTTCCTCGCGGCGAATGCATCCCGACCGGTGTCGTGCATTCCGAACGCGGGCTTGCCGTTGAACACGGGCACGGGCGACGCAGTGTATCCGCTCGAGCCGCAGCCGATGGCCGACATGCTCGGCGAGTTCGTCGAGCAGTTCGGCGTGCGCATCGTCGGTGGGTGCTGCGGCACACGGCCTGAGCATTTGAAGGCGATCGTCGAGCGCGTGCATGCGGGGCGACGGGCGACGGGCGACGGGCGACGGCGAGCGCCCGGCGCGACGCGCGGATCGAAAGTTCCGCGCGCCTCGTCGGCAATGCGCGCAACCGATTTCGAGCAGAACCCGAAGCCGCTGCTCATCGGCGAACGCGTCAACGCTCAAGGCTCGCGCAAGGTGAAGCGTCTGTTGCTCGCCGAGGACTACGAGGGCATCTCGGACGTCGCTCGCGAACAGGTCGAATCGGGCGCGCACGTGCTCGATGTCTGCGTCGCGGTCACTGAACGCGCCGACGAAGCCGAGCAGATGGCGAAGGTCGTGAAGCTGCTGTCGATGACCGTCGACACGCCGATCATGATCGACTCGACCGAAGCCGCCGTCATCGAGCGCGCACTCGAAGCGATTCCGGGACGCGCGATCATCAACTCCATCAACATGGAGAACGGCCGCGAGCGCATCGACAAAGTCGTCCCGCTGGCGAAGAAGCACGGCGCCGCGCTCGTCGCGCTGACGATCGACCCGGTCGGAATGGCGAAAACGCGCGAGCGAAAGCTCGAAGTCGCGAAGAAGATCTACGACATCGTCGTCGACGAATACGGTCTCAAGGCCGAAGATCTCATCTACGACGATCTCACCTTCACGCTCGCGACCGGCGACGCCGAGTGGATCGACTCAGCGGTGGAGACGATCGAAGGCATTCGCCTCATCAAACGTGAGTTGCCGGGCGTCTACACGAGCCTCGGCGTCTCGAACGTGAGCTTCGGTCTGAAGCCCGAGGCGCGCGCGGTGTTGAACTCGGTCTTCCTGCATCACTGCGTGGAAGCGGGGCTCGACATGGCGATCGTCAATCCGGCGCACGTTCAGCCGTACGCCGAGATTCCGACGGACGAGCGCGAGCTCGCGAACGATCTCGTTTTCAATAAGCGCGCGGATGCTCTTCAGAGATTCATCGAGCACTACGACACGGGGACGGGGACGGGCGACGGGCGACGGGCGACGGACGACGCGAAGGAAGACCCGACGGCCAGCATGTCGCCCGATCAGAAAGTGCATTGGATGGTTGTACACAGGAAGAAGGACGGGATCGAGGCCGCGTTGGATGCCGCCGATGTTCGCGAACATCCGGTTCGTGTGTTGAACGACGTCTTGCTGCCGGCGATGAAAGAAGTCGGCGACAAGTTCGGCGCCGGCGAGCTCATTCTCCCATTCGTGCTTCAGTCGGCGGAGGTGATGAAGAAGGCCGTGAAGCATCTCGAGCAGTTCCTCGAGCGCGCGGAAGGGTACACGAAGGGACGCGTTGTCCTCGCGACTGTCTATGGCGACGTGCATGACATCGGCAAGTCGCTCGTCAACACGATTCTCTCGAACAACGGCTACACCGTCTTCGACCTGGGAAAGCAGGTGCCGGTGAACACGATCATCGAGAAGGCGATCGAAGTGAACGCCGACGCGATTGGTCTGTCCGCGCTGCTCGTGTCGACGTCGAAGCAAATGCCGCTGTGCGTACAGGAGCTCGATCGTCGCGGGATGAACATCCCCGTGCTGATCGGCGGAGCAGCGATCAACCGTCGCTTCGGCCGACGCGCGATGTTCGTCGACGGCGAGCGTCCGTACGCGCCCGGCGTGTTCTACTGCAAAGACGCATTCGAGGGCCTCGAGACCGTCGACAGGCTCCAGGACAACGAGACGCGCGTCGATTTCGTCGCGAAGGTTATTACGGACGCGAAGAATGACAAGTTCTTGAATACCAATGTTGGCAAGGATACGTCGGCTGGCATCGCCGGCGGACAGCGTAGCGATGTCACCACAGACAATCCGGTTCCGTCCGCGCCGTTCATCGGCACGCGAACGCTGAACGACATTCCGCTCGACGAAGTCTTCTCGGTGCTCGACCTCGACGAGCTCTATCGCCTGCAGTGGGGCGCGCGCGGCTCCGGACCGGAGTTCGACGCTACGGTGAAGAACGAGTTCGAGCCGACGCTCGCTCGACTGAAGGAATCAGCGAAGCGCGAGGGGTGGCTCAGGCCGCGCGCGGTTTACGGTTTCTTCCCGGTGCAGGCGGACGGAAACGATCTCGTCGTCTACGACCCTGAGGCGTACGCGGCAGACGGAACGACGCGCGAGCTCACACGCTTCCACTTCCCGCGACAGGAAGGCCGAGATCGCCTCTGCATTGCCGACTATTTCCGCTCGACATCCTCGACCGACGTCGACGTCGTCGGCTTCCAGATCGTGACCGTCGGCGACGAAGCAACGGAGCGTTTTCAGACTTTGCAAAACGCCGCGGAATACACGGAAGCGTTCTATGTGCACGGCTTGGCCGTGGAAACCGCCGAAGCGGTGGCCGAGTGGCTGCATCGCAAGATCCGCCATGACCTCGGCGTTCCGGCGGGCCAGGGAAAGCGGTACTCGTGGGGCTACGGTGCCTGCCCTGACCTCGAAGATCACGCTCAGCTGTTCAAGATTCTTCCGGCCGAGAAGGAGCTCGGAATGGAGCTCACGAGCGCGTTCCAATTGATTCCGGAACAGAGCACGGCGGCGATCATCGTGCATCATCCGCAAGCGAAGTACTATGCGGTGCGCGGCGAGGGCGCGACGGCCGCGCCTGAGGCTCGTCCCGCGCCGGTCGCAGGTGCTGCATGACAACAAAACTCGAACGCCTCCTCGATCCGAATTCCATCGTCGTCTTCGACGGCGCGATGGGGACGATGCTGTACAGCAAAGGCGTCTTCATCAACCAGTGCTACGACGAGTTGAATCTCCGCTCGCCGGACATGGTGCGCGAGATTCACAAGAAGTACGTCGACGCGGGCGCCCACGTCATCGAGACAAACAGCTTCGGGGCCAACCGATTGAAGCTGACGCAGCACGGTCTCGAGACGCAGGTGAAGGAGTTGAATTACGCCGCGGCGAAGGTCGCGCGTGAAGCCGCCGGCGACCGTGCGCTCGTCGCCGGTGCAGTCGGGCCGCTCGGCATCCGCATCGAGCCGTATGGACCGACGAGCGCCGAGGAAGCGTTTTCGCTGTTCAAGGAACAGATGGAAGGGCTCGCGGATGGCGGTGTGGATCTCATCATCCTCGAGACGTTCAGCGATCTGCTGGAGATCGAACAGGCCATACGGGCCGCGCGATCAATCGATCCTAAACTTCCGATCGTCGCACAGATGACGATCGGCGTCGATCTGCGCACGCCGTACGGAGCGACGCCGGAAGACGTCGCGCGTTCGCTCGACAAGTGGGGCGCGGACATCATCGGGCTCAATTGCTCGGTGGG
>Ga0070684_100004086_pt1 | contig 11045 bp, 8 predicted proteins | sample KBSC723LmetaG_FD_65653 | JGI IMG/M metagenome (GOLD analysis project Ga0070684, IMG submission 65653) | Corn rhizosphere microbial communities from Kellogg Biological Station, Michigan, USA - KBS C7.2-3L metaG | ecosystem: Host-associated > Plants > Roots > Rhizosphere ...
TCGCGAAATTCTCCCAGGCCCATTTCGTTGCCACACAGATCACGAAGACCGCTACCGGCTTCGACGCCGTCGGGAAACTCACTCTCCGGGGTGTGACACGTGACCTACACGTCCCCTTCACGCTCCGTGCGACCAAGGAGCAAGGCCATGCGGTCACTTACCTGGCCGGCAGGACGATCGTGCGCCGACTCGACTTCGGTGTCGGTCAGGGAGACTGGAAATCCACGGAATGGGTAGGAAACGATGTCACGGTCTCCTACAGCGTGAGACTTGTGGCGGCGCAATAGCGCCGCGCCTCCCTATAGCACGCGCGCTCAGGAAGGGCGCGCGTGCAACTTTGACGTACACAAATCGTAGATGGAGCTCATCAACACCTGCACCGAGTGGGTCATGGCAATCTCGATCCCCTTCAGTGCCGCCTCCTTGATCGCGCCGGTCAGTAACTCCAGCTGCTCTGTGGACAGATTTTCGGGCATCTTCGTCGTAATCTGTACGGAGGGAACCTCCTCCACGATCTGCCTCAAAATGTGATAAACGCAGTCGGCCTTGGCGCGCATCAGCGCCTCGTCATCGCCGAAGAGCGTACCGATGGCGACCAGGCCATCGACCGTCTTCGCGTGTGTCTGCTCCCATTCGCGCTCCGTCCCAAACGCGACATGAATGACCTGACCCATGTTCGCCTCTTTCGCCTTAAATCCATTGATGATCACGCAAGAACCGTACCTAACAGCACCGGCAGCCCGGCCTGCAGCGTCACGGTTCGCTACAAAAAGGCTCCCTCCTCGTCCGGTCTCGTGAAGCGTCGCGCGCGCGGATGTTGATTCGGCGTGTCCTCCCCCAGGGGTTGCAATGCCATGCGGATCCCCATCGCCTTGAGCAGAGTCGCGACACTCTTGAGCTCCGGGTTGCCACGCCGGCATAGCGTCCGATACAGAGCAGGTGCATTGAGCTCCACCTTCTCCACGAGCTTCTCGCCTCCCGAGAGTCGCGCGATGCGACCCAACGCGGCGATCAGCTCCTCCTGATCCGCATCGTCAATCAACACATTCAGGTATGCAACCGCGAAATTCCTGCATTGGTGCGCCGGTTGTCCCGCCTCGCGCCACCGGCGCTTCTCGGGATTCCCTCCGCCGCTCTCCGGTTGCGGGCCGACCCCGTCGAGGGGACGGCCCACGATGGCTTTCGCTTTCCGAGTCATGCTTTCCTCCGGTGTTTTCAACGCATCGAGCCAGCGATCTTTGAAAAAGATCCTAGGCCGGCGCTACGCACCAACACCAGAGCGTCTTATTGCAGGAAACGGGGCGAAACGCTGCATTACCCTCCGCGGCGACGCTTAGTCCGCGTTACTGCGCGCTTTGCCACGGTTTTGGCTGGGGCTCGCGCGGGTCGCGCCCTGGCGCTCGCGGTCCTGCCGCTCCCCGTGTTGGTTTTGGCGGCGGCACCGCGGCCGGACGACGCACGCGCGCCGACCGGTTTGCCGGTCGCGCCGGAAGCCTGCCGGCCGGGACGCTTTGTGAGAGCCGGGCGTTTCGCCGCCGCAGATTTTTTCGCCGCCGTCTTTTTCGCGCTGGCGGACTTCGCACCAGCAGGCCTCGCGTCAGCGGACTTTGCGCCCCCACCTTTTTTCGGCGCGCTCGACTTATTGCTCGCGCCGCTACCCTTGGCACCAGCAGACGCCCCGCGTCCTGACCTGGCGGCGGCAGCAGCTTTTTTTGGCGCACTCGACTTTTTGCCTGCACCGCTGCTCTTGGAGCCAGCCCGGGCAGCACCCGCGTCAGACATATCCGGTTGCGTACCGCCGCGGCGTCTGCCGCCGCCAGCCTTCGCTGCTGCTGGCGCTGCGACGGCGCCCGGATCCACTCCGCGGAGCTGATCGATGATCGCGGGATTCTCCAACGTAGAAACGTCCTGCGTGATCTCTTCGCCCCGGGCAACCGATTTCAACAGCCGCCGCATGATCTTCCCCGAGCGGGTCTTCGGCAGATTGTCGGCGAACCGGATGTCGTCCGGCTTCGCGATGGCGCCTAGCTGTTCGGCGACCCAGTCGCGCAACTCTTTGACCAGTGTGCTCGTATCGCCTGTCGGACGCTGGCCGCGACAGACGACAAAGGCAAACACCGACTCGCCCTTGATCTCGTGCGGCTTGCCCACGACGGCAGCCTCCGCGACGCGCGGATGCGCGACGAGCGCGGACTCGACCTCCATGGTGCCGAGGCGGTGACCGGCGACGTTGAGCACATCATCGATGCGCCCCATGATCCAGTAGTAGCCGTCCTTGTCCCGATGGGCGCTGTCCCCCGCGACATAGTAACGATTGTTGAATTTTTCCCAGTAGGCTGCGATGTAGCGGTCGTTGTTGCGCCAGATCGTACGCAACATGGAGGGCCACGGCTTCTTGATGACCAGGTATCCTCCCGCATCGGGACGGCTCACCGGCTTGCCTTGGTCATCGACGATGTCGACATCGATTCCCGGCAGCGGCTGAGTGCACGATCCGGGCTTCGTGGCCGTCACGCCCGGCAAGGGCGAGATGAGAATTGCGCCGGTTTCCGTCTGCCACCAGGTATCGACGATCGGACAGCGCTCACCGCCGATAGTCTTGTGATACCAGATCCAGGCCTCGGGATTGATCGGCTCCCCCACGCTGCCGAGCAGACGCAACCGGGACAGGTCGTACTTCGCGGGCAGCTCGTCACCGAGCTTCATGAGCGCGCGGATCGCCGTTGGCGCGGTGTAGAAAATGGTCACGCCGTGGTCCTGGCAGATTTTCCAGAACCGCCCGCCGTCGGGGAACATCGGGCCGCCTTCATACAACACCACCGTGGCGCCGGCGGCAAGCGGGCCATATGCGACATAACTGTGCCCGGTGACCCAACCGACATCAGCGGTACACCAGAAAACGTCGTCCTCGCGCAAATCGAATACCCACTGTGACGTCAGCTTCGCGCCGAGAAGGTAGCCGCCTGTTGCATGCTGAATGCCCTTGGGCTTGCCGGTCGAGCCGGACGTGTACAGCAGATACAACGGGTGCTCTGCCTCAACCCACTCCGGCTCACAGTAAGGCGAGGCCTCGGAGACGAGCTCGTGCCACCAGACATCACGGGCCGCGTCCATTGGAACCGGCTTGTCAGTACGCCGGCAGACAATGACGCGCTTGACGCTCGGACAACCGCCAGCCAATGCCTTATCGGTGGCCGCCTTCAACTCGATGACATTACCGGCGCGCCAGCCGCCGTCGGCGGTGATGACCACCTTGGCGCCCGTGTCCTCGATGCGCTCCTTCAACGCAATAGCCGAGAATCCGCCGAATACAACCGAGTGGATGGCGCCGATCCGGTTACACGCATGCATTGCGACGACCACCTCAGGAACGAGGGGCATGTAGATGATCACTCGATCACCCACACCGACCCCCTGCGCCTTGAGGGCGTTGGCGAACTGGCAAACCTCGGTATGCAGCTCGCGATAACTCAGGCGGCGCACGTCACCGGGCTCGCCTTCGAAAATCAAAGCGGTTTTGTCACCGCGCTCGGCGAGATGTACGTCGAGACAGTTATATGAAGCGTTGAGCCGCCCGTCCGTGAACCATCGATAGTTCGGCGCGCTGGAATCGTCGAGCGCTACAGTAAACGGTGTCTGCCATTGGAGCTCCTTGCGCGCCATTTCCGCCCAGAATCCGACGTGATCTTTCGACGCCTCCTCCCTAAGCTTCGCCACGTCGGCTGGCTTGAGCCGGGCTTGCTGGGTAAATTCGGGCGGCGGCGCAAACGAGCGCTCCTCCAGCAGGACCGACACGATATTCTTATTCGCCATGGTGTTTTCCTCGAAGACATGAGCGGTGTGCGGGGAAGCATAGCCGAAGATGCGGGGCGAGCCGCAGGGGTAGGGCAGATGAGGCATTGGCGCTTGCAATACCGGGCAGGCAGGGCGGAGCTGGGAATCGCCTGCTGCCTCGCATTGCTGTGCGCCGGCAAGCCGACTCCGGCCCACTCGGCCGGCCCCGCGGCGGCCCAGTCGGTTCTGGCGCGTGAGTGTCTGGCCATCGACAGTTCCCACGCAGTTGTACTGCAACTCGCCTCACCGGACGATGGTCTGCTGCGGGTTGAGCTGGAGGAGCGCGGTATTTCAACCGTCAGCCTTCTGAATGACGACGCCGCCAGCTCCTCGGCCTCGCCGATCGACAGACTGGGCACGGTTGTACTGGCGGCGAAAGTCCGGCGCGGTGAGCACACCAAAGTCGCTGTCCGGGTTGATGACTCACGCGACGTTCGCGGCGAAATCTGTGTTTCAGCGGAGCTGATCTCTCCTCGAGACATTCTTCGCACGAAAGCGGAGCTCGACTTTTCTGCAGGTGGACGCGCCACGCAAAAGACCGAGTGGGCCGCCGCCTTTAGTCGCTACCTCAGCGCCGCACGCGCCTTTGACTACCTTGGGTTACGTTTCTCCGCCGCAAGAGCTCGCCACGCGATGGCTGAGCTCGCCTACCTGCGTTTCGACCGCAAGAGGGATAGCTACGCGCTGGCCGGTGACGCCCTCGCCGCCTATTCGCGGTCGGCAAACCCGGCCCTGCTAGGGGAACTGGCCACCCTGCGGGCCAAAGCACTGCTCGACATGCCTGAGGAGAAGATCAAAGCCATCGCACAAGAGGTACGCCGCTGCCTGACCACTGGCCGGCGATATGACAGTTCGGTGTGGTACGGCGCCCGTGAAGTGCCGCGTATCGACATCCTGATGGGCTTTCTCGAGTTCTCTCTCGATGAGCCGGAGCGATCGCGTCAGATCTTCACTACAGCCGCGGGGAGCTGTCGCGAGCTGCGGGACTGGGATTGTTATGCCATGGCCAGTCAGAACATGGCGCTGCTTGCCGAGGGCGACAAAAACTACTCCGTCGCTCTTGCAGCTTATGCGGATGCTCTGCGGTTGTTGCCCCCGGAGCTCGACCCGAAACTGGCTGCCGACATCTGGAACAACCAGGGCCGCTTGCAAGGCGTGGTCGGCCTCTTCAACGCCAGCGAGCATTCACATGCCGCGGCCATGCGCGCTTTCGCCAAGCTCGGCGACTGCCTCGGGGTGCGTCGCAGCCTGGTGCGCTCCGGCAACCTGCGGGTGCATGTTGGGAACCTCGCCGATGCGGAAAGCGACCTCGAGCGGGCGGCCTCCTACACATGCCCGAACCTTCTGGCCTCCGCCTCGGCCCCGGCGGACCAACCCTCCGGGGAGCCGGTGTTGGAGTTGAATCGGGCGCAGCGCGACGGGCATGATCCGGGAGTGACCAGGTCGGATCAGCCCTGCGCTCACCCGCTGGATCCGGCGCCGCTCACCACGGAATCGAAGATTGTCGTATTCAACTCGGTGCTGTCGCTCGGCAACGCCGCCATGATGACGGGCGATTCGGCCCAGGTCTGGCGTTGCCTGAACGCCGCGGCGCCCTACGCGATGGATTCCCGCAGCCAGATCCGGCTGGCCAACGCCCGGGGAGCCGCTTACCTGGACCGCAAGGATGCGGCCGATGCGCGGGCTGCCTTCACCCGTGCACTGCGGATCGCCGACGAGGCCGGGCTCCCGGCCACTTACGAGCACCGTGGGGCCGCGCAATTCGGTCTGGTGAACGCCCTGCTCCTTTCTGGAAAGGTCGCCGAAAGCCTGCCACGGGCTTACAAGGTGCTGGAGGCGAGCACCAAGCGGGGCGATGTCGAAAGCACCATTACTTCACTGCGCCTGATTGCCGCCTGTTATCGGGGCTCGGGACAAGCCGAGCGGGCGATACACGTCCTGCACGTGGCGGCCGACCTCATCGAGGCGGTCCCGATAGATCAGCTGAACGGCGAGCAACAGGCCACCTTCCTGGCGAGCCAACACACGGTATTCGCGGAGCTGACGGACCTTTACGCCTCACAGGATGATGGGAACGACTCGGCGGGCTGGCTGGGATTCGGCGCGTCCGAGCGCGGCCGGGCACGGGGCCTGCGTTATGCGCTCAACCAGGAGACCCGTAACGCGGCTTCGCCGGTCGAGGCGCCGCCCGCGGCCAAGTACCAACAGCTCCTGAGTGAGGTCGCAGGTGTCCAGGGCCAGGTAAACCAACCCCCTGAATTGATCGACCAGATCGAGCGGATCGCCCTGCGGGACAACGGTCCCGTGCAACCCTTTGACCGCGCACAACTTGCACGCACTTTGAAACAACTCGGCGCCACCCTCGTGGAGTACGCGAGTGGCTCGGACGGGATGCTGGCTTTCGTCGTCAATGGAGAGCACCTGAACGTCGTCCATCTCGGCGACACCCGTGAAATCGCGCGGGCGACCACACAACTGCGCGACCTCCTGCGCGACACAGAAACGCCTCCAGCCGAGGTGCGCGAAGCAGCCCGGGGGTTGGCGCGCCTCGTACTGTGGCCCCTAACTCCCTTCTTGCAGGAAAGCCGTGTGGTCGTCGTTCCGGACGATGCTCTGCATACCGTCCCTCTCGCGGTGCTGCCGTGGGCCCCGGACCCAAACCAACAGTTAGTGCTGCAACACGCCGAAATTACGGTAATCCCCTCGGCACTGTTTCTCATGCGCGTGCCGTCGGGCGCGTCGACCCACAGTGAGATGCCACGGCTGGCTCTGGTCGGTGACCCTGTTTTCCGGGTGTCGGACTGGCGGCGGGAATGCAGGGACACGGACGCGGGCCGCAAGCACATCGGACCGGTCAACCGCTCGTTGGCCTGGACAGAATCGCTGCCACGTTTGCCTGGATCACGCGCGGAAGTGACCGGCATCGCGCGACTTGCGCGTGAATCTCGTCCCGCGAGCCGAATCGAGACCCTGGTCGGGTGCGCTGCCGTGCCTACGGCCTTGCGCAAGGTGGCTGCTCCTGACGTTGACTTGCTACATGTCGCAACGCACGCGCGCATTGACGCCCAGCGTCCCAGGCTGTCAGCGCTCGCGTTGACACCCGAATCACCCAAGGACAATCCGGCCTCCACCTTCGGCCTGTTGGACATCCTCGGACTAAAGTTGAATGCAAAGCTCGTCGTCCTGAGTGCCTGCGAAACATCCCGTGGCAAGCTCCTGCCCGGCGAAGGTGTTCTCGGTCCGGCACAAGCCTTCCTGCAGGCCGGCTCCGCAGCGGTGCTGGCCAGCTACTGGCGGGTCGACGACGAGGTTACCGCCGATTTTATGCAGAGGTTTTACAGATACCTCCTCGTGGATCGCCTGAGCGCCTCGGCAGCCCTGCGCAAGACGCAACTCGAGAGCGCCGCGTCCGGCAAGACTTACGAGTGGGCGGCATTCTCGCTTTATGGCTGGCCCGACAGCTCCATCTAGCGCCCGTCCGGCGCTCTTTTGTTAAAGCTAAGGAACAGCCAATGAGATAAGCCGGCTCCTCGCCGCAGTGATCAGGTGCGGACTCCCTTCCCGCACTTCCCGAGGAGCATTGACATGACCCGCAGAATCTCTCTGACCGTTTTTGCCGCAGCGCAATGTGTTTTCGCCGGTATGATCGCCGCCGCCCCGGCCCGCGCCGCCCAGATCCCGCAATACTTCTTCAGTCAGTGGACCGTTACGGCGAACTGCACCGAGGCGCAGGCAGGCCCCGCCACACGTGTACAGGCCGGGTTGCAATTCAAGATTTCCCAGTCGGCCAACGGCTCGTACACCTTGCAGACAATCAACGCGAGCGGCAAACAGTGGGCCACTGAATGGCAGGGCGTGAAGCTCAGCTATCGCGCCGGCACCAAGATGAACAGCGTACCGGCGGACTTCGAATGCGTAGCGGGCTCCGAGGCGGCCTCGGCGAGCTCCTCCCCCTTCCTCGCCATGTCAGGTTATGTTCAAGCGGTCGAGCCCCAGTACGCCCAGGAGCACTGGTACGGGCTGGCGAAAATCCACGGCCAGCTCGAGCACGTGCTGATTTTCCCCCGTGCGGTAAAGGGCGATAACTCCGCGATCATTGTGCTGCAGTCAGCCACCACCAGCGGTAATGTGGTGCTCGATGACAATGGAGTGATCAGCAGCCGCGACTGATGTAAAGGCTCAATTCCGTCGCGCGCCGGCTCTAGAATCGGCGCATGCGGAAGTTGCGCCACGACACAGCCGGCCATTTCAGGACAGCAATCTGTCTTGCGTTGCTCGGGAGCGCGGCGGCCACTGGGGCCGTCGCCGCCGACTTTCCCTGCCAGCCCATCACCTGCTCCACCCTGCTGCCGGCCCCGGTAGCCGATTCGAAAACCAACGACTGCGCCTACCGGGCGGGGAATCTCTGGTGGGTCGATTACGTCGCCGGATCTCTTGCCTGGAGTGATCGCCCGCGCTCGGCCCCGATCACGGTTGCGGTGTTCGACGATGGGTTTTGGATTGATCACCAGGATCTGCGCCACCAGCTCTGGACCAACCAGGCCGAAGCCCACGGCAAAGCCGGCGTCGACGATGATGGAAATGGTTATGTCGACGACGTGCACGGCTGGGATTTTGTAGATGACAGCCCCGACGTAGCTCCCAAAGGCGCGTGCCGGGCCCGCTTCAGCCACGGCACGCTGATGGCGAGCCTGGTCGCCGGTGAGCGCAATAACCATGTGGGCATTGCAGCACCCGGCTCCGACGGAGCCCGGGTCATGGCGCTGCGGGTCACGGGGTGTGACGGCACTGCAACAAAGGTGGACCCGGCGAGGTTGGTGCGAGCCTTGGAATATGCGACCCGCATGGGTGCCCGTATTCTCAGCTTCAGTGCACACTGGAGCGTGACTTCAGAAGAGCTGGACGCCGCCTTCCGCGAGATCGCCGACCGGCCGGGATCACCCGTGGCGGCGATCGTCGTCGCGAGTGTTCCCAACAAAGGGGAACCGACCGCAGGATATCCAGCAGCTTACGACTTTCGTCGCATCGTCCGCGCCATCCCGATCGGCAACGACGATGAGCCTTCCCCCGGCATCAGCCCCGCGCCCCCTGGACTCAATCTAGGCGCGCCAAGCGCTTGCGTCATCGGGGCCGGAGAGCCGCCCGCGAAATACAAGCTCGAGCAGGGCAGCTCCAATTCCACGGCCATTCTGGCCGGCCTCCTGGCCGGCATCTGGTCGAGCCCGCGCTATGCTAAATTGAGCCCAGACGAGTTTCTGGCAGGGGTCGTGGAGGGGCGCATGTCGAAGACGGCGCGCCGTTCGAAGCCGGGAGCGCGGGCACCTTACCTGGATGGTGTGCCGTTGGCTGATGCTTGTCTCCTAGCAACGGGCCGCCGCTCCGCAAGTGTCTGCCGCCAGCCAGAAGCGCATCGGGAAGCACGTCCATGACCTACATCGAAGCACCTGACGAGCACAGCGTGACCGCCGCCGAAAAGTCGCTCGACCGTGATGAGAGTAGCGATTTTTCGCTCGTGGAGGCCGTGGCGGAGCGCAGCGAGCTACAAAATCAACTTTACCTGAGATATCGGCGGCCCTTGCTGCAGGTATTCCACCATAGACGTATCGATCGTCACGCGGCTGACGATTTGTTACAGCGTACCTTTTTGCAGGCGATCAAGAAGATTCGCACTGAGGGCCTGGACGATCCGGGCAATCTCGGAGGTTATTTGTATCGTACGGCATGTAAGCTCGCGACCGCGTACTGGCGTGGAGAGTTGTCTCGGCGCCACGAGAACGACCGTGAGCTGCTCACAAACCTCAAGGATGAGGCGTTGTCTTTGGAAGAGCGTCTCGACCATGAGCAACTCGCGAAGCACGTGCGGGATCTGATGGATCACCTTCCCGTGCAACGCGACCGCGAAGTCCTCGAGCGGTTCTACCTGCACGAGGAGCCGCGCACGGCGATCCGCGAGTCATTGCAACTGACCGATATGCAGTTCAACCAGGTTTTGTGGCGGGCGCGCCAGCGCTTCGGCGACATACTTCGGAAAGCCGGACTCGCGCTCGGAGACCCTGGCGCGGGCCGGTCCTCTTCCGCACACTCGACGCATGGGTAGGGAGAACCATGGATCACGCTCAATTCAAAGCAAAACAAACGGCCGCCGTCTACGTGGCGGATGGTCTGGATGAGCACACGCTCGAAGATTTCGAGATGCACATGATGGGGTGCCGGGAGTGTGTCGAGGACGTCGAGTCCTGGCGGGCCATCAAACTCAACATACCGGCGCGTGTACGCCCCGCGCGCGCACCGGCGGTGCTGGGACGCAGCGCTCAGGCTGCGGTAGGATGGCGGATGGCCGCCTCCTTGATCGTCGGCGGCGTGTTGGGCACGGCCGGCGGTTGGTTCGGACACGAATCGCAAGCTCCCAACCTCGACTCGACCCAGACCACGTTCTTCAACGTTCCGGCGGCGACCCGCTCGGGCGGTGATTGCACCGCGTTGCGTCTCGCGCCGGACACGAAATTCGCGGTCCTGCGCGTGCCTGGCGTTTCACGCGATCGCAAGGTGATCGCCGCCGACGCGGAGAAGCGGGAACTTCCAGCTAGCCGCTACACCTCGCGTCTGCAACCTGACGGCAGTCACCTGGTTCGCATCGAGAGGCAGGCGCTGGAGAGCCGCGAGGTATTCCTCGAGGCGCGCGCCGCGGATGGCTTTGGCGAGCCGCTGGCTTGTGTGACCGGAGAAGTCATCGCCGATCGCTGAGCCCCGGAGTTGGTTCAGGTTGGCCCAGGCTCAAGTCGGAATTTGCGCCAGACGCTCGCTCTGGCGCCGTAGGAACGGCCCGAAGCCCAGCCGATCATAAAGGTTCGCCAGGGCGGGTGCGTCGGGCCGTCTGCGCCTCAAGCCCTCGGCTTCCACTCCGAGCTTCAGGTCACACGTGATGCGCGTGAGTTTGCGCGCGAGGAATACCGACTCCCGGTACTCATGGAGCCGCTCGCTCAACGTGCGCGCGCCACGTAATTTGAGCCCCGTAACGCGACTCAAGTCGGCATACATCTCGTCGAGAGAATCGAAGGCCTTCATGAGCGACGCAGCGGTCTTGTGCCCGATGCCCGGCACGCCGGGGATGTTGTCGACCTCATCCCCGGTGAGCGCGAGGTAATCCGCAAACCGCTCAGGCCTGACTCCGTAGTAGCGCTCGATGTCGTGATAGCCGAACTGCTGACGTG